>Ga0315281_10011878_pt1 | contig 11893 bp, 11 predicted proteins | sample YL17G07_0_MG_FD_204540 | JGI IMG/M metagenome (GOLD analysis project Ga0315281, IMG submission 204540) | Sediment microbial communities from Yellowstone Lake, YNP, Wyoming, USA - YL17G07_0 | ecosystem: Environmental > Aquatic > Freshwater > Lake > Sediment | place: USA: Wyoming | collected... | reverse complement strand
CTGACGCAGGAAATCGGCCAGATGCTGCCGCGCCTTCACGCGCCGCTTCACGGGCTTGCCGTTAATGGTCGCCTCGATTTCGATTTCCTCAAAGCCGGAGAGGTCAAGATCGGTCATGCTGCGGTCCTGTGAGATGACAATGCATTGAGGACGCGGCGGGTCAAAACCGTGGCCATGCGAAGCCGTGTGCCTGACCGCAATCCCGGCATGTCATTGGGAGCCAAATCGTTGCCAATGACGGCCTCGAAAGCGGCGGTATCCGTCACGGGTAACTTCATGCCCGATACCGCGGCCGAAACCGATTTGGCGACTTTGGCGCGATCGGCGCAGCCGAGATAGACGAGCCGGGCTGTTTCGATACGGTCGTGTTCGATGGTTGCAACCGCCGCAAGTCCGACCAAAGCAAAGTCGCCATGGCGGCGCGTCAACTCGGCGAAGGCGACCCTGGTCTTGGCGGCAGGGATAGGAAACTTCACCGCGATGATCAGTTCGCCAGGCCGGAGATCGGTCTCGAACAGTCCCTTGAAGAAATCTTCGGCTTTGACTTCCCGTTCGCCGGCAAGGCTGCCCAGAACGAGCGTCGCGCCAAGAGCCACGCTGCATGCAGGAAGCTCGGCGGCGGGATCGGCATAAGCAAGACTCCCCGCCATAGTGCCGCGGTTACGGATCGCAACATGTCCAATATGCGCGGCGGCCAGGGAAAGCAGCGGGAGTTGTTTCTGGATCAGCTCGGATTGAAGAAGTTCGCAATGCCTTGTAAGAGCGCCTAACCGGATCTCGCGTTCATTGTGAGATGAAATGGCCAGCTCTTTTAGCTCGCCGATATCCACCAGAAGCTTCGGTGCGGACAGCCGTATATTCAGCCCGGCGAGCAGGCTTTGACCACCCGCGATCGGCACTGCCTCATCATCATCTTTCAAAATGCGATAGGCATGTTGAAGTGAATCAGGCCTGATGTAACGGAAGTTTCTGGCTTTCATGGTTCCACGCCGGGTAAAGCCTAATTTTCAGTTCGCATTCTTGTCTACATACCCATGTATGCCTCGCGCACAGCTGCCTTCTGGAGCAACTCCCGCGAGGGACCATGCAAGCCTACGCGGCCTGAATCGAGCACATATCCGTAATCCGAAATCTCAAACGCCGTAGCGACATCCTGTTCCACCAGAAGGATGGACATATTCTGAGCACGAATTTTCGGCAGACTTTCAGCCAAAGCCTCGATCACTGTTGGCGCCAAACCGAGCGACAGTTCATCGATAATCAGCAACTTTGGGCGCGCCATGATTCCACGGCCGATCGCGCACATTTGCTGCTCTCCGCCGGACAAGGTGCTCGCATCCTGCGACGATCTTTCCTTCAGTATCGGAAAAGTTGAATAAACGAAGTCCATGTCTGCTGAAATGGCGGCACGATCCCGGCGGTGGTAGGCGCCCAGCAGCAAATTGTCGTGCACACTGAGAGTCCGGAACAGGCGCCGCCCTTCAGGAACGTGAGATATTCCTTCACCAACGATCTCATCGGGAGGGTGGCTGGTGAGATCCTTTCCGGCAAAATGCCAGGACCCGCGCGTTGATTTTACCATTCCGGACAGGGTGAGCAGTAAAGTCGTCTTACCTGCTCCGTTCGATCCAACGATGGAGACGATGGAATTTTTGGGGACATCCAGATCGATTCCCCACAGAACCTGAACGTCGCCGTACCCCGCCTCGAGACCGCGCACCCGCAACAATGGCTCTTCTATCGATCCCTGATCCATCACACACTCAAAGTTGCACAACGTTTACCTGCAAAGCACCAGGATCATACCGGCGCCGTCTGCTACTCTTGCATAAAAAATCGTTTCCATTAAGGTTTCTAACACAACAAAAGCACATTGACTGGCCCTGTCGGCCATCATGTTATTCCAACGCATCGACTGTTTGCTGTCAAACCAGGGAGATACGCATGGCTAGGAAGTTGGCGAAATTCGCATCACGTGCTCTGGCCGGGGGGCTCTTGGTCCTGGGCTCAACGGCTCTGGTTCTTGCCGCCGATCCGATTCGTATTGGCGCACCGCTTTCGCTGACCGGCAGCCTCGCGGATGAGGGATCAAAGGAACAGCAAGGTCTGGATATGTGCATCGACGCCATCAACGCAAAAGGCGGCGTGAAAGTTGGAAAGGAACAGCGCAAGCTTGAAGCCGTCAAATACGATTATCAGAGCGAAACCAGCCGCGCCGTTCAACTCGTCCAGCGATTGGTGACGGTCGACAAGGTCGACTTCTTGTTCGCGCCGTATGGGTCGGGCGACACCAAGGCAACAGCGGTTCTGGCCGAGCGCTACAATGTGCCGATGGTTGCGACTTCGGCGGCGACCGAGTCGGTATACGATCAGAAACAGAAGAATCTCTTTGGTATTCTGTTTCCCAACCGCGCCATGGCCGAAGTCGAAGTGAAGTTCTACAAGGCGAAGGTTCCACAAGCGAAGAAGATGGCGGTTTTAGCACTGAATTCGCTGTTCCCGAAGGCGTTCGCCGCCTCGGTGCGCGACACAGCGGCGAAGGATGGATTCGAAATCGTGTTCGACGGGCTCTATTCGCCGGGCACGATGGACTTTGCGAATGTCCTGACGCAGATCAAGGCCGCCAACGCGGACTGGGTTTACGCGACCGGTTACATTCAGGATCTAATCCTGATCCGCCGTCAGATGGCGAATTTCGGAATGAATATCCCGATCGTTACGATGACGGCAGGCGCCGCTTACCCTGAATTCGCACAAAATCTCGGAGCGCTCGCGGACAATGTAACGACCAATGCATGGTGGCATCCCAGCGCGACCTACAAAGACAGCTACATTTACGGCGGTGCACAGGAATACACGCAGGCGTTCCAGAAGAAATACAACAAGATTCCTACCTATCTGGAGGCCGCGGCGACGTCCGGGTGCGAGGTTCTGGCCCTGTCGATCGAGCAGGCTGGCACAGTCGAGGCCGAGGCAGTGAGAAAGATACTTGCCTCGCGCCGGTTCGAGACGTTCTATGGCCCAATCAAATTTGGGCCGAGCGGACAGAACGAAATCAATAGCCCGATGATCCTCCAGATTCAGAAAGGCAAATACGTCGTTCTCGAACCGCAGAGCTCCAAGACCGGCGAATTGGCTGTCGGCGTTCGCGCCCAGTAACATTGGGCCATCCGATGTAACGAATGGGCAGCGGCGCGCAATGCGCCGCTGCTCGTTCAATTTAGCTCGGCGTTTAGGGGCTCGCGCGCAACATGCTCGCTCAATATATTGCGAATGGATTATTGATCGGCTCGCTTTATGCGTGTCTCGCCGTCGGATTTTCCCTGATCTATGGCGTTCTCAGCATCATCAATGTCATGCACGGGACGTTCGTTGTTCTCGGCGCCTATATCACGATCTATTGCTCGCAATATCTCGGAATTTCGCCGCTGATTGCCGCGCTGATCGGTTGCGCGATCATGTTCGTCTTCGGCTACCTGACCCAGCGTTTCTTGATTAACGAAGTGGTTGCGGCGCCGATCTTCATCTCATTTACTTTGACTTTCGGGTTCGACCTGTTGCTGAACAACGCAATGATTCATGCGTTCACGGCAACGCCGCGATCGCTGCTTCTCGACTATGGGAGCATTACCGTCGCCGGCATCAGCCTGTCGGTCGCGCGCCTTGGCGCCATGGTTCTGGCGCTGGTTCTCACCGGAGTGCTTTACTGGTTGCTCAGGCATTCGCAGATGGGGCGGGCGATCATTGCCGTCAGAATGGACCGGCACGCGGCAACGTTACTCGGCATCCGGGTGCCGCAGGTCTATGCGATCACTTTCGGCATCGGAACGCTGATGGCTGCGGCGGCCGGAGGGGCGATGGCCCTGGTTTTCCCAATCACGCCACTGCTGAGCGGTACATTTTTGGGCAAGTCGTTCGTGATCTGCGTTCTGGGAGGTCTTGGCAGTGTGCCGGGCGCGCTCGTTGGCGGCTTTGCTCTGGGTTTGCTGGAAAGTTTTGGCGCTGTCGCCTTCGGCGCGCAATGGAGCGCCACCGTCGGATTTGCGCTGATGATCGTAGTCCTTGTGTTGCGCCCGAGCGGTCTTGTCGGCAGGAAAGGGTTTGAGTGATGAACGAAAGGCTGGTGACGCTTCCTCGCATTCTTGCCGCGATGCTGCTGATCGCAGCCGTCATCGGGTTTGGTTTTTACGCCAACAATTATTTGCTGCAAGCCGGAACCACGCTGGCGATGTCGATCGTCCTGTGCCTGGCCTGGAACATCGTGGGCGGCTACATGGGATATCCCTCCTTCGCCACGGCCGCGTTCTTCGGGCTCGGCGCGTATATTGGAGGCATCGTCCAGAACTACGATCTGCCGCTTGCTCTGGCCTGGATCGTGGCGGCGGCCGGCGGCGCTGTATTCGCCGCCCTTCTTGGCAGCATCCTGTTGGGGCTGCGCGGTCATTACTTCGCAATCGGTACGATCGCCGTGGTCGAGGTGATGCGTGAAGTCGCGAACAATTGGGAAGGGCTGACCGGCGGCGCCATCGGCATGAATTTGCCTATTCTTGTTGGCTCTCCGCGCGCGGTGGGAATCTTCTTTTATCTCGCCATGTGGGCATTGGTTCTCATCACGTTTGTTCTGACCGCCATGATCGTAAATTCGAAGTTCGGGTTTGGCCTGCGCTGCATCCGGCAGAACGAGAGTGCCGCGAGCATGGTCGGAATCGATGTGTTCAAATTCAAGGTCAAGGCTTTTATCATTTCGGGACTGATCGTGGCGGCGGCGGGAGCTGTTTATGCATCGATGGTGGCATTCATTGAGCCGAAGGATGTTTTCAACGTTCTGATGTCGATCGAAGTTCCGGTCATGGTGATGCTGGGCGCCGCCGGTACGGTGCTCGGCCCGCTCGTGGGAGCCGTCATTTATGTGCTGCTGAAGGAACTGGTTTGGGTGAACTTCATCAATTTCCATTCCGCGATTCTGGGAATCATTATTATTACCGTCATTTATGCGGTTCCGAAGGGCATTTTGCGGGAATTTCAATCAAGGCTGCGGTCGATCTTGACCGCGCGCCCTCTCAATTTTCGCAAAAGTTGAGAACATAAAAGATGGCCGAGCATGTTCTCCGCATTCAAGATCTGACGCGCCGCTTTGGCGGCGTGGTTGCGGTCAACAATGTGACCCTCTCCATTCCCAAAGGAGAGATGGTGGGTCTTATCGGGCCGAACGGGGCCGGCAAGACGACATTCGTCAATCTCATCACGGGGTTTGTTCCAAAGACATCGGGGCGGGTCATTTTCGATGGCGCGGATATTACCGATCTTCCGCCGCATGAGATCGCGCGCATGGGAATTGCGCGCACGTTTCAAATCGTTCAGCCATTTTCAGAAATGACGGTTCTGGAAAATGTCATGGCCGGCGCTCTCTTTGCCGGTCAGCGCGGGAGTTTGAAAGAAGCTTCGGAAAAAGCGCGGCATTTCCTGGCGTTTGTCGGGCTTGACCAGTTTGCTGAATCTTCCGCGTCGAACCTCTCGCTCGCCAACCGCAAGCGACTCGAATTGGCCAAGAGCCTGGCCATGGAGCCGCGTCTGTTGTTTCTCGACGAAGTGAATGCCGGACTCAATTCCGGCGAACTGAATCACGCGCTGGATCTCATTCGTAAAATTTCCGACATGGGTGTGACGATCGTTATTATTGAACACCTGTTGCGTGTGGTGGTTTCGCTGGTCGGGCGGCTTGTCGTTTTGCATCACGGGGGAATGTTGAGCGATGGCCCGCCGCTCGATGTATTGAACGATCCAGCCGTCATCAAAGCCTATGTGGGCACCAAATTCGGTCAACGCCATCATGCGGAACTCGAGCGTCAACGTCAAAAATATCAACAGCAGGTCGAGCGCGGCGTTTAAGCGGAGCGCAGTTGGAAAAATCATGCTGTAACGACAGGTCAACTCGCAGCGAGTTGACCTGTGGAAACTAGAAGGACCGGAAGTCCGATGACATCGAAGCAACTGCTCATTAAAGGCGGCCAAGTCTACGACCACGAGGGCGATGTTCATAAGCCTTCGATCGCCGATATTCTCATCAAGGACGGAAAAATAGTTTCGGTTGGCCCCAATCTTTCGCCCGCCGGGGAGCATGAAGTTATCGATGCGTCCGGCCGGCTGGTGGTGCCCGGATTGATCAACGCGCACTACCATTCGCATGACACATTGTGCCGTGGATTGTTCGAGGAGCTGCCGCTCGAAATGTGGCTGCTCTACACGCTGCCGATGGGGCAAAATCGCAGCAAGGAAGAGGTGAGGGCGCGCACGCTGGTGGGGGCGCTCGAGTCGCTCCGCTGCGGCATTACGACCGTGCAGGATATGCTGGGTCTCTCGCCTCTCACCGACGCCTATACCGATGTGGTGCTCGACGCCTATCGCGAGTCTGGGATTCGCGTCGTGTTTTCGCCCATGATCTGGGATGTTCCGCCCATCGCGATGGTCCGCCACAAGGATAGTTTGCCATCCGACGTCCAGGAAATGCTGGGCACCAAGGCGCTGCCCATGCGCGAGCAGTTCGATTATCTCGAACATCAATTCAAGCGGCATCCGGCGACAGGCGCGCTGCATTGGGCGCTTGCGCCGTTCGCGCCGCAACGCTGCACGCCAAAGATGCTGGAGGGCTGCGCGGCGCTCGCGGACAAGCACGATCTCGCGGTCTATACCCACGTTTACGAAACGCGGGGCCAGGTTTTGATCGCGCGCGAACAATTTGCCGATCATGACGGCTCGCTGATTACTTATTTGAAAAACACCGGTCTCCTCGGCCCCCGGCTGAATATCGTCCACAGCGTATGGATTTCACGCCCTGAAATGGACCGAATGGCGGAAGTCGGCGCGGGCATCGTTCTCAATCATCTCAGCAACCTGAAACTGAAAAGCGGTATTGCCCCCGTGTGCGATTTGCGCGAGTCGGGCGTGCGCTTGGGCCTCGGCTGCGATAATTGCAGCGGCAGCGATGTGCAGAGCGTGTTTCAGGCAATGAAATTGTTCTGCCTTTTCGCCGCGGTCAGCGAGCCGGAGCCCGGTCCCGGGCTCGCGCACGAAGTGTTACATCACGCGACCATCGGCAACGCGCGGACGGCCGGGTTGGAGGGACAGCTCGGCGCCATTCGTCCGGGCTACAAGGCGGATATGATCCTGATTGATCTCAATGACGTTGCGTATCTGCCCTACAACAGCGCCGCGCGTCAGCTTGTCTATACGGAAGCCGGCCGCGGCGTGGAAAGCGTGATCGTCGACGGCCGCGTGGTGATCAAGGACCGCAAGGTGAAAACGATCGACGAAGACGCCTTGCGCCGTGAGGTCAAGGATCTCATGCGGCACTTTATCGCCGACTACGACGCCGTGGTGGAATCGCGCAAGCGTGCGCTGCCCTACATGCTGGATGCTCACCGGCGGGTATGGCAGGCCGATGTCGGCATGAATAGATTCATCAGCCGGACGCGCTAGACCATGATCCGATTTAAATGAATCGGATCATGGTCTGGCCTTTTATTTGAGCATGATCTTTTCCGAAAACCGGTTCCCATTTTTCGGGATCATGCTCTCATCGCTGCACAATATCAGCGTGTCCTGTCAGCAGGCGGAAATCTACTTCGCGCCGCCGGCGCGGCGTTTCCAGTAGTCCCACATGCGGTTCACGGAATTCTCGTGGTAAACCAGCTTTTTCGTCAATTCGATTTCTCCTTCGCTGAGGAAGGTGATATCGCCGCCCATCTGCATGGCATTGAATTGCAAACTTGCGTTGACCTTCAGGTAAATTGCGTTGAGAATCGCTTCCCGGAGATTTCTTCCGACAACGCAGCAACCATGCCCGCGCAATAACACGGCATTATTATCGCCAAGGCCGCGGGCAAGATCCTTGCCACGCTCCATGTTTGTGATCAGCAAATCGGTGTCGCCGAAATTGGTCCGGGTGTCCCATACCGGAACATTGGTGCCAAGGCCGCAGGCTGGATGGACACAGGCGCGGAGCGGCATTTTCTTCGTGAGCCCGAAAGGAATTACCTCATAGGCGTGATTGTGGACGACCGACATCACGTCGGGCCGCGCCTGAAAAATAGCGCCGTGGATCGGCCGCTCGAAATACATGGGTCGGCCGCGTTGATCGATCGGATTGCAATCAAGGTCGTATTCCATGATGTCATCTGGCTGCACCAGTTCGGGGCTGCGAGAACACGACAGAAAGAAACGGTCTGGCCGGCCGGGATGGCGAATACTGACATGGCCTAGCGCATCGGTAACGCCTTCGCGCGCCAGAATATGATTTGCGGTCACAAGGTCCTGCAACAAAGCATTCAAGTCACTCATTCGGACGTTCCTTCTTGGATTGATTCAACGAACGTATAGAAAAAATGGACAACGGTCCGCATACTTACGATTGCAATTATCCGCCTCCCATATAGCCGCCGACTTCGGTATTGCGCATCGCCCACGATGCATAGCGGCGTTCCAGCATAGAAGCCGCCATGTACATCGCAATGCCCATGGCGGCAATCACAAGAAGTCCGGCGAACACCAAAGGCACGCGAAAGGTGGCGCTGGCCGAGAGCATCAGATATCCAATGCCGACATTGGACGCGATGGATTCCGACACGACAGATCCAACAAATGCGAGCGCTACGGCGATTTTCAGCGAAGCGAACAGAAACGGCATCGATCGGGGAATGCCTACTTTGCGCACAATGTCGATTTTGCGCGCGCCGAGGGAGCGCAGCACGTCGTTCAACTCCGGCTCGACGGTGGCGATGCCGGTTGCAACATTGACGACGATCGGGAAAAAAGCCGTCAGAAACGCCGTGACCACGGCAGGCACGGTGCCAATTCCAAACCACAGGACCAGGATTGGGACCAACGCCACTTTCGGAATGGCATTGAAGCCGATCAGCAAGGGATTGATGGCGTCGTAAAACAACGCCGACGATCCAACGATAATGCCGAGGATCACGCCAACAACGACAGCTGCGCCAAATCCAACCAGAGTTGTCGCAAGTGTATGCAGGGCGTTCGGCCATATGCCGGACCACGACTCGATCAAGGCCGCGATCGACTCGCTTGGTTTTGGCAGGATGAAAGACGGAATGCCGAACACCCAGCAAATGATTTCCCAAATCGCAAAGAACGTCGTGACCGAGATGACCGGCGTCATATTTTTGGCAAAACGGCCGCGTCTCATCGCTTATCTCCGCAGCCGCCGTGCGTTGTGCATGCCAAGCGTGCAAAATCGTCGTAGCAGGAGCTCATTATTTCGCCGGCGGCGACCAGGGGAGAACCTTGCGCTCGGCGAGCGGCGGTAAATAGCGGTCGGTATAGATGTCAGTGGCGGAGGGAGCCGCAATGTTAAAGGCCGGAGCGACTTGTTTCAGGGTCTTGTCGAGACGCGCCATATCGACAGTGCTGAATCCTTTCTGCAAAACATTGGGTGTAATCAGCATATCGCGCAGTGAAATGACCATCCGCGACTTTTCAACCTGATCGTTCAACAGCGTATCGAAAGTCTTGAGAGAGGCCATCGACGCGTCGAGATTGCTAATCATGGTATTGAGGCCATGCACGATGCCAGCCACAAATTTGCGTATCAATTCCGGATTCTTTTCCGCAAAAGCACTGGTTGTCACGATGGAACTTCCATAGAGATCGATGCCGTAACGGCCATAGAAAAACACCACCAGTTCTGATTCCGGGATACCGACGGCCCGGACATTCATCACGGTCGTGACGGTGTTTGATGTGACGGCGTCCGCCTCGCGCCGCGCCAGCATGGTATCGCGCAATTCGCTGGTGACGGAATTCCATTGCACTGAATTGAGATCGATATTGTTGAGCGAGGCAAAAATCGGAAACAGCGCTCGTCCGGCATCGGCGGGCGGAGCGTAAATCTTTTTGCCGGCCAAATCGCCCGGATTATTTATGCCTTTCGACCGTAGCCCAACAACGCCCGAGGCCGACACATCCTGCACCATGCAGACCGAAATCAATTGATTGTTGGGATTTGCGGCATTGAACCGGGCCATCGTGTAGGTATCGGCAAGGCCCATGTCATAGGCGCCGCTCGCAACCTTGGCGATGGTATCTCCCGAACCGTTGCCGCGATCCAGCGTGACGTTGATGCCGAGCTTGCGAAAGGTGCCATCGGTGAGTGGCACAGTGAACTGCGCGTGCTCGCCTTCGTATTTCCAGTCGAGAACGAAGCGGACGGTGGGGAGATTTTGGGCCATGCTCCGTCTGGCGGAAGCCAATGAAAGCAGGGCAGGGCCGGCTGTCATCAGAAACTGGCGTCGCGCAATCATGGCTTTTCCCCTTTGATGAAATAGTTTCGATGCAAATGCGTTTGCATGAAAACTCCTGCTGTTATCTTCATCGTTTTGGGATACGGCGGTCAATCATATTCAAATCGAGTTTTGCGGTCATGATATGCAACTATTGATGGAATTTCCAGTTTTTATGCTTGCGCAAACCCATGGAAAGATAGCCGATTGAAATTTGCTATTGGTAGTGGGAGCGTTAGACTCTCCTTGTCAACATCGGGCGGTTTCATGAACTTTGGCCTTGGCATGCGCAGGCTTGATTTTTCAGGAATTTATTTTCTGCGGCATTTTATGTTGCGAGCCGCTGCGACGGTAGCCATCCTGCTCCCGATTTCTCTGTCCGCTCATGCTGATGTGGTTGAGGAGTTCTATAGTGGGCGCACCGTCAATATTGTCATCGGGTATGGCGCGGGCGGCGGCTACGATGCCTATGCGCGCTTGCTGGCGCGGCATATAGGCCGGCACATTCCCGGCAATCCATCGATCGTGGCGCAGAATATGCCGGGGGCCGGCGGGCTGAAGGCGATGCTCTATCTCTATGATGTGGCGCCGAAGGATGGAACCGTGATCGGCACGGCTGCGCGGGCGCAGCCGCTTGCGCCGCTCCTGACCGGCGCCAATTTCGACGCGACGAAAATGACCTGGATAGGCAGTATCACCGATGAGGCGAGCCTATGCTTGTCATGGAGCACGTCGAAGGCCAAGACTTGGCGAAATCTGCTCGAATCCGAAACGTTGTTCGCCGGCGAAGGGCAGGGGGCCGATCCGGACATGTTCTCGCTTGCGCTCAACCGGATTTTTGGCGCGAAGATCAAGCTTGTGACTGGCTATCATTCGACTCGTGAGATTACCCTGGCGATGCAGCGAGGCGAGGTCGAGGGCATTTGTGGGATGTCGGCAACGACGCTGCTGGGGCAACACCCGGAATGGATCGAGAATAAACAGATTAATCTGCTCATGCAGATGGGGCTGAAGAAGGATGCGCGGTTCGCCGGCGTGCCGCTCGTCACCGATCTTGCCACGACCGAAGAGCAGCGCCAGATTATCGGTCTCATTGTGGCGGGTCAGGCGATTGCCCGGCCGTTCTTCGGACCGCCCGGCATTCCCGAAGATCGCAAACAGGCGTTGCGCACGGCGTTCGACAAAACCATGCGGGACCCGCAGTTCCTCGCCGAGGCCGCGCGCGCGAAAATGGATATCAATCCGATGCCCGGCGCCGAAATCGAAACGTTTCTGCGTGGCTTGTATGCAATGCCAAAAAACCTGATCGACAAGGCGGCCCAGGCCATCCGCAAATAACGATCCGAACACCGGCTTGCCAGAACCACAACTGCATTTGGAATTTCGCGATGAGCAAGCTGCCTCTGACAATCGCTATCAGCCGGTACGATCATGTCGCCGATGTGTTGAATGGCCGTGTGCCCGTGGAGGGCATCGATCTCAATCCGCTTGATCTTCCGCTGCACGATATTTTCTTCCGTTTCATTCATTTTAACGATTTTGACATCGGCGAGATTTCAATGGCGAAATACGTATCGATGCGATCTCAAGGCAACGAC
>Ga0315281_10011877_pt1 | contig 11894 bp, 16 predicted proteins | sample YL17G07_0_MG_FD_204540 | JGI IMG/M metagenome (GOLD analysis project Ga0315281, IMG submission 204540) | Sediment microbial communities from Yellowstone Lake, YNP, Wyoming, USA - YL17G07_0 | ecosystem: Environmental > Aquatic > Freshwater > Lake > Sediment | place: USA: Wyoming | collected... | reverse complement strand
CTCATGTTTTGTATGCATATTCATATGCACCAAGGGTATCTCATAGTTAGGTTTTTCGTGAGGTAACGATACCTACCATAGTTAGGTTTTTGGTGAGGCCATTCGTTCGCTTGCCATAATTCATAAACCCTGGTACTCTGGGTAATTATGGATACACAAAAAAGAATCATTGTTTGGGTTTCGACTATTTTGGTCGTGGGCATCACTGCGGTAGCGGCATGGCAGATTGCCACAGGACCGAAGACACCGGTTGTGCATGCAGGTGCCCTTACCGAAGTGGTTTCAATAAATGACCACATAAAAGGCGCAACAGACGCAACCAAAAAAGCTGAGCTTGTGGAGTATAGCGATTTTCAGTGTCCTGCTTGCGGATACTACTACTCGATTGTCGAAAAAATAGCGGCAGACCATAAGGACACGCTCGCTTTTACGTATCGCCACTTCCCTCTTCCTCAACATCCAAATGCACTTCCCGCAGCCTATGCAGCCGAAGCAGCCGACAAGCAGGGGAAATTCTGGGAGATGCACCAGAAGCTTTTTGAAAACCAGGATGAATGGTCGGAAACCACCACCGCAGAAGCAACCTTTGAAGGATACGCAAAAGATCTCAAGCTCGATATGGTGCGCTTCAAGACTGACCGCGACTCAAAGGAAACTAAAGACAAAGTCGACCACGACCGCGAAACGGGGATTGCTTCAGGCGTCAATTCGACTCCCTCGTTTTATTTGAACGGCAAGAAGATGGCAAATCCCAAGAGCCCTGCAGAATTCCAGACAACGATCGAAGCGGCACTCAAGTAAATGAATAAAGCTCTTCCTACGTCTCTGGTAGTGTTGGTCATCGTGCTCGCCCTCGTTGGGTTTGCAGACTCGACCTTCCTCCTTGCCAAGCGCCTCATGGGCGGACCTATTCCTTGCGTCCTTGGTTTTACCGGGTGCGACACCGTATCAAAATCCGCCTACTCGGTACTTTTTGGCATCCCTCTTTCCGCGTACGGCATGGCGTTCTATCTCGGTATCGGCGTCCTCGGCGTCCTCTACCTCGACACGAAAAAAGCTCTCTTCGCACGCCTCCTCCTCCCCGCGACCGCACTCGGCTTCATCATGTCCGCGTATTTCATCTATGTACAGAAGTTTCTCATCAAAGCTTTCTGCGTGTACTGCCTCCTTTCCGCACTCGTTTCGACTATTCTGTTTGTTCTCGGGGTAATAATCTATAGAAAATTAAAGGAAGTGTCTACCCTTTAGCAAACAAAAACCCCACACCATGTGGGGTTTTTGTTTGCTAAATGACCCAGTAGGTCAATTTACTAATTAAACAACGTGGGTTGTTTTGGTTCGCGCATATTAAGGAATATGACGAGCGCAAACACCAAAAGCGAAAGGGCTGCGGGGACAAAGAAGAATCCGCTGACATTCAGGAGTGTCTTAAGCACCAGCCCGGGCACGATCGCATACAGGCTCATGCGGTACGCTTCCCCGTACGTAAGTGGCATCTTTTTTATCCAGGCAAGGAGGAGCGGAATGAGGGCAAAAAGGAGAAGCGGAATGAGGTAGATGACGTATCCCATGAACAAGACGATGAACGTTGCCAGGATGCCGATTGGCATCACATAGACGAGCATCGCGCGCATTTTTTCAACCCAACCGAGAAGAGTCGTCTGATCTATGATCGTCTTTGGTAACCCCTGCAAACTCTGAATGGTTGTCTGCCCCTGATCGTTTCGGGTAATGATGTCGGTTTTCGTGAGGAGAGCGAGCGTTTTGTATTCTTCAAATGTCTTCTTGTTAAAATCTTTCGTTGTGTCGATGACCAACATATTTTCAAGTCCGAGATCTTGAAGGAATACGCGAGCGTCCCCTTTGCCGGCAATGACATACGGCTGAGAAACATTGACCGATGCTTCGCCCTTATCGATATTCATCACCAGTTCCACCGGATAATGCTCCACTACCAAGGAGGGTGCCACGTCCCTCATAAAACGCACCCCTTGCGGTACGAGAATAATCGAAAAAACGATCGTTGAGAATAGCGCGAGAACAGCCGACAGGCACAGGTAGTAACGAAACGCATTCCCGAGCGGCGCTTGGGCGACCTCACGGTAAAACACTGGGTTATACAAACTTTTTTTGAATGTGGCGAAAAGGTTTTTCATATGCGTACAGTATAGCAACCCACCAGTTGTGGCGCAATTACGCCGACGACGTTACTATCTCCGTAATTCAACTTGGTGAGAACCCCAACAGGGACAACCAAAAGAAAAAGATTGCCATGAGGAACAACAGTCCCCCGACAATCCTGGATTTGTCGGTATTAAGAAGTTCTCTTTCTATAGAATCCGGCGTCCGCATGATAGGCAAAATCCACACAACCCAATAATTTTGGTGAACCCACCTAGCCAGCAACCGTTATGATTTGTTGATTATGCGGCGCCTTTATAGAAACTCACCGCTTTCCATTGGCCATCTGTATATCCAACTTCGACAAAAACGGTCTGGTCGGTCGGACCGAGGGGAATGTCTAGCGTTACGGTGTAGGTTGCGGAAGTGTCGACACCATCTGGAGTGATACCGACCGGCAAATACCTTTCATAGTCAGGCAGATGTTTTTTCAGTTCATCTTGTGCGACTTTGACGATTTCCTTTCTAAGCTCCAATCTTTCGACCGTATCAGCCAAAAAGACCGCCTCGTAGTCGGCTTTCTTGATGGCATCCTTAAAAGTCACTGGGGATGGAATCAAAGCAGCCAAGAACACTTTGTGTTGACCTATGGAAAGTACGTTCCCCACACTTGGTTTACCCGACTCATAGGGAGGTGTGAGCATCTCAGGGTGTCCGCCCCAGATGTGAAGCTCTTTTTTCTCTACTATTCCATCATAGCTAGCCTCCACTAAAATCGTCGCTTGCCCCGACTGAGCACAATTGACACTTGATGGGCATCGACCGTCGTTGAGCACATCCAGTAATTTAATCTTCAGTTTTGGAATCTGCGTAAAAGTCCCCTCCTCTTCCATCCGAACCTTGAGAGGATTGAGGTTGAGGTACTCTGCTGAAAAAATCAAGAAGTTGCTGTCTTGTTGCATAATTTTATTGTTAGGGGGAATAATTTTTTTATCGAACACGATCGCTGCGCGCGATGGCGCTTTCGGGTCGTACTTCACGTCTATCTCGCTACCGGGCTGCACTTGCATCAGACGAACCGCGGAGAGTGGCTGCGTGATTTCAGCAGTCATCTCGCCATCGGGCGTGGCAATGGAGATCAGTACGGTGACCACCGGATCGTAATTGTAGCGCGACCCTGTGTCGGTTACCCCAATCACTTTCGCCTTGCCGGAAACTCCGTTTTCGAGAATGGTATCTCGGGTGAATCGGCCTACCAGCGTCGGTCCAAAGCCGATACCAAGACTGAGCAACACTAAAATAATGATGATGAAGTTTTTCATATGCGTACAGTATAGCAACCCCTCATCTGTGGCGCAATTACTTCAGAAAATCGCGAATGACCTGCCAGGTCTCGGGGAATGCGAAGAGGTTGTTGTGTCCAGCGGTGGGGATGACAATGAGGTCTTTGTTGGGCGTGGCGAGACCGTCGAATAATTTTTGTCCGAGATTGAGCGGGATGATATCGTCCTTTTCACCGTGGAGCAAAACCACCTTCCCGGGAAAATCCCCTATCAGACGTGCATTGTCGAACGGGTCGTTCATGAGAAAAGAGACGGGGTAATACCAAAACGCATGTTGGGCAATGTCCGTGAGTGAGGAGAATGGTGAAATGAGGAGGAGTTTTTGTGGTGGAGCGAGCGAAACATGATACGTGGCAAAACGCGTGCCGACACTCTCCCCAACCACGACTACTTCTGAAAAATTCTTTTCTTTGAGGAACGCCGTGACGTGCTCGACGTCTTTTTTGATGCGCTCGTGCGACGGCTTCACGATATCGTTTGAATAGCCGGCGTACTCGGGCAGAAGATACGAATACCCTGCCTCTTCAAAAAGCTCGGCGAGGAAAGCGCGGTCGCATGCCGAGCCATAGTTACCATGATAGAGGACAACTACGTGCGGACCGTTGTCTTTGAAATACATCCGCGTGCCCTCATAGGTTACTTGTTCTACATGGACGAGTTCGGCGCAGGTGGCAAAATCCTGTGGGGTCGGTTGGTAGGTGATGCGCTCCTGAGAAAAAACGAGGTATGCCCCGTAGGCGACATACGTTATCAGAAATATCCAGAGAAATTCCATGAGGTTCTTGTTTCGTAAAAAATTGCGTGCCATAGTGATGGTCGACAAGCGCGTACTATCTCGTCTTTATGACAAGAGGAATATATTCCAACATGTCGCTCGCGAGTGTCCCCTCGCCATATGTTTGCGCCGCCGCCTCCCCTGCCTTGCCGTTTATATACGTCGCGAGGCACGCTGACTCAAACGGATCGCCTGTGCGCGTAAGGAGTGAGCCTGCGATACCCGCAAGCACGTCACCAAAACCTCCTTTGGTCATATACGGCGAGCCGGTCGTATTAACAAACACTCGCTCGCCGTCAGAGATAATGTCGTGATGCCCTTTCAGAAGGATCGTAACGCCGAGCGTTCGCGCCCACTTCTGTACTTTTTCTTTTCGCTCGTTTTCATCGGTCCCAACTTCTTCGCCGGTCAACACCCTAAACTCCTCGCTGTTGGGCGTGAGGACCACTTTTTTGCCTTTAAGAATTTCGGTGCCCACCGCGACCGCGCGGATAGCCTCCGCATCGAGCACCATCGGTATCGTGCTTCGTTCAATGAGGGCGCGTATCGCCTGAAATGACGACTCGCTCCGCTCCATCCCGCACCCGACGACGAGCGCGCGATACTTCCCAAGCTCTTGCACGACCTCCTCCACGTCGCCCTCATCAAATTCGTCCGCGAACGGTTCGGTAATGATGTTGGGCGCATACTGCGCCGCGATGTCCATCGCGCGCGGATGTCCGCGGAGTACCGCAAGGTCCGCCCCCGCCCGCAAAGACCCCATCGCGTTAAACACCGGCGAGCCGGAATATTTTTTACTCCCCGCAAGGATCAACACATACCCAAAATCCCCCTTGTGCGCCCAGGGGTCGCGGGCGGGGTACGCGTGCGCAAGCATTGTTTTAATCTCTTCAGGCATAGGTTTGATCTTATAATTTCTCTTGCAACGGAGTACTCGGCGGAACATTTTTCTTGCGCCGCACAAAAAAGAACATTACGGCGACAATGGCACCAAGGGTGTTGGCGAGCATATCTTCCTGTGCATCCCAAATATCTCCCTGACTCCCCAGGTAAGCGATCCCTGCTTCGGGGTTTGAGAGCACCGCGTAAACCCATTCGATGATCTCGTAACTCATGGCGACAGCGGCAATAACAAATACGGGGTAGGTAAAGAGAAGGAATTTATTTGCGACAAGTCGCTTTGCCCAAATCCATTCGGCGACAGCGTACGCATAAAACCCTACGCTAAAATGCGCGATGCGGTCGTAGTGGTTTCTCTCAAAACCAAAAAAATCAGTGAATCAATCAAAAGGAACTTTTGCAAAGGTATAGTGACCACCAATCGTATGGAGAAAAATAAGGACACTCATAAGTGCGTATGCGGTATTAGAAAAACGAATACCCCTCCAATATAAAACCCCGAGCACTCCCACAATGATCCAAACTGTTGCGTTCTCAACCAGCCATGTTGGTCGATCGATTGGATTAAAAGCGAGCACCGTAAAAAGAGCAAGATAAGCTCCTAACAATACCATAGGGAATGTGTGGTTTGCTCTTTCCATGCCATTCATTATACTCCCGCAGCACTGATTTCTAAAGTGCAAAACTATCCTTTGCGCGGTTTTTGCTTTTTTGGCTTTGGCACCGGCAAGGCGTCGAAAGTTATACGGATGAGCTCGCCGAGCCACCGATGGTCATCGAACATTTCTTCACTGATGTGCATCGATGGTTTGGCGCCGGGATACGCGAAACCTTCTTGATAGCGAGCGCCAACAAAATCTTTTCCGGGTTCGGTAATCTTTACAAAAAGCTGGTCATCACAAACAAGCGCAACCACTTTGCCGTCGCAATACAGTGCATACTCGCCAAACATTTTACGCGCAGACATCTCTCCCGCCGATGCCGTTTGGTCGAGCAAAAAATCAACGGTTGCTTGTTGTGTTGCCATGACTACTTCGCGTTTACGTTAGGATTTTTCCCGTCTGCCATAATGGTCGAGAGGACAATGATGCCGAGCACCACGAACATTCCCGCCACCATAAGTGAATAACTCGACCCGACGTGCTCCCAAAGGTATCCACCACCGATGCCCGCGACCATGAGTCCGAGTCCCGTCGTCGCATTGACCAGCCCATAGGCACCGGCACGATGACTCTCGGGTGAGAGCTCGGATGCCAGGGCACGCGCCACGCCGTCCGTAAGCGCGGGGAAAAGCCCAAGAACCAAAAATCCCAACGCAAGAATGACCGTACTCTCCGCAAAAGAAATGATGAAGTAACCAACGAGCAAAATCACGTAACCGACACGCATCACCGTGCGGGGTCCGATGCGGTCACTCATTCCTCCGGCGCTGACTGAAAACCCCGCAAAGGAAAGATTGTAGAGCATGTAAAACAACGGAATGGATGCGAGCGTGAGCCCGAGGTTCTGCGTCTTGAGCAAAAGCACGGCGACGGGCACACTTCCTACGGCGAGCAAGAACAGGGCGACGAGGTATCGTTTAAAATCTGGAGGAAACGCCGCGAGGGTGTCGAGCGACAGGTTCCCCTTGCGCACCTCACCAACGATATCTTTTACAAAAACAAGAGAAGCGATGGCAAAGAGCCCGATGATGAACGCGACGATAAACACGATGTTAAATCCCTCGGGGTAGGCGCGCAAAATGAGGTACGCGACCAGGGGGCCCAAGATGGCGCCGAGCGTATCGAGCATGCGGTGATACCCAAATGCGCGCCCCATTTCCTCTTTTGAAGTCGAGAGTGAGATGATGGCATCGCGCGGACCCTCGCGGAGTCCCTTGCCGATACGGTCGGTAAAACGAATTCCTATCACCCCGCTAACCGACGAGACCAAAAGATACACCGGTCGTGTGGCAACCGAGAGTCCATACCCCAACACCATGAACGGCTTTCTCTTTTGTATCTTGTCGGAGAACCTCCCTGCGTAAATTTTAATGATGTTCGCCGCACCGTCGGCAAGCCCCTCCACGAGTCCAAGCGACCCCGCGCCAGCTTTCAACACCGACGTAAAGAACGCGGGGAAAATGGCGAGAACCATTTCACTCGAGAGGTCGTTGAAAAAACTCGTGAGACCAAGCAGGGCAACATTGCGCGGAGGACGATAGCGAGTCATAGGTAATAACTATACCATACCGCCCCTACCATCTCCCGCTCGAGCCGCCACCACCAAATGATCCGCCGCCGAAACCCCCAAAGCCACCACTCCCACCACCACCAAAACTGCCCGACCCGCCTGTCCACCACGGTGGCTTTGTTCCATTTTCAACGCTCTTCTGATATCCATGAGAAACAATGAAGTCAAATACCAGACCGATTAACGCAAGCACCACAATGGGTACAACCCCCATAGCAAGTGTGTAGGAAATAAATCCGCCCAATCCTACACCCAAAACACCGCCAAGCCACCACGACTTCGACCGACCGAGAATACTTGCAACGAGAGTCAGGAAGCTTGTTGCAAAATATAAGATAAAAAAAATAAAACCAACAAAAGATTGTTTTGTGTTGGTCGTCTCGGGAGACGTATCTGAAAGACTAAAACCTCCTTCAAGCGCAGGATCGAGCAACCCCACGATTGCCCTCACTCCATCAGAGACTCCCGCATCATAGTTCTCCTCCTTGAAACGAGGCGTGATGATATCACGAATGATACGTGACGACTTCGCATCAGTAAGAATCCCTTCAAACCCATAGCCAACCTCGATGCGAAGCTGATGATCGTCTTTGGCGATGAGAAGCAGTACGCCACTATCCTTTCCCTTTTGACCTATCTCCCATTCCCGCGCAAGAGCGATGGAGTAATCCTCAATAGCGTCTCCATTAAGTGTCGGGATGACAACAACAGCAACCTCCCCATTCCCCTTTGCCTGGAATCTCACAAGTAAATCTTCGAGATTATTTTTTGTTTCTGTACTGAGTGTCGCCGTGTAGTCGTTCACATACCCCGTCGGTTTCCCCGGGGACCCGTACGCAAAGACACTGCTTGCCACGCAAACGCTGCCAATAACACCAAAAAATAAAACTGAGAAATATCTCATACTGCTTATGCGCGGTCGCTAGAACGCCACAGCGGGGGCCTTTGCCGCGCTTTGTTCAGCGGCAAAGTATGCTTTTTCTCCAAACCCAAACATTCTCGCGACCATATTCCCCGGGAACTGTGTTGTGTGCGTGTTGTACGACCTCACTGTCTCGTTAAAATCCTTGCGGGCAACCGCGATTCGATTCTCTGTTCCCTCGATTTGAGACTGCAAATCTCTGAAATTTTCTGTCGCGCGGAGTTGCGGATAATTTTCTGAAACCGCAAGAAGGCGACCGAGTGCCGACCCTACCGCTCCTTGTGCTTCCTGGAATTTCTGCAAACTTGCACCGTCGAGTTTATTGGGGTCGATTACTACCTGCGTCGCCCTTGCGCGCGCCTCGACGACCTGCGCGAGAGTTGCTTGTTCGAAGTTTGCCGCACCCTTTACTGTCTGCACGAGATTAGGGATGAGGTCCATGCGGCGCTGGTATTGCCCTTCAACATCCGCCCATTTTGTTTTCACCGATTGATCGAGAGCAACAATACTATTATATGACCCGAAAACCCATACCGCCGCCACCGCAACAACGCCAACGATTCCCCAAAGAATTTTGTTCATTATTTCTGAAATTTATTATCCTTGCTAATTGCATCAAGTATAACTCGCCATAACACTTTTTCAAATACCAACACGTCAATTACGCGGGTTTGTCACAAGGACTGGTGGTGTTGAGACATCCACCACGGTGAATTTCGTCTGCCCGAGGGACTGTCCCCGCTCGGTAACCACCCTCACGCGCCATTCTCCCGCAAACACACTTCCTTTGACCGAATATCCACGATACCCACCGTCGCGCCCACCTACGATCTGAAATTGCAAACGGTCGGTCGTCACCCATTCATTTTTTGAACTATCGAAATACTGCCACTCGTGAAAGATGGGCACACTGAGGCGCGCGGGGGCAAAGACCGCGCTGAAAAAATAGAGCGACTCGCCGGGGGTACGGTGGACGATAGGATGATAGCGCGCACCAAGGTTATACCAGGGAGCGTGTTCGGTCTGCGCCTGGTACATACCCCTTGCTGTCCGTAGGACGAGATGATAGATGCCCGCCTCTTTGAGCACAAGTGGTATCGGCGGAATGATGTTGGTGAAATATAAAATGTTGATCACGACGAACACTGAGCCAAGGCTTACCCGAAGTGCCACCTTCATCCCTCTTATTACCTCAGGGACGATGCGCGACAAAAACGACATGAACAAAATGATCCCCACAAGACTCACGCCCCCGCTCGCAAGGAACACCCATGCATCCATCTGACCCAAGACAATAGGCATGTAGAGTGTTGCAAAGAAAAAGATCGCGACAAAGAGAATGTTTATCTGAAACTCCAGCCGCCGATAGTAATTCTTGAAAAATTCATTTCCCAAGAACAGCGCGCCAAGCAGCACAACAAAGAGCCAGCTACTGGTAAATGATGCTGATCTCGTATAAAAAACAAAGTAACCGCTAAAAAGCGAGCCGAACGCGAACTGAGCGACAAAAGGAGACCAGGAAACAATGCGCTCAGACAGGGAACCGCTCACTAACCGGCTTCGAGAAAGCGCCGAGAAGAACACGGTCATAAGCGCGATTGTCAGGTATGCAAGCAACACAAGACTGCTCCACAAAACGTCGATGCGCGAGAGCATGATGTTGTCGGTGATGAACCCCACAAAGAATACCAGCGACATAAGGTGTGTGCGCTTCGCAAAAAGAAATTCCCGAATGGACATACCCTCATACTAGCAGAAAAACCGACACTTGTGGGATGATCTTTCAGAAAAAACCAAACCCCTTTCCCTTCAACTCTTTTCTAAATTCGCGATAGTTGGGCATGGTCCTTTCGACTAAATCCCAAAACTTTTGCGAATGGTTGAACTCGCCGAGATGACACAGCTCGTGCACGATGATGTAGTCGGTAAGGTGTTCGGGAAGAAGGGCAATCTTGTAGTTGAAATTGATGTTGCCTTTCTTTGAGCAGCTCCCCCATCGCGTCTTTTGATTTCTGATCGTGACCTTTCCCCAGGTGAATTGGTAGATCTCGTTGAAGTGCGCCATCTTTCTTTCTGCGAGCACAAGTGCGGATCCTTTGTGTCGGGCGAATTCGAGTTTGTTATTCTTTGGAAGGACGCGGGGGGGAATGTTTTTGAAGTACTCGAGTTTTCCTAGTACCCATTTTGCATTTCGTATAATGAACTGTTCAACGACCTGCTCCCCTACAAAACGAGGGACCGTTACCACAAAATCTCCGCCGCCATACATGGCGAGCCGCATCGTTCGTGCCCGTTTACTTACCTTAAGCGTATACTCAACTTTTTTTTCATGAAGCTCGATTTGTTTTTTCATAAGTGAACCCGACAAGCTTCAACTAAAAAACAGGTTCTCGGTTTCCTTTCTTGAAGAAATATCCTTCGATTGAGTACTTGTCATACCCATGCAAGAAGAGTGCGATAGAGACGCCAAAGAGGATGAGGTGTGGCCACACTGCTTCACCAAAGTACAGCATGGAGAGCGCAAGGAAGATATTGAGGAATATCACCGCAAAGCGAATTTCAATGCCGAGGATAAAGAAGACGCCCAAGGTGAGCTCAAGGAGCGCCGCGCCAAGCACGAGAAAATGTGGTTCAAAAGGGAAAAAGTGCACAAGGTTGTATTTCTCCACGACCTGGAACGCAAGATTTGAGTATATGAACTTTGCATACACTGATGCAAATACCAGCGAGATACCGAAACATACGCGCAAAAAGAGAAAACCGTACGGGGCAAATTTGCGCGCGAGGACATCGAGGATGTGCCGTGGTGCTTCAGCAATACTTCGAAAACGCTCGACGCCGAGGCGATGGGTTCCCAAAAGGAGGAGCATGACAATCTCGCCGAGATAATTCGCATAGGTCAGCATGTACGACCCATACTTTACCACCGCAAAAGCATAAAGACCGAGGGCCACCAGGGCGGCGAATTGTGTCCAAAACCCTATCGTGATGAGTAAGCCAATAACCGCAACAACAATGGTGACCAGTGGCGCATACTCGCCAAACGTCTGAGTAAACGGCAACTCGGGTCCGTACGATGCCTGGTAGTACGCAGCGGCAAGAAAACTTAGCCCTATTGTGATACGGCTGACCGCCGGGGCATAGTGCTTGAGGCGCATGAGGTATGGATCAAACATGTCCTCAATCTTGCGTGATATGGAAATAAAGAATACGGTGATAACCGTAAAAAGAACGACGAAGGTCCAAAAAATGAACTGCTCTACGTTATCTCCGATAATTGAGATCGGCGAAATGGTGGGGGCGGCCTCCGCCATCGCTATCTCGTCGGGGGTCAAGACATACACCTCGTGCGCGAAAGCGGCGACGGGTGAAGCAAGAGCAACCAATAGCGCAAGAACAGAAAATATTTTTTTGAACATATTCATCAATGATACTTTGATTATTTAAAAATAATATCTACAGAATACCACAAACCGTAGAATCCTCATATGCTACGGTTTGTGTGTAATACCAAAGCGAAAATGACACCCCCTCCAAAGTTAAAATGACACCCCTGTCATAAATAGTACCATTGAGCATATTAGCTAAAACATATATGCCA
>Ga0315281_10011873_pt1 | contig 11895 bp, 12 predicted proteins | sample YL17G07_0_MG_FD_204540 | JGI IMG/M metagenome (GOLD analysis project Ga0315281, IMG submission 204540) | Sediment microbial communities from Yellowstone Lake, YNP, Wyoming, USA - YL17G07_0 | ecosystem: Environmental > Aquatic > Freshwater > Lake > Sediment | place: USA: Wyoming | collected... | reverse complement strand
CGGGCGGGCGATACGCTGGCTGTGCTTCAGGAAAACTTCCGCGCTCAGGATTTAGCGGCTAATATACCCTTTATTGCCCACGATAATTAATTCGATAGTGGTCCGGTTGTGGACCGATGGTGGACCTTTTGTCGAGGATAAAACCACAATTCGGTCCACGCGCAGTCCCGTATTGCGGGACAAGCCGGTCCACAATAGACCCACAACAGAAAATTTATGCTTCAATTCAAGATTTTTGAACCCTACGGCCTTCGTATGACCCATGGTGTGACCTGGAAAAACCAGGGTTCTTTTAATGATGAATTCGCGGATTTTGCTCATTCGGCGGAACGGCTGAGCAAGGCTCTGAAACTGAAAAACCCGATTACGGCTCAGCAGATTCATACCGATAAGATTGTGCGACTGGAAAAAGAACCGATGGAAAGACTGGAATGTGATGCTTTTATTACGAATAAAGCCGACCTGAATCTGATGGTGAAAGTGGCGGATTGTCAGGGGCTCATCATTTATGATCCTGCCACCCATACGGTTGCAGCGGTGCACTCGGGATGGAAGGGTTCTGCGGCAAATATTATTGGAAAGACTGTTGCCCGCATGGTTTCTGAATATGGTGTAAAGCCTATTGATCTGGTGGCAGGCATCAGTCCTTCGCTTGGCAGCTGCTGTGCTGAATTCACCGATCCGGAAAAAGAACTTCCTGCCTTTTGCAAACCGTTTACCAAAGATAAGAAAGTGGACTTCTGGAGCCTGAGCATGAAACAGCTTAAGGACGCAGGGCTGCTGGTGAGAAACATTGAAGTGGCAGCTATTTGCACCAAATGCGACGTGAATACTTTTTCCCATCGCAGAAAGGAGAACGGACGAATGGGAGTTTTTGTGCAACTGAAATAACGCAATAACGCTATAACGTTGTAACTCGTGTTATTGCATTCTTGTGTTACAGTTATCACGTTATTACGTTATTACGTTACAGTTATGGAGTTTGCCCTTTTCTTTCTCATCAACGTTGTCCGCGTTCTTAAATACGCCATTCTGGTTCGCGTTTTGATGTCTTGGATTCAAACGGACTCACACGGAACGATTTATCGGTTCATTCATGAATCGACCGAACCCTTTTTAGGAGCCCTTAGAAAAATCCTGCCAAGCACCGGCATGATTGACCTTTCCCCGCTGCTCGCGTTTTTTATTCTGGATTTTCTGGAGATTTTTCTGGCAGGGACGCTTTCAGCCTAAAAATGTTGTCTAGAATCTGTCCATTCAAGATAGGCCTCGCTTGGCGAGATCGCTACTACGCATGCACATCGTATCTGGCTCTATTAAAATAAAAACTTGACTTTTTGTTGTCCATTTTCTAGAATGGGCAAGCTCTTTCTGAAATATCCCTTAATTTCACTCATATAGCTAAGCGATTACGGATAAATGAGGCCATAAGAGTTCCCAAGATTTTGCTCATCGATGGTGATGAGATGATTGGTGAGCTGCCTATCGAAGAAGCTATTGATCGGGCCAAGAAGAGAGGTTTGGATCTGGTGGAGGTTTCACCTCTCAGCTCCCCGCCTGTGTGCAAAATCATGGATTTCGGTACCTTCCAGTACAGCCAGAAGAAGAAGGACAAGAAGCAGAAAAAATCTCAGAAGCAGGCAGAAACCAAAACCATCCGTCTGAGCATCCGAACGGGGCTTCATGATCTGGAGGTTAAGGCCAAGCAGGCCCGAAAGTTCCTGATTGATAGAAACACGGTTAAGGTGGTGGTAATCTTCAAAGGTCGGGAAATGGCTCATGGAGATTTGGCGGAAGGCAAACTGAATGAATTCTTTAAACTGTTGGAAGACGTTGCCAACATTGAGCAGATGCCAAAGCGGCAAGGTTATCAGATGACCATGATTCTGAATCCCATGAAGTAACTGAGTTAAAATTTATATCGTAAAATTTATACAATGCGAGGAAAAGCACATACAGGAAAAATGAGAACCTCCAGTAGCGCCAAAAAGCGAATCCGAAGAACCGGAAAGGGCACTTTTGCTCATCAGAAGGCTGCACACAATCACCTTCTTCAGCAGAAGTCTAAAAGACAGAAGCGACTTGCAGGAAAGACGCTGATTGTTCAGGGCGGTTACGGAAAGATGCTGAAGCGCCTGCTACCGAACTAAACGACTAAACTATTAATTGATTAACTTTAACTGAGATGAGAGTAAAACGAGGTGTATCCGCACATGCGAGACACAAGAAAATGTACGCGCTGACCAAAGGTTTCCGTGGTAAACGAAGGAATACTTTTAAGTTGGCTAAGAACGCCGCTATGAAAGCGGGAACCAACGCCTACACCGGCCGAAGACTGAAGAAACGAGACTTTCATCAGTTATGGGTGCTTCGAATCAACAATGCGTGCCGTGAACAGGGTCTTCGATACAGCCGCTTTATTTATGGACTGGAACTGGCTGGCATAAAGATCGACCGCAAGATGCTTTCTGAACTTTCGACCAATCATGCTGCTGTCTTCAAAGATGTAGTGGAAGCGGTTAAGGCTGTTCTTCCTCCGGAAGGTCAGGCACCTAATCTGGAAGAGATACGAAAGCGATTCGGAAAGGCGACTCCAAAGAAAATGCCGGAGAGTCCTTATATGGAAGAGAAGGCTAAGCCTTCTAAGGCAAAGGCAAAAGAGGAATAATTATTTCAGATTTTAGATTTGTGATTTCTGATTTGATTGGTGATTTTTCAATGTAGAAATGACAATCTCAAATCTGAATTCTGAAATCAGAAATATTATTTCTGTCCTTCTAGCCACCTTTCGGCATCTATGGCTGCCTGACAGCCCATGCCAGCCGCTGTAATAGCCTGTCTGTAACGGCTGTCCACACAATCCCCTGCGGCAAAGACACCCGCCAGGTTTGTCATGGTGAATTCCTTGTGCACGATGTAGCCCATTTTATCTTTATCGACGGATTCGAAGAGTTCGGTGACTGGCTTATGGCCAATGGCCAGAAACATGCCGTCGAGGACCACTTCGGATATAGCGCCTGTCTGAGTGTCTTTTAAGCGAAGCCCTGTCACCTTTTTTTCTCCCAGAACCTCATCGACGGCCTTATTCGTAAGAAATTCGATCTTTTCATTGCCCCTAGAGCGGTCGAGCATGATTTTAGAAGCTTTGAATTCGTCCCGGCGATGAATGAGATAGACCTTGCTGGCAAAACGGGTGAGGAAATTGGCTTCTTCCATGGCGGAATCGCCTCCACCGATGACGGATACGACCTTATTTTTGTAAAAAAAGCCGTCGCAGGTGGCACAGCTGGAAACTCCTTTGGCCCAGAGTCTATCTTCGGACGGGATTCCCAATTTCCAGGGCTTGGCACCGGTGGCAATGATAACGACTTTTGCCTGATACTCACCCTTCGCATCCCAGACCTTTTTGATTTGGCCGGAAAGATCGACTTTGGTGACATCGCGCGTAATATATTCCGCTCCAAAAACCGCTGCCTGATCGCGCATTTCTTTCATCAGTGCCTTGCCATCGATTCCTTCATGAAATCCGGGATAGTTTTCGATGATGGTGGTAGTAGTGAGCTGACCGCCCGGCTGCCAACCTTCGAAGAGCAATACCGATAGATTCGCCCGCCCCGCATAAAGGGCGGCCGTGTAGCCTGCCGGACCTGCTCCGATGATAATGATGTCTTTAATGTCCATACTAATAACGTTATAACGCAATAACGATACAATAATTGGCTATAAGTTACCATGTTATCTCGTTACAACGTTATTAGTTATTCGGGTACGTCAAAAGCCCCCCAGTATACATAAATGTACTGGTATGTACGCGTAGCGTACTGGGGGGCCCTTGGTCTTTAAGCGAAGTTAAGATCCCGGGAGGGACTTTCCTTCAGCGTTTCTTGCTGCGCACGATGAACCCCTCGATGGTCGGGGGTTGAGCGTTGAGGCCGCCTTCGGCCTTACTCTTGGCGTAGATCTGGCAGGCATCCTGATAGCCTACAATCTCGACGCCCTTCTGTTCGGCCAACTGCAGAACGTAGTCTGGAACAGCACGTTCCTCGAGCGGCTTCACGGCCGCGTTTAAGTAAATACCTATCGGCTTGTTGTCTTCCGGCACACATCACCCCTTAGCAGTTTGTGGTACAGCAAGTTGTAGACCGCGGGCAATTTAACATACTAAATATATTCCGTCAAGCCTCGCTTAACGATTGTCCCCGATGAAGGTATAGTATGAAGCAATAAAGAAACGCTCTACCAACTACCCATGAAAACAGCCCTTGTCCACGAAATGCTGGTGAAATTAGGTGGCGCCGAAAGGGTGCTTCTTAACCTGAGTGAAATGTACCCCGATAGCCCTATTTTTACCCTGATTCAGGATAAAAAAGCGACGAATGATTGGTTCAAAGACCGTAAAATTCATCCCAGCCATTTGCAGAGATTCTATGAATGGACGGGGAAACCCAAATTCCTTCTGCCGAAAATGGCGGAGGCCGTGGAACAGTTTGATTTTAAGGATTACGATCTGGTCATTTCCAGCTCATCGGCTTTTGCCCACGGCATAAAGACGGGGGCCCAGACGAAGCATATTACCTACTGCCATTCCCCCATGCGCTACGCGTGGGATTATACCCATGAATACACCAAGGAGAGTGGAATGATGAAGCAGTTTGCGATTGCCAAAATGCTGAGCCCGATACGGGTGTGGGATTTTGAGGCAGCCAGTCGCCCTGACAGGATTTTGGCCAATTCCATTCATGTACAAAAACGCATCGCCAAATACTGGCGAAGGGATTCTGCCGTGGTTTATCCGCCCGTGAACGTGAAACGCTTTCAGCCAAGGGCTAGTCATGAGGATTACTTTTTGATTGTGTCGGCCCTGACCCCTTTTAAACGCATCGATCTGGCCATACGTGCCTTTAACAGGCTGCGCAGGCGCTTGGTGATTATCGGAGAAGGCGCTCAGCGAAGCCTGCTGGAATCGATGGCACACTCCAATATTGAGTTTCTGGGTTTTAAAGAAGATGCCGTGATGCGGGACTACATGGAAAACTGCCGCGCCCTGATTTTTCCCGGAGAGGAAGACTTTGGAATCACCCCTGTGGAAGCTATGGCCGCCGGAAAGCCTGTGATTGCCTATGGCGTGGGCGGCGTGACGGAAACGGTGAAAGCGGGCCTGAGCGGAGAATTCTTTCATCAGGCGACGCCTGAGTCATTGATAGAGGCTGTGACCCAGATGATGCTGAATGAAAAGCATTACGATGCAAAAAAAATCCGCCAGTTGGCGGACGCGTTTGATGAATCGGTGTTTGAGGACAAGATGAGGGAGGTGATTACCGCAACGATGCGGTAATATTTCTGATTTCAGATTTGAGATTTAAGATTCGATTGCAGATTCTTAAATGTAGAAATGACAATCAGAAATCTGAATTCTGAAATCTGAAATAATTACTTCTTCTTCGCAGGAGCCTTTTTAGCAGCCACTTTGGCTACTGTCTTCTTGGCCGCTGTCATCTTAGCAGCTGGAGCCTTTTTAGCCTTGGCCTTAGCTTTCTCTTCTTCCGCTTTTACCACTTCCTTCTTCACCTCGTTTTCTTTGGCCTTTCGAGTGATAGTGTCCTCAGCGCTCTCTCTTCGTAAAGCCTCTTTTCGTTCTGTAGTAGCCTTAGATTCAACCTTCTTCTTTTCGCCTGCTGCCATACGCGCACGGAATTTATCTACACGACCGGCTGTATCCACCAGCATTTTTTCACCTGTATAAAAAGGATGAGAAGCAGAGCTTACATCCACGTGGATGACAAAATGCTCTACTCCGTTGATCTTTTTAGTTTCCTCGGAAGTAAGAGTAGAAAGTGTTGCGAATTCCGCTTTGGTAGAAGAATCGATAAATACAACGGCGTTCACTTTTGGATGGATTTCAGCTTTCATTGGAGCAAATTACAAAATTGAATATTAAACATTGAACATTGAATATTCAAGGAACGTTACTATTAATTCTCAATAAATAATGTTCAATATTCAATGCGCTCTAGAGCGCTCACGGATTTTACGTTATTTTCTCTTCTGAGGCAAGCGTTTTTTTACTGCCCCTCCCGCCCCTTTTTTGGGCGTCATTTTCCCCTTCTTTTCGGCGACTTTCGTGGTTTTGGTGATGTGATGAACTTCCTCCTCGAATTCTTTGTCCATATTGTAGCGCTTACGGTTCATGAACCATGGCCAGAAAAGGAGTAGGAATAACAGGATGGTAACGATGCTCAGGGCAATGGTCTGCCACTTGTAGATAACGGACATGCGGATTGTTTCCGTCCGGATTTCATCGCTGTTGTCCTTTACGGTTAACTGAACGGTGTACTGACCGGCATTATCGTAAATGTGTTCTGCCACAACCCCTTGCTGCTTGGCAGATCCGTCGCCGAAATCCCAATCGTAGGAAACAATTTCACCATCGGGATCATTGGATTTGAGGGCGCTTAAGGTGATGATGGTTCCTGCATTGACCATCGTGTTCTTGGTTTCAATCTGAGCTACAGGGCCGTGGTTGGAGTTGTTGGCATCGGAATTGTCCCCCACGCCGTCTGAATCGGAATCTTTGGATTCATTGGCATCTGTTGGAAATGGGTCGGAGTTGTCCCCCACTCCATCGGCATCTTTATCGGATGATTCCTTGGCATCCAGAGGGAACAGATCGGCAATATCGCTTAAGCCGTCGTTGTCATCGTCGGTGTCAGCGTTGTTACCTATGCCATCGGCGTCGGTATCCGCCGATTCGGCTGCATCGACAGAAAAGCTATCCTGCTTGTCGGGAGTTCCATCGTTGTCATCATCGGGGTCCAGATAGTTCGGAGTGCCATCTTCGTCGGTATCAACGTCGATAACAATGGATTTTGTGACTTTATTGTTAGATGGATCATCACCTGCCTCATCCCATGGAATCACCCGTACACTGATGGGATAATTCCCTACAGAACGAACCTTCCAGTCCGTAAAAACATCATCGGTTTTACCAGCCAGTACTGAAACCGGCTGATCTTCGCCAATAAAAGCCCCTGCCTTTTCATCATAAAATTTTACAACACCGAAAAGATCCTGCTTGGAATTGTTCTGAACGGTTGTATAAATTCTTATAGAGCGCCCCGCAATCGCTGAACCCGACACCTGCACTCCGGTAGGATTGATGGAAAGATCCCGGGCATAATCCTGCGCATACGCCGAACTCGCTGAAAAAAGCAGGACAGACGTGATTATTATGCGGAAAGAAAATTTCATAGGGGTGGGATTAACACCTTATTAGGCACAGTATAACACCCTGTGGATTCTTTTCTGAAATTAATTTTCCAAAGGAAGCTCATCCAGATCCTCCTCGGGTTCTTCCGCAGGCGCATCGCCTAAGGTAGATTCACCGCCTAGAATGAGAGAAAGAGACGCCACTTTATCATCCCCGTTCATGCGCATGACATAGACACCCTGAGTTGCACGACCTGTGGTCGGAAGCTGATCAATAGGAAGTCGAATCATCTGTCCGTGTCGTGATACAAGGATCAGGTCGCCCTTCATTTCGTCGCTTATCACACGGGCTCCGATGACTTTACCGGTTTTAGGCGTTAACTGAGCTGTCTTAACACCGCTGCCTCCTCGAGTCTGGAAGCGATATTGATTAACAGGAGTGGTTTTACCTAGTCCGTTTTCCATGACTACAAGTAAACGGCTGACATCCTCGTTGGCAATCACGTTCATGGCAACCAAGGTATCCTCGCCCTTTAATTTAATACCGCGTACCCCCATGCTGGCACGTCCCATCGGACGTACATCGGATTCCTTGAAGCGGATTCCCTGACCATTGCGGGTCGCGATGATGATTTGGTTTCCCTTGGAGGTAGGCAGCACCCAATCGAGAAGATCGTCATCACGCAATTTGATGGCAATAAGACCGGATTTTCGGACGTTTTTGAAATCCTGAACGGAAGTCTTTTTCACAGTTCCTGTCTTTGTGGCCATGAAGAAGTATTCGCCTTCGTTTGAGGTTCGATCCAGAATGGCCGTAACCACTTCGCCCTGATCGAGCTGAAGCAGATTCACAATGGCCTGACCTTTGGCAATTCGGCTGGCCACAGGCACTTCGTATGCAGGCAGATTGAACACGCGACCGCGGTTGGTGAAGTAGAGGATTTCGTCGTGTGTCATCACGTGAGTGATGCTTGAAATCTCATCTTCGTCTTTGGTGGTCATGCCGATGACACCCTTTCCGCCACGGGCCTGCGTTCGGTAAACCGAAGGACTCATTCGCTTGATGTAGCCCCCCTTGGTCAACGCGATGATCATGGGTTCGTTTGGAATGAGAGACTTGGCGTTGAACTCGCCCGCCGCATGAGGAATGACTTCAGTCCTTCTGGCATCGCCGTATTTGGTGATGATTTCCTGAGTTTCTTCTTTGATGATGGCAAGAACGCGCTTTGGATCGCCCAAAATCGATTCACATTCTTCGATGAAATCCATTTTTTCCTTCAATTCATCTTCGATTTTCTTTCGTTCCAGACCCGCCAATGTCTGCAGACGCATTTCAAGGATGGCTTTGGCCTGAAGATCGGAAAGTTTGAACTTTTTAATGAGGTTTTCCTTGGCCAGCTCTTTGGTTTCGGACTTCTTGATGGTTTCGATAACTTTATCGATATTGTCCAAAGCGATGGAAAGGCCTTCCAGAATGTGAGCGCGCGCTTTAGCGACTTTGAGTTCAAATTCAGTTCTTCGTTTAACGACCGTTTGGCGATGCAGAATGAACTGCTCAAGAATTCCCTTAAGATCCATCAACCGAGGTTGGATACCATCGATTAAGGCAATCATATTGAAGCCAAAAGAGCTTTGCAGACTGGTGTACTTGTACAGCTGATTGAGCATTTTTTTAGGGTACGCATCGCGTTTGAGCTCAATGACCACGCGTACACCTTCACGGTTGGATTCATCTCGGATATCCGATATTCCCACGATTTTTTTGTCTCGGACTAAATCGGCCATGGTTTCCACCAACGTGGATTTGTTGACCTGATACGGAACTTCGGTGATTACGATTTGGAATTTTCCACTCTTGAGCTCTTCAATGTCGGCCTTGCCCCGCATGATAATACTTCCGCGACCGGTTGAATAAGCGGTTTTGATAGCCTCAATGTCGTAAATCATGCCTCCTGTCGGAAAATCGGGACCCTTGATGAACTGCATCAGGTCATCGATATTGGCATCAGGATTTTTAATGAGGTGTTTTACCGCCTCCATCACTTCCGTAAGGTTGTGCGGAGGAATATTGGTGGCCATACCTACCGCAATACCCATGGAGCCATTTAAAAGCAGAGCGGGAATTTTAGAAGGAAGAACGACTGGTTCTTTTAAACGGCCATCGTAGTTGGGGCGGAAATTGACGGTTTCTTTTTCAATGTCCCCCAGCATTTCATCGGTAATCTTTTCCATCTTGGCTTCGGTGTATCGCATGGCAGCGGCGTTGTCGCCGTCCATAGAACCGAAGTTACCCTGTCCGTGGACTAATGGATAACGCATCGCGAAATCCTGTGCCATACGTACCATGGAATCGTAAACAGCCGTATCGCCATGAGGATGGTATTTACCCAGCACATCACCCACCACGGTGGCGGATTTTCGGAATTTGCCGCCTGACCGTAGGCCGATTTCGTGCATCGAATACAGAATTCGGCGGTGAACCGGCTTTAAACCGTCGCGGACGTCAGGGAGCGCACGGGAAACGATTACGCTCATGGCGTAATCCAGATAACAATCTTCCATTTCCTTCACAATGTCCTGAAAGGTGTCATGAGAGCCTAGGGCAAGCGGAGTGATAGGAAGCTGTTCACCATCGGTACCCTTGGTTTCTTCTTTATCCTGCTCGGGAAGATCCTCTGGCTCGTCTTTCTTATTCTCTTCCTCCGGATTCTCGTTCTTTTTGCTTACTTTTTTAGCCACAGATGCAGAGAGTTATAGATATTAAAAACGGTTGATGACACTAGCCCAGAATGGACGACCTCGTAACCTTGCAAATACTACCATACCAAAACAAGGAAAAAAAGGGATTTTAGGACGTTATTATGGGATAACCGGGAGACAATAGCAAGATGTATCTCAGGCTATTCTAAGCTCAACTGAATGAAGGAATTAAGGGCTGACCGCCCCTCGTTGTTTCTGCCCATTGCCTGCCTCACGGCAGGAGCTGGCTTTTGTGCTGCACCTGTTGACTTTGCCACCCGTTTTTTGATGGCAAAAAATGGGTGGCGCCCAAAAAACCAACGGGGGCTTGCGAGGCGGGCCCAGCTCTTTGCCTTATTCCAGTTCCGAACCGCCCGCCGCCCCCGTACCCCCGTTTCCTTGACCCAGCACAAAAAAAACAAACATAAAAAAACAAAAAAATCGGAGATCCTTAGGGGTGCGATTTATCACGCCCGAAAAATAAAAAAATAAACCCCGTAGTGGCGATTCACGAATCGCCTGGGGTTAAAATAACAAACAAAAAAGGGTGGAAAAGCTCTGAAAGTGTACACGAAAGACAATCCGCCGAGGGCGGAGAGTGATTTTCAACCCACCCAGTCAATCTCCTTCATCCCCTGAGCCTTCAGATACTCATTAGCCTGACTAAAATGCCTGCATCCGAAAAACCCACGGTGAGCCGATAAAGGAGAAGGGTGGGGGGCTTTTAGAATCAGGTGCTTCTTGGAATCAATCATCCATTCTTTGTCCTGTGCGTACGCGCCCCACAGCATAAATACGACATGTTCCTTTTTTTCGGAAATGAGGCGGATGACTTCGTCGGTGAAGATTTCCCAGCCCTTCTTTTGGTGACTGCCGGCAAAGCCCGCAATCACCGTGAGAGTGGCATTGAGCAAAAAGACGCCCTGATGCGCCCATGATTCCAAGTTCCCGTGACTCGGAACAGCAACGCCCAGGTCGGTGGAAATTTCTTTATAGATGTTCTGCAGTGAAGGTGGCATGGGAATGTCTTTGTTCACCGAAAAACACAGGCCGTGCGCCTGATTCGGACCGTGGTAAGGATCCTGCCCTAAGATGACTACTTTTACCTGATCGAAGGGGCAAAGATCGAAAGCTTTGAAGATGTCGGAAGGCGGCGGAAACACTCTTTTGGATTGGTATTCGGCTTTGACGAAATCCGTCAGTTCTTCGAAATAGGGCTTGTCGAATTCCTCCTGTAAAACTTGCTTCCAGGACTGTTCAATTTTTACATTCATTTTTAGTGGGTCAGTCTTTTAATTATTGCAATTTTCCGCTAATATTCAAGCACAATTCATTTATGAGTCAGGCATGAATCCATTAGAGACAATTAAAAAAGAGCGCGATTCAGGGATTGAGCTATTGCGAATAGTATTAATGATGATGATTATCTCGAATCATTTAATCATGCGTGGCACTTCATTGAAAACTTCAGCGATATCAGAATCGGCAATCACCGCAGACTCGCTTCAAAAGGTATTTATAATCAGTTTTTTTATTGTCGCAGTAAGTACCTTTATTTTGACTTCAGGATTCTATGGAATGAAATTAAGATTCAGGCGAGTTTTGGAGCTTATTGTTCAGATGCTTTTTTACTCCGTTTCGATCCTTCTTCTTTTTAAAATATTTACTGACCGAAGCATATCTTTGTATGAATACGTAATAAGCATGTTCCCAATATCCTCAGGGGCATGGTGGTTCATGACTACCTATTTTTATTTATTTTTACTAAGTCCGTTTATTAATAAACTGATGGATTCACTGAATCGAAAACAGGAGGTCTTTTTAATGATTGCCATGTTTCTTCCTATCTCATTTTCTAGCTTTGTTTTCGATGTCAAAAATATTGGAGCTTACGATGGGCGATCCCTTATTGTCTTTGTGTTTTATTATATGATTGGCAGGCTAATCAGA
>Ga0315281_10011872_pt1 | contig 11895 bp, 9 predicted proteins | sample YL17G07_0_MG_FD_204540 | JGI IMG/M metagenome (GOLD analysis project Ga0315281, IMG submission 204540) | Sediment microbial communities from Yellowstone Lake, YNP, Wyoming, USA - YL17G07_0 | ecosystem: Environmental > Aquatic > Freshwater > Lake > Sediment | place: USA: Wyoming | collected... | reverse complement strand
TGCCGGGCGGGAAAGCGGCGCTGGGGGGCAAGCTGCACTACCAGGCCTGCGACGACAAGATGTGCTATCCGCCGGCCAGCGTGGCGGTGGAAGTCCCTGTCGAACTGGGCAAAAAAGCCAGGGAATAGGCGGGGCTTATCGGCCGAAGGGAGCGGACGCACGCGGTTTCAGCACACGGTGCGTGACGTAAGACATCTCGATGGGCACCTGCTCCCTGACCTTGGTCCGAATGACCACCTGGTAGCAGTCCGGCATCTTCCCGGAAGCCAGCCGTAGCCTGCTGACCAAGTCTTTGGCGTGCTGGGGTCTGGTCACGTATTCGGTGGCCGCCCAGGTCCCCTCGGTGGAAGTGGCCGCCAGTACGGTGATGTCTCCATGCCCGTGCAGGCCCGGCAGGCGAGTGACCAGGGCGTGGTCCTCCAGCAGGGCCCCATGCGAGGGCGTCCAGACGTCGTGGAACATCTCTGGTTCTCCGGGCCGCGGTCGAAGGTTTCTCAACGAGCCGCCTTCAATCACGAAGTCCAGGTCGAACGGCAAGTCCTTCAATTGCGGGATGAACTTGGGCGAACCGAGGAAGATGACGTTGTGGGCGCTCATATCCTCCCAGGACAGAGCGCTGCTCTTCTTCAGAGACAGGCCGGCGGTTCTGGGAAACAACAGCCGGCACAACAGGAAGGCACCGCTGGCCTCCCCGACGCCGGTGAAGTTGTGCCAGGGGCTGGCGTAAGAGCTCCCCAGCGCCTCTTTCACGATGCGCACCCGCTCGGATCGCTCGGCCTCTTCCCACTGATTAACCCGGGGGTCCCGGAAGAAGCCCTTCGAGAACTTGGTGAACAGCGGCGCACCCAGGACGATCAGGACGGGACGGCTGCTCTGCAGGTATGGCTGCCAGAGGAGCTCCAGTTCGGGCGTCCAAAGCTGGCTGATTCGGGCCACCTCGTTGTGCCGCTGATACAAGGTCACCCGCCAATGGGCTACCAGGAGCAAGACGATCACAAGAGCCGCGGCCAGTGCCCAGCAAATGCGGCGCCACTTGCGAACCTGGGCGGCGGGCGCCGACTGGGCGTCTCCTGGGCCTCCCGGACGAGTCTGGAACTTCAGCAGGTAATGCCCCTTCGGGAGCTCAATTCGAACCGGATTGTCAGCACCCTCCGTCCGGTAGTAATCGTCGAGCCTGTGCCGAAGCCTGCTGGCCACCACCCGGACGGTGGGATCCTGTTGGGGGTCGTACTCGGGGGGCTTGTTGAAGGCCTCCACGCCAATCGTGAACTCTTTCAGCCCCGCCTGGTCGCCAGCCAGTGACCTTTCGCCCAGATAGGCCAGGAGCCGGCGTACGGATTCGGAGCTGCGGAACATCTCATTGCTGAGAACCCGTTCCAACTCCGCATGGAATTCGGTGAACTGATTACCGGTGGCATTCATCGCCCACCCCAAAACCGTGGCCCGTTAACTAGTTAAATACAGTTCCCTACTTGCCTTCTGTGCCGTGGGCCTCCTACCATCCGCAGCAAGCGGTATTTGTGTCAAGTCGCTCGCAGCAAGAGGGGTGCATCAGGGATGCTTTGCCCATTATAGCGAAATCCGGGCGGCGATGGAGCCGGGATTGGGGAACTCCGGGGACCCAAAAATCCGCACAGGAGGGGGAGTTGCATGAGGACGCCCTTTGAGGTGAAACGTATTCTGATTGGCGTTGCTGTGGCGCTGTGCCTGACAGCAACGCTCGTGATGGCGCAGACCGGCGCCGATACCGGCCTGAAGGGAAGGGTCACTGACCAGAGTGGGGCTTCCATGCCCGGTACTACGGTAACCCTGCTCCGGGCGGAAACAGGTGAGAAGAGGGTCGTTACAGCCAACGACGCCGGCGATTGGGAGGCGCGTTTCCTCTCGCCGGGTGCCTACCGATTGACCTTCGAGAAGACTGGATTCAAGAAGCTGGTCCGCGACGGCGTGAACGTCTCCACGGCGGAAGTCGACACGGTGAATGCCGAGCTGCAGGTGGGCAGCGTGGGGCAAAGCATTGAGGTCGTCGCCGACGCCGAAATGATCTCCTCGACCTCCGCCACCACGGTGCGTACGCTGGATCGCAAGGAACTGGAAAACCTGCCGACCTCGTCGCGCAACTTTTCACAGCTTCTGATGATTGAAACCGGCGTGTCGGCCGACATCAGCGAGCTGCTGGACAATAGCAACGCCAACATCTCGCCCAGCGTGAACGGGGCGCGCACCACCAACAACAGCTTCGTGTATAACGGGGTGGACACCACCAGCCTGCTGTGCTGCAACAGCCGGACCGCTTCGAGCGGCGGCTCGCTGTCCCGCAACATGGCGCCCGCGCCGGAGACGCTGCAGGAAGTGAAGCTGCAAACCAGCCTCTACGACGCGGCCACCGGCCGCAACGGCGGCGGCAACTTCATATTGGTGTCCAAGAGCGGCACGAACGAGTTCCACGGCACGGTTTACGAGTACTTCCAGAACGACAAGCTGATTGCCAACGACTTCTTCAACAACCGAAACGGCATCAAGCGGCCGACGCTGCGGCGCAACGAAGGCGGCGGCACTCTGGGTGGGCCGATTATCAAGAACAAGACCTTCTTTTTCGGTTCCTTCCAGGTGACCCGCGCCCGCACGACGTTCGTGGACAGCGCCAACAGGACGCGGCGCCTGCCCAAGGCCCTCAGCAACGACCGCTCCGACGCCGGCATTAACAACTTCCTGGCGGCGATCTGGCGTCCCACCAGCGGGCCGGTGAACCTGAGCATGCTCAATCCCACATCCAAGGCCCTGCTGCAGGCCAAATTCCCCGATGGCAGCTATCTGATACCGTCGGGCGCCAATGGCATTGACTGCCGCAAAACCGGCACCCAGTTGTTTGAGAGCTGCCAGGTGACCAACCTGATACCGGCTATCTACACCCAGAACCAGTTCAGCGGCAACATCGATCATCAGTTCACCTCGGCCAACCGGCTCAGCGGCAAGTTTTTCTACACCGACCAGCCCAGCCTGGATCCGATGGCCAGCAGCAGTTCCATCTCCCGCTTCGAAAGAAATAGGGAGACCTTGCAGCGGACGCTTTCGCTGACCGACGTTCACATCCTCAGTCCCACGATGGCCAATGAATTCCGCGCCGGTTTCTTCCGAAACAAGAACGACACAAAGCCGGTCCCTTATTTCACCAATAAGCAGTTCGGGTTGAACAACCCGCTGGATTCTGTTCGGCCGGATTTGGTGACGCTGGGAATCACCGGCAGCGCGGACGTGGGCGACGACATCACGGTGGGCACGTTTGCTAACGATATCCGTGACGTTCAGAACACCTTCACCTACGCCGACACCCTCTCGTTCACCAGGGGCCGGCACTCCATCAAGCTGGGCGGTGAGTTCCGCCGCCACCAGTTGAACGGCAAGCTGCAGGAATTGAAGAACAGCCGCAAGAACTTCCGGAACTGGATGAGCTTCCTGACAGTAGGCTTCGTGGACCCGGGCGACGGTAACCGGGCGCGGCAGATCTCCGATACGGCCACCAACTACGGCGAAACCATTCGCGGGTACCGCCTGTCGGACTACAGCTTGTTTCTGGCCGACGACTGGAAAGTGACTCGCAAGCTGACGCTCAATGTCGGCGTGCGCTGGGAGTACTTCGGCTACCCCTCGGAGGTGAATGGCTTCCTGAACGTGTTCGATTACTGGTCGGCGCTGAAGACTCAGAACCCAGAAGACGGGTTCATCATGGCCTCGAACTTCAAGCCGGAGAGCGTTCCGGGCGCTACCAAGTCGAACTTGAAGAAGGCCAGCACTCCCAGCATCATCAGCGGGGATAAGAACAACTTCATGCCGCGGATCGGCTTCGCCTACTCGCCGTTTGGAAGCAGCAAGCTGGTGCTGCGGGGCGGCTACGGCATGTTCTATGAGCGCACCACCGGCGCGTTCGCCAATTCGCTGCGCCAGTCGGCCCCGTTCTTCCGCGAGGCGCAGCTCAACGACCAGGCCAGCTATAACACCTGGGCGGAAGACTTTCCGGTGTTCCCGATTCCGAAGATCATCGTCGGTTTCAGCAGCAGCGGCGTGCCCAGCATCCGCAGGATCGATGTGCCGGGCACGACGTTTGAAGCCTTTGAATCCCAGATGGTGGATCCGAATCTGGCCACCCCCTACACCCAGCAGTGGAACCTGAATGCCCAGTGGGAGTTCAAGCCGGGCTGGATGTGGGAGTTCGGTTACGCCGGCACCAAGGGAACCAAGCTGCTGTCGATTTACAACATCAACCGGTCGCAGGACGTGGATAAGCTCGGCGGGTTCATGCCAAGGCCCGGCCCCGTCCCCGGCGGCGGTTTCATCGGCAACTACTACGGCCCGTCTTCCGGCGGGGTGTTCGTGAACCTGAAGACGCCGCCGGCCTCCTGCAACCTGCTCGTCAAGCCCCGCAGCAACTGCGTCGTCAATGACGAGGTGCGGTCGCCGCTGCTGGGCTTCGACGAGGACGAGGGCGTCAACTTCCTGGGTTCCAACGCCAACTCCATCTATAACTCGTTCCAGAGCAGCCTGCAGAAGCGGTTCAGCAAGGGCTACATGTTCAAGGTGAACTACACCTTCGCGCGCTCGCTGGACACCTTCTCCGACGAGTCGCAGTTCCAGGTCGAGCACGACCAGTTGAACCCGAAATCGAGCCGCGGGCTGTCCGACTTTAACCGCAAGCATCGGCTGATCACCAGCGGCACCTGGGACTTGCCCTTCAAAGGCAACCGCCTGGCCAGTGGCTGGTCGATCAGCGGCATCAGCACGCTGCAATCGGGGCGTCCGTTCTCGGTGAGAGACACCTGCTGTAGCGGCTACCTCTATCCCAATTCGAACATCAGGCCGAGCATGGCGGTAGGAGTGACCCACGCCGACCTCCCCACCCAAGGCCCGGTCAACGAGCGGGTCGGCGCCTACCTGAACCGGAGCGCGTTCGTTCCTTCCGGCGCGCAGTTTGGAAACCTGGGCCGGAACACTACCTTCGGCCCCGACCAGCGCCGGATCGATCTGGTGCTTTCCAAGCTCACCAGGATCCGCGAGCACATGTCGATGGAACTGCGCAGCGAGTTCTTCAACGCCTTCAACACCGTGACCTTCCGGGATCCGGAACGGGATCTCGCCACCGCGTCGTTTGGCGAGATCACCAGGACGCGCGGCGGCCCGCGGGTCATTCAGTTCGGGCTCAAACTGAGGTTCTGACGTGTTCATCGCCCTCCTGGCGGCGGCGCTGGCGGTCCTCCCGCCGGCGCCCGCCGCCAACACAGTCGAGATCAAAGGCCGGGTCACCAACCAATTCACCGAGCAGCAATACCGGGCGGTGGAGGTCGTGGCGACTGACCGTCTCGGAGTGGAACTGGGCCGCGCCCGGCCGGACAGTCGCGGCCAGTACGAACTGAAAATCAGCAGCCCCCGCTACATCATCATCAAGGCGCTGCTGGAAGGCTACCCGAACGCCATCTATCAACTGGACACGCACGAGATCAAGGAGAGCACCGCGGACCGGGAGGAGAACAAGGTTTTCGGCGAGCTGCGCATTCCGACCTATTTCCAGAACGTCACCTTCGCGGCGGCACAAGCGCCGGCGGGCCTCGATGACCTATTGGCTCGGGAGAACCCGGCGGCCGTCAAAGCCTATCGGGCAGTTCGAAGCCAGAAAGAAGCCGGGGACCTGAAGAAGGCTGCCGGCTCGCTCCAGAAGCTGATCCAGGAGTTTCCGGACTTCTACATCGGCTACATCGACCTGGGCATGATCCTGGCCGCGCAGCAGGAGAATGACCGGGCTGTCGCGGTTTTCACCCAGGCCCAGAAGCTGCGCCCGGATCACCCCTGGGCCTATGTCGGGCTGGGCCTGGCTCTGAACAACAAGCAGGACTACCAGGCCGCCGCCCAGCACCTGGAAAAGGCCGTCGAGCTGGAGCCGAATTCCGTGAACGCCCAGTTCCAATTGGGCCAGGCTGCGTTTAAACTGGGGGATCACGACCGAGCCATCAAATGCTTCGATCAGGTGATTGCCCTGGACCCAAAGTTCAACCCGCTGGCCTACAAGACCCTGGCTTCCATACACGTGGCGAAAAAGGATCCTCAGGCAGCGGCCCTGGCGCTGGAATCCTACCTGGCTCAGTTCCCCGATGCCGCGGACGCGGAAAAGGTGAAGCAGATTCTGACAAAACTTGGGCGCTGAAGACTGGGCGCTCGAACTTCATTCTCTCAAACTCCGGAGGTTGTTGATGCACCGATTCAAGTGGACGTTTATCCTGATCCTGTTCCTGTGCGCTCCATTGCCGGCGGCGGAGCGCGTCGCGAAGGGCGTGATCCTTTTCCTGGGGGACGCCGGCGGCATCCCGACTCTGCACGCGGCCAGCGTCCTTGAATACCGGCGGCCCGGGCAACTCTTCATCCAGCAAATGCCGCATCTCGGTTTGTCGGAAACTTCGTCGGCCTCGGACTGGGTGGCCGACTCGGCCGCGGGCATGACGGCGATCGTAACCGGAAAGAAAACCCACAACGGCGTCATCTCTCAATCCGACGCGGCCGTGCGCGGCAAGACCGACGGCGAAGCGCTGAAGACAATTCTGGAGTACGCCGAGGAGAAAGGGCTTTCGACGGGCGTGGTTTCCAACAGCGGAATAGCGTCCGCCACCCCTGCCGCCCTCTATGCACACTCAAACGACCGCAAGAAGATCGGCGAAATCTTCGCCCAAGTGTTGAAACCCCGATTCGGCGACGGCGTCGATGTGGTGATCGGACCCGGACGGGCGGAAATCCTGAAAGGTACGAGCGAGCTGGGGTTGGACCTGGCTGCCGAGTTGCCGAAGAAAGGCTATCGCCTGCTCGACTCGATGGGAGCCATCCCATCCGACGCCCGCCGCGTCATCGTTCTGTTGCCGAAAGATGAAATCGACCTGGAGGCGGCCACCCGGCAGGCTATCAGCATCCTGTCGCGCAATCCCAAGGGGTTCTTCCTGATGGTGGAGTCCGACCTGCACACCAACCAGGTCCAACGGGGCCTGGAGCGCACCGTGGCGTTCGATCGGATCATCAAGCAAACAGTGGAGCGGATGAAAGGCGACACGCTGGTGCTATTCACTGCGGACCATTCTTTCGATCTACGAATTGTCGCCAGCCTCCGGAAGAGCGACTCCCTTCTCGCCAACGCGGACAAGCCCGCCGAGGCGACGAGAGGGTTGGTCGTGAAAGGCCACCACGCGGCCGAGGAAGTGCTCGTTGCCGCGGAGGGCCCTGGCGCCGAGCGCGTCCACGGCTTCCTTTCCAACACCGAGCTGTTCCGCATCATGATGGCGGCCTACGGCTGGAAACTCCCTTAGAATGTGCCCAGGGAGGCAGGAAATGAACGAGCCCATCCGGATTCTGGTGACCGGCGGCACCTTCGACAAGGGATTCAACGAGATCGCCGGGGCGCTGTACTTCCATAAAACCCACGTCCCGGAAATGCTCCGGCTGGGCCGCTGCCTGCTGGAGGTGGAGATCAGCACGCTGATGCTGATCGACAGCCTGGACATGACCGACGACGGCCGGCGAGTCATCGCCGAGCAGTGCCGGAACGCGCGGGAGTCCAGGATCATCATCACCCACGGCACCGACACCATGGTCGAGACGGCGGCCTACCTGGGGCGCGAAGTCCAGGGCAAGACCATCATCCTCACCGGCGCCATGGTCCCTTACACCTTCAACAGCTCGGACGGGTTGTTCAATCTCGGCAGCGCTCTGGCTTTCGTTCAGGCGCTTCCCGCCGGCGTGTACATCGCCATGAACGGGCGCTGCTTCCCCTGGAATGGCGTCCGCAAGAACCGGGACAAGGGCATTTTCGAGAGTCTGTAATAACCACAAAGGCACAAAGCCCACAAAGCCTCACAAAGCGATTTGACCTTTGTGTTTCTTCGTGCCTTTGTGCCTTTTGGGGAAACGACCGTTTCTGGCGGCAGGCTAATCGATCCGCTTTCCGGTCGGATGCTGTCCGGGCAAAAGAAACGTCCTGACCAGTTCACCCTCCCCGCACACTGTCATGCCCGGAAACCGCCTGAACCATGGACCGTCGGGAACGTCGGGCTCTGCATCGAGCCAGCGGGCAAGCAACTCCAGTTGATTCGAGGGTATCTTTCGGCTTTGAATGCGATCGAGCAGGTGCTGGAACAGCGGCGCGGGCAGATTCTTGCGGCGGACTTTCGGCACGGCGTCAGATCCCGTAGAAGCCCCGGGTCAATTGTTCCTTCAGCCGCGCCGCTTCCACAGGGTTAGAAGCGGCGGCCAACCTTTTGGCCAATAATCCCAACTCTTCGGGGCTCAACCGATTCCCCTGGCCCTCCAGAGCCGTTAATTCCGGCGTTTCCAGCGCCACTTCCTCTCCCGTCGGTTTACGGGCAATTACGCGCGCCCCGGTGATGGCTTGGCGCACGAACCAGTGATAGACGGCTAGGGCGTTCTTAACCACCTCGGTGCGCTTAGTGCGCGTCAATTCCGCCATTTGGTCAACCAGAGCCGTTTCCGTTGGCGTCAATACGGGCTGGATCCGGGCCATACTCGCAAACTCCTCAATTTCTGTTCTATTCTACATCATTTATGAGCATCTTTGGCCTGGATCCTGGCCCAGGTGTCGCGCAGGGTGACGGTGCGGTTGAAGACCGGCCGGCCGGGTTGTGAATCGGGATCGACGCAGAAATAGCCGACCCGCTCGAACTGCACGCGCGAGCCCACCGGCAGGTTCGCCAGGCTGGGCTCGAGCCGGCAGCCGGTGAGAACCTCTTCCGAGCTGGGATTCAACTCGGCCACGAAATCGTCGGCGGCATGAGGATCCGGGCGCCTGAACAGGTACTCGTACAGCCGGACCTCGGCCGGCACGGCATGCGCGGCGCTCACCCAGTGCAGGGTGGCTTTGGGCGAGCGGCCGTCGGGGGCGTTGCCGCCGCGCGTGGCCGGATCGTACGTGCAGCGTAATTCCACGGTCTGCCCGGCCGCGTCCTTCACCGCCTCGCGGCAGGTGATGAAGTAGGCATAGCGCAGGCGCACCTCGCGTCCCGGCGCCAGCCGGAAGAACTTCTTCGGCGGATCCTCCATGAAGTCTTCCTGCTCGATGAACAGCACGCGGGAAAAGGGCGCCTGGCGCGTTCCGGCCGCGGGGTTCTCCGGGTTGTTAATAGCCTCGAACTCCTCCACCTGGCCTTCGGGATAGTTCTCGATCACCACCCGCAGGGGCCGCAGCACCGCCATGCGGCGCTGGGCGGCGGCGTTCAGGTGGGCGCGCACGCAGTGCTCGAGCAGCGCGTAATCCACGATGCTTTCGCGCTTCACCACGCCGGTCATCCGCGCGAATTCGCGGATGGCTTCCGGAGGGTAGCCGCGGCGCCGGATGCCGGAAAGGGTGGGCATGCGCGGGTCGTTCCAGCCGCGCACGTGTCCCTCATCGACCAACTGGAGCAGGCGGCGCTTGGAGAGCATGGTGTAGGAGAGGTTCAGGCGCGCAAACTCGAACTGGCGCGGCCGCCAGGGCACCGGCAGGTTCTCGATGAACCAGTCGTACAGCGGGCGATGGACGTCGAACTCCAGCGTGCAGATGGAGTGCGTGATTCGCTCGATGGCGTCCGACTGGCCGTGGGCGAAGTCGTAGGTGGGATACAGGCACCACTTATCGCCGGCGTGCGGGTGCGCCGCGTGCAGGATGCGATACATCACTGGATCGCGGAGCATGATGTTGGGCGAGGCCATGTCGATTTTGGCACGCAGCACCCGCGCCCCGTCGGGAAACTCGCCGGCGCGCATGCCCCGGAACAAATCCAGGTTCTCCTCGACCGAGCGGTTCCGGTAGGGGCTCTCTCGCCCCGGCTCCGTCAGCGTGCCGCGGTACTCGCGGGTCTCGTCGGCCGACAGGTCATCGACGTAGGCCTTGCCCTCGCGGACCAGGTGCTCGGCCCATTCGTAAAGCTGCTCGAAATAGTCGGAGGCGTAATACAGGTGCGGGCCCCAATCGAAGCCCAGCCAGCGCACGTCTTCCTGAATGGAGTCAATGTACTCCTGCTCTTCCTTGGTCGGATTGGTGTCGTCGAAGCGCAGGTGGCAGCGCCCGCCGAATTCCTGCGCGATGCCGAAGTTGATGCAGATGGACTTGGCGTGGCCGATGTGCAGGTAGCCGTTAGGCTCCGGCGGGAAGCGCGTCACCGGCGCCTGGATTTTGCCGGCGGCGATGTCGGCCGTGACGATTTCGCGGATGAAGTCCAGGTTGGTATCGTTCATCTCTGGTTCATTTCACCACAAAGACACAAAGTACACAAAGATCACGAAGTGACCGTCTTGGTGATCTTCGTGTCCTTCGCGTCTTTGTGGTGCAGCTTCAATAAGTCTGCTGCCTTGCGGATGCGGCGGCGGCACGTTTCCTTGCCCAGCACCGCCAGGGTCTCGAACAGCGGCGGCGTGGCGGAGCGGCCGGTGGTGGCGATGCGCACCGCCATGAACAATTCTTTCACGCTCCAGCCGGCCGACTCGCCGAAGGCCCGCAGCTCACTCTCGATGACGGCGTCCGTCCACTCCACGAGCCGATCGATCTTCTCCTCCAGCAGCGACGACAGCATTTTGGCCGTCTCCGCCGGCGTGCGGCCTTGGGGCACCATGGCCGACAGCGCCGCCTGGCCGTAGGCCACTTCCCCGGAGAAGAAAAAGCCCGCGTAGTCGAAGAAATCCTCGAGCGTCTCGATGCGCTCCTGGCAGAGCGGCAGGACGCGCAGCAGGTACTCGTCGGAAAGCAGGTGGCCGCGCAGGCGCTCCAGCAACTCGCGCGGCGCCAGTTTCCGCAGGTAGACGCCGTTCAGCCAGCGGAGTTTCTCCAGGTCGAAGACCGGCCCGCCCAGCGAGATGCGCTCCAGCGCGAAATGCCCGACGAACTCCGCGAGGCTGAATTCCTGGCGCTCGTCCGGCATCGCGTAACCCATCAGCGCCAGGTAGTTGAGCAGCGCCTCCGGCAGGAAGCCGGCGCGGCGGTAATACTCGAGGCTGACCGGGTTCTTGCGCTTCGAGATCTTCGAGCGGTCCGGGTTCCGCAACAAGGGGAGGTGGCAGAACACCGGCTCCTCCCAGCCGAAGCTGCGGTAGAGCTGCACGTGTTTGGGCAGGGAGGGCAGCCATTCCTCGGCGCGCACCACGTGGGAAATCTTCATCAGGTGGTCATCGACCACGTTGGCCAGGTGGTAGGTGGGGAAGCCATCGCTCTTCAGGAGCACCTGGTCGTCCATCTGCGGGCGCTCGAAGCGCACCTCGCCGCGCAGCAGGTCGCGCACCACCATGCTGTCATCGAGCGGCATGGCCAGGCGGATAACGTGGGGCTCGCCGGCCTGGCGGCGCCGGGCGGCCTCGGCCGGGTCCAGGCCGCGGCACTGGCGGTCGTACCCGAGCGTAAGCTTCTTCTGCCGCTGCTCCTCGCGCAGGGCCGCCAGCCGCTCCGCCGCGCAGAAGCAGGGGTAGGCAGCCCCCTTGCGCGCCAGTTCTTCGGCATGCTGGCGGTAAATTTCGCTGCGCTCGCTTTGGCGGTACGGGCCATAAGGGCCGCCCACGTCGGGCCCCTCGTCCCACGACACCCTCAGCCAGCGCAGGGCGTCGAAGATCATCTTCTCGCTGGCCGGATGGCTGCGCTGGCGGTCGGTGTCTTCGATCCGCAGGACAAACTGGCCGCCGTGCCGGCGCGCCAGCGCGTAGTTGAACAGGGCCACATAGGCGGTGCCGACGTGCGGATCACCCGTGGGACTGGGCGCGATACGAGTGCGAACCACCATGCTCACCAGCTCATTTCACCACAAAGGCACGAAGAACACCAAGAGCACAAAAGCAGTGATGAGTGATGAGCGACGAGTGACGGGAGCGCTAGCGGGTGACGAAGTAAAT
>Ga0315281_10011871_pt1 | contig 11896 bp, 10 predicted proteins | sample YL17G07_0_MG_FD_204540 | JGI IMG/M metagenome (GOLD analysis project Ga0315281, IMG submission 204540) | Sediment microbial communities from Yellowstone Lake, YNP, Wyoming, USA - YL17G07_0 | ecosystem: Environmental > Aquatic > Freshwater > Lake > Sediment | place: USA: Wyoming | collected... | reverse complement strand
GCGGCACGCCTGCGCCTGCCGAGCCTGCCCCCTCTTTCGGCGCTGAACCCGCCGAAGTTCCTGATTGGATGAGTTCCCTCGGCGGCACGCCCGCGCCTGCCGAGCCTGCCCCCTCTTTCGGCGCTGAACCCGCCGAAGTTCCTGATTGGATGAGTTCTCTGGGTGGCACACCCGCGCCCGCCGAGCCTGCTCCCTCTTTCGGCGCACCCGCCGCCGACTTTGGCACACCTGATCGGATGAGTTCCCTCGGCGACGAGCCTGCGCCAAAAGGCACCACGCCCTTCATGGCCGAACCTGCCGCTGAGACTCCCGACTGGCTCAGTTCTCTCGGTGGCGCGCCCACAGCCCCCGCCGATGAGACGCCCGCTTGGTTGCAATCCTCGGGCGTAGCCGCACCCCCACCCGCCACGCCCGAGGAACCCGATTGGATGCGTGACCTCGGCGCGCCTGCCGCGCCCCCGGCGGCTCCGGTCTTCGGCGGCGCGTTCACCGAAACACCCGGCGAGGCCGCGCCCGCCGAAGGCGAGATGCCCGATTGGCTCTCTTCCCTTCGCCCCGCCGACATCAACATTCCCTCCGCGCCGATTGCGCCCATGCCCTCGGCTACCCCCTCGCCCTTTGGCGAGATGGAGCCAGCCGGCGCATTCATGACCGAGCCGGGCGCGCCCAATCTTGGAGCCGCGGGCCTTGTTGCCGCCGGACTCGCCGCGGGCGAATTGCCGTCGTGGATGCAATCCATGCGGCCCGTGCAGGCCCAGCCCTCGCACGTCCCGCCCGAGGTGGACAACTACCAGGAGAAGATCGGCATCCTCGCCGGGATGCGCGGCGTCCTGCAAGCCGAGCCGACCATCGCCAAACCGCGCAAGAGCGATACCCAAGTCCAGAAATTGCTGGCCGGCGAAGCCGAGATCGCGCAAGTCGCGCTCATCGCCAAAATCCTGCAAGAAGAAGCCGGAGAGGCGCGCCCGGCCTCCAAACGCAAACTGCAAATCTCGTTGCCCGTCGAGCGGTGGATCGTGTTCGCGGTGCTAGCCATTGGCATCATCGTCCCGTGGTTCTTCGCCGTCGGCTTCTTCCCCCTGCCCACGACCATTGGGCGCGAGGCCAACGCGGCCTTTGAGACGATTGAATCTCTGCCCAACACCAAGCCCGCCCTCATCGCTTTTGATTACGACCCGGCTCAACGCGGCGAACTAGACTCCGCCGCCGAAGCGCTCATCTTCCATCTTATGCGGCGGGGTGTGACGGTGGTCGGGGTCAGCACGCGCCCCGCCGGGCCGGGCATCGCCGAAGACGTTTTCGCTGAACTCACCCTCGCGCTCAAGAATACCTACGGGGTCTCGTACACCTACGGGACGCACTACCTCAATCTCGGCTACATCCCCGGCGGACCGGTAGGCCTGCTGCAATTTGCGGCTCAACCGCGCTCGCTGTTCAACCGGGATTTCAGCGGCAACTTGGAAGTGTGGAATGCCGCCAGCGCGCCCGGTATGCAGACGATTAATGCGTTGGGCGATTTCGGCGTCATCGTGCTCGTCACTGCCACGCCCGACGCGGCGCGCGCGTGGGTGGAGCAGACGCAGGCCTTCGCCGCCAACGTGCCGATGCTGGCGGCGGTGAGCGCGGGCGCTGACCCGCTCGTGCGCCCATATTACGAGACCAGCCCGCAACAGATTCGCGGCCTCGTCAGCGGCCTCATCGGCGCGGCGCAATACGAACAGCGCGCGGGTTTATCCGGCCCCGCCAGCGCGCGCTGGGACGCCCTCGGCGGCGGTTTGTTGACGGCCAGCCTATTGCTCATCGCGGGCAATTTATTCAGCGGGCTGATGGGTTTCAGGCGGAGCCGGAAGCGATAGTCATGCCAGCCATCATCCTTCAGAGTCTGCCCGACATTCTCGCCCTGGTGCTAACGCTCATGGTGTTTAGCTATCTGGTCGGCGACAATCCGCTCTACCGGTTGGCAGTGCATCTGTTCGTCGGCGCGACGGCGGGCTACGCGGTGTTGGTGGCTTACTACACCGTCATCGCCCCGCAGATGTTCACGCCCATCGCCGACTCAGTCAAGCAGGGGAGCACGGCTCTGCTTTCACTCCCCACCCTGCTCCCGGCGTTGTTCGGCTTGATGCTGTCCGTGTTTCTACTGCTGAAAATTTCGCCCGCCACCACGCGCCTCGGCAGTGTGGCCACGGCCTTCCTCGTCGGCGTGGGGAGCGCGGTGGCGGTCGGTGGCGCAGTCACGGGCACGCTCTTCCCGCAGACCGGCGCCACGTTTCTGTCGCTCCTGCCTTTCAATCAGTTCGGCGTCTTTCAGGCGGAGCGGTTGATTGACTCGCTCATCATCATCGTCGGCACGCTCGCCACGCTCGGCTTCTTTTATTACGGCGCGCGCGCGCGGCCCGGACGTCCGCCGGAGCGTCATCCGCTGGCCAAGCCGGTAGCGCAAGTGGGACAAGTCTTCATCGGCGCGGCCTTCGGGGTCATGTACGCGGGCGCGCTTGTGGCCAGCCTCGCGTTCTTCTCCGATCGGCTCGTGGCGATGTGGAAAGTGATTGAAGTGTTCGTGCCTCATGGCTGATTACCCGACCGACACCATCCTTGCCTTAGACTTCGGCGCTTCCAATACGCGGGCGGCGCTCTTCGACGTCGTCGAGGGCGCGTACCGTTTCGTGGCCTGCGGCGAAGCGCCCAGCACCGCCAAGCCGCCCTTCCTCGATATCTCCGAAGGGATGCGTCACGCCATCTTCGAACTGCAAGCCGTCACCGGGCGCATCGTGATGGATCAGAGCGCGCAACTCATCCTGCCGGCCACGCCCGACGGCACCGGCATAGACATCGTCGTCGTCACCTCCAGTGTCGGCCCGGCGGCGCGGGCGTTGCTCGTCGGCCTGCTCCCCGAGGTTTCGGTGGAAAGCGCGCGTCGCCTGGCCGGTTCCAGTTACATCACCGTCAAAGACACGCTCAGCCTCGGCGACCGGCGCAAAGAAGAAAAACAATTCGACGCGGTGGTGAACGCCGACCCCGAACTGATTTTCATCGCGGGCGGCACTGACAACGGCTCGCGCGAAGCCCTGCTGAAACTTCTGGACACCGTCTCGCTGGCCTGCTTATTGCTCCCCAGCGGCCAGTCGCCCCGCGTCCTGTACACCGGCAACCCTTTACTCAAAGACAAAGTGACCGAACTGTTCACCAACATCGGGCCGGTGTATACGGCGGCCAACATCCAGCCGGAACTGGGCGAGGAAGTGTTCGGCCCGGCCCGCGTGGAACTCGCAAAAATCATGAGTGAGTTGCGCCTCGGACAGATCGGCGGCTTGCAAGCGTTGACGCAAATCAACGGCGGCGGCCTCCAGCCCACCGCGCAAGCCGAGGGGCAAATCGTCCGCTACTTCAACCGCGCGACGAACTCCTCCGGCGGCGTGCTCGGCGTGAACGTCGGCTCGGCTGCGACCTCCATCGCCGCCGCGTTCCAGGGCGAATTGCATCTCAGCGTGCGCGCCGACCTCGGCGTGGGCATGAACTCCGGCAACTTGCTCACCGAGACGACAGTAGATCAGTTCACGCGCTGGTTGCCGTTTGAAACTTCGGCCACCGCCGTGCGCGAATTTATCCTGAACAAAAGCGTTTATCCGCACACGGTCCCCGCCGAGGTGGCCGACCTGCACTGGGAATATGCGCTGGCCCGCGAGGTTCTGCGCGCGGCCCTGCGGACAGCGCAAGCCCGTTGGCCCGCCCAAGTGCTCGGCCCGCGCAGTGACCTGCTCCCGCGCATGGACTTGATTTTAGGCAGTGGCGCGGTGTTAAGCCATGCCCCGCGCCCCGCCCTCGCGGCCATGCTCCTGCTCGACGCGCTTCAACCCATTGGCGTCACCAACCTCCTGCTCGACCCGCACCATCTGCTCGCCGCGCTCGGCGCGCTCACGCACACCCATCCCATGACGGTCGTGCAAGCGCTGGACGGCGCGCTCCTCAGCCTCGGCATGGTGTTCTCAGTCGTCGGCGACGCGCGCCTCGGCAACGTCGTCTGCACCGCCAAACTCGTCAGCGACACGGGCGGGGAAACAACGGTAGACGTGAAATTTGGTTCGCTGGAAGTTTTGCCGTTGCCCCTCGGGCAGGATGGCAAACTGACCCTCAAGCCGCGCGCGGGCGTGGACGTGGGTTTCGGCCCCGGGCGCGGCAAGACCGTGTCGGTCTCCGGTGGCGCCGTGGGTCTCATCGTTGACGCGCGCGGGCGCCCGCTGGTCTTTCCCAAAGCCGCCGACAAGCGGCAAGCTCTGGTCGCCGATTGGATTCGGAAAATGGGCGGGTCGGTTTGAGTATTAGCAGTTGAGCCATGCCTTACATCCCTGACTCTTCTCACGTCACCCTCCTCGCCACGTTGCGGCGCGACCGGATGTTGCCCGCGTCCGGCGAGGTCATCCCGCAGGCCGGTCAACACGTCGAAGCGGTAGACGTCGTGGCTCGCGCCGTCATCCCCGACGAATACCGCATCCTCGACCTCGCCAAGCATCTCGAAGTGTCCAAAGACAAGACGGCGGCCTTCATGGTGAAGCAAAACGGCGACTCGGTGAAGAAGGGCGAACTGCTGGCCGTGCGCAAGACGCTCATGGGTCTGGTGGTCTTGCCCGTGGCCTCGCCGGTGGATGGGGTGCTGGTGGACTCGGGCAAAGGCAAGGCGCTGGTCGCCGCCGTGTCCAAGCCATTTGAATTGCGCGCTGGAATGCCGGGTAACGTCATCAACCGCGTCGAAGGCCGGGGCGTGACGATTGAAGCGACGGGCGCGCTCCTGCAAGGCGTGTGGGGCAACGGCAAAGATCACTACTCGGTCATGCGCGTGCTGGGCAACGGCCCGCGCAATCCGCTCGTGGCCGACCAGTTGGAAATGAATCTGCGCGGCGTCATCCTGGCCGTCGGAACCTTGCAAGACGATAGCGCCTTCAAGCAAATCGCCGAGGTCGGCATTGCCGGCCTCATCGTCGGCAGTCTCAAATCGGATTTGCTCCCGGCCCTCCGCAAGTGGAGCATCCCGGTGATGGTGACGGACGGTTTTGGCGCGCAAGGCTTCTCGGCTCCGGCCTACACTTTATTAGCGAGCAACACGGGCCGCGAGCTATGGCTCAACGCGCCGGGGCTCAACCATTACACGGGCGCGCGCCCGGAGGTCATCATCCCCCTGCCCACGCCCGGGCAAGCGCCCGGCGTCCCCGCCGAAGGTCGGCCCCTCGACGTGGGCCAGCGCGTCCGCGTTCTGCGCGGCAACGCTTTGGGGCAAGTCGGCACGGTGGCCGCGCTCAGCGACCGCACCATCGCGTTGCCCAGCGGGGCGCGCGCGAAAGTGGCGTTGGTGAAATTCGACGAGGCCAATCTGCCACCGGCTTCCGTCCCATTCGCCAATTTGGAAATTCTGGAGTAGTCTTAGAGGCAGAAGGAGAAACTCACCATGGCCTTTGTTGAAGATTCTGCCGCCGTCGAACCGGAAGCCGGACCTCCGCCGGAAGGCGCGGCTAATAATAATCGCACCTTCATCATCGCCGCCGCCGCTCTGGGCGGGCTGTTCCTCGTCGGCCTGATTTGCATCGGCGTCTACGCGTTCGTCCTCGGCCCGCAACAAGCCAACCAGCGCGCCACCGAACGCGCCAGCATCCTGGCCACGAATCAAAGCATCATCGGCGAGCAGACGCAACTCGCGGCCATCACCAACACGCCCACCAAAGCGCCCTCGGCGACGACCGCCCCCACGGACACACCCGTCATCGCGGGGACGGACACGCCCACCGCGCCGCCACTCCCGACGGATACGCCCACCCTGGCGCCCCCCACTGATACGCCCACCCTGGCGCCCTCCACCGATACGCCCACCGTTGCGTCCGGTGTTTCGACCAGCACGCCGACGGCCGGCGCCATTGCCTCCTTCACGCCGACGAAGATCGGCGGCGGCGCGACGGTCACCGGGACGGTCAAAGCCCCGATTACCGGGACAGTGAGCGGGCCGGGCGGGAGCGCCACGCCCACGCCGCTCGTCGGCGGCATCAAGACTCCGACCCCCGGCGCGCCCACGCCCACGCAACTCCCCGGCACGGGTTTCGCCAATGAGGCGGGCGTGCCGCAATTGATCTTGCTCGGCCTCGCCCTCGTCGTGGTGGTGATTGTCGTGCGGCGGTTGCGGTTGGGTTTGCGATAAAAAAAACGCCCGCTCAGGAAGAAAAAAATACGCCGCGCTCTATTATAGAGCGCGGCGGGGTGTTTAAACGGCTCGTCACTCCGTGCCAGCGTCACCGTCGCGCTCACATTCGCCAACTGCCTGACCGAGCCAGGTGCATCGGCCAAGAAATAATCCGTGCTACTCGCGCTTTGTTGGGCTATGCGGTTTAACCCGTAGAGATAGGTATTAGTGCCGTCGGCCATCACTTGCGTCAAGCCGGCGTTCAAGTCCAGCGTGTACGTCGTGACCGTACTATTCACCTTCTGCTTTACCCGGTCGCTCAGGCCATTGTAAGCAAAGGTGGAAGTGATGCCACTCTGCGTAATTGTAATTACATCAAGCCGATGGCGAATTTGCCAAAGGCCATTCCGTCGAAGACGTCTGCCGGCGGAAGCAGATCAGCACCGCCACCTATTACCGGTGGAAACGCCAGTATAGCGGGCTGGGGTCAACGAGGCCAAGCGCTTGAAAAAGTTGGAAGCCGAAAACACAAAGTTGAAAAAGTTGTTGGCCGAAGTGCTACTGGCCAATGACTCGCTCCAGAAGTTCTTGATAAAAAAAGCCTGACCCCGGTGGAGCACCACAGGATGATCGACGCTCTCGTTGAGCACGGCTTATCCGCCCGGGCGGCCTGTCGGTGGACGGGGCAATCGCGGGCCGTGGCCACCTATACCTTGAAGCGCCCGGCGCAAGAGGCGGTGTGGTTGCAGACCGTGCGCCGCGTGGCCCAAGCCAATCCGCGCTATGGCTATCGGCGGGTGGCGGTCAAAAGCGGCTTGGGCTTTGGGCGAACCTGGCGCTTGTGGAAACAACATGATTTCAGGCTCGCGCCGCAACGGCGGCGGCCTAAACGTCAGCCCACCACCGGCCCCAACCGACCGGGTCAGGCCGAACATCCGAAGCACGTCTGGACGTATGATACGCGTAGCGTGCATGATCAGTTGGCGGAGGGACGACCCTTCAAGACCTTGAGTGTGTTGGATGAATTCACGCGCGAATGTGTCGCCATCTTGGTCGCATTCTCCATTCGCGCGGACGAGGTCATCCGCGTGTTGCACACGGTCTTTCGCCAGCACGGCGCACCGGAGTTCTTGCGCTCTGACAACGGGGGCGAGTTCACCGCCGCCGCCGTGCAAGTCTGGTTGGAAGACCGTCACACCGGGACCACGTTCATTACACCGGGGCATCCGTGGGAAAACGGATTCATTGAGTCGTTTCACGACAAGTTCCGCGATGAATGCTTGCAACGGGAATAGTTTCAATCGCTCGACGAAGCGCAGTGGGTGATTGAAAAATGGCGCAAGCACTATAATACGCGGCGACCGCATAGCGCGTTGGGCTATCAAACGCCCGCGCAATTTGCCGCCGCCCACAAAATCAAGCGCGCTGAGTCTCTCACTTCGCGTGGTCATAAAAACTGAGGCATATCAGGAAGCAGAGCCAGATTTAAACCAGCGTTGATCTACAAGCTCAGCGCCTCTCGATGCTTGCGAATTAGCCCTATAGCTTTTTTCACCCGGGTTTGATTTTCTGGCTTTTGGTACCAAGTGCTCGCGCCGGAGGGATGGGGGAGTGGAATGATGACTCGCCCGTCGCGTTCAATTTGCGTGCCGATGATTTTCTCCAACGGCAATTTGGTGTCGAAAAACAAGCCAATGGCGAGACGGCCAATGGGGATGATGAGTTTAGGGTTGACCAATGCAAGTTCCTGCTCCAGCCACGGGCGGCACAACGCTTGTTCTTCTTTTGTTGGCACCCGATCCCCGTGGCCGCCGCTACTCTTACCGGGGTAGCACTTTGTAACGGCCGTCATATATTGCCTCGCCCGAAACTCGGCTTCCTCGAACCCCGCTTCGCCCAGCCATTGAAATAAACGCTTGCCGCTCCCGGCGTTGAACGGGCGTTTGGCGACGACTTCAGTTGGCCCCGGCGCTTGGCCGATGGTCATGATTTTAGCGGAGTGGACGCCGCGCACGACCGCGCCGGGCGCGATCCAATACCCGGCCTCCAGACATTTCTGGCAGGCGCGGATGCGCGCGTGGAGCGCGGCGAGGGCGGCGGAGCGGGAAGGCATGATGTTACAGACCGGGGCGACGCAACGTCGCCCTTACGTTTTGTTCTGATGCACTGTCCCAATCCCCGCCAGCACCAGCGCCCCCCCCCAAGATTTGCGCCCAACCGAGCGGTTCGCTCAAGAAAATCACGGCCAGGAGCGCCGTCAATACGGGTTGCCCGAGCATCGTCGGGGAGACGATGGAGGCCGGCAAATGGCCGAGGGCGTAGTTGATGGCGAGGTAACCGGTCACCTGGGTGACCAGCGCGAGGGCGATGAGATTCCAATAAGTCGCGGCGGGGTAGCCGACCAGTGATTGGCGCATGACGAGCAAATAGGCGAGCAGTGCCAGCGTGCTCGTCACTGCCGAAATCCACCACGGGATAACCCTGATGCAGATATTCGACCTGACGAATAGACTGTCACCTAGCTCAGGCCCTGAGTATTTGCTCTAACAGATTCTCTGCTAGAGGTCATATCTCGCGTTGCCGGTTTACCAACCAAATCCCACCTATCACAATCACGCCACCCAGAATCTGTATGACGGTAAGCGGCTCACCAAGGAGCGGCACTGCCAACAAAGCCGTAAGGACTGGCTGACCAAGCATAGTCGGAGAAACGACAGATGCTGGCAAGTGACCGAGGGCGTAGTTAATCGAGACATAGCCGCCAACTTGTGTCACGAGTGCCAAGGCGACCAGGCTCACGTACGAGGCAGTCGGATATCCCCACAAACGCTGTTTGAGAAGCAAGCTGAGGGCCAAGAGTACCAGGGTGCTGGCAACGGCCGACACCCACCATGACGCTAGTGAACTCAACCCTACGCGCGCCCGCTGAGTTGCCAGAAAGAATGATCCGTAGAAAACTCCGGCGAGCAAGGCAAGTAGGTCGCCAAGACTCAAAGCGGGGTGAGTGAGGAAGTCTCCACCCAGAATAGTTATAGCCCCAAACATTGCCAACAGTAGCCCGACCCAGAACGTCGGGCGTAGTTTTTCCTTGAACAAAAACAGCGCGCCCAGGCTCACCCAGAGCGGGGATGTGTTTCCGAGCAAGGTGGCGTTGGCGGCGGAGGTGATGAGGACTCCAGTGTTCCAGGCCGCGAGATCACCTGCAAAAAACAGGCCTGCCAAGAGGGCAAACCCAATATGCCGACGCGACAGAGGCGAACGACTCTTGGCTTCCAGGCTAAAGGGAAGCACCATTACTGCAACCGCGACCGCCATGCGGTAAAAGCCACTTACTACGCCGGGTGCTCCCGCCCAGCGCACAAATATAGCAGAGAATCCAAGCCCTATGGTTCCGAAAACAAGAGCCAAATAGGGAAGGATTTGAGTGACGGGTTGATGGGTTCGGCTGGTTATTCGTTCTAACATTGTTGAAAGTATACGCTAACTTTGATACGTGAAAAACAGGCGGCGAATACCTCGTACGCCCGGTTTATCCAGTCCCGTACTTGTTGCTGGAGATCATAGGCCTGACGCTACCGCAACTTATAGCCGTAAATCTGCTTTGACAAATTTTCTCCGTGTGCGGGTGACGTTATGAAGAGCAAGTGGCATACTCCTCCGCTTAGTCTTTCGGTAGGTGCCAGCCTACCGTCACCCAGGCTTCTCGGGCTTTGACCAGCGATGGCCGGTTGAGATTCAACGCCACCACCGTCGCTCGCCCGGTAGGAGTCAGGCCGACGATCCGGTCCCCTGTTTCTGTCCAACCAAAGTGCTCGCGCCATGCCTGATAGCGTGGGTCAAATAACCGCACGATCTCGCCCGTGAGCGGGTCGAGCGCAACGATGCGGTCACCCTTGTGGTCGTTGCAGAGCGAACAGGCTAACCAGAGGTTGTCTTCTTCAGGCAAATGGTTGCGGGCGGCCCGCCACAAGGCTTCGTCGTCCAGCAGCGCCAAAGGGGAAATCGCTTCGTTGAGATCGGTCGGCAGTTCGTCGGCCACGGGCACAGCAGAAGCCACAACTTCCAACAATTCGGTCTCCACCGTGCGGTGGGTCTGCTCCGCCCGACGCTTAAGGCGGTTATAGAGCGCGTCCGGCAAGTTCAACGTGACAGATTGGATCGTCATCAAACACCTCGTTCCGCACCCATTGTAGACCACTTACTTATTGGATAGCAATCCTCCGCGCTGATCCGCTCAAGCCTAATACGTGGGGGTAGAGATAAATACGGCTCACCCGATTGAGGTGAGCCGTATTCATGTACCATGCACACGGTATATGAGGTTAGCTCGCGACCACTCTGGATATTTCCGGACGAAATTTATATCCGTATGCCTGAGTTAACGAATTTTATGTGCGTGCGGGTGGTGTTATGATGGGACTGCACAAGATAGCGGCATGGTTCAGGCAATCCTTTGACTGGCCTCATCCGTCCCATTACAATGGTCCTCACCGATGACGGCTCCCACAACCTCCCTCCCTCGCCCAGAACTCCGCCTCACCGACCGTGCGACCCGTGTGTTAGAAACCGTAACGACCGGCCAGTTCCTTGGCCCGGAACGCTATCGTCTGCAACTGGCCGCCGAACATCTGGCCCTCGTCGCCGGTTTCGACGAACTCATCAGCCTCGATACTCTGCGCTTTCAGCCGTTTGATTATCAAATTCGCGCAGCCCAGATCGCTTTGCGCCGCTTTCGAGGCCGGGGCTTGTTGTGTGACGAGGTAGGGCTGGGCAAGACCATTGAGGCGGGATTGGTGCTCAAAGAATACCTGGCTCGGCAGATGGCCCAGCGCGTGCTCGTCCTCACCCCACCCGCGCTGGTTGAACAATGGCGCGAAGAACTCGCCGTCAAATTTAACTTGCCGGATTTTGTCGCCTCCGCCGACGAGGCCTTCCGCGAACACGGGCCGCTGGCTTGGGGGCGCTTCCCGCGCGTGGTGGCCTCGCTGGCCACCGCCCGCCGGGCCGAGCATCGCGCGCAAATCGAGTCCCTGTTGTACGACCTGGTCATTGTGGACGAAGCCCATCACCTCAAGAACCGCGCCAGCGTGTCGTGGAAGTTCGTCAACGCTTTGCAGAAAAAATACCTGCTCCTGCTCACCGCCACCCCGGTGCAGAACAACTTGGATGAGCTCTACAACCTCATTACCCTGCTCAAACCCGGCCAACTGCAAACCCCGCGCGAGTTTCAGCGCCAGTTTGTCACTCACGGCGACCCGCGCCTGCCCAAGAACCGGGGCCGCCTGCGCGAACTGTTGGCCGACGTGATGGTGCGCCACGCGCGCGGGCAGGTGGGAGTGCTGTTGCCGCCACGTCGCGCTCACACGGTGCGCCTCACGCTCTCGCCCGACGAGCGCGCGTTTTACGATGACGTGAGCCGCTTCATCCGGGATGTGACGAGCCCCACCGGGGTGCTTCGCGATGGCGCAGGGCAAGTGACAGGGGACGATCTGGCACCCGACCCTCGTCACGATTTGGCCTATGCCAAATCGTCACCCGCCACGCGCTTCACCCTGCAAACCCTGCAACGTGAAATCGGCTCCAGCCCGCACGCCGCCCGGCCCACCCTGCTGGCGTTGGCCGAACAGTCCGCGTTGAGCGCCCACCGGACGACCTTGCTTGAATTGGCCGAACGCGCCGCGCACATCCAGACTTGGGCCAAAGCCGAGGCTCTGGAGAAGTTGCTGCACAGCC
>Ga0315281_10011870_pt1 | contig 11896 bp, 10 predicted proteins | sample YL17G07_0_MG_FD_204540 | JGI IMG/M metagenome (GOLD analysis project Ga0315281, IMG submission 204540) | Sediment microbial communities from Yellowstone Lake, YNP, Wyoming, USA - YL17G07_0 | ecosystem: Environmental > Aquatic > Freshwater > Lake > Sediment | place: USA: Wyoming | collected... | reverse complement strand
ATCGATCTGCTCGAGCCGATTCTCGATGACCTGCTGAAACTCGGCCGGCCGGCCGGGCCGCCGCGCCCGTGGCTCGGACTTTACACGGCTGAAGTGCAGGGGCAAGTGGTAATCAGCGGGGTCGCCGATGGCGGACCGGCTGCCCGCGCGGGCGTGCGCGCGGGCGATGTCGTGATCAAACTGGCGGGCGCGCGCGTGACAGGGTCGGCCGACCTGTACCGCAGACTGTGGGGCCTCGGCCCTGCGGGCGTCGAAATTCCGCTTACGCTGTCGCGCAACGGCGCGCCCGTGCATGCGCAAGTCCGCTCGGTGGACCGCAATGACCTCCTCAAGAAACCGAGTCTGCAGTAATACGGAGGCGAATTCGCGCACCCGGGCGCTCACGTTGGTGCTGGATACGAACGTGGTGCTGGATCTGGTCGTGTTTCGTGACCGGGGTGTCCAGCCCATCGCTGAGGCAATCGCAAGCGGCGCCGCGATCCCCGTCACCAGCCACGCGTGCCTGGAAGAATTCGGCCGGGTATTGGCCTATCCGCAACTGGCACTGGATGCTTCGGCGCAGTCGGATGCGTTCGAATATTTCAGGTCGCGGGCGCAACTGTTCGATGTCCCGGTTCCCGCAGTGGCGGCTGACCTCCCGCTCTGCTCGGACGCAGACGACCAGAAGTTTCTGGAACTGGCGTGGCACGCGAACGCGCATTGCCTGGTCACGAAAGACAAGGCCCTGCTCGGACTGGGGTGCGCCGTGGCGAGGCTTGGCCGATTCGCGATCGTGAAACCCGAGACCTGGCTGCAGGTGGCGAGCTGAGTCCGGCGGCCTGTGCACTCCTATCCAGAGGAATCGTGCAGCAAAGCAGCCGCTCGCTCAAGAGGCGGCCCCGCACGGAGCCGGAACGGCTGCGGCCGATCCGGCCATGATTGATGTAAAGTCCCGCAGAATCAGAGGGTTTTCGGTTAAAATAACAACCCCCTTGCGAGAGCGACAGGGGGACTGAGGAGGAGACTCAGGCATGGCGGAACCCGCTTTGGATACCTTTCCGAGGCTGCTGCTGCATCACGCCAAGGTTCGCGGCGACCGGCCCGCGACCCGCGAGAAGGATCTCGGAATCTGGCAGACCTGGACCTGGTCCGAGGTGGCCGATGAGGTGCGCTCGCTCGCTTGCGGGCTGGCCGAACTTGGCTTCAAGCGAGGCGACAATCTCGCCATCATCGGCGACAACCGTCCGCGTCTGTATTGGGCCATGACGGCAGCGCAGTGCCTGGGCGGCGTGCCCGTGCCTCTGTATCAGGACGCCGTGGCGCAGGAAATGACCTTCGTCCTGGAGAATGCCGAAATCAGGTTTGCGATCGTCGAGGACCAGGAACAGGTCGACAAGCTGCTTGGGATCAAGGGCCAGTGCCCGCAACTCCAGCACATTCTTTACGATGATCCGCGCGGGCTGCGCCATTACACCCAGACCGAGATCCAGAGCCTGGACGAGGTCATGGCGATGGGGCGCATTCACGACCGCAACCAGCCCGAGTTCCTCGATGGCGAGATCGCCAGGGGCAGGCCGGAGGACGTGGCGGTCATGCTCTATACGTCCGGCACGACCGGGCAGCCCAAAGGCGTGTGCCAGACGCATGGTGCGTTCATCACTGCGGCGAAGACCGGCTGCGAATTCGACAAGCTCGGACCGGACGACGAGATCCTCTCCTATCTGCCGATGGCCTGGGTGGGCGATCACCTGTTCTCCTACGCGCAGGCGATCTATGCCGGCTTCACCATCAACTGCCCGGAATCGGGCGACACGGTGATCAACGACCTGTGCGACATCGGCCCGACCTATTACTTCGCGCCGCCGCGCGTGTTCGAGAACCTGCTTACCCAGGTGATGATCCGCATGGAGGACGCGGGCGCGATCAAGCGCTGGATGTTTCATTACTTCATGGAAGTGGCCAGGTGCTGCGGCGCCGAGATCCTCGATGGCAAGCCCGGAGTAGCGACCACCGACCGGCTGCTCTATGTCCTGGGCAACCTGTTCGTCTACGGACCCTTGCGCAACGTGCTCGGCATGAGCCGCATCCGGGTTGCCTACACCGCGGGCGCGGCCATCGGGCCGGATCTGTTCCGTTTCTACCGCTCGATCGCCATCAACCTCAAGCAGCTCTACGGCGCCACCGAAACCTGTGCCGCCGTCTGCCTGCAGCCGGACGGCCAGATCAAGTTCGATACCGTCGGTCCACCCGCACCCGGCGTGGAAGTCCGGATCGCCGACAACGGGGAAGTGCTGGTGCGCGGCCAGGTCATGCTCAAGGAATATTACAAGCGGCCCGACGCCACGGCGGAGTCGATCGATGCCGAGGGCTATTTTCACACCGGCGACGCCGGCTTCTTCGACCCGGACGGACACCTGAAGATCATCGACCGGGCCAAGGACGTGGGCAAGCTCGCCAACGGGGCCATGTTCGCTCCGAACTACATCGAGAACAAGCTCAAGTTCTTCTCTTACGTCAAGGAGGCGGTTGCCTTCGGCCACGGACGCGACATGGTCTGCGCCTTCATCAATATCGACCTGGGCGCGGTCGGCAACTGGGCTGAACGGCGGAACATCGCGTACGCCGGCTACACTGACCTCGCGCAAAAGCAGGAGGTGTACAACCTCATCGGCGAATGCGTGGAAAAATGCAACGCCGAACTGGCGGCCGATCCGGTGCTGGGCAACTCGCAGGTGCACCGGTTTCTGATCCTGCACAAGGAGCTCGACCCCGATGACGACGAGCTGACGCGCACGCGCAAGGTGCGCCGCGGCTTCATCGCGGAAAAATACGGGGTGCTGACCGACGCGCTTTACTCGGGCAAGCACTCGCAGTTTATCGAGACGCAGGTCAAGTTCGAGGACGGACGCAGCGGCGTGATCAGCGCCGACCTGCGCATCACGGACGCGAAGGTCTTCGATATTGCTGCCGGAAAAAAGGCGGCCTGAGCCGGGTTATGGGCAGGGTGATGGGCGAGGCATGAGCAGCGGCAGGAAAATAGGCGAACCGATCCTCGTGGTCGATGACGTTTCGCTTTCGTTCGGCGGCGTGCGGGCGTTGCAGAACGTCTCGTTTGACGTCTGCGAGCATGAGATCCGCGCCATCATCGGGCCCAACGGCGCGGGCAAGAGCTCGATGCTGAACGTCATCAACGGCGTCTACCATCCGCAGATCGGCACGGTCACGTTCAAGGGCGAGACGCGTCACCATGTCGACCCCCATTACGCCGCCTCCCAGGGTATCGCGCGCACGTTCCAGAACATCGCCCTTTTCCGGGGCATGACGGTGCTGGACAACATCATGACCGGCCGCAACCTGAAAATGCGGACCAACTTCCTGCAACAGGCGCTGTGGGTGGGACCGGCGAGGCGCGAGGAGATGGAGCACCGTCTCAAGGTGGAGGAGGTGATCGACTTCCTCGAGATCCAGCACATCCGCAAGACGCCGGTCGGGCGGCTGCCTTACGGGTTGCAGAAGCGCGTGGAACTCGGGCGCGCACTTGCCGCGGAGCCGGAGCTATTCCTGCTCGATGAGCCCATGGCCGGAATGAACACCGAGGAGAAGCAGGACATGTGCCGGTTCATCCTCGATGTCAACGACCAGTTCGGCACCACTATCGTTCTGATCGAGCACGACATGGGCGTGGTGATGGACCTGTCCGACCGCGTCGTCGTGCTCGACTACGGCCGCAAGATCGCCGACGGCAAACCCGACGAGGTGCGCGGCGATCAGGCGGTGATCGACGCGTATCTGGGCGTGGCGCATTGAATTCGAACAGGCCCGGGGGCGCATGAACTGGCAATTTTTCCTCGAGGTGCTCGCCGGCGGCCTGCTCGCGGGTGTGATGTATTCGCTCGTGGCTCTCGGGTTTGTGTTGATTTACAAGGCTTCAGGAGTGTTCAACTTCGCCCAGGGCGGCATGGTGTTCTTCGCCGCGCTGACCTTTGTCAGCCTGGTGGAGCGCGGCATGAACTTCTGGATTGCGCTGCTGGCAACGCTCGCGGTGATGATCGGCCTGGGCATCGCGATCGAGCGCGCGGTGTTGCGGCCGCTGGTGAATCAGCCGCCGATCACGCTATTCATGGCCACCATCGGCCTTACCTTCGTCCTGGAAGGACTGTCGCAGCTCATCTGGGGCTCACAGCCGCACGGTCTGGAGCTTGGTATTCCCGACGAGCCGATCGAATGGCTGTCGCAGAATGCCAGCATCAACATCAGCCAGTTCGACCTGTTCGCCGCGCTGGTGGCAGGCATCCTGGTGGCGGCGCTCGCGCTTTTCTTCCAGAAGACCCGTATCGGCCGCGCGCTGCGCGCGGTCGCCGACGACCACCAGGCGGCGCTCGCAGTCGGCATTCCGCTGCGTCAGATCTGGGCCATCGTCTGGGCGGTGGCCGGATTCGTCGCCTTGGTGGCGGGCCTCATGTGGGGTGCGCGCAACGGTGTGCAATACGCGCTGACCTTTATCGCCCTGAAGGCGCTGCCGGTGCTGATTCTGGGCGGATTCGAATCGGTGGCCGGCGCCATCGTCGGCGGGCTGATTATCGGCGCCTCGGAGAAGCTCGCCGAAGTCTATGTCGGGCCTTTCGTCGGCGGCGGACTGGAGTCCTGGTTCCCTTACGTGCTGGCGCTGTTGTTCTTGCTCGTGCGGCCGGAAGGGTTGTTCGGCGAGAAACACATCGACCGGGTTTAGGAGCGGGGAGACATGTTTTATCGAGAAGCAGGCCAGTTCAAGTCGACCTACGCCGGGGACCAGCAGATATTTCCCATCCGGCAGGACCGCATCGCCTTCGCGATCCTGCTGGCGGTCGCCTTCCTGGTTGTGCCGCTGGTGGCCAACCAGTACTGGTTCTCCGCCATTCTTACTCCGTTCCTGGTCGCGGCACTGGCCACGATCGGCCTCAACATACTTACCGGCTACGCAGGGCAGCTCTCGCTCGGGACGGCGGCGTTCATGGCGGTGGGCGCGTTCATGGCCTACAACTTCGAGCTGCGCATGCCCTGGATGCCGATCCTGTTCAGCTTCGCGCTTGCAGGGCTGTGTGCCGCGGCGGTGGGCATTGTGTTCGGGCTGCCGAGCCTGCGCATCAAGGGCTTCTACCTGGCGGTCGCCACGCTTGCCTGCCAGTTTTTCGTGCTGTGGGCGATACAGCGCATCGGCTGGTTTACGAACTACAGTTCCTCCGGCGTGATCACCGCGCAGAAAATCGTCATCCTCGGCTACGCCTTCGACACGCCCGCCAGCAAATACCTGCTCACCTTGAGCGTCGTCGCGGGCATGGCGCTGCTGGCGAAGAATCTGATGCGGAGCCAGACGGGGCGCGCCTTCAGGGCGGTGCGCGACATGGACGTGGCCGCCGAGGTGATCGGGATCCGCATGATGCGCACCAAGCTGCTCGCCTTTGCGATCAGTTCGTTCTACTGCGGGGTGGCCGGCGCGTTGTATGCATTCGCCTACCTCGGCACCGTCGAGCCCGAAGCCTTCAACCTCGATCTCTCGTTCCGGATACTGTTCATGGTCATCGTCGGCGGCGTGGGTTCGATCCTCGGCTCCTTCCTGGGCGCAGCGTTCATCACCCTGCTGCCGATCTTCCTCAGCGTGGTCTCGGGCTGGATCTCCCACACGTTCGATGTCGAGCTTTCGCACGCCATGCTGTCGAATCTGGAACTGATCATTTTCGGCGGACTGATCATCTTCTTCCTGATCGTGGAGCCGCTGGGGCTGGCGCGCCTATGGCAGATCACCAAGGAAAAGCTGCGGCTATGGCCGTTTCCACATTGACAAAGCGGATTTTGGGGCGCTTTTTTTTGCTTTCGGGGACGATTTCGGTATAGTAGGTCGAGTGAGGGTGTAAACCCCGCATTTCATGGGAAGTCATCACTGAGGAGGTAGGACGATGTTGAAACGACAGATGGCATTGGGGGCGTTGGCCGGTGCGGCGATGCTGGCGCTTGCTTCCGGGCAGTCGTTCGCGCAGAACGAGCAGTTCATTCCCGCGAATGGCTACTGGGTGGGACCTTACGCCCCGGGCGGGTCCGGCTTTTTTGGCGGCATGATCGACTACTTCCAGATGCTCAACACACGCGACGGCGGTATCAACGGCGTCAAGCTCACCTGGGAAAAATGTGAAACGGAATACAACAACGCCCGCGGCGTCGAGTGTTATGAGCGCAACAAGAAAAAGGGTCCGACGGGGGCAACCGTCGTTCACCCGCTGTCCACCGGTATCACGTATTCGCTGATCGAGAAAGGAACAGCGGACAAGATACCGCTGATCTCGATGGGTTACGGGCGCACCGACGCTTCCGATGGACGTGTATTTCCGTATGTGTTTCCGCTGATCACGAATTATTGGAGTCAGAACACGGCCAAGATCAAGTTCATCGGCATGAAGGAAGGCGGGATGGACAAGCTGAAAGGCAAGAAGATCGTGAACATCTATCACGACTCCGCCTACGGCAAGGAGACCATTCCTGTTCTCGACGTCCAGGCGAAGAAATATGGCTTCGAGGTTACGCACATCGCCGTGCCGCACCCGGGCAACGAGCAGCAGGCCCAGTGGCTGCAGGTGCGACAGATCAAGCCCGACTGGGTCATCCTGCGCGGCTGGGGCGTGATGAATCCCACGGCGCTTAAAGCCGCCGCCAAGATCGGCTTTCCGCGCACCAAGATCGTCGGCGTGTGGTGGTCGGGTGCCGAAGAGGACGTGATTCCTGCGGGCGACGCTGCGAAGGGCTACATTGCCGCGGGCTTCAACCTCCCCGGCACGAATTTCCCGGTGATGCAGGAGATCCTCAAGAACGTCTACAAGAAGGGCAAGGGCGAGATGGAGGACGAATCCCGGATCGGGTCGATCTACCATACGCGCGGCGTGGTGGCCGGGATCATCACGGCCGATGCAATCCGCATTGCTCAGGAACGCTACGGCAAAGGCAAGCCGATCACCGGCGAGCAGATGCGCTGGGGCCTCGAGAACCTCAACATCAGCGATGCTCGTCTGAAGCAGCTTGGCGCGGTGGGCCTCATGAACGCGCTCAAGGTCTCCTGCCTCGACCACGAAGGCGGCGGCGCCGTCAAATTCCTGCAGTGGGATGGCAAGAAGTGGAGTGTGATCAGCGACTGGATTGCCTCCGATCAGTCGATTGTGCGTCCCATGATCGAGCAGTCCGCCGCGCAGTACGCGAAGGAAAAGGGCATCACCCCGCGCGACTGCTCGAAAGAGTCGTAGAGGCGGACACTGACGCGCCGCATTGCGTTGCCGGGTTGAAGCGGAGGGCCTCCCGGCCCACCGCTTGACCCGGCGGTTCATTCGTCAGGAGCTGTTCGATCCATCATGTCAGCCGTTCCGAAGCCCGAGACTCAACGCGCCTACCTTTCGGTCCAGAATATCGAGGTTATCTACGATCACGTGATCCTGGTGCTGAAGGGCGTTTCCGTTTCAGTGGAAAAGGGCAAGATCGTGGCGCTGCTCGGGGCCAACGGCGCCGGCAAGTCGACCACGCTAAAGGCCATTTCGAACTTGCTGCGAGCCGAGCGCGGCGAGGTGACCAAGGGCTCGATCGAGTTCGAAGGCAAGCGGGTGGACCGGCTCACCTGCAACGAACTGGTGCGCCTGGGCGTATGCCAGGTGATGGAGGGGCGGCACTGCTTCCAGCACCTCACCGTGGAGGAAAACCTGCTCACCGGCGCGTTTATCCGCAAGATCGGCCGCGCCGAGCTGAAGCGGGATCTGGAAAAAGTCTACGGCTATTTCCCGCGACTCAAGGAGCGCAGAAACAGCCAATCCGGCTACACCTCCGGGGGCGAGCAGCAGATGACTGCGCTCGGCCGGGCGCTCATGGCGCAGCCGAGCATGATCCTGCTGGATGAGCCCTCCATGGGCCTCGCGCCGCAGCTGGTAGAAGAGATTTTCGAGATCGTCAGGAACCTCAATCAGAAGGAAGGCGTGTCGTTCCTGCTCGCCGAACAGAACACCATGGTGGCGCTGCGCTACGCGGACTATGGCTACATCCTCGAGAACGGCCGCGTGGTGATGGACGGCGAGGCCGCGAGCCTGCGCGAGAACGAGGACGTGAAAGAATTCTACCTCGGGCTGGCGACGGCCGGCCGCAAGAGCTTCCGCGAAATGAAATTTTATCGCCGAAGAAAGCGCTGGTTGTCCTGAGATGCCCGAGTATTATGACTCTTTGGAGACCCGCGACCAGCAAGAACGCGAGCGCGTGCTCATGGCGGCGTTGCCAAGGCAGCTGGAGCACGCAAAGAACAACGCGCCCGCGATCGCGAAAATCCTCACCGGTGTGGATCCGCGCGACATCACCTCGCGCAAGGCCCTCGCGCAGTTGCCGGTCACCCGCAAGTCGGAGCTGAAGGATTTCCAGCACGCCGTGCCGCCTTTTGGCGGGCTTGCGGCGACCGCGCCCGGACGACTTGCGCGCCTGTTCATGTCGCCGGGGCCGATTTTCGATCCGGAGGGACGCAGTCTGGACTGGTGGCGCATGGCGCGGCCGATGTTCGCAGCCGGCATCCGGGCCGGCGACGTGGTCCAGAACTGCTTTTCCTACCATTTCACCCCCGCCGCGTCGATGATGGAGGGCGGTGCGTTCGCGCTGGGATGCGCAGTGATTCCGGCCGGTACCGGCCAGACGGAGATGCAGGTCCAGTCCATGGCCGAACTGCGACCCTCGGCCTACGTCGGCACGCCGTCATTTCTCAAGATCATCCTGGAGAAGGCGGCGGAGACTGGAGCCGACGTCTCCAGCGTCAGCAGAGCGGTGGTCGGTGCCGAGGCGCTTCCGCCGTCCCTCAGGAAGTGGCTGCACGAGCACGGCGTACCCAAGGTGCAGCAGATCTACGCGAGCGCGGACCTGGGTAATATCGCCTACGAAAGCGAAGCCCTGGAAGGCATGATCATCGACGAGGAACTCATCGTCGAAATCCTCAGACCGGGAACGGGCGACCCGGTGGCTGACGGCGAGGTCGGGGAAGTCGTGGTGACGCCGCTCAACACCGATTACCCGCTGGTGCGTTTTGCGACCGGCGATCTTTCGGCGGTGCTGCCCGGCGTGAGCCCCTGCGGTCGCACCAACATGCGCATCCGCGGTTGGATGGGCCGCGCCGACCAGACCACGAAGGTGAAAGGCATGTTCGTGCATCCTTTCCAGGTCGCCGAGGTGGTGAAGCGCCACAAGGAGATTCTGAAGGCACGCCTCGTCGTCGACAATCCGGGCGGGCAGGACCGCATGACGCTGCACTGCGAAGTGGCGGAGGCAACGCCGGCCGGGCATTTTGCAAAGGCAGTCGCCGAAAGCCTGCGCGACGTGACCAAGCTGCGCGGCGAAGTCGCGTTGCGCAAGCACGGCGAGTTGCCGAACGACGGCAAGGTCATCGAGGACGCGAAGAACTACGACTGAGGCAGTGCCGCGATGCACCGAGTTCCACGGCTCGGCACGGTATTTTGCCTCGAGGCGGGACAAGCTCACAGACAGCCATGCGACAAAAACCACTCCACGGAATTCGAGTCCTCGATCTCACGCGACTGCTCCCCGGTCCGATGGCGACCATGCATCTGGCCGACATGGGCGCGGACGTGATCAAGATCGAGGACACCGGCGCGGGCGACTACGCGCGCACGCTGCTGGGTCCCGGGCGCGACGGCATGAGCGAGTACTTCCGCGTCCTCAACCGGAACAAGCGCGGGCTGCGGCTGGATCTCAAGCAGGCCGCCGGCCGCGAGGCCTTCCTGCGACTGGCGAAGCGCGCCGATATCATCGTCGAAGGCTTCCGCCCGGGGGTGGTGAAGAAGCTCGGCGTCGACTACGATGCGGTGGCGGCGGTCAACCCGCGCGTCGTCTACTGTGCCATCACCGGTTACGGCCAGAACGGACCGTACGCAATGCGCGCCGGCCACGACATCAACTATATCGGTTATGCCGGCGTGCTGGACCAGATCGGTCCGGGCAACGGCCCGCCGGTGGTGCCGAATTTCCAGATCGCCGACCTGCTCGGCGGCACGCTTACCGCCGTCATGGGCATACTCGCCGCGCTGGTGGATGCGCGCGCGCACGGCCAGGGGCGTTACGTCGACGTGGCCATGACCGACGCGGTACTCGCACACGCGGTGATGCCGCTGGTGGCCCTGCTCGAACAGGGCCATCCCCCGGCGCGCGCCTCGCAGCGGCTCTCGGGCGGATTGCCCTGCTACAACGTGTATGCGACAGGCGACGGCCGCTACATGGCGGTGGGAGCACTGGAGCCCAAGTTCTGGCACGCGCTGTGCGATGCACTCGAGTGCCCGGAGCTCAAATCGCAGCACTACGTTTTCGGCAGCCGTGGGACGCCGGCCAAACAACGGCTCGCCGCCATCTTCGCCTCGCAGACGCAGGCCCACTGGACCGAGAAGCTGGCGCACCTGGAAGCCTGCGTCTCGCCCGCCCTCACCATCGAGGAGGCGCTCGCGAACGAGCAGTTTCGCGCCCGTGGCATGGTGGTGGACGAGAACGGCGCCCCCCGCCTTGCGCTGCCGGTCAAGTTCTCGGAATTCGAATTCGAAATCGAGCGGCCCGCACCGCAGGCAGGCGAGCACAGCGATGAGGTACTGCGGGAGGCGGGCTACGCTGCCGCGGAGATCGAAGCGCTGCGCGCCAAGGGAGTTATCTGACATGCGCGCGCTTCTGCTCGGCCTGTTGTGTGTCGCCGGAACGGCGTCCGCGGAAGAACAGGTGATGATTACCGAGGAGACGCCCTATGTGCAGTCCGGCATGGTCGTGGTCGCGACCATGCTCGAGATGGCGGGCGTGCGGGCCAGCGACTTTGTGATCGATCTCGGTTCCGGCGACGGCCGCATTGTGATCGAAGCCGCGAAGCGGCACGGCGCGCGGGGACTCGGCGTCGACTACGATCCGCGCCTGGTGAAGCTCGCAACCGACAACGCCGTCAAGGCCGGTGTCGGAGACCACGTGAGTTTTATCGAGCAGGACATTTTCAAGACCGACTTCAGCGCGGCCTCGGTGGTGACCATGTACCTGTTGCCCGAATACAACCTGGCGCTCCGGCCACGGGTGCTTGCCCTCAAGCCCGGCACACGGATCGTTTCGCACGACTGGGGCTTTGGCGACTGGCGTGCCGACGCGGAGACCACGGTGCCGGTGCCCGACAAGCCGGTCGAGCTCAAGAAGTCGAGCACGATCCGATTGTGGATCGTACCGGCAAGAGTGGAGGGCCAGTGGCGCTCGAGACTCGCGCCCGGCGCGCGCGATGCGCGTTTCGAGCTGCAGCAGAAATTCCAGGACGTATCGGGCACGGCGGTCATCGGCGGCCGCAGCCTGCCCATCGAACGCGTGCTGCTGCGCGGCGAGTTTCTTTCGTTCAGGGTGCAGGACGGCAAACGCACGCTGCGCTTCAACGGCTACGTCTCGGCGGGCCGGATCACCGGCCAGCTTGGCATCGACGATCACAGTTATCGCTGGCGCGCGCTGCGCTCCAATTGAATCTCTGCCGTTCGCGACGCTTTGAGGACGTCTCACGGTGTGATGAGCGGGACGAGGTGGTCGCCGTCCCGCTTCACCGCTCGCACGCGCTCCAGCTCGTGCACCAGCCAGTCGGCGAAATCCTGCGGACTCAGAGCGAAAAACCGCCGGTTGATGTCGCGCAGGACGCCGGTGTTCTCCACGTAGTGGGGCAGGGACGCAAGCGGCAGCCTCTGTTTTTCCAGCAGCGCGAACGTGAGCATCACCCGGGCCGCGTGGCGCGCAAGCCGGGCCGGATCCTCCTCGAACGCGTGCAGACGCGAATAGGCCCGCTCCAGTGCCGCGTCCACCTCGTCGAACGGCTCGCCATGGCCCGGTATCACCAGCCGCGCATCCAGGGCGGCAATCGAATCGA
>Ga0315281_10011868_pt1 | contig 11897 bp, 15 predicted proteins | sample YL17G07_0_MG_FD_204540 | JGI IMG/M metagenome (GOLD analysis project Ga0315281, IMG submission 204540) | Sediment microbial communities from Yellowstone Lake, YNP, Wyoming, USA - YL17G07_0 | ecosystem: Environmental > Aquatic > Freshwater > Lake > Sediment | place: USA: Wyoming | collected... | reverse complement strand
TAATTCATCGAGGCGCGGGCGAAATCGCGGATCGAGTCGTCGAGATTGTACATCGCCAAGGCGATGCCGGAGCCCGGCGCCTTGAACACTTCGCGCTCGATCACCTTGCCGTCATTGCCGACGAATTTCATCGTCAGCGTGCCGGCGGTCGGGAACTTGAAGTCGGTGGCGCGGTACTGGTCGCCATAGGCGTGGCGGCCGATGATGATCGGCTTCGTCCAGCCCGGCACCAGCCGCGGCACGTTCTTGCAGATGATCGGCTCGCGGAAGATCACGCCGCCGAGGATGTTGCGGATGGTGCCGTTGGGCGAGCGCCACATCTCCTTGAGGCCGAATTCCTTCACCCGGCCCTCGTCCGGCGTGATGGTGGCGCATTTGACCGCGACGCCGACCTTTTTGGTCATTTCGGCCGAATCGATGGTGATCTGGTCGTTGGTCTCGTCGCGCTTCTGGACGCTGAGATCGTAATACAGCAGGTCGATGTCGAGATAGGGGTGGATCAGCTTGTCCTTGATCGCCTGCCAGATGATGCGGGTCATCTCGTCGCCGTCCATTTCGACGACCGGATTGGCCACCTTGATCTTCGCCATAGCTGAAGCCTTTTGGAAAAACACGCGCAGAAGGCGCGGAGGGAATGAGCGGCTGGCTATAGCATCGCCCGCCGGGCGACGGAAGCTTGGCCCGATGCAACTTTCGCAGGTCCGCCGGCATCGCTATACCGCAGCAGTGGAGAGGTGACATGCCCGGCGCCGGCACCGACAAGACCAAGCGATGGATCGAGCAGCCGGGGCCGGTGGTGGTGCTGGTCGAGCCGCAACTGGCTGAGAATATCGGCGCCGCCGCCCGCGCGATGGCGAATTTCGGCCTCGCCCGCTTGCGCCTAGTCAAGCCGCGGCCGGGCTGGCCGAACGAGAAGGCGCGGGTAATGGCGGTCGGCGCCGACCGGGTTCTCGATCACGCCGTGCTGTATGACAGCCTTGCCGAAGCCATATCCGACTGCAGTTTCGTGCTGGCGGCGACCGCGCGCAACCATGACCAGGCCAAGCCGGTGATTTCGGCGGCGCAGGCCGCCACCGAAGCGGCGCCGCGGGTGGCCCAAGGCGAGACCGTTGCGCTGGTGTTCGGGCGCGAGCGCAACGGGCTGGAGAACCACGAGGTCGGCCAAGCCGACGCCATCGTCACCCTGCCGGTGAACCCGGCCTTCGCCTCGCTCAACCTGGCGCAGGCGGTGGCGATCGTCTGTTATGAATGGTTCAAGCAGGCGGGCGCCGCCGGGCTGCCCTTCGTCATGCCGGAACGCTCGCCGCCGGCGCCGCGCGAGCAGTTCGCCGCGTTTTTTGCCGATCTGGAGCGCGAACTCGAAAAGGTCGAGTTCTTCCGGCCGGCGGAAAAGCGCGACACCATGGTCTTGAACCTGCGCAATATCTTCCAGCGCATTCAGCCAACGCAGCAGGACATCCGCACCCTGCACGGCGTGATCATGGCGATCGCGCAGGGGCGAAAAGGCCCGGCGCGTGGCGGCGTGCTCGATGGCGAGGAAGCGCAAATGCTGCGCACGCTGTTGGCCGAGCACGACGGCGGCCGGGTGCCGTCCGAACGCGGGCCGGTGCGGGGCTTAGCGCGGCTGTTGCGGCGCAATCCGACCGAGGCCGAGCGCATCTTGTGGCAGGCGCTGGTCAACGATCGCCGCTTCGCCGGTCTCGGCTTCAAGCGCCAGGTGCCGGTCGGCCCGCATATCACCGACTTTGTTTCATTCGGGCTGAAATGCGTGATCGATCTGCTGCCCGGCGAAGAGAGCGCGGAAGCCGTCCGCAGCCGCGCCGAAAAACACGCTTGGCTCGCCGGACACGGCTACCGGGTGGTGGAGGTCAAGGCGGCGGATGTTGAGGCAGACGTGAAGAAAGTGCTGGATGATCTCGCGGCAGTCGTCCCGGCCGAGTGAAACGGGGGCCGGGACCCATAGCCACCAAGCCATCGATAGCGCACAGCGTATGCCCGCCGGAGCCTGTCATCGGGCCGCGCTGCGCGCGGACCCGTTGGCGGGGACGACGCTGGCGGTTTAGAATCTTATCCACCTGAGTTGAAGCGCATTCACCGCTCATTCCCGCGAAAGCGGGAATCCAGCATGCTTGGCTCTGGGTCCCCGCTTTCGCGGGGACGAGCGGGCGGTAAATTGATTCAACTCAAATGGACTGCACTCTAGCCGCCCTTGAGCGCCTTCACCTGCGCCGCGATGCCGGCGCGCAGGAAGCCGAGATCGCTGCCGACCGCCAGGAACTTGAATCCGCGCTTGGCGGTGGCCAGCGCCCGTTCGGCATTGATGCAATAAAGTCCGGCGATTTTTCCGGCCTTGTTGGCGGCCGCCACGATCTGGTCGAGCGCGTCTTCGACCTGTTTCGAATGCGGGTCGAGCACCGCGCCATCGCTGAGCGTGATCGAGAGGTCGGAGGGCCCGACGAACAGCACGTCGATGCCGGGGGTGGCCGCGATGGCGTCGAGGTTGGTCATCGCCACTTTGGTCTCGATCATGGCGAGGGTGACGGTCGAATCGTTGGCCGCGCGCAGATAGACTTTCTGGTCGGGGATGTTTCCCAGCATCATGGCGCGGTGCGGGCCCCAGCTGCGCTCGCCGACCGGCGGATATTTCGCCGCGGCAACAAACGCGCGGGCATCGGCCACGGTGTTGATCATCGGCGCGATCACGCCTTCGGCGCCGAAATCGAGCGCACGGCTGACCATGGCGAAATCGCCGAGCGGCACCCGCACGATCGGCGCCGAGCCGGCCTGATGAATACCGCCGATGGCGGTGACCATCGCAGCGGTGTCCCACAGCCCGTGCTGGCTATCGATGGTGACGGCGGAAAAGCCTTCGCGCGCCATCACCTCGGCGACGATCGGCGCCGGCAAGCCGCACCAGCCGGTAAAAACCGTTTCGCCGGCGCGCAGGCGGCGGGCGAGGGTGAAACTATGGGATGGGGTTGTCATGAGAATACCATTCAATGTCATCGTCCGCGAAAGCGGACGATCCAGTATGCGCTATCGTTGCGATTCCATCTCAAGGCTTGCGGTTACTGGATGCCCCGCTTGCGCGGGGCATGACAGGGGGCATTACCCGCTCGCCTTGATCTGGGCGATCGCCTGCGCCATCATTTCATCCATCGTGCGGCGGATGTCCTGATCGCTTTGCGCCACCGCCTTGGCGTCGAAGTCCTTGCGGATTTTGCGGAAAACATCCTCTTCGCCGGCCTGCTCGAAGTCCGCCATCACGACGTCCTTGGCATAGGCGTCGGCTTCGGCGCCGGAGAGCCCCAGTTTGCCGGCCGCCCACAGGCCTAACAATTTGTTACGACGGGCATTGGCCTTGAAACGCAGTTCCTGGTCATGCGCGAACTTCTTTTCGAAGCCTTCCTCGCGCTTGTCGAACGTGGTCATGCCGCTCCTCGCGTTTACCGAATTTGGACCGTCTGCACGGATATAATACTGCGCCTTGCATATCGCCCAGGGGCCGTCAAGGCAACCGCGGCCCGAGTCAATTTGGTTCAAATGTGAAGTGGACAACGCGGGGGAACCACGATTGTACTGGCTTGACCGATCGGCTAGCGTGTAGCGGTTGCCGGGTCGATCAGCAGTTGGCTTGACATCCGGTACCGCCGCCGCGGATCTTGCAATTTCTCTAGAATGGAACCACGGCAAATCCGATGGACTTTCACAAACCACGGTATATCCCGATGAGCCGCCGCCGCCGCATTTATGAGGGCAAGGCGAAAATCCTCTATGAAGGGCCGGAGCCTGGAACGCTGATCCAGCATTTCAAGGACGACGCCACCGCCTTCAACGCCAAAAAGCATGAAGTCATCGAGGGCAAGGGCGTGCTCAACAACCGGATCTCCGAATACATCTTCCAGCATTTGAACGATATCGGGGTTCCGACCCACTTCATCCGGCGACTCAACATGCGCGAGCAGTTGATTCGCGAGGTGGAGATCGTTCCGCTCGAAGTGGTGGTGCGCAATGTCGCCGCCGGCTCGCTGTCGAAACGCCTCGGCATCGAAGAGGGCACGCAGCTGCCGCGCTCGATCATCGAATTCTATTACAAGAACGACACGCTCGGCGATCCGATGGTGTCGGAAGAGCACATCACCGCCTTCGGCTGGGCCAGCCCGCAGGAGATCGACGACATCATGGCGCTCGCCATCCGCGTCAACGACTTCCTCTCCGGCCTGTTCCTCGGCGTCGGCATCCGCCTGGTCGATTTCAAGATGGAAGCCGGCCGGCTGTGGGAAAACGACATGATGCGGATCGTCGTTGCCGACGAGATTTCCCCCGACAGTTGCCGGCTGTGGGACATCAAGACCAACGACAAGCTCGACAAGGACCGCTTCCGGCGCGACCTCGGGGGCCTGCTTGAAGCCTATACCGAAGTGGCCAAGCGCCTGGGGATCATGAGCGAGGGCGAGCCGCCGCGCGGCGCCGGCCCGGTGCTGGTGAAAGGCTGAGGCCTGCCGTCTCGTTGCCGCTGTTTTAGCCGGGTGAATTACCCCGTGCTTGGCCTTGTGCCGGGCATGAACGTCTCTAGTTTAGGAGTGGATGGCTGGATGAAACCCGTCCATGGCCCGCGACTCATGCGATAAGCCGCGAATAATGAAAGCCCGCGTCACCGTCACCCTCAAGACCGGCATCCTCGATCCGCAAGGCAAGGCGATCGAGGGCGCGTTGCGCTCGCTCGGCATCGAAGGGGTGGCCAGTGTGCGCCAGGGCAAGGTGTTCGACATCGAGATCGAGGGCAGCGACCGCGCCCAGGCCGAGGCGCTGCTCAAGCAGGCCGCCGATAAGCTGCTGGCCAATACCGTGATCGAGAATTACCGGGTCGAGGTGCTGGGGTGAGCGGGGGGCAGGCATGAAAGCCGCCGTTCTGGTTTTCCCCGGTATCAACCGCGAACGCGACATGGCGCGCACGCTCAAACTGGTCTGCGGCCGCGAACCGGCCATGGTCTGGCACGCCGAGACCGCGCTGCCGGCCGGCACCGATCTGGTCGTCATCCCCGGCGGATTTTCCTATGGCGATTATCTGCGCTGCGGGGCGATCGCGGCGCGCAGCCCCGTGATGGACGCGGTGCGCGCCTTCGCGGGAAAAGGTGGGCTGCTGCTCGGCGTCTGCAACGGCTTCCAGATCCTGTGCGAAATGGGTCTGTTGCCGGGCGTGCTGATGCGCAACGAGAATCTGCGCTTCATCTGCCGCGAGGTCTATCTGCGGGTCGAGCGCGCCGATACCGCGTTCACCGGCGGCTACAGCGCCGGCCAGGTGATCCGGGTGCCGGTCGCGCATGGCGAGGGCAACTACATCGCCGACGGCGAGTCGATCGCGCGGCTGGAAGGCGAAGGGCGGGTGATGTTCCGCTATTGCTCGCCCGACGGCATGGTCGATCCGAACTGGAACCACAACGGCGCCATCAACGCCATCGCAGGCATTGTCAATGAGCGCGGCAATGTGCTCGGCATGATGCCGCATCCGGAGAACTATGTGGAAGCCGCGATCGGTCCGACCGACGGCCGCGGGCTATTCGCCGGGCTGACGACGCATTTGTCCAAGGCGGCCTGAGTGCAGACCGTGCTGTACGGAAACCGGACGTGATCAGTAACGAACCGAAAGTCACCCCCGAACTCGTGGCCGAGCACGGCCTCAAGCCCGACGAGTATCAGCGCGCGCTCGATCTGATCGGGCGCGAGCCGAGCTTGACCGAGCTCGGCATTTTCTCGGCGATGTGGAACGAGCACTGCTCGTACAAGTCGTCGAAGGTTCACTTGCGCACGCTGCCGACCCAGGCGCCGTGGGTGATCCAGGGGCCGGGCGAGAACGCCGGCGTCATCGACATCGGCGACGGGCTGGCCATCGCCTTCAAGATGGAAAGCCACAACCACCCGAGTTACATCGAGCCCTATCAAGGCGCCGCCACCGGCGTCGGCGGCATTTTGCGCGACGTCTTCACCATGGGGGCGCGGCCGATCGCCTGTCTCAACGCGCTGTCGTTCGGCGACCCGGCGCATCCCAAAACTCGCCATCTGGTCGCCGGCGTGGTCGCCGGCATCGGCGGCTATGGCAACAGTTTCGGGGTGCCGACGGTCGGCGGCTCGGTGCGCTTCCACACCCGTTACGACGGCAATTGCCTGGTCAACGCCATGGCGGTCGGGCTGGTCGCGAAAGACAAGATTTTCTACGCGGCGGCCTCCGGCGTCGGCATGCCGATCGTCTATCTCGGTTCGAAGACCGGCCGCGACGGCATCCACGGCGCCAGCATGGCGTCGGCGGAATTCGACGCGGATTCCGAAGGCAAGCGCCCGACCGTGCAGGTCGGCGATCCGTTTGCGGAAAAACTCCTGCTCGAAGCCTGCCTGGAAATCATGGCCAAGGGCTGCGTCATCGCCATCCAGGACATGGGCGCGGCGGGCTTGACCTGCTCGGCGGTGGAAATGGGCGCCAAGGGCGATCTCGGCGTCACCCTCGATCTCGACAAGGTGCCGTGCCGCGAACAAGGCATGAGCGCCTACGAGATGATGCTGTCGGAAAGCCAGGAGCGCATGCTCATGGTGCTCAAGCCGGAGAAAGAAAAAGAGGCGGAGGCGATCTTCCGCAAATGGGGGCTGGATTTCGCCATTGTCGGCGAGACCACAGCGAGCCTGCGCTTCATCGTGCGCCATGGCGGGGCGGTGATGGCCGACCTGCCGATCAAGGAACTGGGCGACCAGGCGCCGGAATACAAACGGCCATTCGTCAGCGCGCCGAAGCCGAAGGCGATCTCCGCCGCCGCGATCAAGCCGCCGCTGGGAACCGCCGATGCGCTGGAAAAACTCATCGGCACGCCGGATCTGTGCGGCAAGCGCTGGGTGTGGGAGCAATACGACCACATCATTGGCGGCAATACCGTGCAGCGGCCGGGCGGCGACGCCGCGGTGGTGCGCATCGAAGACGGGCCGAAGGGACTGGCGCTCACCACCGACGTGACGCCGCGCTATTGCGAAGCCGATGCGTTCGAGGGCGGCAAGCAGGCGGTGGCGGAATGCTGGCGCAATCTCACCGCGGTCGGCGCCCGCCCGCTCGCCATTACCGACAATCTCAATTTCGGCAATCCCGAGCGCCCCGAAATCATGGGCCAGCTGGTCGGCTGCATCCGCGGCATTGCCGAGGCCTGCAAGGTGCTGGATTTCCCGGTCGTGTCGGGCAATGTCTCGCTCTACAACGAGACCAAATTTCCCGGGGAAGATTCGGGCCGCGCGATTCTGCCGACGCCCTCGATCGGCGGCGTCGGCTTGCTCGACGATTTCACCAAATCCGCGACCCTGACCTTCAAGGCCGCCGACGAAGCGATCCTGCTGGTCGGCGAGACGCAAGGCTGGCTCGGCCAGTCGCTTTACTTGCGCGAGATTTGCGGGCGCGAAGACGGCGCGCCGCCGCCGGTCGATCTGATCGAGGAGCGCGAGAACGGCGATTTTGTCCGCGCGCTGATCCTCGATGGTATCGCGACCGCCGCCCACGATCTGTCCGATGGCGGGCTGCTGGTGGCGCTGGCCGAAATGGCGATGGCGGCCGGTCTCGGCGCCACGCTTGATGCCGCGCCCGACGACATTGCGGCGCATGCGTTCTGGTTTGGCGAGGATCAGGCCCGTTATGTCGTCACCGTGCCGGCGGCGGCGGCCGACGCGGTACTGGCCCGCGCCCGGGCGGCGGGCGTTCTGGTCGGGCGTCTGGGCGTCACCGGCGGCGATGCCTTGGCACTTGTCGGCGAACGGCCATTGCCGGTGGCCGGCCTGTGCGACCGCCACGAGGCGTGGCTGCCAGGCTACATGGCCGGTGCTATAATTGCCGAGAATCAATAGCTCGCAGCGAAGCCGGGAGCTCCACCATGGCAAAGACGGCAAAAGCGAAACCGAAAGCCAACAAGCACTTTATCGAGGTCAAGACGCTCGAGGGCGGGGTCTTCATCCGGCCGCAAAATATTGCGGCGGTTCGCCAGCTTTATGGTCACGCCAGCAGGGTCGTTCTCACTGTCGGCGGCGCCACCGTCGATTGCCAGGAAGATGCTGCGGCGGTGGTGGCCAAGATCAAGGTTTAGTCGGCAATGGCAATGGACGCAGGCGAGATCGAACGGCTGATCAAGGCCGGTATTCCCGATGCCGAGGTCACCATCCGCGATCTCGCCGGCGACGGCGATCATTACGCCGCCACGGTGATTTCCGCCTCGTTCCGCGGCAAGTCGCGGGTACAGCAGCACCAGTTGGTCTATCAGGCGCTGCAAGGCCAGATGGGCGGCGTGCTGCATGCGCTGGCGTTGCAGACCGGCACGCCGGACCGATGATGGGCGGCGGGCCCTCTCCGCCCGCGCAGTATCGGTGCGGCCAAAGCCCTCACTCGGGACGGTTTTTCAAGGTCGGCGGGACGTTTTACGCGCCGTTAAAACGCTGATGGTAGGGTTGCCGGATTGCCCCTTGGGGTGACGGCGCCATTTGCGCTACATAGATGGCCAGTCGGCCATTCGCCGCCGCCGCGGCCAGACAGGAACAAGCCATGGGTATCAAGCAGTTCATCGACAATGAAGTGAAGAGCAACGACGTGGTGCTGTTCATGAAGGGCACGCCGCAATTCCCGCAATGCGGATTTTCCGGCCAGGTGGTGCAGATTCTCGACCATCTCGGCGTCGCCTATAAAGGCCTCAACGTGCTGGAATCCGCCGAATTGCGCGACGGCATCAAGGCCTATTCCAACTGGCCGACGATTCCGCAGCTGTATGTGAAGGGCGAATTCGTCGGCGGCTGCGACATCGTGCGCGAAATGTTCCAGGCCGGCGAATTGCAGCAGACGCTCAAGGACAAGGGCGTGGCGGTTAGCCAGACCGCCTAAACAACAGCGCGCATGTTCCGCGTCGGCATCATCCTCGGGGTTGCCGTCGATCTCATTTTGGCTGTGTCGCTGTTGATTGTTGTCGGCTGGGTCATCGACAGCTGGCAGGATAAGCGCGTGCCCTATGTCGGGCTGATCGTGACCGGTGGGTGGTTGCTGGCTTTTTTGTTTGCCGCCGGTTCGCCGCTGCTGGCCTACGGCCTGCGCCGGCGCAACGCCAATCCGGGGCACATCATGGTGACGCTTTGGCTTCCGGCACTGTTGCTGATTTCGTTGTGCGTCGTCGGCCTGATCATCTCACCGCCATAGCGCGCCGGGCGGGGATGCCGCCGCCGCTCTATTGACCCGTCACGCCACCGGCACGAAGCGGTAGCCGCCATCCTTGCGCTCGACATGGCCTAGGCCCGGATAGGGCAGGTGGTAGCCGATCAGCGCCATGCGCTCGGCGGCGAGCCGGTCGAGCAGCCGGCGCCTGGTGACCGCCGCCTGATCGGGCACATGGTCGGCAGGAAAGCGCCAATCCGGATGCTGGAACGAGATCAGCTTATGGGTGAGCGCGTCGCCGCCGACGATCAGTCCGGCGCCGCCGGCGATTTCCAGCGAAATATGCCCTTGGGTGTGGCCGTGGCTGGCGATCGCACGCAGGCCGGTGACGATGTCGTCGCCGGGCTGGATCATTTTCACCCGCTCCTTGATGGCGGCGAAATTGCGCCGCGCGCCGGTGACAAACCCGGCGCGCTCGGCCGGCAGTCCGCGCAGCGCGTCTGCGCTGGCCCAGAAATCCCATTCCGGCGCGGCGACGTAACAGGTGGCCTGCGGCAGAACCAATTCGTCGAGTTCATCCACCGCCCCCCACAGGTGGTCGGGATGGCCGTGGGTGAACACCACTTTGGTGATTTTATCCTTGTCGATGCCGGCGGCCTTGAGATTGTCCCACAACTTGCCGGCGGTCGGCATGAAGCGGTCGCCGGCGCCCATATCCAGCAGGATCAGGTCGGCAGCGTTGCGGATCAAGGTGACATTGGTCGGCGATTGATATTGCTCGCCGGTCTGCCCGGCCGTCTTAAGCAGCGCTGCGCGCTCGGCTGGCGGCAAGTCCGGCGCCAGCAAGCCGGTGGAAACCACGAGATGGCCGTCGCTCACCACCATGACCTCGAAGCCGCCCTGCTTGAACCGGTAGGGCGCGCCGGCCGCGCCGGACGGCAGGGTCAGGGCGGCAAGACTTCCTGCGGCAAGACTTCCCGCAGCAAGACTGGCCGCAGTGGAGGCGAGGAGGGTGCGACGGTTGAGCGCCATGGCCGGATGAACTTGTGATGGGTGGCAAGATTGCGCCAACGAGATTAGGCCATCGCAGCTCTGCCCACCACAGCGTTGCGGCTACAAGCGATCCGGTTGGATGGTGGCGTCGATGCGGCGCCGGCCGGCTATTTCATCCGGTTCATGATCAGATAGACGATCGCCAGAATGATCGCCAAGCCGATCAGGCTCGGTGTCGGCACGGCATTGGCGAATTTGATCACGTTGTCGGCGACCGACAGCACAAAGCCGCCGGAGCCTTGCCCCAGCACCAGATAGATCAACATGACGGCGAGGATGCTCGCGAACAGCAGTTCGACGAACGCCCAGAGGAATTTCTTAGCCTGCTCGATGAAGTCCATCATGATGGCCGGCTCCTACAATGGTTCGGATCGGCGCAAATTCCAACGATTGGGTGGGGATGACTCCCCACCCATTACTATTTCTGCCGCCCGTGACTTTGACGCGTCAAAGCAACGGTAGGCGCGTTTAGCTCATCGAGCGTTTCGAGAATAGCCAGAGAATGACGCCGAGGGCGATCAGGCCGACGATGCCATTGGAGCCCAATTCCTTGACCAGACCGATGATGTTGCCGACCACGTTGCCGAGGAATGGCACTTGTGGGCCAGCCAATAGCGCCAATGCGATGCCCAAGGCGAGCAGCATCAGCGCAACTTCCGTCAGCGCACCAATCCAAGCCTTTACCGTGTTCAACCCGTTCATGAACGATTCTCCCCTGATTCACTGATCAGCACTATAAAATACTAAATCTAGATCAATATGGCAAGATAGACACTATATTATGTATTGATTTTGCAAGGGAATTTTTGACGTCCTGTTTATTGCGGGGGCAAGGGGATACCCCCCAATTGCAAACGCCCCCGCTTTCAAGCAGGGGCGTTCGACTTTAGTCGGGGCTGGCGAGCGGGCCGCCGGCCGATTAGCGCGAATAATATTCCACGACCAGATGCGGCTGCATCACCACCGCAAAGGGCACGTCGCTGAGCAGCGGGATGCGGGTGAGCTTGGCGGTCATCTTGGCCGAGTCGACATCGATGTAGTCCGGCACATCGCGCTCGGACAGCGCCTGCGCTTCCAGCACCAGCGCCATCTGCTGCGATTTTTCCTTCACCTCGATCACGTCGCCGACCTTGGCGCGGAAGCTCGATATGTTGACCCGGCGGCCGTTCACCTTGATGTGGCCGTGGTTGATGAACTGCCGGGCGGCGAACACCGTCGGCACGAATTTGGCGCGGTAGACGATGGCGTCCAGCCGGCGCTCCAACAGCCCGATCATGTGGGCGCCGCTGTCGCCCTTCATGCGGATGGCTTCGTCGTAGATGCCGCGGAATTGCTTTTCGGAAATATTGCCGTAATAGCCGCGCAGTTTCTGCTTGGCCTTGAGCTGCACGCCGTAGTCGGAGAGCTTGCTCTTGCGGCGCTGGCCGTGCTGGCCGGGGCCGTATTCGCGCCGGTTTACCGGGCTCTTGGGGCGGCCCCAGATATTCTCGCCCATCCGGCGGTCGAGCTTGTACTTGGATTCCATACGCTTGGTCATCGCGTCCTCGTGACTGGTTGACGGTGAGGAACCGCGCCCTCCTCTGTCCCAGGTCTCCCCGGAACCGACAGACAAGCCCTTAAAGCGTAAGGTCTTGTCACGGGTCGCGAAACGCCCTGCCGGGCATGAAAACCCGCAGGACGCGCGGGT
>Ga0315281_10011867_pt1 | contig 11897 bp, 12 predicted proteins | sample YL17G07_0_MG_FD_204540 | JGI IMG/M metagenome (GOLD analysis project Ga0315281, IMG submission 204540) | Sediment microbial communities from Yellowstone Lake, YNP, Wyoming, USA - YL17G07_0 | ecosystem: Environmental > Aquatic > Freshwater > Lake > Sediment | place: USA: Wyoming | collected... | reverse complement strand
GGCGCGGTCCTGCGGACAATTCCCTCCAAGATCCTTTCGCTCGAGCAGTTGAAGTGCCCGAAATCCTTCGAGCAGATTGCCGACCAGCCGCGCGGCGTGGTTCTGGTGACGGGTCCGACCGGCTCCGGCAAGTCGACCACGCTCGCGGCGATGGTGAACCACAAGAACGAGACCGAGGAAGGCCACATCCTCACTATCGAGGATCCGATCGAATTCGTGCACGAATCGAAAAAGTGCCTGATCAACCAGCGCGAGGTCGGGCCGCATACGCTTTCGTTCTCCAACGCCCTGCGCAGCGCCCTGCGCGAAGACCCGGACGTGATCCTCGTCGGCGAGATGCGCGACCTCGAGACCATCCGCCTCGCCCTGTCGGGCGCGGAAACCGGCCACCTGGTGTTCGGCACGCTGCATACCTCGTCGGCGGCGAAGACCATCGACCGGATCGTGGACGTGTTTCCCGCGGCGGAAAAGGAAATGATCCGCGCGATGATCTCCGAATCGATCCGCGCGATCATCTCCCAGACGCTGCTCAAGACCAAGGACGGCGCCGGCCGCGTCGCGGCGCACGAAATCATGGTCGGCACGCCCGCGATCCGCAACCTGATCCGTGAGAACAAGATCGCACAGATGTACTCGGCGATCCAGACCGGCGCCCAGCTGGGCATGCAGACGCTCGACCAGAACCTGCAGGACCTGGTGAAGAGAAACATCGTTTCGATGTCGGAAGCGCGCAGCAAGGCCGCCAACAAAGACAATTTCGCAGGAGGTTAGGTCATGGAACGCGAACAGGCAGTCAAATTCATATACGACCTTCTACGCGCACTGATCACGAAGAAGGGTTCGGACCTTTTCATCACCGCAGGCTTCCCGCCGGCGATGAAGATCGACAGCAAGATGACGCCGGTTTCCCAGACCGCGCTCACCGGACAACACACGGCGATGCTGGTCCGTGCCGTGATGAACGACAAGCAGGCGGCCGAATTCGAGGCGCACAAGGAATGCAATTTCGCCATCAACCCCTCCGGCATCGGGCGATTCCGCATCAACTGCTTCAACCAGATGGGGCAGGTCGGCATGGTGATGCGTGTGATCACCGTCGCCATCCCCAAGTTCGAAGACCTGAAGCTGCCACCGGTGCTGAAGGACGTGATCATGACCAAGCGCGGCCTGGTGCTGTTCGTCGGCGGCACCGGCTCGGGCAAGTCCACGTCGCTTGCGGCGATGATCGGCTACCGCAACGAGAACTCGTATGGCCACATCATCACCATCGAGGACCCGGTCGAGTACGTGCATCCGCACATGAATTGCCTGATCACGCAGCGCGAGGTCGGCGTGGACACCGATTCCTGGGAGAACGCGCTCAAGAACACGCTGCGCCAGGCGCCGGACGTGATCCTGATCGGCGAGATCCGGGAAATGGAGGTCATGGAGCACGCGGTCGCCTTCGCCGAGACCGGCCACCTGGCCCTCGGCACGCTGCACGCCAACAATTCCAACCAGGCCATGGACCGGATCATCAACTTCTTCCCGGAGGCGCGGCGCCACCAACTGCTGATGGACCTGTCGCTGAACCTCAAAGCCGTGGTCTCTCAGCGCCTGATCCCGCTGAAGGAAGGCAAAGGCCGTGCCGCGGCGGTGGAAGTTCTGCTCAACTCCCCCCTGATCTCGGACCTGATCTTCAAGGGCGAGATCCACGGCATCAAGGAAATCATGAAGAAGTCGCGGGAACTGGGGATGCAGACCTTCGACCAGGCCCTGTTCGACCTCTACGAAGCCGGCCGCATCGGCTTCGAGGATGCGCTGCGCTTCGCCGACTCGACCAACGAGGTGCGCCTGAACATCAAGCTGCACGGCAAGGAATCGAAGGACAAGGATCTCACCAAGGGAATCGAGCACCTCGATATCGTCTAGGGAGCGCTCATGTCGCCCCCGCGCAGGCGGGGAGCCACGAAAAGGGGCGCGCAAGCGCCCTTTTTCATTTGCTGGTCAGGCACTTCAGGAAAGGAGTCACGAGTGCAGAAATCGGCCATTCCGTTCGTTACCACCGACATGAAGATTCGCGCCTTTGCTGTTGTAGCCCTTGGGTTGGCTGTCCTGAGCGCGGGTGCCATGGCGGCGGACCAGCGGCCACAACTCAAGGACGTGTCGGCCATTCGCGTCGCGAACTACGGAACTCCCTCCACGATGATCAAGGACCGCGAGCAAGTGAATCCCATCGTGGATGAGCTCAGGCAGCTGCGAAATAAGCCCTGGCGTCGAGCAGACACCAAACTCTCCTGTTACGCGACCCTTGTGCTGCTCAGCGGAACGCGACCGGTGGCACTTTTCCGCGTGAGACCGGAACTCGTTGTTGAACGTCCACAGGAGAAAGGACAGTCGAGCTACAGTCTCGCAATTGGTCAAGCCGACTTGCCAAGAATAAACACGCTGTTGACGGCAATCCCGCCGGCGAAGGATTGCAAATGACGCCTGACACCGCGCCCCTCATTCGCCGGGCCGGTTGCTGCCGGCGACGATGCGGATTTCGAACAGCCGGCATTCGAGCGCGCCGTTGTAGAGCGGCACACGGCGCGAGGGCTGCAGGCGCATTAGTTTCGGCAAGCGCAGGTCGGCGGTGAAAAAGTGGCAGCGCCAGCCGGGATAGTTCTTCTTCAGCGCACTTCCCAGCTTGGGGTAGAACTCGGCCAGCTCCTCCTTGGAGCCGATGCGCTCGCCATAGGGCGGATTGGCCACCATCACGCCCGCCGGCGCGGGCGCGGCGCGCTCGAGGATGTCAACTTGTTCCAGCTTGATCCAGCGGTCCACCCCCGCCCCAGCGATGTTTCGTCGTGCGTCCCCCAGCACGCGCGGGTCATTGTCGCTGCCGAAGATTTCCAGTTTGACGGTCGCCGGGACGCGTTGTTCGTTCTTGATTCCGGACCACAGCTTCGGATCGAAGATCCTCAGTTTTTCAAATCCGAATGACCGGCGCGCCCCGGGAGCCCGGCCACGCGCCATCGCGGCAGCCTCGATGAGCAGCGTGCCGCCGCCGCACATGGGATCGAGCAGCGGCTCCTCGGGCTTCCAGCCCGACAGCAGGATGATGCCGGCGGCCAGGTTCTCGCGCAACGGCGCCTCGCCCGCGCCCGCGCGCCAGCCGCGCTTGAACAGTGGTTCGCCGGAAGTGTCGAGGTAGAGCACGCAATGCACCGCGTCGAGAAAGGCGTGCACGCGCACATCCGGATTGGCGCGGTCCACACTCGGCCGGCTGCCAAGCGTTTCGCGGAACCGGTCGCAGACCGCGTCCTTGATGCGCAGGGTGGCGAAGTCGAGGCTCTTCAACGGGCTCTTCTGCGCCGACACGTTGACGCGCAGCGTGCGCTCCACCGTGAACAGGCGCATCCAGTCCACCTTGCGCGCCGCCTCGTAGAGATCATCCTCGCCGGCGTAGCCGAATTCGGCGACGCGCCAGAGGATGCGCGAGGCCAGGCGCGACCAGAGGTTCGCCGTGTAGCAAACGCTCCAGTCGCCGGTGAAAGCGACGCCGCCCGGCACCTCCGCCACGCGATGCGCGCCAAATGAGCCGAGTTCGGCGGCGAGCAGCGATTCCAGGCCACGCGGCGAAGAGGCAAAGAACTGTTCCATCGGCTTTCGAAGGGGAAGATTGACGCCGGGCAGCGGCCGGCGCGAGGATAGCAGACCCATGGAAGGAAACGATATGCAACGAGGCGAAATGCGCGGCGCCGCCCGCAGCGCCGCCGACTGGCTTGCGGAGGGCATCGCGCATTACGAGGCGCAGGACTGGAATCAGGCCGGCGCCGCGCTCGAACAAAGCTTGGCGCTCGATCCGCGCCAGGCGGAAGCCTGGTACCGCCTCGGCAACGTCCGCGAGGAGCAGGGGCGCGACGACAGGGACGCGGCGGCCTGCTTCGAGAACGCGGTAGCGCTCGACCCTGCGCACGCCCGGGCGTGGAACAATCTCGGCAGCGCGCAGCAGCGCCTGGGGCACGGCGAGCTGGCCCTCGGGTCGTACCGCAAGGCGATGCAGACCGACCCGGGCCTCGCGCAGGCCTGCCTCAACCTTGGCCGGCTCGCCGGCACGCGCGGCGACCATGCGCTTGCCGCGGAATGCTTTCTCACGGGACTGGCACACCATCCTGGCGATCCGACCTTCGAACACCTTTCCGCCGCCACCGCCGGCCGCAGCACCGCGCGCGCACCCGAGGGCTATGTCACGAACCTGTTCGACAGCGTCGCGCAGAAATTCGAACACCATCTGGTGGAGGAACTCGAGTACCACGTGCCCAAGGCACTCGCCAAATTAGTGCTTCCGGAGCTCAAGACAAACGCTTGCGTCATTGATCTGGGCTGCGGTACCGGGCTCGTCGGCGTGGCGCTTGCCGCGGCAGGCGCGAAGATCATCGGAATTGATCTATCGACGCGAATGCTCGAGATCGCGTCACGACGCGGCGCCTACGCATCGCTTGAAATAGGCGAACTTGTGGAAATACTGGCGCGACATCCGGCGGAATCGGTGCATGCGGTGCTCGCCGCGGACGTATTCATCTACATCGGCGATCTGGCGGCGGTATTCACCGCGGTCGCGCGCGTGCTGGCGCCGCAGGGCCTGTTTGCGTTTTCGGTGGAAGGACTCGAAGGCGGCAGCTACAGGCTGCAGCCGACCGGACGCTACGCGCAGTCACCGGGCTATCTGCGGGCGCTGGCCGCGCAGTCCGGGCTGGTGGAACGCCGGCTGGAGCGCACGCACATCCGGCGCGAAGCGCTCGGCCACGCCGAGGGCTGGCTGGCGCTGTTTGCCAGATCCGCCGGCGGCACACAATCTACGGGGGCTTGAAGACGACGAGCAGGATGACGCCGACCAGGATCAGAACCGGGAATTCATTGAACCAGCGGAACCAGACATGGCTCCTCGCATTGCGCTCGTGGCGAAAGTCGAGCATCAACTTGCCGCACCAGACGTGATAGCCGGACAGCACCCCGACCAGCGCGAGCTTGGCATGCAACCAGCCGCCCGCCCCCTGGAACCAGCCCAGCCAGAGCCATAACCCGAACACCACGGTAAGCACGCCACCCGGCGTCGCGATACCCCAGAAGAGCTTGCGCTCCATCACCTTGAAGCGTTCGATGGAAATCCGGTCGCTCGCCTGCGCGTGATAGACAAACAGACGCGGCAGGTAGAACAGCCCCGCGAACCAGGTCACCATGAAAATGAGGTGCAGGCTCTTGACGAGCAGCATGATCAGCTCATTTCCAGTTGTTGCGGATGATGGCGCGCAGGATGTGCAGGCGTCGGTGGAAGAAATGGTCGGCGCCTGGCACCACGATCACCGGCAGATCCTGCGGCCGCGCCCAGGCGAGCACGTCCGCGAGCGGCACGGTCGTATCCTCCTCGCCGTGGATCAGGATCGTGTCCGCCGGTACCGGCATCGCCTCCAGATGCTTCACCGCGAGGCCGACCAGCGCCATGCGATCCGGTTTCACGCGTTGCGCAAGCCTGGTCTGAACCGCGGCACCGAACGAGAAACCGGCCAGAACGGGTTTCTCGGCCTTGCAGCGCTCGATGACGGCGGCCAGATCATCGACCTCGCCGCGGCCCTCGTCGTGCGTTCCCTCGCTCGCGCCGACACCGCGGAAGTTCGGCCGCCAGGCCGTGTAGCCGAGTTCGACGAACGCGCGCGCCAGCGTCTGCGCGACCTTGTTGTCCAGCGTACCGCCGTGCAGCGGATGGGGGTGCGCCACGAGCGCGATGCCGCGCGGCGCGGCGGCGGGGAAATCAACGGCGCATTCGATTTTTCCTGCCGGACCCGCGATCAGTTCGCGCCAGGTGGAGGGCCGCATCACGTGCGGGATTTCAAATGCGAAGCCGCTCGACGATCCGGCCGTGGCGCAGGTGCTCTTCGACGATCTCGTCGATGTCGGCGCGGTCGACATAGGTGTACCAGACCGCTTCCGGGTAGACCACGATGCAGGGCCCTTCCTCGCAGCGGTCCAGGCAGCCCGCCATGTTGACTCGCAGCTTGCCGCGGGTTTCATCTCCCTGCCCGAGGCCCAGCTCCTTGACGCGCTGCTTGGCGTAGTCGCGCATCGCTGACGCGCCTTTGCCGTTGCAGCATGGGCGCTCGTTGCCTTCACGCTGGTTGCAGCAGAAGAAGATGTGCCGCTCGTAATACGCCATGGTCTGATTTTACCGGAGGGGGTCGCCGCTACCGGAGGGGCTCCCCCTTACTGGAGCGGCGTACGCCGCTGTGCCGCAGCGAAGTAGACCAGGTACGCCAGCGCCGCAAATGGCCACGCCGCCGATACGATGTGCGTCAGGCCGTTGAAGTTGAGGAAATGGCCCTGCTCCCAGACCTTCAGCGTCGCGGCGATATACGGATTCGGCGGCGAAAGGTTCACAAGCACTGTCGCAGCCATCAACAACACCGCCGCCAGTGCAAGGCGTACGGTGCGCGGCAATCGCAGCGCCGCGAGCGCCAGCACCGCGCCCGATGCCAGACCGAGCTGCGCGCCCGGCGTGAGCCAGGCGAGCACGTGCTCGGCCCGCATCAGGATGGCAAACGCCAGCGTCTTCACCAGCAGCGCGATCCCGATCAACCCCGCCACCAGCCGCAACAGGGGTGCCTGCGGCCGGGCCATGGCCGAGGCAAGCAGCCCGACGGCGACCAGGTTCGCGGCTGCGGTCACCGCCTCAGCGGAAACGAACAGTGTGGCCGCGTGGCGTTCACCCGAACCGGCAAGCAGGTCGCGCAGATCGCCGGTGCCGAACAACAGCGTGGCCGGGTTGAGCTGCGCGAACAGCCACAGCCCGAGCAGCGTCAGGCCGAGATCCGTCGCCACCCCGGGGACCAGCGTAGTGTCGCGCAGCCGCCGCAGCGGCCCGCCGCCGAGCAAGCCGGGCGCGAGACCGGCGCCGGCCAGGCCGCCGCAGGCGGCCCCGGCGATATTGGCGACGACATCGAGGTTCGACGGAATGCGCGCCGGCAGAAAGCTCTGCAAGGCTTCCAGCGTAAGCGACAACGCCGCCGCGCTGAGCACGGCAATCAGCGTCGCGCCGCCCGCGGCGAGGCGCGGCCGCAGCACGAGCGCGCACAGCAGCCCGTAGGGCAGATAGCCGAGGAAATTGGCGCCCAGGTCGAACGCCGTGACATAGCGCGGCCAGGGCGCGAATAGAAAGGCGAACGCCGAACCGCCCGGATCGCGCCACCCCGCCAGCGGATAGAGCGAGGCATAGGCGACGAGCAGGACGTAGGCGGCGAGGCAGAAACGCGCGAGGGGGGATTCGCGCAAGTTAGGGTTTGTGCGGTTGGTGAGCGGCGGGCGCCGCGGCGTGCTCGCGCGGGATGATCGAGCCCATCAGCATGCCGAATATCGAGAATCCCAGGCCGACCAGCGGCGGCGGCACGGTCGCATCGCCCGCCACGAAGTCCGCTATCAGCCAGGCAACGAGTCCGAATACGGCGGACAAGACCGCGCCCGTGTTATTGGCACGCTTCCAGAATATGCCGGCCGCGAGCGGCACGAAAGCGCTCACCAAGGTCACGGTATACGCACTCTGGATCATGTCGTACATCGTCTTCTTCGAATGGAGCGCGAAGAGCAGCGCCGCGAGCGTGAATGAAATCAGGATCAGGCGCAGCGTCAGGAGGAACTGCCGGTCGCCCATGTGCGGATAGAACGGCTTGATGATGTTTTCCGTGCACAAGGAGGTCGGCGCGATGATCGCGCCGCTCGCGGTGGAAAGGATCGCCGACAGCAGCGCCCCGAAGAACAGCACCTGGATCCATAGCGGCGTCTGCCCGAGAATGAAAGAGGGCAGGATCTGCTGCATCTCGCGCGCGTCTGCCGTGGACAACAGCTTGCCGAGCGAGGGATCGATCAGCAGGCTCGCATAGACGATGTAGATCGGCACGAAGGCGAAGCTGAAGTAAATCACGCCGCCGAGGAAGGTGCCGCGGACCGCCGTCTTCTCGTTCCTGGCGGAGGTCACGCGCTGAAAGATATCCTGCTGCGGAATGGAGCCGATGGCCAGCGTCAGAAAGGCGGTGACAAATGCGAGCCATTCCTTGGTGCCCGCCCTGGGCCAGAACTCGAACCGGCCCGCTTCGGAGGCCGCGGCCAGGACCTTCGCTGGGCCACCCGCCATGTCGCCGACCACCCAGGCGATGAGCACCAGGCCGACGATGATCATCACCGATTGGAAAAGGTCCGTCATCGCCACCGACCACATTCCACCCCAGATGGTATAGCCCAGCACGACCAGCGCGCTGAGGATGATCCCGTTCTGCAAGGAGATGGCGCCGTCCGTGAGCGTGGAGAACGCGAGACCCAGGGCGGTCAGCTGCGCCGCCGTCCAGCCGAGGTAGGAAATGGAGATGACGATGCTGGTGCCCAGCTCCATCGAGCGGCCATAGCGCTTGCGGTAAAAATCCCCGATGGTGAGCAGGTCCATGCGATAGAAGGCGCGCGCAAAGAAAAGCGCCACGATCACCAGGCAGAACGACGAACCGAAGGGGTCGGCAATAATGCCGCCCAGGCCGCTCTTGGCGAATTCCGCCGATACCGAGAGCACGGTTTCGGCGCCGAACCAGGTGGCGAATACCGTTGCGGTATTCATGTAGAGCGGCAGGCTCCTGCCGGCCACCACGTAATCCTTGGAGTTATGCACGCGCCTGGCGGCCCACAGGCCGATGGCGATGGTGACGAGCAGGTAGACGACCACGAACGCGATCAGCATGTCAGGCGCATACTAATCAGAACATAAACACGGCCACAAGGATCAGGCCGGCGGTCAGGACGACGAGCAGCGCGGCGAGCAGTTCATTGCGGCGGCGGTTTTGCGCGTCAATGCGCTCGAGTGCCGCCAGCAGGCCACCGGCGCGATCCTCGGCGAGCAGCCGGTGCACCAGCCGCGGAATCGCGGGCAGCGTCTGCGCCCAGAACGGCGCCTCGCGCCTGACGGTGCGCAGCAGTCCGCGCCATCCGACCTGTTCGCTCATCCAGCGCTCCAGATACGGCTTCGCCGTCTGCCAGAGGTCCAGGTCGGCGTCGAGCTCGCGGCCCAGGCCTTCGATGTTGAGCAGGGTCTTCTGCAGCATCACGAGTTGCGGCTGGACTTCGACGTTGAAGCGGCGCGAAGTCTGGAACAAGCGCAGGAGCAGCTTGCCGAAGTAGATTTCCTTCAGCGGCCGCGCGAAGATCGGCTCGCAGACCGCGCGGATTGCGGCCTCGAAGTCATCCAGCCGCGTGCCGGCCGGCACCCAGCCGGCGTCCAGGTGCGCCTGGGCCACGCGCCGGTAATCGCGATTGAAGAAGGCGATGAAGTTCTGCGCCAGGTAGCTCTTGTCCACCTCGGAGAGCGTGCCCATGATGCCGAAATCGAGTGCAACGTACTTGCCATCGTCCGCCACGAGGATGTTGCCCGGGTGCATGTCGGCGTGAAAATAACCGTCGCGGAATACCTGGGTGAAGAAAATCTCGACCCCGGCCCGCGCCAGCGCCGGAATGTCGATACCTTTGCGCCTGAGCACATCAACCTGTGAAATCGGGGTGCCATGCATTCTCTCCATCACCATCACCCGCCGCGAACAGAAATCCCAGTGGATCGCGGGCACCGCAAGCAGCGGCGAAGCGGCGAAATTGCGCCGCAATAGCGACGCGTTGGCGGCTTCGCGCACCAGATCGAGTTCTTCGTCGAGGTGGTGCGCGAACTCGGCCACCACTTCACGCGGCTTCAGCCGCCGCCCATCGGCCCAGAGCAGCTCCACCAGCCCCGCCGCGGTCTCCAGCAGCAGGAGGTCTTTCGCGATCGCCCGCTCGACGCCCGGCCGCAGCACTTTGACCGCCACTTCGGTGCCACCCTTGAGCACCGCAAGGTGAACCTGCGCGACCGAAGCGCTCGCAACGGGTTCACGTTCAAAAGTCTCGAAGGCATTTTGGATTGATTTGCCAAGGCTTTTCTCGACCTCGGCAATCGCCTGGTCCGATGGAAACGGCGGCACCTGATCCTGCAGTTTCGCCAACTCCTCGGCGAGGTCCTCCGGCAGCAGGTCGCGGCGCGTCGAGAGCACCTGGCCGAACTTGACGAATATCGGTCCCAGCGTTTCAAGTGCCTCGCGCAGGCGCACGGCACGCCGTTCGTCAGCGCTGCCCGCGAACCGCGGCACGAAGCGGTACAGGCGGAAGCGCAGCCCGATCCAGAGAATCCGCAGCAGGCGCAGCACGCGCATTCAGCGTCCTCCCGCGAGGCGCTGGATGCGCTTCTCGATCCGCTCGAGGCCGTCGCGCAAGCGCGCATGCGCCGCCGCGATTTCCTCCAGCTCGGCGCGCTTCACGAGCAGCTGCTTTTCCTCGACGGCGTACTCCACCAGGCTTGCGGCGATGCGGCGCGCCGCATCGGCATGCCAGGCAGCGGCATTCCTTGCCATGCCGACCAGGCGATGCGCCGCCACGTCGCCGACCAATTTCGCCGCCGCCTCCTCCACATCCGGGCGCAGGTGGCGGGCGAGGAACATGACTTCGGCCGCGAGCTTGGCATTGCCCGCGACATCGATCGAACGCAGCAGGTGATCCTCGCCCCTGACCGCGGCAGCGAGCGATTCGGGCCGGAGCGTGACGACCAGCGAGGGCTCGGCTGCGGGCCGGTCGGTACCAAGACGACCGTCGGCGGTGATGCTCAGTCGCAGTGGCGGCAGCGGCGAAGCGCGTATCTCCAGAACGTCACCGGCGAAGGGCGCCAGGCGCTCGCGCGCCCAGGGCTCGGCCTCGAGCAGGTGGTTCAGGGCGCTGGCAAGAGGAGACGTGAAGGCTGGAGACTCGTAAGCCATGGGGCGAATTTCGGCCAGAAAAACAAAAGGCCACCGGGTGGTGGCCTTTTCATCCGAGCCGGGCCGGGAAGCTTAATGCATCTGCTGGATGCCCGCGAGTTGCCAGCCTTGCGTGCCGTTGACCGGCTTGGCGAGGTTCCATACCTCCTCGAAACCCGTGGGTGCATCGCCCGGCGACTCGCGGACGGTGCCCGAAAAACGCACGCTCGCCCAATGCTTGTCGCCCTCGGTCACGACCTCGAGCAGGTCGGCGTTCAACGCCAGAACGTCGGTCTGCTGTTTCTCGTTGCCGCGCGCCTGCACATCGTTCTTGAGCTCCTCGAACAGGGCATCGCTGGTGAATTCGCGCAATTCCTCCAGGTTGCCCTGATCGTTGGCGATTTGCAGCTTCATATAGTTGAGCTTGGCACCGCGCAGGAAGCCGGCGACATCGAAGCCCGCCGGAACGTTGGCGGCGACGCCGCTGGGCACCGGTGCCGCCGGCGCATCGAAGCCGGCGGCCTGCGAGGGCGGCGGCGCCGCAACGGTTTCGCTCCCCATCGCGGGGTAGGGGCCCTGCGATCCTGCGGAAGCGTACTGCATGCGCTGCGCCTCGGCGCCGCGTTTTTGCGTCAGCATGCGCACGACGAAGATCGCCGCAAACACCAGCAGTCCGGCAAGCAGCAGGCCGACCATCATGCCGCCCATGCCGTTGGCGCCCATCAGCCAGCCAAGGGCGCCGCCGAGCGCAAGGCCGCCCAGCAGCGGCATCCACTTGCTCATTCCCGAAGCAGCAGGCGCTGCGGCGGGGGCGGCAGACTGCTGCATCTGCTGCGTCTGCGCCGGCTTGGCAGGGGCTGCCGCAGGCGGAGCATTGCTGATACTGCGCTGTGTACCGAGGGAGCGGGCTCCGCCCAGCCGTGTTGCTGCATCCGCTTCGGTTGTCACGAAGGCGAGGCAAAAGAGTACGGTCGAAAATCCGAGCACGAACTTTCTCATGGCATGTCTCACTTTGGCCTTGTCAGCACTTTGTCAGGATTTCGATACTACCGCAGTTTGCAGGCGCGATGGACGGCAACCGCCCCTGCGGCAAGA
>Ga0315281_10011866_pt1 | contig 11897 bp, 7 predicted proteins | sample YL17G07_0_MG_FD_204540 | JGI IMG/M metagenome (GOLD analysis project Ga0315281, IMG submission 204540) | Sediment microbial communities from Yellowstone Lake, YNP, Wyoming, USA - YL17G07_0 | ecosystem: Environmental > Aquatic > Freshwater > Lake > Sediment | place: USA: Wyoming | collected... | reverse complement strand
GACGGAGCATAGATCAACCCGACCGAGGCAGAACAGGAGTCAGAGACTCAGATTCGCCGACCGTCGCTCAGACTCATTTCCGGATTGGAAAAGACTGACTGCGATGCCGCTGGAAGTCGCGGAGGCTGGCGCGTCGGTACCGGCTTGAATCTTGAGTTTTGAGGGCCTCCACGGTATGGTGACTTTGGTATTCTTCTCAGAAAGCCAAGCCGCCTTCGAGGGTAACCCCGCGTAACCATGATAGATCGACCGACAAATCTACAGGATCCGCTCCGTCAAGAACCACATCGTCGGCCTTGGCGTTGGTGGCAGATTTCACTCCTAGGCCTGGGGGCGGCAATCTTGATAGGGGGGCTGACCGTAGGCGGGGTGCTTTGGTACCTCTCGAAAGACCTTCCCGCGTTGGACCAGTTGGGAACGTATCAGCCAAGTCTGGTGACGCAGGTCTATTCGTTTGATCAGCGGCTCATCGGTCAATTTTTCATCGAGCGTCGCATCCTGACCCCGGTGGCAAATATTCCCGAACGGTTGCGGCGTGCAGTCATCGCGGTCGAGGATGTCCGGTTTTTCGAGCATCCCGGCCTCGACTACATCGGCATGCTCCGTGCGGCCTGGACGAATGTGCGCCGAGGAGGCAAGGTCGAAGGGGCCAGCACCATTACCCAACAGTTGGCGCGGTCGCTGTTCCTCTCCTCCGAACGCACTTTCGACCGCAAAGTCCGCGAGCTCATTCTGGCTTACAAGATGGAGTTGGTCCTGACGAAAGAGCAGATTCTCGAACTGTATTTGAATCAGATTTACTTCGGGCAAGGCGCCTACGGTGTCGCCTCGGCGGCGCAAACATATTTCGGGAAAGACCTCGCCGCTCTCACGATGGGAGAATCGGCATTTCTGGCGGGTCTCCCGAAATCGCCAAACCACTATTCACCTTTCAAGGCCTACGATCTTGCAAAGAAACGGCAGGAGCATGTGCTGGCGCGTATGGAAGAGGCGAAGTTCCTTACTACGGCAGAACGTGAACAGGCTGCAGCGGAGATACTCAGTTTCCGGCGCCCCGGCGCTGAACAGGCTGCGCCCTACTTCGTGGAGTATATCCGACAGTTGCTGGTCGCGAAGTATGGCGAAGCGATGGTGTACAAGGGCGGGCTCAAGGTTGTTACGACATTGAATATGGAGATGCAGAAGGCTGCTGAAGCAGCCTTTGCGGCAGGCCTGCGTGAATTGGATAAGCGCCAAGGGTGGCGTGGCCCGCTCCGGACGGTCGATGCGACTGCGCCGACCCCGCCCATTGTTGCAGCGGCGACTGATCAGGCTGTGAAGGTAGGAGACTATCGCGAGGGGTTCGTCACCAAAGTGGCGAAGGATCATTATCTGGTGCAGATCGGCACGATGATGGCCAAGCTGGCCTTTGACGACATGGCATGGGCGAAGCGCCGTCTTACCGGGTCGGATACGGCGAAAGATGTCGTCGTCAATCAGAATCTGAAACAGGTGCTGAAGCCCGGCGATGTCATCGAGGTGATGGTAAAGAAGCTGGATCGTGACATCGTCCATGTGCAACTGGAACAGACTCCCCTCGTCGAGGGAGGGTTGATCGCGTTGGAGCCAAGCAAGGGCGCCATTCGAGCCATGGTCGGAGGCTACGATTTCGCTCGTAGCGAATACAATCGGGCCGTGCAGGCGCACCGCCAGCCCGGGTCCGCCTTCAAGCCGATCATCTACGCGACGGCCATGAGTCAGGGGATGAGTCCCGCGTCGGTGATCCTCGATGCGCCGGTTGTCTATGAACAGGAACAGGATGAGAAAACGTGGAAGCCGGAGAATTATGGGAGGAAAATCCATGGCATGGTGAGTTTGCGGGATGCCCTGGCCCACTCACACAACCTGGCGACGGTCCGGTTGCTGGACAAGATCGGCGTCAAGAACGTCATTGATTTTGCGAAAACGGTCGGGATCACCAGTCCGCTGGCGGCAGATCTGTCGCTGGGGCTGGGGTCATCCTCTGTCGGGCTGATGGAGCTGACCTCCGCCTATGGCGTCTTGCTCAACCAGGGGAGCCGTGCGGAGCCATACGCGATCCTGTTCGTGAAGGACAACGCGGGAAATGTGCTTGAACAGGCGGAACCGCTGGCTATTCCTGTGATCTCCAAAGAGACGGCGTACTTGATCACGAACATGATGGAAGACGTGATCCAAAAGGGGACCGGTCAGGCTGCCAGGGTGATCGGGAGGCCGATTGCAGGGAAAACTGGAACGACGGACGACTTTATCAATGCGTGGTTTATCGGCGGTGCGCCGAACTTGGTGACGGGAGTCTACGTCGGATTCGACGATCGACGTTCACTCGGCGAGACGGAATCCGGGGCGCATGCCGCGCTGCCTATCTGGATCAATTTCATACAAGAAGCCCTCAAGCCGCTACCGGTCGTGGCCTTTACTATTCCGGAGGGCGTCACGTTCGTCAAGGTCGATCCGGCGACCGGGTTACTTGATGGCGAGCAGGAGGGACAGGCGAGCACCGTCGAGCTCTTCACCAAAGGCAGCGAGCCGACTCAAGCGACCCAACGCCGGCTGGACCCGATCGATTTCTATAAGCTCGATCAAATTCCCGAAGGAGCGTTGTAGCAGGATGCTGAAAAATGAGGTATGGGGTAGCTGGGACGATCCCCCGTGCTCGCGCAACGCGCGGCCTCAGAAGGGTGCGAGGGAGCATGCAGACCGTTCTTCTTGCTCGCAGAGCCCCCACGATAAATCGGTGGTCGCTCGATGCGCGCAGTGAAGAACAGTCTGCCTGCTCCTCCGGGGAAGTTGGAGAATCAGAAGGCCCTCGCCCGGGCAAATGATACGTCTCAGCGTGCTAGTGGATGAGCGGGTGAGAATGTTTCGCGCAGTTCGGATCATCCCACCCACCCCTTATAAAGTGACAGCTTGCTGCGGCCTTGCTGGAACGGCCTTTTTGAGCATCCTGCGTAAATATTCTTCTGTGTTGCCAGGACATAAGAAAAAGGGATCTGTCACCTTTTCTTGGCTACAACGTTTATCCAATCGCCTCGCTTGGAGGTGGAGGCTGATACTGCTTTACGGAACGACCCCAGCATTTCAGGGACAATTTACTGGAATTTAGCGGCAGTTCTCTGCGAAACATCAGACTATCAGGGGGCGGCAGCGGCCTTCGAAAAAGCCCTCATCTTTCATCCCCAAAACGAACCTAACCACTACGAAACTCGGCTGTCTCTTGGCGATTGTTATCTTGGGACAGCGGCCTATGCCAAGGCGCGAGAATGCTACGAGAAAGTCGTCGCCTCAGCATATAGCTGGGATGCTGAGAAGCTGAAAGCTTGTGCTGGGGCCGCCAAGGTTCTGTATGAATCAGGTGAGTACACACAAGCAGCTTCCGCCTTCGAAACACTATTGTCCGATTGCCGCAACGATGACCCCAACTATTACAATCTATTGCTTTGGATCGGAGGTTGTTACGAGGGGATGGGGATTAAAGTCAAAGCGCGAGATATCTATGAGAAGGTTGTCACCGCGCCATGTGCCTGGAAGGCAGACAAGGTTTCGGCACAGGAAGCTTTAATGCGTCTAACGTCTTCTGGTGGGTCACAGGTCTACCATTGAACATGAAAAGGGCAACAGGCTGAGTAGCCAGAGACAAGGTGTCCCGTCCGCGTGTCTGCGAAGACGAGGCACTGACCTTTGAAGAGAAGAAAAGGTGACTGGCTGAGCAAGCGGGGGTATGTCGGGGGGCGCTCTCTTCAGGGCTGCTCAAAAAGGCTCTCTGGCGAGGCCGCAGGGAACGGGACGACTGAGGCGTACCCTTGCGGTACGTCGTAGGGAGGCACGCGACTGAGAACGAAGTCAGAGGCCTTTTTCAGCAGCCCAGTTAGTAGGTGTCGGTCGGTGGGCACGTGCAGACCAAATGGCGATCTCCATAGGCTTCGTCGATCCGGCTCACGCTGGGCCAGAATTTGTGGTCGCGTACCCAGGGGGCAGGGAAGGCGGCTTGCTCGCGGCTGTAGGGCCGATTCCATTCGTTGGCCGCCACCGCCTGTGCCGTGTGGGGAGCATTTTTCAGTAGATTATTTGTGCGAGGCTGGCGGCCCTCGACGATGTCTTGCATCTCTGCATAAATCAAGATCAGCGCCTGGCAGAACCGGTCCATTTCGGCCCTCGATTCGCTTTCCGTCGGTTCAATCATGAGCGTCCCGGCAACCGGGAACGAGACCGTCGGTGCATGAAACCCATAATCCATCAATCGCTTCGCCACATCCATCGCTTCAATTCCCGCAGTCTCCTTGAACTGACGAAGATCGAGAATGAACTCGTGCGCCACGAACCCGGACGTTCCCGTGTAGAGGACGGGATAGTATTTCTCCAGCCGTTTGGCCATGTAGTTAGCGTTCAGGATCGCCACCTGCGTCGCCTTGGTCAAGCCGTCGCGTCCCATCAGGGCAATGTAGACCCAGGAAATCGTGACGATGCTGGGGCTGCCGTAAGGCGCCGCGGACACCGGTCCGATGGAGTGTTGTCCGCCCAGTTGGGTTACCGGGTGGCCGGGAAGAAACGGCGCCAGATGGCGCGCCGCAACGATCGGTCCCATTCCAGGCCCCCCACCGCCATGGGGAATACAGAATGTCTTGTGCAGATTCAGATGGCACACATCCGCGCCGATGTCCCCGGGCCGACAGAGCCCCACCTGAGCATTTAAGTTGGCGCCGTCCATATAGACTTGCCCGCCGTGCGTATGGATGATCTGACAGATGCGCCGCACGTCCGCTTCGAAAACACCGTGGGTCGAGGGGTAGGTCAACATGAGCGCTGATAGCCGATCACGATGTTGAGCGGCCTTGGCTTCAAGGTCGGCTAAATCCACGTTGCCCTGTCGATCACAGGCAACTGTCACAACCGTCATGCCTACCATCGCCGCACTGGCTGGATTCGTGCCGTGCGCGGACAGGGGAATCAAGCACACATCCCGATGCTCTTCACCCTGGCTACGGTGGTATGCCCGGATCACCATCAGTCCCGTATACTCGCCCTGAGAGCCGGCGTTCGGTTGCAAGGACACGGCGGAGAGTCCGGTGATCTCGGCCAGCCAGGCCTCCAGCTGATGGAATAACTCTTGATACCCTTTGGTTTGCTCGATCGGCACAAAGGGATGAAGCCGTGAGAATTCAGGCCAGGTGACCGGGAGCATCTCGGCCGTCGCGTTCAGCTTCATGGTGCAGGATCCCAAAGGGATCATCGAATGGACGAGCGACAGATCCTTCGCCCCGAGACGGTGGATATACCGCAGCATCTCATGTTCCGTATGGTAACGATTGAACACCTCGTGGGTCAGGTATTTGCTGGTTCGGGTAAGGTTCGCAGGGAAATTTGTGGTGACGCTACGGCTCAAGTCCCGTACTTGAAAAGGCAATCGATCATGGCCGACAAAGATCTCCATCAGGCGACGGATTTCGTCTTCCGTACTCACCTCATCCAGCGCGATGCCGATGGAGTGGCCCTCATGCCGGCGAAGATTGATGCCGGCTTCGTTGGCCCGGACCAAGATGGATTCGAACTGCATCTTCGTCAGCCGAACCTGAATCGTATCGAAGTAGGCTTCCGTTGCGATGTCGAATCCGAGCTGCCGCAATCCCTCAGCGAGTACCACAGCCAACCCATGTACGCGCTCGGCAATCCGCCGCAAGCCCTCCGGCCCGTGGTAGACCGCATACATGCTCGCCATGATGGCTAAGAGCACCTGAGCCGTACAAATATTGCTCGTGGCCTTCTCACGCCTGATGTGTTGCTCGCGGGTCTGTAGGGAAAGCCGGTAGGCCGTCTTCCCTGTGACATCTTTGGACACTCCAACGATGCGTCCCGGCATCTGTCGTTTGAACGCCTCAGCGGTCGAAAGAAAAGCCGCGTGGGGGCCGCCAAATCCGAGCGGGACGCCAAATCGCTGGCTGGAACCTACGGCGATATCGGCTCCGAATTCTCCCGGTGGACGCAAGAGGGTCAAGGCCAGCAGATCGGTGGCGACCACCACAAAAACCCCAGCCGCGTGGGCCTGCGCCACCAGCGCACTGTAATCCCCGACATAGCCGTCGGTAGCCGGATACTGGAGCAGGATACCGGCAAGCTGAGGGTTGGAAAAGTCGATCGTTTCCGTCCGCCCAGCGCGCAGGGTCATGCCGAGCGGTTCAGCCCGCGTCTGCATCACGGCAATGGTCTGGGGATGACAGCCCTGCGAGGCGAAGAACTCTGTCCGCTCGCGGCCGGACGAACGGGAAATGGCGAGACACATGGCCATCGCCTCTGCCGCCGCCGTGGCCTCATCCAGGAGCGAGGCATTCGCTAAGGGCAAGCCGGTGAGGTCGGTCACCACTGTTTGAAAATTCACAAGCGCTTCCAATCGGCCCTGGGAAATCTCGGCCTGGTAGGGTGTGTACTGGGTATACCAGGAGGGATCTTCGAAAATATTGCGCTGAATCACGCCGGGCGTCACGCAGTCGTGATAGCCCATGCCGATCAATGAACGGTAGATCTGGTTTTCTGCGGCGATGGAACGGAGCTCCCCCAGCACGGCTTGTTCGCCGCGGTGAAGGGGCAGATCCAATTCCTTCCGCAAATGGATGTCGGCGGGCACGGTAGCCTCGCTCAGCTCCTCCAGCGACTGCAAGCCGAGCGTGGCCAGCATCTCGCGAGCATCGGCGTCGGTGGGGCCAAGATGGCGGTGGATAAACGTATCGGTCGGGCTCAGAAAGTCCGGTGTGGTCATGGCGTTCGTCTTGTCCTTTGGAGTTGTCTCGTCGGTTGAGAGCCCTGATGTACTGAATCACCCGCTCGCGGTCCGCAGAATATCATGCGCACCTCCTATTCTCCAAGGGTTGTGCAACAGTTTCTGGACTTGCCTTCAGACTGCGAGTCACGTATGAGTGCAGACATCAAAGCCGTAAAAGGTAAGACGTGAAAGGTGAAACGTAGGATTGATCGAAACCTTTCACCTTTGACGTTTCACGTCTCACGGATCGGACCTGCAGGCTATGAGACAACACGACATTCTTATTATCGGGGCTGGTTTGGCAGGAATGAGGGCGGCGATTGCCGCGCTGCCGGATCTCGATGTCGCCGTGATATCCAAGGTCCATCCTGTTCGCAGCCATTCTGTGGCTGCACAAGGGGGCATCAATGCGGCATTGGGAGAGAGCGATTCCTGGGAGGCCCATGCCTTCGACACCACGAAGGGCGGACTCTATCTCGGCGATCAGGATGCCATCGAGGCGATGTGTCGCGAAGCCCCTGACGACATTCTCGAATTAGAACAGCTGGGGGTCATCTTCAGTCGCGACGAACAGGGACGGATCGCCCAACGTCCGTTCGGCGGAGCGGGTTTCCCTCGCACCTGCTACGCCGCCGATCGTACCGGCCATGCTATCCTCCACGCCATGTACGAACAGCTGCTCAAACGGCGCATTGCCGTATATGAAGAGTGGTATGTCACGGCCTTGATCGTGGAAGATGGCGTCTGTCGAGGAGTCGTGGCCTGGGACCTAATCCATGGAGGGTTGCACACGATCGGAGCCAAAGCCGTCATCTTGGCTACGGGAGGCAGCGGGCGCGCCTTCCTGACGAGCACGAATGCCGTGATCAATACCGGTGACGGAATGGCGCTTGCGTATCGCGCCGGAGCTTCACTCGCGGACATGGAATTTGTCCAGTTTCATCCCACCACACTCAAGGGCACCGGTATCCTCATCACCGAAGGCGCTCGCGGAGAAGGGGGCTACCTCCTGAATACTCTGGGCGAACGGTTTATGAAGACCTATGCCCCGCAGCAGATGGAATTGGCTACTCGCTCCACTGTTTCATTGGCCATCGGGCAAGAAATCCTCGAAGGCCGCGGGGTCGACGGATGTGTGTTGTTGGATTTACGGCATCTTGGACGTCAACGCATTCTCGAACGGCTCCCTCAGATCAGAGAACTCGCTATTGAGTTTGCCGGCCTCGATCCCATCGAGACTCCTATCCCAGTCCGTCCGGGCGCGCACTATCAGATGGGCGGTGTCAGAACCAATCAATGGACTGAAACAAGCATCGCCGGTCTCTACGCGGCCGGTGAATGTGCTTGCGTCAGTGTGCATGGCGCCAATCGGCTAGGAGGCAATTCACTCCTTGAGACGATTGTGTTTGGCCGTCGCGCCGGGATTCGAGCCGGAGAGTACGCTCGAACCGTCGTGCCACAGGCACTCTCAACAGACCAGCTCACTGCCGAGCAGTCTCGGGTCCGCCAACTGATGTCACAAGAGGGATCGGTCCGGGCCTGGCAGATTCGAGAAGAACTCGGCCGGTTGATGAGCCTCAATCTGGGCCTCGTTCGGACGCACGAATCCATGTCTACTGCGATTTCGGCCCTCACTGCATTGACCCATCGTTCCGCTTCCGTCATGGTGCAGGACAAAGGGCGGGTGTTTAATACGGATCTCGTACAAGCCTTCGAGCTCCAGTCCCTTCTCGACGTCGCGGAGACTATTGTCACCAGCGCCCTCGCCAGGAAGGAAAGCCGCGGGGCCCATTACCGGTCGGACTTCCCGACTCGCAATGATCAGCATTGGTTGATACACAGCCTCATCCGGCGGACCCCCGAGGGAGCGGCCTTGACCTATGAGCCCGTGACCATTACCCGTTTCCCGCCGAAATGATGGCTACCAGGCTATGGAAGGACTATTGTGCTGGTGAAAATTGAAGGGCCGCACGTCTGAGACCAGCCCGGTCTATCTGGTTAGTGTCGTTCACCCAAAAGCCAGACAAACCAGATAGGCTAAACAAACCAGATAGACAGACCGACCGAACAGACCACATGAACAAAGCGGGCTTCGGATTTTTTTCACATCCTGATAAACAAATCGAAAGCGTGGGTTTGGTATAATCCTCCGTCGCCAATTATGCGCATTCTCGTCATTGAAGACGAAACCAAGGTCGGCTGTTTCATCAAGCGCGCGCTTGAAGAAGAGAGCTACGCCGTTGACCTCTGTGAGGACGGCGCGAATGGCCTTCAGATGGCTCTCAACACCAACTACGATTTATTGATCGTTGACTTGATGCTGCCGTCGTTGTCCGGAATGGAAATCCTGAAGGGCGTTCGCCAGGCACGGATTCACACTCCCATTCTGATCCTGACCGCCCAGTCGCAGGTAGACCAGCGCGTCAAGGGCCTTGACGCGGGGGCGGACGATTACCTCACCAAGCCCTTCGCCATCGACGAACTGCTCGCCCGCATTCGTGCGCTGCTTCGCCGCGGGTCCACCGAAAGTCCCGGCGTGCTCCAGATCGACGACCTGGTATTGAACCCGGCTACGCGCGAAGTGACCAGAGGCGGCCAGCGGATCGACCTCACCTTGAAGGAATATGCCCTGCTCGAATATCTGATGCGCCATACAGGACGAGTGTTGACTCGTCCTATGATCTCAGAACATGTGTGGGACCAGGACTTCGACACGTTCACCAATGTCATCGATGTCTACGTGAATTATCTCCGCAACAAGATCGACCGGGGACGCTCAAAGAAGCTGATTCATACGATTCGCGGAAGCGGATATATGCTGAAGGTCGACTGATGCCGCTTCGCGTCCGGCTGACTCTCTGGTACGGCACCGCGCTCGCGCTCATCCTCATCATTTTTTCAACCATCTTGTATGTGATTACCGCGCGAAGCCTCCGCGACGCGGTCGATCAATCGCTGGAGGAGACCGCCGAGGCGGCCGTTCGGTCGCTGGAAGAGCGCGGGTTCCTCCCTCTGATCGACGAAGACGAACTCATGTCGCAGTTCCCCGAGTTGGCGCGCATCGATAAGTTCTTTCAGATCTTCAGCCCCTCCGGCACCATTACCATTCGCTCGCCGAACATGAAACAACATGAGATGCCTCTGAGCCGCCAGGCCTTGGAAGTCGCCTACTCGGGCCGCAGGCTTCTCGAGTTCGCAAAATATCCCAAGGAGCCGCCGTTACGCCTCATTTCAGTTCCCATCATCTATCGGGGCAACCTGCTCTATATCATCCAGGTCGGCACCTCGATGGACTCAGTCGAACAGACCCTGAACCGTCTCCTGCTCGTGCTGCTGGTCAGTATGCCCATCGCATTGGCCGTGTCGCTTGCCGGCGGCTGGTTTATGGCCGGCCGAGCCCTTCGCCCGGTCGATGCGATCACGCTGGCTGCCCAACGCATTGCCGGAGGCGATCTCACACAACGACTGACTGTCCCGGCCTCGGCCGACGAAATCGGTCGTCTGACCAAAACGTTTAATGACATGATCGACCGGCTTGAAACCTCTTTTCGGCAGATCCGCCAATTCAGCAGCGATGCCTCGCACGAACTGCGCACGCCGTTGACGGTCATGAAAGGGGAAACCGAACTCGCGCTTCGACGCCCTCGCGAAACCGACGACTACAAAATCGTTCTGGAGAGCAATCTCGAAGAAATCGACCGGATGACACGCATCGTGGATGAGTTGCTCTTTCTCTCCCGAGCCGACATGGGTGAGGTGAAGATGGAACATCTGCCGGTCCCATTGGACACGCTTGTCGAAGACCTCCACCGGCAAGCCTCGCTGTTGGGGCAGGAACGGGACATTCAGGTCATGCTGCGAACCACCGCGCCGGCCGTGGTGTTGGGAGATGAATTACGCTTGCGCGAACTGTTCCTGAATCTTCTCGATAACGCAGTCAAATATTCTCGCCCCAACGGCACCGTCGATATCGCCCTGACAATCGACCAGACTCACGCACGAGTATCTGTGACTGATCGCGGCATTGGGATCGCGCAAGAGGATCAGTCTCGGATCTTCGACCGGTTCTATCGCACCGATAACGCGCGGGCCCATACCAAGAAAGGCACGGGTCTTGGGCTGTCCATTTGCGCCTGGATTGTCGAGTCCCATCATGGTCGTATCGAGGTTCAAAGTAAGGTCGGCGAAGGTTCGACCTTTACGGTGCTGCTGCCGCTGGCCCCTTCCAAATCCGCATGATTCAGGACCATGTCTGCTGTAATCGCCGATTGGGGGGAGCGGTGGGAGACCAGAGATGTTAGTAGCCGTCTAGCTCAAGGTTCAATGACCATCGAGGGTGACGCGTTGAACCTTGCTCGGAAACACAAGATACGCTTCGCAGGGAATGCACTTTCAGGGAATTTTGCGATGAACCTCATGAACCATGCAGGTTAACGTTGCTCGATGCGAGGGAATCTCTTGGTGCCCGGGTAGTGCTTTTTCCCCCATACGATGATCGCTTCCAATACCGGCTTTAGACCCTCGCCCTTTTCCGTGAGAAGGTATTCATAGCGAACGGGGTTCCGTTGGTATGCATGCCGAGTCACAAGGCCGCCCGTCTCCAGTTTCTTAAGTCTATCTGCAAGGATGTTTGAAGCGATTTTTTCAGGAGAGGACGTGAACTCTTGATATCGTCTCTTGCCCAAGACCAGATCGCGAATAACCAACAGCGTCCATTTATCCCCGAGAGTATCCAATACATTCGTGATCGGACAAGATGATCGCTTAAATTTCATTTTGCCACCCAGTTGCCCACCATCGCCCAACATTACCCGTCATCTTACCCACTAGAACTACCGAGTTACAGTAAATAATGTAACCCAGTGACTTGCATTTCACAAGATACTGGGCTATTATGACTTGCGAAATGCAAGTCATTGGGTTCAGCATTCAAGTGAGGAAGGATTTGTAATCTGTTGAAGCTCTATCAATGTAAATGCGCCTGTGGCACTCCCTGCTTAAGAGCTTATCCGTAAATAATATGATATGCTGCATTCCCATCTCGGATTGTCTGAACATGGGAGGGCAGCGATGGCGACACGCACGACGAAAAAGAGGATGCCCGCATGGGAAGTGTCAGACGCCT
>Ga0315281_10011865_pt1 | contig 11898 bp, 8 predicted proteins | sample YL17G07_0_MG_FD_204540 | JGI IMG/M metagenome (GOLD analysis project Ga0315281, IMG submission 204540) | Sediment microbial communities from Yellowstone Lake, YNP, Wyoming, USA - YL17G07_0 | ecosystem: Environmental > Aquatic > Freshwater > Lake > Sediment | place: USA: Wyoming | collected... | reverse complement strand
TGGGCGGCGCTGCACGTGGCGCGCTGGGGCAGGGGCAATGGCCACTATCTGTTTCTGCTCATCATCCTGCTGGGCGCTATGGTGGCCGCGTTCTTCGCCAATGACGGCGCGGTACTGATCCTCACGCCGCTGGTGTACGAAATGCTGCGCGCCCTGCGCTTCAAGCCCGCGGCAGTGCTGGCCTTCATCATGGCGGCGGGGTTTGTGTCTGACACCACCAGCCTGCCGTTCAAGATTTCCAATCTGGTGAATATCGTCACCGCCAACTACTTCGATATTTCGTTTGCCGAATACGCCGGCGTGATGGTGGTGGTGAACCTGGTTTCGCTGGTCGCCACGCTGGCCATGCTGTGGCTATTTTTCCGCAAGGATCTGCCGGCGCGCTTTGATGTTGCGGCGCTTGCTGACCCCAAGGCGGCAATACGCGATCCGTTCGTGTTTTACGCCGGATGGATCGTGCTTCCACTGCTGCTGGTTGGGTATTTCCTTTCCCATCGCTGGAGTCTGCCGACCTCGGCCGTGACTGGAGCAGGGGCTGGAGTATTGCTGCTGGCGGCGGCGCGCGAGCATCTGCTGCGGCGTCAGCCCCAGGCAGTGATCCCAGTTACTACCATCCTGCGCGAAGCGCCGTGGCAGGTGGTGGTGTTCTCCCTAGGCATGTATCTGGTGGTGTATGGGTTGCGCAATCAGGGACTCACCGCCGATCTGGCGCGCGCGCTGGAATGGCTCGCGGGGCAAGGCTACTATCCTGCCACCGTAGGCGCTGGATTCCTGTTCGCCGGAATGTCCACCGTGATGAACAACATGCCCACCGTGATGATCGGCAGCCTCGCCATCCACGACGCCCAGCTTGCGCCAGCGATCAGGGAAGCGATGATTTACGCCAACGTGATCGGCTGCGACCTCGGCCCGAAAATCACCCCCATCGGCAGCCTGGCAACGCTGCTGTGGCTGCACGTGCTGTCACAGCGCGGAGTGAAGATCGGCTGGGGGCAATACTTTCGCATCGGCATCGTGCTCACCGTGCCGGTGCTGCTGGTGGCATTGCTGGGGTTGGCGGTTTGGTTGCAAGTACTGAGTTGAGCCGATCAATATGTAGGCTGAGCTGAGGCACGAAGCCCAGCGATGAACGGTCATGGTGACTTGCTGGGTTTATCAACCCAGCCTACAGACTACAGACCTTGAAGTCAGGCAGCCACCTCAATGTATTCGACATGGCTTGTAGGAGGTGGGAGAGGTAAACCATCGTCGCGAAGTCCCGCAAGATGGAACTCAATGGCCTCACGAATCTGAGTTTCAGCTTCTTTGAAGGTTGCGCCAGTTGCAACGCAGCCAGGAAGGTCAGGCGCATAGGCAGAGAAATTGTTCCCAGCATTTTCAATCACAACAGCGTATCGCATAATCGGCTCCTACTTGAGGTTGGCTTGTTTCAAAATGCTGTTCAGGGTTCCCGGTGCCAGATCATCGCTTGGTTTTCCGGCAACGGTAACGCGACCAGGTTTTGCAGGATGCTTAAACTGGCGATGACTGCCACGAGTTGCAACAAGGTACCAACCATCTCCCTGTAAACGCGCCAATATTTCGTTGACTTTCATAACCAAAGGATACTGTGCGGAGCATCAACAGTCAAAGTGCCATCGCGACAGCCACCCTTATGTTTCCTTGTTTTCGGCGCTAAATTCGCGCTATCCTTGCGTAATTCTAAACGGATGGCGGGGCGCAATGGCTTGGTATGGCTTGCTGGCGGTGGGTGTGGGCGCAATGCTCGGGGCTTGGTTGCGCTGGGGGCTGGGGCTGCTGCTGAATCCGGCGTTCCCGACTTTGCCAATGGGCACGCTGGCCGCCAATCTGGTCGGCGGTTATTTGATTGGTCTGGCGATGGCTTATTTTAGCCAGCAAACCAGCCTGCCCCCGGAAGCACGTTTGTTTGTCATTACCGGGTTTCTGGGTGGCCTCACCACCTTTTCCACCTTTTCCGCCGAAACTGTCACGCTGCTCATGCGTGCCCAGTTCGGTTGGGCTACTGCCATTATCGGCGCGCATCTGCTGGGCTCCATCGGCATGACGGTGCTGGGATTGTGGACGGTTAAATTGCTCAAAGCCTGAGGGGCCTTCATGCAAAACATCTATCTCAAAATCTACGTTGCGGAAAACCAGAAGCATCACGGTATGTTGCTCTACGAATGGCTGCTGGAGCAGGCGAAAAAACTGGGCATTGGCGGCGGTTCTGCGTTCCGTGCCATCGCGGGGTTCGGTCGGCATGGGGTGATGCATGAGGAAGCATTTTTTGAACTGGCGGGCAACTTGCCCGTTGAAGTCGGTTTCATGGTGAGTGACGATGAGGCGGCGCGGCTGCTGGCGTTACTCGGCACCGAGCAACTCAAGCTGTTCTATGTAAAAATTCCGGCACACTGCGGATTGACCTAGCGCTACCTGCGGCCAACCCGGCCGCCCACTTCCATGACGCTGTTCGATCAATTCATCCTGTTTCTGGCGTCCTTCATTGCCAACTGGTTTTCCGCCTTGTCCGGTGGCGGAGCGGGGCTGATTCAATTCCCCATGCTGATTTTCCTGGGACTGCCATTTGGCGTGGCCCTGGCGACACACAAGGTGGCGAGTGTTGCCCTGGGCGTTGGTGCCACCTTCCGCCACTGGCGCGAAAGTACGCTGGAGCGGCGTTTTTCCTTCATCATCCTGGCGGCGGGTTTGCCCGGTGTGGTGCTGGGGGCAAGCGTCATTCTCAAGATCCCTGCCCAGTACGCGCAACTGGCTCTGGGCGTGCTCACCATGGGGCTCGGTATTTACTCTGCGCTCAAACCCAAGCTGGGCTTGGAGCATGCCCCAAAAAATCGCGAGGGCAGGGCACTCCTGAGTGGAGTGGTGGGGCTGTTCGTGGTCGGCTTTCTGAACGGCTCCATCACTTCCGGCACCGGTCTGTTTCTCACCATGTGGTTGATTCACCATTTTGGCCTCGACTATAAACGCGCCGTGGCCTATACCCTGGTGCTGTGCGGCCTGGTATGGAATGGCACCGGTGCGCTGGTACTCGGCTACCTCGGCACCATTGCCTGGGACTGGATGCCGGCGCTGCTGCTGGGGTCGCTGATCGGCGGCTATGTCGGCAGCCATTTCGCCATCAAGAAGGGCAACCGCTGGATCAAGCGCGCGTTCGAGATCGTGACCATTCTGATCGGGTTGAAGCTCGTTCTCAGCTAATCCTTTACCGGCATCTCTCATTGCCGGTAGGCGCGAGAACAGCGTAATATGGCGCTCTCAACTCGCTTCATGGATCCCAGCTCATGCTCCATGCCCACCTGCGTTCCCATTTATTGCCCATCATATTGCTGGCGGGAGTGTATTTCGTCACCGCCAAGCTCGGACTCAAGCTTGCTGTTGTCGGGAATAATGTCACCCTGATCTGGCCGCCCACCGGGATCGCCCTTGCTGCGCTGTTGCTCTACGGTAACCGCTTATGGCCGGGAATTGCCATTGGGGCGTTTGTTGTGAATTTCACCACAGGCCTCCCGTTTTTGGCCGCAGTTGGTATCGCTGCGGGCAATACACTGGAAGCTGTTGCAGGCCTCTATTTGTTGCGCCTGTCCGGCTTTGATGTCGCGCTGAAGAGAGTACCGGATGTACTGGCCTTGCTGGTTCTCGCGGGTACCCTAAGCACGACAGTGGCCGCGACGGTGGGGGCTGCTACGCTGGGCTTGGCTGGTGTGATCCCTTGGTCAGAATTTGGTTGGACTTGGCTTACCTGGTGGATGGGTGACGCCATGGGAGATGTGGTGTTCGCCCCTCTGATCCTGATCTGGGCCCAATGGCGAAAACCAGAATGGAGTGGGTTGCGTTGGGCGGAACTGGCGGCCTTGTTTCTATCGGCATTAGTGATCAGCGAGATTGTTTTCGGCGGCTGGTTCGCGGAAATATTTGGCAAGCATCCGCTGGCCTTCCTGACATTCCCTTTTGTTATCTGGGCAGCGATGCGTTTCGGTCGGATCGGCGCTACCACGGTTGCGTTGTTTCTCACTTTTGTAGCCCTGAGTAACATGGTGCAGGAAAACGGTACTTTCGGTTTCCGCTCGCTGCTGGAAAGGCATACGATGCTGTGGTTTTACTCCACTTTGCTGGCAGCGACCGGATTGCTGCTCGCGGTGGCAGTGGGCGAGCGGCGGCGGATGGAGGTGCTCGCCAAGCATCAGGCACAACACGATGATCTGACCGGATTACCCAATCGCAAACTGTTGCAAGACCGTATCCAGCAGGCATTGAACCATGCGGTTCGACACCAGCGCAGAGTTGGGTTGCTATTTATCGACCTCGATCGTTTCAAGGTGGTCAACGATACCTTGGGCCACGATGTAGGTGATGGCCTGTTGCAAATGGTCGGAGACCGTCTCCGCCAATGCGTGCGGGAGGAAGATACCGTCGCGCGCCAGGGGGGAGATGAGTTTGTGGTGGTATTGGGTGACATCTCTCAGGCACAGGAAGCCGGTTTGATCGCGCAGAAGATCATCGACAGCATATCCGGGGCATATCCGTTGCGCGGCTATGAGTTGTATGTAGCGCCAAGCATCGGCATCAGTCTCTACCCGGAGGATGGTACGGACGCGCACAGTCTCATGAAAAATGCAGATACTGCCATGTATTCCGCGAAGAAAACCGGCGCAACTTATCGTTTCTATGCGGCAGAAATGAACGCCAGCGCCTTCCAGCGCATGGCAGTCGAAGGCAATTTGCGCCATGCCGTGACGCGCAACGAATTGTCCTTGTATTACCAGCCCCAGATCGACATCCCCAGCGGGCGCATTATCGGCGTCGAAGCACTGATTCGCTGGCCTCACCCGGAATTGGGAATGATGCTGCCGGATGCGTTTATCCCCATTGCCGAAGAATCGGGTTTGATCATTCCGCTCGGAGAGTGGGTGTTGGCCGAGGCGTGCCGCCAGCTTTGCATTTGGCGCAAGGCCGGGCACTCCGATTTGCGCATTGCGGTCAATATTTCGTCGCGCCAGTTGTGGCAGCTCAATTTTGTGGAAACCGTATTTCGAATTCTGGACGAAAGCGGTGCCGACTCGGCTGGACTGGAGCTGGAGCTGACCGAAAGCATGCTGATGCGGCACACCGAGGAAACCGTGGTGATGCTGGAACAGTTGAGGGCACGCGGTATACGGCTATCGGTCGATGATTTCGGAACCGGCTATTCAAGCTTGGCCTATCTCAAGCGCTTTCCCATTGATACCCTCAAGATTGATCAATCATTCGTGCGGGATGTTATTGATGACCCCAATGACGCAGCCATAGTCGGAGCGATTATCGCCATTGCGTGCCGTTTGGATCTTAATGTCATTGCGGAAGGAGTGGAAACGCAGGAGCAATTGGAGTTTATACAAAAACAAGGCTGCGATCAGGCGCAAGGTTACTATTTCAGCAAGCCGTTGCCGGCAGACCAATGTTCACTGTTCTTGAAGGAATCGGTGCAATATCCTCAATTTGGGTAAATCCAGGCGTTTAGCTGTGCTCTTGCGGCTTCGGTGACTTCCGATGCAGTCAGTCCAATCGGTCCAATCCCTTCAGCTACCAGGCGATCCGCAGCAGCGCCGTGCAGGTACATGCCAAGCAGCACTGATTGGCGCAGGCTGACGCTTTGCGCCACCAGCGCCCCAATCATCCCTGACAACACATCGCCCATGCCGGCACTGGACAGGCCCGGATTGCCCGTGGGGTTGATGTACCAGGTATCGTCGGGGAGGGCGCAGATGCTACCGGCGCCTTTCAGCAGCAGCAAGGCATTGTAGCGGCCAGCCAGCACCTGCGCCGTGCCGATACGGTCCTGCTGTACTTCGTGGGTGGTGGCGCCCAGCAACCGTGCTGCTTCTGCCGGATGGGGTGTCATCACCGTGCCGCCTTTTCTTGCGCTTACTATTGACGTCAAATCCGGGTTCGCTGCAATCAAATTCAGCGCGTCGGCATCCAGGATCAATGGCAGTTCGGTTTGCAACGCCCGCTGCAGGTATTGCATAGCTTGTTCAGACTGGCCAAGGCCGGGGCCAACTACCAGGCAGCTGAGATTTTCCAGCTTCATCACCTGTTCGGGTGGGCGCAGCATCAGTTCCGGCTGTAGCGGGTCTACGGTAGGCGCGTTTTGATCCAGCAACCCGAGATACACGCGGCCGGCACCACATATTAGTGCTGCGCGCCCGGCCAGTAGCACGGCACCCACCATGGACTCAGCGCCGCCAAGTACCCCCACGCTGCCGAGCAAGCCTTTGTGGCTATTTCGGGGGCGAGCTTGGAGCGCTTTCGCCACTGAGAGATCAAGCAAGTGGCCCTTGGCTTCGGGTAGGTTGAGGGCTTCGCTGCCTAATGTGGCTACATGAATTTCGCCGCAATAATCCGGGCCATAGGCAGTCAGTAGCCCGGGCTTGAGTCCGATGAAAGTGAGCGTGTGGCTGGCGCGGATCGCGGTAGGGCAAGTCTGCCCAGTATCGCTGTCGAGGCCGCTCGGGATGTCCAGTGCCAGTACGGGCACCTGCATCTGGTTGACCCGTTTGATCAGGTCCAGGTGGCTACTGTCCAGATCGCGCGCCAAGCCGATGCCGAACAGACCGTCGATCACCAAACCCCAGTTGCCGAGCTGGGGAATGTCGTCCAGCACCTGGCCACCGGCCTCTATCCAGGCCTGATAGGCTTTGGCTGCGGCCTGGGGTAGTTTGTCCGGGGTGCCGGTGAACACTACAGTTACATCATGCCACCAAGCCTTGAGCTGTCGTGCAGCGACGAGTGCGTCCCCGCCATTGTTACCGGGGCCAGCCAGCACCAATAGCGTCCCATTGCGAGCCAGTTTCCGCGCCAGTTCAGCGGCGGCCAAACCAGCCCGTTCCATCAAGCTTGGAGGCTCGGACTGCGCGCAAAATAATTGTTCGATGGCCCGAATTTCCTGGGCCCGATAGAGTGGTTTGAGTGAGGTGAGTGACATTCTATTTACCGTTGTTTTGGAAACTTGCGTTAACCCTTGTAGTCTATAGATAATAAGGAGCAAAATGCAGTTGTATTGAGCGAAAGGAGAGGAAAATGACTACTCATAATGTTAATTCGGCGGGTGCCCCGGTTGCAGCTTGCGACAGCGAAGAGATGACTGCATGCGAGGTTTGTCTGGCGGAAGTGCCCGTGTCCGTTGCTGAGGGGTTTGAAGGTCCAGATTACGTCCATCACTTTTGCGGACTGAATTGCCTGGAAATGTGGCGCGCCAAGCTTAAAGACAAGCAGCCCTAACCCGGTTGGTCTCTGCTTCCCTTTTGCCGGCTGATCAATCCCCCTGGATTGTCGGAGCGTCATCGCTAGTGTCGGATCTCCGGAATTAAGGTGGCGGCGAATTCTATTGTTGTTCATTAAAACAATGCCGCATATAACTGATATCAGTATATATTATACTTTGTGCGTGGTTGGCTTGGGAATTGCTTTGAATCTGTGACCCAAATGTTACATGCGTGCCAAGCCAAATATGATTCGTTTAATTTTTTCAAACATTGGCAGCATCCTAATGATTTGTTCCGAGCCTGGCTACGACGTGGATAGCCGAGCATGACCCCGGTTAAACAAGCCTGCTTACTTGCTTCGCTTGTCATGTTGTCCGCACATCCTGCGGCACATGCGAGCCTGTTTCGCGAAGCGGCCAGCGCAGCGGATTCCCGGCAATTCGATCGGGCAGAGCGTTTGTTGCGTGACTGGCTTAAAACACACGTTGGTGACAAAGAAGCTCACCTGTTACTGGGCAAGGTGCTGATGCGGCAGGGCAGGCGTGCCGAGGCGCTGGCCGAGTTTGACGAACTGTTAAACAAGCGTCCCCAAAACCCCTACTACCTGCTTGCCAAAGCCGAAACGCTGATCAACGATGGCAGACCGCAAGAAGCCTTGCCTCTGCTGAAACTGGCAAGATCGGTTAAACCCAGCAAGGAAGAAATATGGCGTTTGCAGCTTACTGCCTTGCTGGAAGCGGGGGGAGAAGATCGTCGCCTACAGGCGGCTGCGATCCTGAAAGAAGCCAAGTATCGTTTCCCCAGTGCCAAGTGGGATGAGTTGGATGTAAGCAAGCAATCCGTCGCTGCCTTGGAGGAAACCAGACAGCCTTTCCCCAGCGCAAAGTGGAATGAGTTGGATACGGATAAGCAATACGTCCCCACTGAAGCCAAAATCGACAGGCAGCCGGAATATCCGCAGCCTGTAATGGCACTCAAGCTGGCGATGGAAGTCCGGTGGCGGCCTGGGCTTGGAACGCAAGTTGTGGAACGGCCACCTTCTCAGCCGCCGAAACCGCCAGCCACCACGGAGGAGCCGGTGGCAGCGGAAGGCCCGAAGCCCGAAACAAAATTCACTGAAGTCGAAGTAGGTTTCTCCTATGACCGCTTGGATAATGATTACGATCCTTGGCAGGCTTCCTACATCACCGCCAATAGGCAATTCAATGAGAACAGCAGCGCTTATGCCACGCTGCGCCAATCCAGGAAATTCGGATTGGTCGATAAGGAAATTTGGGCTGGCTACTACACCCGCCCCATTGAAAACTGGAATGCGAACATTGAGGGGAGTTTCAGTCCCACCCACAAGACCCAGGCTCGTTGGTCCCTGTACGGGCAGCTTGGCCACACCTTTGATAATGGAATAGGAGCAAGCCTCGGGGTGCGCCACTCCGTGTATGATTTAGCTGCCAATAATTCGGGCGGATTGATTCTTGAGCGTTACTTCGGCAGTTTTCGCGCAGTCGCCAGCACCTGGAAAAGTCGCCTGGACATAGGCGGTGACTGGGTTGATAGCCATCAGCTTCAAACAGAATACTATTATGGCGATGGCAACTATGTGGGCGTGTCTTACTCGACCGGACGCGAAGTGTATGTGGGCTGGAATTTGGCACCGCAAGTTGATGATTCCCATTCCTGGACGTTGAGTGGCTCGCATTGGGTGAATAATAATTGGGCGGCGACTTATCAGTTTGTCCACAATGTACAGGGCGAGTGGTACACCCGCAGAGGCATTAACGTAGGCATCCGCCACAGGTTTTAACCCCCTGTGAGCCTGCGGCGCGGCTCCTAAGCCGGTTGGATTTAAGGTAAAATCGTTTTTTCGTCCCGTTCGGCTTTTTCCCATGACCCCTATTCTTCATTTGCGCGGCCGCAGCGCATTATCTTCTTTCCGTTTGTCCAAGCTGATGCAAGCGCTGAACATCAGCGTTCCGGGACTGTCCTCAGTGCATGCCGAGTATTGGCACTTCGTTGCGATAACCCGTGACCTGGATTCGGCAGAGCGGGCCAAACTCGAACAAATTCTTACCTATGGCTCCCGGTCGCATGGGGAACAGTCGACAGGCGAAACGCTGCTGGTGGTGCCGCGCCCAGGTACGATTTCGCCCTGGTCGTCCAAGGCCACCGATATCGCCAGGCATTGCGGGTTGGAGGCCGTGGAACGCATCGAACGCGGCGTGGTGTTCACCGTGCAGAAGAGCAATGCCAGCCCGATGACACCTCAGGAACGCGCCTCCCTGCTGCCCCTGATACACGACCGCATGACCGAGGTGGTATTGGGGAAAATGGATGAAGCTGCCCGGCTATTTCAGCACTATCCACCTGTACCTCTGAGCAGCGTGGATATCCTGGGCGGGGGACTGGATGCGCTGGCGCAGGCCAACCGTGATCTGGGATTGGCGCTGACTCAAGATGAAATCGAATATCTGGTACAGAACTTCACGCGCATCGGGCGCAATCCTTCTGACGCAGAACTGATGATGTTCGCCCAGGCTAATTCCGAGCACTGTCGCCACAAGATTTTCAATGCCGACTGGGTGATCGACGGCAAGCCTCAGGAACACTCTTTATTCGGCATGATCCGTAATACCCACAACCTGCATCCGCAGGGTACCGTTGTCGCTTACTCGGACAACTCTTCGGTGATCGAAGGGGCAGAGATCGAGCGCTTCTACCCCGATGCGAACGGCCGAAGCTACCGCTACGTGACCGAGACCACGCATATCCTGATGAAGGTGGAAACGCATAACCACCCCACAGCGATTTCGCCCTTTCCCGGTGCTGCTACCGGCTCCGGCGGCGAGATTCGCGACGAGGGCGCCACTGGCATCGGCTCCAAGCCCAAAGCCGGGCTGTGCGGATTTTCCGTCTCCAACCTGAATCTTCCCGATTCGCGCCAGCCGTGGGAGATGTATCGTGTTGCCGGTATCCCTCACCCCAACCCTCTCCCAGGGGGAGAGGGGGCAAACGATTCCGCCATAACTGACGGCGGAGTTCAAAACATATATGGCAAGCCCGGACGCATCGCCTCGGCGTTGCAGATCATGCTGGAAGGACCGATCGGCGCCGCCGCGTTCAACAACGAATTCGGCCGCCCCAATCTGGCCGGTTATTTCCGCACTTATGAAGAGGAAGTGGCAGGAGAAATGCGTGGCTATCACAAGCCGATCATGCTGGCCGGCGGGGTGGGCAATATCTCCGCGAGCCATTGCTTCAAGCACGAAGTCATACCGGGTGCGCTGCTGATTCAATTGGGCGGCCCCGGCATGCTGATCGGGCTGGGTGGGGGTGCCGCTTCCAGTATGGATACCGGCGCCAATGTGGAAAGTCTGGACTTCGATTCGGTACAGCGCGGCAACCCGGAAATGGAGCGGCGTGCCCAAGAGGTGATCGACCGTTGCTGGCAGATGGGTGATGCCAATCCGATCCTCTCCATTCATGACGTAGGTGCTGGTGGCCTTTCCAACGCGTTGCCGGAACTGGTGCATGGTTCTGAACGCGGCGGTCATTTTCGACTACGCGATGTGCCCAGCGAAGAGACCGGCATGTCCCCGATGCAGATATGGAGTAACGAGGCACAGGAACGTTACGTGCTCGCCATCGCGCCGCACAGCCTGGAGCTGTTCAAGGCCATGTGCGAACGCGAGCGTTGCCCGTACGCGGTGATCGGCGAAGCGACTTCTGAACAGCAGTTGGTGGTGGAAGACAGCCACTTTCACAACAACCCGGTCGATATGGATTTGTCGGTGCTGCTGGGCAAGCCGCCGAAAATGACGCGCGATGTGGCGCACTTGGCCAAACAACTGCCCGACGTTGACCCAATCACTATGGAACTGGCCGAAGCCGCTTACCGCGTGCTGCGCCTGCCTACCGTTGGCGACAAGACTTTTCTGATTAGCATCGGCGACCGCACAGTGGGTGGCATGACCGCACGCGACCAGATGGTAGGCCCGTGGCAAGTGCCGGTGGCGGACGTGGCGGTGACCTTGATGGGTTACCACACCTTTCTGGGGGAAACTTTCGCCGTGGGTGAGCGTACTCCGCTGGCACTGGTTAATCCTGCTGCTTCCGGACGCATGGCGGTGGGCGAAGCGATTACCAATATCGCCGCAGCGTCGATCGATGAAATCAGCGATATCAAACTGTCCGCCAACTGGATGGCGGCGGCGGGTCACCCCGGCGAGGATGCGGGGTTGTATGACACGGTGCAGGCGGTGGGGATGGAGCTATGCCCGCAACTGGGTATCAGTATTCCGGTGGGCAAGGACTCCATGTCGATGAAGACAGTATGGAGCGAAGGCACGGTCAGGAAAGAAGTGACCGCGCCGCTGTCGCTGATCGTTTCCGCCTTCGCCCCGACTCCGGACGCGCGCAAGACGCTCACCCCGCAACTGCGCACGGATGCAGGCGACACCGACTTGATCCTGATCGATCTGGGTGCGGGCCGCAATCGTCTGGGCGGCTCGGCGCTGGCGCAAGTGTACAAGCAGATCGGCAACAACACGCCGGACGTAGTTAGCGCGGACAAGCTCAAGGCTTTCTTCGCCACTGTGCAGCAACTCAATCGCAGCGGCAAGCTGCTTGCCTATCATGATCGCTC
>Ga0315281_10011864_pt1 | contig 11899 bp, 6 predicted proteins | sample YL17G07_0_MG_FD_204540 | JGI IMG/M metagenome (GOLD analysis project Ga0315281, IMG submission 204540) | Sediment microbial communities from Yellowstone Lake, YNP, Wyoming, USA - YL17G07_0 | ecosystem: Environmental > Aquatic > Freshwater > Lake > Sediment | place: USA: Wyoming | collected... | reverse complement strand
CCGGACGCCGCCGCACTCGGCGCCTTTGTAGACGGACGACGACGGCGTGAACCGGATCGGCGTGAAACGGACGCCGGCGATCCCCCGGGCATTGAGCGTCGCGGCCATCCGGGCCCCATCCATCCACGGCGCGCCGACCTGCTCGAACGGGAAGTCGGTCCCGCGCCCGACGGAGACGTTCGTCGCCTCGAGGAGGCCGACGCCCGGGTAGAGCGCGACCTGCGTCACGGTGCGGAGGTTGGGCGACAGGTTCGTCCAGGGGAGGCCCGTTTCGTCGTACCAGAGGCCGCGGGCGTAGTTCTCCAGCTTCACGACTTCGAGATCTGCTCCGAGCTTCCGCTCGGCGTTGAAGAGAAGCGCCATCTCGCCGATCGTCATCCCGGTCCGGACCGGGATGGGGTGGTAGGCGATGAACGAGAGCCGGTCCTCGTCGGCGAGCGGTCCCTCGACCCGATCCGCCCCGGTCGGGTCGGGCCGGTCCAGGACGACGACCTTCACCTTCGCCTTCGCGGCTTCCTCCATGACGTAGCCCGTCGTCGTCACGTAGGTGTAGTAGCGCGTCCCGGCGTCCTGCAGGTCGACGACGACGGCGTCGAGGCCGTCGAGATCGCCAGGCTTCGGACGTCGCGACTCTTTCGTCTCGCCGTAGAGCGAGCGGACGGGGAGCCCCGTCTTCTCGTCGGTCGTGTCGCCCACCTTCTCGTCGAGGAGGCCGCTGATCCCGTGCTCGGGGGAGAAGAGCCTCACGAGAGTCACCCCGGCCTTCTTCGCTTTGTCTGAAGAGAGGACGTCGATCGTCGAGCGCCCGTCGCGCGTGAGACCCGTCTGGTTCGTCAGGAGACCGATACGCATGCCGGCAAGCTGCTTGAAGGAATTCCCTTCGAGGGTGTCAATACCCGGCCGGACCTGCCCCATGACGCGCGCCGCGGCAGATTCCTCCTTCGAAGAACGCGCCGGAGGCGCGACCGGCGATGTGCGTGAAGAGCCGGCGGCAGCGAGGAGGGCAATTCGTTCCGAAGCCATTCGAAGCTCTTCCGTCTTCACGTCCGTGATCGCCGACGCGACGATGCTGGCGACCTTGCCGCGGAGGGGAATGACGTTTCCCGACTCGTCGGGGTGATTCCGGTTCGTCAGAAGGATCACGAACGTCTGGGTCGTCGGGTCGATCCAGATGGACGTTCCGGTCCAGCCCGAATGACCGTACGAGCCGGGCGGGAAGAGATCGCCCCGGTTCGAGGCAAACGACGTCGCGACGTCCCATCCGAGCGCCCGGAGGTCCCCGTCGCCGTAGGAGCGCGGGCGCGTCATCGCGGCGACACCGGCGGGCGAGAGGACCGCCCCGCCGCCGGCCAGCATCGCGGCGGCGTACCGCGCGAGGTCGTCGGCGGTTGAGAAGAGCCCGGCGTGCCCGGCGACACCGCCGAGCGCGAACGCGCGCGGGTCGTGCACCTCGCCGCGGCGGAAGGCTCCGGCGATCTTCTCGGTGGGCGCGATCCGCGCGACGGGGAGGCGCCCCTTCCCGCCCGGGCGGAACTCCGTCTCCTTCATTCCGAGCGGCTCGAAGATGTGCGTCCGCGCGAATTCATTCAAAGGAAGGGAAGAGACCCTTCGGACGATTTCGCCGAGGACCTCGTAGCCCGCGTCCGAGTAAAGGAACCGCGAGCCCGGCGAGGCCACGAGGGGCTGGCGGTGTTTCCTTTCGAAGATCTCCTGTGGCGTTCCGGAGTAGAGAGCCATCGGATCGTCCGCGGCTAGTCCCGCCCGGTGCGTGAGGAGCTCTTCGACCGTGACTTTGTCCCGCTCTCCTCCGCCCGCGGCGAACTCCGGTAGCAGCTTCGCGACGCGGTCCGCGAGGCGGATCTTTCCTTCTTCGACGAGCACCATCACGCTCGTCGCCGTCGCGACCGGCTTCGTCAGCGAGGCCAGGTCGAAGACCGTATCGACGGTCATCTTCTCGACGGCGGGCGCGACGGCGCGGTTTCCGAACGCTTTTTGGAAGACGATCTTCCCGCGCCGGCCGACAAGGACGACGGCGCCGGGAGTTTCTTTTTTCCTGATCGACTCGGCGACGACGGCGTCGATCCGGGCGAGGCGCCGGGCCGACATTCCGGCGGAGGCTGGAGAGGTGACGGGGAGGCTCGGGGCGCCGGCCGCGGCGGCGAGGACGACGGCGATGAGCGTGATCACCCCCGAAGTCTAGTGCGGCCCGGACGTCCGGGCCCCCGCCGTCGCGACGAAGCCGTCCTTGGCGCCTACTTCGCCGTCTGGAGCTGGCCGAGATCCGCGAGCACGTCGTCGCTGTGCGTCGCCGGATTGACCTTCAGGTAGACCTTCCGGATCACTCCCGAGGGATCGACGAGGAAGGTGTTCCGGGCCGCGTATTGGCGGTCCTGCGATTTCACGATCGAGCCGTAAATCTCCGTAACGGCGTGGTCGGCGTCGGAGAGGAGCTTGAAGTTCAGCCCTTCCTTCGTGCAGAAGTCCTTGTGGGAGTCGACCGAGTCGAGGCTGACCCCCAGGACGACCGCGTTCGCCTTCCGGTACTTCTCGAGGTCGCGCTGGAAGTTGTGCGCCTCAACTGTGCAGCCGGAGGTGAAGTCCTTCGGATAGAAGTAGAGGACGACCCACTTCCCGCGGTTCTGCTCGAGGGAGACGGAGGAGCCGTCCTGGCTCGGAAGCGAGAGAGCGGGCGCTTTGTCGCCGGCAACGGGCGGGTCCGCGGCGACGGCGAGGCCGGTCACGAGAAGAAGGAGGAGGCCGACGACGCTGAGAGGCTTCATACCGGAAAGACTATCAGAGTGAGTCTCAGGCGCGCAGGCGGCCCACCTTAGGGATCCCGCACGTCGTACGCGCAGAACCGGGGACCGCACTTCTCGTTCGCGAACCGCTTCTCGAAGCGAGCCTCGAGCTCGCGGAGCGCCATGTCCTGCCCCTCGAACCTGAGGACGAGGAGCTTCTCGCCAGTTTTCGGCGAAGCATCCGGCTGGAGAATGGTGACCGGGCGATCCGTGTAGTAATCGAACAGGGGCCCCTGGAACCAGTCGTTGAGCGGCTCCTCCGTCAAGGGGATGAAGACCATGCGGGAGAAGCGCTCTTCGCGCAGCGACTTGAGGAACTCGATGTCCTGCGGCGTGCCCAGCTGGACCCCGAGGATCTCTTCGTAGCTCTCCCTGGAGAGCGATCTCGAATGAAGACAGAGGAGAAGGCTGCCGATTCCGGCTGCGATCTGAAGTCGCCGCCGTCCCCGGAGCGAGGCGATGAACGCGGCCACGAGAGCGGCGCCGGGAAGCGCCAGCCAGAGCTGCCAGTAGACGTGGATGTAGCTCCCTTGCCGGAACATCAGCAGCCACGCACAGCCCGTGAAGGCTGTCGCGGCGACGAATAGCGAAAGGAGCCATCCATCCCCTTCCAGCTTCGTTTCACCAGAGTCGCCGGCGCGTCTCAGGATGGTCCATCGCCCGGCGAGGAAAACGCATATTCCAAGGACCAAAAGAAGAAAGCTCCGCCCGAAGTTGGCCCCGAGGTAGAGCCACTGCCGCGCCGCCCACTCTCCGAAGGGCACCGCCTCCGAGCGCCGCCCGAAGGACCGGGCGAGCGGCGCCCACGCCTCGCTGAGACCTCCCTGCATGAATGCCATGAGCCCGATCAGGAGGGCGAAACCGGCGATCCCGCCGGCAATCGTGGAGAGCAGGGCGCGGCGGGACGGCTCGTCCCTCCGTCGCCAGAACCGCGCCACGAGGTAGACGCCCGTGGCGCCCGCGCTGAGAACGGCCGTCCAGTGGGCAAGGACCGCCAGGCCGGTGAGCGAAAGGTGCGCGGCCCGCGCGGCCGGCGTGGGGCGTCGCAGATAGGCTCCGAGGGCCACGATCTGCCAGACACCGAGCAGCATTCCGTCGAGCTCGTACTTCGCGGTGATCTGGAACGTCGAGAAGAGCGGCAGCGAGACGAGGACGAGGCCCGCCGCGAAGGCCGCAAACAGGTTACCGGTCGCATGGAGCACCACGAACAGGAGCCCCGCGGCGATGCCGGATGAAAGGAGAAGGTAGAACCCGCGCGAGGCCCATTCGTCCGTGCCAGTGATCCGGGCCGTCTGCTGGAACAGCGCTTTCATGAGGAAAGGATGGTCCGTGTAGTGGCGCGGGCTGCGTCCCGGTTCGCCCCACCGGACGTAGGCGGCGCTGGTCGTCCCGAACTGGGATCGCAGGTCGCCGGACCGGTTCCCGCTCCGGGCGTTGAACGAAAGGAATGCGTTGTCCCAGTAGTAATGGAGGCGGGTGTCGAGAAACGGGACCGGCAGCCGGTCCCACACGAGCGTCACCTGACAGAGGGCAACGAGAGCCAGGCTGGCCGCGATGATTCCGGCCCGGCCGGGGATCGCGCTTTCGGCAGGCCGCTTCTCCGCCCGGCGACCCGCTTTCCCGCGCTTCGGCATCTTCTCGAAATGCTAGCAAACGAAGACGTGCAGGAAGCCACGGCGAGACAAGGAGCTACCGAATGACAAAGGGGATCGTCACCACGGTCCAGGTCTTGACCTTCTTGCCGTTCTTCACGGCCGGCGTCCAGGACCACCTCTCCACGGCTTCCTTCGAGCTTTCGGCGAGACCCACACTCGGCCTGATGTCACGAAGGATCTCGACGGCTTCGCTTCGACCCTTCTCGTTCACGAGGACGCGCAGGAGCACCGTTCCCCCCACTTTCAGCTTCCGGGCCATCGGAGGCACCTCGGGCTGAACCGTCGTCGCGACCGAAGGCGCGATGTCGACCTGAGAGATGTCGAGGAGATCGCCCTCCCTCACGGCGGGCGTCGCAGCGGCCCGGGCCGCGGCGGCCGCCTCGTCGGCGCGCCTCTTTGCCTCTTGCTCCTCGCGGGCTCTGTCCAGCGCCTGCCGGGCGTCCTCGGGCGGTGGAATGGGCCTGGCGGTCGGGGTCTCGCGCCGCCTCGGGGTGCGTGCCGCGGCGGGGCGCTTCTCCTCCGTTTCGGGGGGCGAGAGAGGAGGCGGGGGGCTCGCGAGGGCCTGGGGCGCCGGCGTCGGCACCGCCGCCGTCGGGAGCGCCGCCGTGGGGGCCGCGGGGAGGGGTGTCGGTGGGAGCGAAGAGACCTCGGCCGTCGTCTGCCAGCGGAGTCGCGAGATGACCACCACCACGAGGACGAGGCCGCCGAGAATCGCTCCAGCCACGAGAAGTGCGCGGAGGCCGGCCCGCTTTCTCGGCGGAGCGGCTCTGGCCGGCGGTGCGGGAACAGGGGAGGGCGCCGCCGCAGCCGGCTCCGGGAGAGGCGAAGTGAGCGGGGTCGGGACGGAGGCGGGGACGGCAAGGCGCGACGCGGGAGCGAGCCTTTCCTGGGGAACGACCGTCTTCTCCCCCAAGGCGTCGGCGGACTTCGGGACCGTGACGACAGAGAGCCGCGGGGCGCGTGCGACGACCGGGCCGCCCGAGACCGGTACGAGGGGGACACCGAGCGCCGCTGCGAGCGCCTCGACGAACGCGGCGCAGGACGGGAACCGGTCGGTCGGCTTCTTGGCCAGCGCCTTCGCGAGCACGGCGTCGACCTCCGCCGGGATGTCGGAGACGATCGATGACGCCGGCGGCGGCGGGATGACGGCATGTTGGTGGAAAAGCAGGAGGGGCGAGTCGGAGCGAAAGGGGACGAGGCCGGTGAGAATCTCGAAGGCGATGACGCCGAGGGCGTACTGGTCCGCCCGCCCGTCGAGCGGCACGCCCTGCGCCTGCTCGGGAGCCATGTAGAGCGGCGTCCCGAGAGCGACCCCCGCCTGCGTCAGCCCCGACGTGCTCGTGGAGCTCCGCGCCAGGCCGAAGTCGGCCAGCATCGGCCGCCCCTGCACGTCGAGGAGAACGTTCCCCGGCTTGACGTCGCGGTGGAGGATTCCTTTCGAGTGCGCGTGGTCGAGCGCGGCCCCCACGGCCTGGAGCCACGCTATCGTGATGCTGAAGGGCATCGGCCCGCTGATGTGTGCCTTGAGCGAGCCGCCGAGGACGAGGGGCATGACGAGGTACGAGACCTCGAGACCTTCGACCGTCTGGGTTCCGAAGTCGTAGACGGGAAGGACGTTCGGGTGCTCGAGGCCGGCCACCAACCGTGCCTCGCGGAGGAATCGCTCGCGGTACGCGGGGTCCTCCGCGATGGGCGTGAGGATCACCTTGACGGCGACGGTGCGGTGGAGTGTCGTGTCCTCGGCTTTCCAGACCTCGGACATTCCGCCCACGCCCGCCTTCTCAACGAGGCGGTACCGGCCAAACAGAGTCCCTGCCTGCGGGGACATCGTGCCGGGCAGCATACCGCCCGCGGCGCCGGCGCAAGAAGGCTCTCAGCGAGGCCGCGACGAGGCGGATGCGGGAAGCTCCTTCATTCGTAGACCTTCTCCGCGGCGGCCTCCGCGTTGGCGTCCTGCTCGACATCCCTCACCTCGGGCGCGCGCTCCAGGACCTCGCGGTAATACTCGTGCTGGATCAGGAGGTTCATGATCTCGTTGGAGCCCGTCCAGATCATCATCAGGCGGACGTCGCGCAGCAGGCGCTCGATGGGGTAGACGTCGGTGTAGCCGATGCCGCCCAGGACCTGCATGGCGTGGTTGACGATGGTCCAGGCCGCCTCGGTCGCCGTCTTCTTGGTCTCGCTGACCAGACGGCGCGCGTCGAGGCCGGCGTCGATCTGGCGTGCGGCCACGTAGGCCAGCGCCCGCGCCGAGTCGAGCAGCGTGATCGAGTCGGCGATCTTGAAGGAGACCGCCTCGAACTCGCGGATCAGCTTGCCGAAGGCCTTGCGGCGGTTGGAGTAGCGCGTCGCCACCTCGAGGGCAGCGCGGGCCGCACCCAGCGCGCCCCCGGCCGAGGTCATCCGTTCCGGCACCATCATCCGGTTGAAGATGTCGCCGCCGGCGTGCAGCGGGCCGACCAGGTTGGCCGCCGGCACGCGGACGTCGCGGAAGACGATGCGCCCGGTGCCACCGCCGCGGGTGCCCAGGAGGCCGTAGACGTGAAGCACCTCGACGCCGAAGGCGCGCTCCACCAGGAAGACCGAGAGCGACTTCTGCGGCTTCGCCTCGGGGTCGGTCTTCGCGTAGACGAGGAAGACGTCGGCTCCCTCGGCGCCCACGACAAAGCGCTTGGCGCCGTTGAGCACGAAGGAGTCGCCGTCGCGCCGCGCCGTGGTGGTGGCGCCGAAGAAGTCCGAGCCGCCGCGCGGCTCGGTCAGCGCCTCGGCGGCGACCAGTCGGCCGGCCAGGAGGGGCCTGAGGTAGCGCTCCTTCTGGTCGGGCGTGCCGTAGAGGTTGAGCGCTTCGCCCACGATGCTCGGCATGGCGAAGGCGCAGCCGAGGGAGGAGCCGAGGACCCCCACTTCCTCGAGCGCCGCCATCTCGGCGACCCACGAGAGCCCGCGGCCGCCCACGGCCGTGGGGAAGCGTAGACCGAGGAGGTTCTCGGCGCCGAGCGTCTCCACGTACTCGCGCGGGTAGCGGATGCGGTCGGCATCCATATCCTTGAGCAGCTTGGGTGGGACGCGGTCGCGCACGAACGCGCGAACCTCGTCGCGCACCCGCCGTTCCACGTCGGAGAGCAGGAAATCGAACATGGGAGCCTCCCGTGCGATTGGAGGTACTTTCCTCCCCCCGTGTCGGGTCCGTCAAGGCTGGAGGCGGGAGTCTGGAGGCAGGCGGGGCGCGACGGCCGCGGCCGCGCCTCTTAAGAGGTGAGGCGAACACGTGCGGCTCGATGGCTCGAGAAGACTCGCGGATCCGGGTAAGCGTAGATCGAGGAAATGGGACCTGACCCCACTCTTCTTGACCCCACTCTTCTTGACAATCAGCTTTGCGGCCGCAACTCACCGCCCCGCCGCCAGGCATCGGTCGTTGCCGGTGCGCCGCCCGATGAGTCAGACTGACGGCATGATGGAACGTCCGGAACGGACCGAAGCCGCGCCCTATTACTTCACGAACATTGACCTGGTCCGGGACGGCGACATCGCCCGCATCCTGGAGTCCCAGCTCGACGAAGCGCTCGCTCTCTTTTCGGGCATCTCCAGGGAGAAGTCTCTCTACCGATATGCGCCGGACAAATGGAGCCTCCGCCAGCTCCTGAATCACATCAGCGACACGGAACGGGTCTTCGTCTTCCGGGCCTTCTGGTTTGCCCGCGGGTTCGAAAGCCCCCTACCGGACTTCGATCAGGGGACCGCCGCCGCAGGTGCCCGGGCCGACGACGTCCAATGGGCAGTCCATGTTGAGGAGTTCCGGCGGGTCCGCCTCGCCACCCTGGCCTTCTTCCAGAACCTGCCGGCCGACGCCTGGATGCGAAAAGGGATCGCCAGCGGTAATCCCTTCACCGTGAGGGCCCTCGCCTGGATCGCCGCCGGCCACTTCGCGCATCACATGGCGATCCTCAGAGAGCGGTATCTTTAGCGGCCGAGGGCGGTCCTATAATTGAAAAGTGAGGCACGAGCCCAGGTACTCGTAATAGAAATTTGACACCTGACCCTAGTTTCCTCAGATCCGGATAAGCGTAGATCGAGGAAATGGGACCTGACCCCGGTCTTTCGCGGATGCTTCAGCTCTTCGACGAGGTCATTCCCCGCATTCCCTCCCGGCCGATTTCTCAGGTCCGGCGCGAGATCGAAGAGGTTCGGCGGGCGCGCGGCGTGGGAGGACGAGGTGGGCGGCGGCGCGCCCTTCGTTGATTCTGCTCGATACGTCGGTCCTCATCGACGGCATCACGAATCGTGTCGGCGTCACGTTTGCCAATCTGTGATTCGGGGATCTCTCCGAAGGGGCGGGCGGCTCAGGGAAGATACGTCTCGCCGTACATGAGGTACTTGTCGACGCCGCGGGCGGCCTTGCGGCCTTCCTCGATGGCCCAGACGACGAGGGACTGGCCGCGCACCATGTCGCCGGCGCCGAAGACGCCCGCGACGCTCGTCATCCTCTCGCCGTCCGTCACGACGTTTCCGTGCTCGTCGAGCTTCAGCGAAAGGTCGTGGATGAGCCCCGTCTTCTCGGGGCCAAGGAAGCCGAGAGCCAGGAGGACCAAGTCGGCCGGGAAGATCCGCTCGCTCCCCGGAATCTCGACGTGGTGGAAACGCCCGTCGGGGCCCTTCCTCCAGTCGAGGTCGATCGTGTGGACCTCGCGGACGCGTCCCTCGGCGTCGCCGCCGAATCTCTTCGTCTGGACGGCCCAGCGCCTCGGGTCGGCACCCTGTAACGCGGCGGCCTCCTCCTGCCCGTAGTCCATCTTGTAGACCTTCGGCCAGAGCGGCCACGGGTTGTCCGGGGCGCGCCTCTCGGGCGGGCACGCAAGGATCTCGAGCTGGACGACGTTCTCGGCCCGATGGCGGAGGGCGGTCCCGACGCAGTCCGTTCCCGTGTCGCCGCCGCCGATCACGACGACGTTCTTCCCCCGGGCGGAGATGAACTCGCCGTCGGCGTGCCCCGAGTCGAGGAGGCTCTTCGTGTTCGCGTGGAGGAACTCCATCGCGAGATGGATGCCGGAGAGGCCCCGCCCCTCCACGGGCAGATCGCGCGCCTGCGCCGCGCCGCAGCAGAGGACGACGGCATCCCACTCGGAGAGGAGGCTGGCCGACGGGACGTCGCGCCCCACGTCGACGCCGGTGACGAAGCGGATGCCGGCGTCCGCCATCAGCCGGACGCGCCGCTCGACGAGCCGCTTGTCGAGCTTCATGTTCGGGATGCCGTACATGAGAAGGCCCCCGACGCGGTCGGAGCGCTCGAAGACGGTGACCGTGTGCCCCGCGTGGTTGAGCTGGGCGGCGGCGGCGAGCCCGGCCGGTCCCGACCCGACGACGGCGACGCGCTTGCCCGTGCGGGATTGGGGGGCGTCCGGGCCGACCCACCCCTCCGCGAAGGCGCGGTCCGCGATGACGCATTCGATCGTCTTGATCGTGACCGGGTCGTCGTTCAGGCCGAGGGTGCACGACCCCTCGCACGGGGCGGGACAGACGCGCCCCGTGAACTCGGGGAAATTGTTCGTCTGGTGGAGACGGACGGCCGCTTCCTTCCACTGGCCGCGCCAGACGAGGTCGTTCCAGTCGGGAATCAGGTTGTGGACGGGGCAGCCGGAGGCCATCCCTCCAATGAGCTTTCCCGTGTGGCAGAACGGCGTCCCGCAATCCATGCAGCGCGCGCCCTGGCGGCGGAGCGTCTCCTCGGGGACCTTGGGATGCGACTCCTCCCAGTCCTTGACGCGCTCCTCGGGCCGCCGGGGGCGAGGGGCCTCGCGGCGGTACTCGAGAAAACCAGTCGGCTTGCCCATCGTCAGCTACCGCTCACCCGGACGGGGTTCTGGGCGTTCTCCGCGAAGGCGGCCATGACGGCCTCGTCTTCCGAGAGCCCGCGCTCGCGCATCCGGGCCTGAGCCTCGAGGACCCGGCGGTAGTCGTTCGGGAGGACCCGGACGAACCTCGGGAGCCACGCGTCCCACTCCGAGAGGATTCTCCGGGCCACGGTGCTCTGCGTGTACGTCCCGTGCCGCCTCACGAGTTCCTTCAGGATGGCCGCCTCGCTGGCGTCCTCGACCTCTCCGAGGCCCACCAGCTCGGTGTTTACGCGCGTGGCGAAGTCGCCCTTCTCGTCGAGCACCCATGCGAGGCCGCCGGACATGCCGGCTCCGAAGTTCCGGCCGGTCGGACCGAGGACGACGACCTGCCCTCCGGTCATGTATTCGCAGCCGTGGTCGCCGATCGCCTCGACGACCGCCGAGACGCCGCTGTTGCGGACGCAGAAGCGCTCGCCGGCCACGCCGCGGATGTAGGCCTCGCCCCCCGTGGCACCGTAGAAGGCCACGTTCCCGATGAGGATGTTCTCATTTGGAATAAAGGTCGACCCGGCCGGCGGAACGACGACGATCTTGCCGCCCGAGAGTCCCTTGCCGACGTAATCGTTGGCGTCCCCCTCGAGGAGAAGCGTGATACCGCGCGGGATGAAGGCGCCGAAGCTCTGCCCCGCCGAGCCGAGGAAGCGGAGACGGATGGTGTCCTCCGGCAGCCCTTCCGCGCCCCACCGCTTCGTCACCTCGCTCCCGAGCATCGTCCCGACGACCCGGTTCCCGTTCTGGATCGGGAGGGTCGCCGTGACGGGCGTCCGGTTTTCGAGGGCGGGGCGGCAAAGCGGGATCAACGTCGTGGCGTCGAGGGCCTCCTCGAGGCGGTGCTCCTGCGGGAACCGGAACGTCCGCTTGACGTCCTTGGGGACCGTCGGCTTGAAGAGGATCCGCGAGAAGTCGAGGTTCCGCGCCTTCCAGTGATCGACCGCGCGGCGCATCTCGAGCCGCTCGCTCCTCCCCACCATCTTGTCGAAGGATCGGTACCCGAGGTGCGCCATCAGCTCGCGCACCTCCATGGCGATGAACCGCATGAAGTTGACGACGTGCTCCGGTTCGCCCGTAAACGTCTTCCGGAGAATCGGGTCCTGGGTCGCCACGCCGACCGGGCAGGTATTCAGGTGGCAGACCCGCATCATGATGCAGCCGAGAACGATGAGCGGCGCGGTGGAGAAGCCGAACTCCTCGGCGCCCAGAAGGGCCGCGATGACGACGTCGCGCCCCGTCTTCAGCTGGCCGTCCGTCTCGAGAGTGACGCGGCTCCGAAGGTTGTTGATCACGAGGACCTGGTGGGCCTCGGCGAGGCCCAGTTCCCACGGGATGCCGGCGTGCCGGATGCTCGTCAGGGGCGAGGCCCCCGTCCCTCCATCGTGGCCGCTGATGAGGATGACGTCCGCGTGCGCCTTGGCGACGCCGGCCGCGATCGTCCCGACCCCCGCCTCGGCGACGAGCTTCACGCTGATCCTCGCGTCGGGGTTGGCGTTCTTCAGGTCGTGGATCAGCTGGGCGAGGTCCTCGATGGAGTAGATGTCGTGGTGTGGCGGAGGGGAGA
>Ga0315281_10011863_pt1 | contig 11899 bp, 11 predicted proteins | sample YL17G07_0_MG_FD_204540 | JGI IMG/M metagenome (GOLD analysis project Ga0315281, IMG submission 204540) | Sediment microbial communities from Yellowstone Lake, YNP, Wyoming, USA - YL17G07_0 | ecosystem: Environmental > Aquatic > Freshwater > Lake > Sediment | place: USA: Wyoming | collected... | reverse complement strand
CGGAACATTTCCGCATTCCGGCTTCGGAATGGGGATCGAACGCTGCGTCGCCTGGATCACCGGAGTGAAACATCTTCGCGAATGCATTCCGTATCCGCGGATGCTCTACAAGATTTATCCCTAGGCAGTCCGCGCGCCGATGACCAACGGACCACCGAACGACAAGAGCGCCGAAGACATCGCCACCGATCTCGAGCGAATCCGCGACCTATTCGCCGTTTCCGGGGGAGATTCCGCGGCCCGGGAACGGGCGGAATCGGAGCTCTTTCGGGAATTCCACCGCCTTTGGCATGCCGTGCCAGCGCAGGCGGACCATCACCTCGAAGAAATGGCGGAAGAGTTCAGCGGAACCGAAATTCCGGAAGAACCCGTCGATCCGGCTTCGTATGAGAAGGAGCTCCTTCGGAAAGTGGTCGCGCGATCGGTCCACACCGATTCGCCGAAGTTCATCGGGCACATGACTTCGGCGCTGCCCGGGTTCATGCCTCTCCTGTCCCGGCTTCTGATCGCTCTCAACCAGAATCAGGTCAAGACCGAAACCTCGCGGGCCATGACGCCGTTCGAACGGCAGGCGCTCGGGATGCTTCACCGGCTCGTCTACGGGCGTTCCGAGGCTTTCTACGCCGCGGAAGTTCAGAACATCGAGAGCGCGCTCGGCATTCTCACATCCGGCGGAACGACGGCGAACGTGACGGCGCTCTGGTGCGCACGAAACGTGGCGCTCGGGGCCCGGGAGGCCACCGTTTCGCGCCCGGCCTTCGCGGGTATCGAAGTCGAGGGCCTCGGAGCCGCTCTCGAGCATCATGGATATTCCGGCGCTGCGATCGTCGGCTCGGAGTTGATGCACTACTCGTTCAAGAAAGTCGCCGGGCTCCTCGGAATCGGATCGAAGAACCTGTTGACGGTTCGCGCCGGTCGCGACAATCGGATCGATCTCGATCGGCTGCGCGGCAGGCTCGACGATTGCCGCGAACGAAACCTCCGCGTTCTGGCACTGGTTGGAATCGCCGGGACGACCGAAACCGGAAGCGTCGATCCCCTCGAAGCGATGGCTGACATCGCCGCAGAGGCGGGGATCCACTTTCATGTCGATGCCGCCTGGGGGGGGCCCACTCTGTTTTCAAAGCGCCATCGTTCGAAGCTGGCAGGAATCGAGCGAGCCGACTCGGTCACGATCGACGGTCACAAGCAGCTCTACCTGCCTCTCGGAATCGGCTTGCTCCTCTTCAAAGATCCTCAGACCGCGCGCTCCATCGAGCAGCAGGCGCGCTATACGATTCGCGCCGGATCGGGCGATCTCGGACGCCGGTCGCTCGAGGGCTCCCGTCCGGCGATGGTCGTTTTCCTTCATGCCGCGCTTCATCTCCTCGGCCATCGCGGGTACGAGATCCTCGTCGACGAAGGAATCCGAAAGACCGATTTTCTGGCGAGCTCGATTCGCCGGCGGCCTGAATTCGAGTTGCTCGCCGAGCCGGAGCTGAATATTCTCGTTTATCGTTATGTTCCGTTGCCGATGAGAGCCCGCGTCGCGTCGCGAAACGTGACGGTCGACGACAATCGCAGGATGAACGAGCTCAACGAGGCGCTTCAGCGCACCGAGGGACGCGCCGGAACGAGCTTTGTCTCTCGAACCGCGCTGGAGACGACTTGTTATGGCCCCGAAATCCCGATCGTTGCGCTTCGGGTGGTGCTCGCCAATCCTCTGACGGACGAAAAAGACATCGAGGCGGTCCTCGACGAACAGGTCGCCACGGCGCGGGCTCTCGAAGCCGACGCCGCACTCTGCGCGATCGGGTCGAAAAGTTGAACCCGGATTTCGCGGTGCGGCCTGCGGGCCGGAAAGGGCGTGCATGACCGGAACGCGAAAAGCAGCGAATTACTGGGACTACCTGAGTCTCGACCGCCTTCTGAGCATTCAGGGAGGAGTGGAAGGGGACGAATCCCGGCTCGAGACCGACGAGCTCCATTTCATCGTGGTTCATCAGGCGTTCGAGCTCTGGTTCAAGCTCATCCTTCGGGAGCTTCGCGTGGGACGAGATCATCTTTCGGTTCCGCGTGTCCCGGAAGAGAACATTCCCTACGTCGTTCACCACCTTCGCCGGGTCAACGAAATTCTGAAGTTGATGGTTGACCAGTTTCGGGTGATGGAGACGCTGACACCGCAGGATTTTCTCGCCTTTCGCGACAAGCTCTCCACGGCGAGCGGGTTTCAGAGCTTTCAGATGCGGGAAGTCGAAATGGTTCTCGGGCTCGAGGATTCGGTTCGTCACGCCTACGGAATCGGAGACCCCCTCGAGCAGATTCGCCGAATCGTGGATTCGAATCCGTCGTGGCAATGGGTCTGGGACCGGATTGCTGCGGCGAAAAACGAAACACCTCTCCGCGCGGCGCTACTCGACTGGCTCTTCCGGACTCCGATTCAGGGGTCGACCCCGGATTCTCCGACGGACGAACGGGCGGTCGAGCTGTTCCTGCGCGACTATCTGGCCGCCGTCTCCCGCCACAACGACGAGCAGGCCGCCGAAATGGAATCGTCGTCGGGCGGTAATGCCGTCGAGATTCGGAACCGATTCGCTCAGAGTACGCAGGGCGCTCAGGATTTTCTCTTCGCGGAGGACGTTCTTCCCGAGCACCGGCACAAGATGAGGCGGGTTCGGGCCGCGCTCGTGTTCATCGAGTCGTATCGCGATCTGCCGCTTCTGGCCTGGCCGCGCCTCCTGATCGACACCGTCGTCGAGCTCGAGGAACAGCTCGTTCTCTGGCGAACCCGGCACGCCAGGATGGTTGAACGGACCATCGGCCGCCGGATTGGTACCGGTGGATCGTCCGGAGTCGATTATCTCGACCGGACCGCCGGTTACCGGATTTTCGGCGAGCTCTGGGCGGTGCGCACCCTTCTTCTCGCGCGCCCGCTTCTTCCCGCTCTCGAACATCCCGAAGCTTACGGATTCGCGAGGTAGAGCCCATGGATCTTTCTCTCGAAGGGCGTCACGCCCTCGTTTGCGGCGCCAGTTCCGGGATCGGGCGCGCGACCGCGCTCGAGCTCGCGCGCCTGGGTGCGCGCGTAACTGCCCTTGCCCGCTCGCGCGAGAAGCTCGAGGCGCTTACGATCGATCTGAAGCAGGCCGGTTCCCCCGAGGCCCGCTTCGTCGTTGCCGACCTGTCGATCCGACCCGCACTGAAGCGCCACGTCGAGCAGCTCCTTTCGGAAGCCGGACCGGTTCACATCCTCCTCAACAACAGCGGCGGCCCCCGGTCCGGGCCGATCCTCGAGGCGGAGGAGTCGGAGTTTTTGGAGGCCTTCAATCAGCACGTACTCGCCTCTCATCAGCTGGTTCGGCTCTGTCTGCCGGGAATGCGGGACGCCGGTTACGGCCGGATCATCAACGTCATCTCGACGTCGGTTCGCGAACCCATCGCCGCTCTGGGAGTGAGCAACACGATCCGGGGCGCCATGGCCTCGTGGGCGAAAACCGTTTCGAAGGAGCTCCCGCCGGGCGTGACGATTAACAACATCCTTCCCGGATACACCGCGACCGACCGACTCCACGTTCTCTCCCTCGCGATGGCGGAAAAAACAGGGCGCTCGGTATCAGAGGTGGAAGAGGATTGGATTCGCTCGATTCCGGAACGCCGAATTGCCAGACCCGACGAGCTCGCCGGAGTGATCGCATTTCTCGCTTCCCCGGCAGCGGCTTACATTCGGGGCGTGAGCCTGCCGGTGGATGGGGGAAGGCTGAACAGCATCTGAATGCACTTCGACATCTTCTTCTCCATCAGCCAGACACCGGTCGACGGCGTTATGCCGGGCGAGGCGCAGATGTTCCGGAATTTTTTCGACCAGGTCTCCGCCGCCGACGCTCTCGGATTCGGCACGGCGTGGATCGCTGAGTCGCACTTGTCGAGCGAGGTGCAGAAGACCCATCGCAATCCGGTCATTCCGCATTGGGTCGGGGAGGTCGGGCTGAATGTCGACTTCCTGCAGCTCGCCCATCAGATCTTTCGCCGGACGCGACGGATCGAGGCGGGTTCGGCCGTGATGAACATTCTTTGCAACGGCGGCCCGGTGGCGGCCGCCGAAAGGGTGGCGGCGTTCGCCGCCCTTCATGGTGTCGATCCGTCCGAAGAACGGCGGATTCACGTCGGTTTTGCGGCCGGCCGGTTCGAGTTCATGAACCGAGCCGCCGGCATTGTTCCCCGATCGCCCCTCGAGGAAGCTATCTGGCCCGCGCTCAAGGGGAAGGTTTTCGCGGAGGCGGCTGAGATTTTCGTCCGGCTGGTCGGCGGGGAAACGATCTCGAGCGACGATGTCCGGAAGACGACCCTGACTCGCGAAGATTTTCGAAGCGACGAAGACTGGAAGAGGGCGGAAGCCGCAGCCGGCGGGGTTCGAAGCCGGATCGACATTCCGAGGCGGTGGACGTTCGAGAAGCTGAAGATCGTCCCGCAGGATTGGCGCCGCGAGCTCGTTCAACTCGTGATCGGCTCGCACGAACCGGCGCTTCAGGAAGAGGTCAATCGACTGGCCCCGGTTCAGGTTTTCAATTTGTCGATCACCAAGCCGGAAATCATCGAGGATACCCATCGGCGAATGACCGGCGCTTATCATCCTTCGGGCGGGCCCTGGAAGCGTTCTTACATGCCGCGAACGGTATTCGTTTTCCTGAACGAGCAGGCGGGCCGTTCACCGGCCCAGCGCCGCGCCGCCGCCAAAGAAGAGGCCCGTGCCGCTCTCGGCGCGTACTGGACCGCCCTCGAGGGAACGATCGATCCGAAAAAAGTCGAGAATGCCGCCGACAATGCTTTGATCGGCAACGCCGGCGACGTCGCCGAGCAGATTGCCGCCCGTTTTCACCCGGCCGATCGCCTCATGCTCTGGTTCGATTTCTTCAATCACGACAACGCCCGGGTGATTTCGAACATGGAATCCTTCATGACGCAGGTCGCGCCGCGAGTGAGGGAACAGGTGAAGCATGAGTGACAAGACGCCGCCGCTTCCTTCTTCAACCGGTCTTTCCCGTCCCGGAAGTGAAATCTATCCAACGAGCCCGCTCGGTGAAAACGATTCGCGGATCCCAACCGGGCGCGACGTCGAATGGGAACCGCTCGTCGACTATCGAAGGAACGGTGTCTCGGAAACGACGATCCACGGCGCTGTGGCCTGGGCCTCCGGGGGGAAACTCGTCCATTCGTTCGGCGGCAATGTCCTTTGTTATGGCCGCAGCATGATGAAGCCGCAGATGATGAAAACCTTTACGGGGCTGCTCGCTCCGGTAACGAGCTGGGAGCAGAAAGCGATCGCCGTATCGAGCCACAATGGATCGACCGAGCACGTCGCGGCGGCACAGTCGCTTCTCGCGGAAGACGAGTGGGGGCTGATGCAGACGCCGCTCGACGTTCCGCTCGTCCAGTTCGGCCGGCAGGTGCGGCGCCCGAGGCGCTGGTATCACTGTTGTTCCGGCGAGCATGCGGCGCTCCTCCTCGGTTGCCGGCTGCGAGGGTGGAATCGCGCCGGCTACACCCTTCCTCAGCATCCTTTCTTCCTCGCCTATCTGGAGGAGCTTCGGCGTCATCTCGGAAAGGATTGGCAGCCTCTCCGCGTCGCACGCGACGGCTGCGGATTGCCGACGGCGTCGAACACGGTGACGGAGCTCGCGATTCTTTATGCCTCCCTCGCGAAACACCGGGACGAGGACTGGATCTGGGAGGCGATGATGCGCCACCCCGACCTGATCGGCGGCTTCAATCGTCTCGACAGCACGATTCTGAAAGCGTGCCACGGGAAAGTGATCGCGAAAGAGGGCGCCGACGGCCTCCTCGGATTGTCGATCGTTCACGACGATTTTCCCGAGGGGCTCGGCATCGTGATCAAGATCGCGCACGGCTGGAACCCGCGCGCCACCTGGTACATCGCGCGCGCCGTTCTGGGCGTTCTCGGGTTCGAGCTGCGAAATCCCTATCCGCTTCATCGCCAGAAGGCTTTCCTTGTTCCGGGCGTCGTCCCTGCCGCGAGGCTTGGCGCGCTCGAGGCCATCCCGACCTGGGACGACTGGGATCCCGATCGCGATCGCTGGTATTACGATTGGGAGCGGTACAGCGGGGGGGGAAGCGAGCCCGGAACGCCATGACGATTCGAGCTGCAGCATTCACCGCGATTCTCGCTGCCGCTTCCGTCGCGGGCGCAGTGGTCCCGGCCGCACCCGCGGGTCCGGGCGATCCGGGTGAGAAGGGGGTCCTGGTCAGCCGGGTGAGTGTGACCAGTCAGGCCGGCGGCCCCTGCCGGGCCGAAGCGGCTCCCATCGCCCGCTTTCGCGGAGGGAAGTTTGAAGAGGCCTCCTTCTCGCTGGGCGACAGCGATAACACGTGTGAGCGCCTTTCGGTCGAAAAATATCCCCTGGCCTCTCTTCCGAAACTGACCGCCTATTGGCACGGAGAGGTGCTGGGCGAAATTGTTCCGAAGAAAATCGGCGTGTCCTCGTTCGACTGCACCGACGTTTGCGTCGGCGAATCGGAGTGCAGGTTCCGGGTTCCGCCGAACGTTCCCAGGAGGCGCTCCACCGCGCCGAACCGGGAATCATTCGATCTGACGGCCCTTTCGGCCGACGTCCCGCAGCCGGCGAAGAATTCGATCGGAGCCGCGGATCGAAAGAACCTCGAACGCGCGGCGGTCAGGCTCGCGGAGGAAAAAATCCACAGCCGCGCCGGGAAGCGAGGGGTCGCGTCGCTGGCCCAATTCGAGACCTTCCCCGGTGGAAGCCCCGGCGAGACCGGCGCGTTCGTATTCGTCGTCTCGAAACGGGGCAAGGAGACCGTCGGTGGCGTGACGATGATCATTTTGTCCTCGATGTCCAGACCCGTCGTCGCTTTCTCCGAATTGACGGAGATCGGCGAGGGGGGATTTTCCGGCCGGTACTCGTTTCTCGACTGGATCGACATCGATGGCGACGGCTCCAATGAGATCCTGGCCCGCTTCGACCAGGAAGAGATGCACGAGTTTGTGATTTTCCGAAGGGCCGGGAACGCCTACCGGATCGCGTTTCGCGGGGGCGGCTTCGGCTGCTGAACGGGAACAGGCGACGGTACCACTTCTCCCTCCGCCCGCTATGATGAGCCGTCTCGATCGCCGCCACTCTGAAGGAGCCCTCCCGTGAGCCTCATCGAATCCGAACGACAGGTCCGTACTCTGGCGAATTTCATCGGCCACCGGTTCACGGAGCCCTCGTCGGGCGCTTACCTCGACGACATCGCGCCGGCAACGGGGGAGCGTGTGGCGCTGGTGCCGCGGAGCGGCGCGGCGGACGTGGACGTCGCGGTGAAGGTCGCGCGATCGGCCTTCGAGGGGGCGTGGGGGCGTTCGACGATCGCGGAGCGGGCGGAGCTGCTCGAGCGCGTGGCGGATCGGATCCAGGCCCGTGCCGGGGAGCTCGCGGAGCTCGAGTCGCTCGACACGGGCAAGCCGCTAAAGCTGGCGCAGACCGTCGATATTCCGCGAGCGGTCGCTAACTTTCGATTTTTCGCAGGTGCGATCCGGCACGATCAGACGGCCTGTCATCCCATGGATGGCGCCATCAATTACACGCTTCGGCGGCCCGTTGGCGTCGCCGCGCTCGTTACGCCGTGGAACCTGCCCCTGTATCTCCTCAGTTGGAAAGCGGCACCGGCGATCGCGATGGGGAACACGGTCGTCGCGAAACCGAGTGAGCTCACTCCACTGACGGCTGCCGCTCTTGCCGAAATCTTTCTCGAGGCGGGTGCACCCGAAGGAGTTTTCAATCTGGTCCACGGAATCGGAAGCGAAGCCGGACATGCGCTGGTCTCGCACCCTGACGTATCGCTCGTGTCGTTCACCGGGGGAACGGCGAGCGGTGCGAAAGTGGCCGCCGCGGCGGCGCCGGGATTCAAGAAACTGAGCCTCGAGCTCGGCGGAAAAAACCCGACGATCGTTTTTGCCGACTGTGATTTCGAACCGACCCTGGAGGGAGTGGTGCGTGCGGGATTTCTGAACCAGGGACAGGTCTGTCTGTGCGGATCACGAATCCTGATCGAGCGGCCGATTTACGACCGGTTCGTCGAGGCTCTCGTTGCCAGGGTGCGCGGGATGAAGGTCGGCGATCCGACTCATCCGGAGACGAGCCTGGGCGCCCTCGTTTCGACGGGGCACCTCGAGAAGGTGGAAACCTACCTTCGTCTCGCGAAGGAGGAAGGGGGGACGATTCTCTGCGGCGGGAAGCGTCCCTTTCTTCCCTCACCGTTTGAACGGGGAGCGTTCCTCGAGCCGGCGGTCATCGCGGGGCTTTCTCCCGGTTGCCGAACCGCCACCGAAGAAATTTTCGGTCCTGTCGTCACGGTTCATCCGTTCGAGACCGACAGCGACGCGATCGCGATCGCGAACGGAACCCGTTATGGGCTGTCGGCTTCGGTCTGGACGCGCGATCTGGCTCGTGCGCACCGGGTGAGCGCTGCGCTCGATGCGGGGATGGTGTGGGTGAATACCTGGCTCCTTCGCGATCTGCGGGTCCCATTCGGGGGAGTGAAGGACTCGGGGGTCGGTCGCGAAGGGGGAGCCTGGTCCCTCGATTTTTTCAGCCACGCCCAGAACGTGTGCGTGAAACTGTGAGCCGGAGGGAACGCCTGTGAAACAAGGAAGAATCGTCGCCGGAATTCTCGCGCCTCACCCGCCCCATCTCGTTTACGCGGAGAATCCCCCTCAGAACGAGCCGAGAGCCGAGTGCGGCTGGGAAGAGCTCCGGTGGGGTTACGAGCGTTGCAGAAAAAGCCTGGCCCGGAAGGATTTCGATGTCCTGATCGTTCATTCCCCTCACTGGCGAACGTTCGTCGGGCATCACTTTCTCGGTGTTCCTCATTTCGAGAGTCTCTCGGTCGATCCCGTTTTTCCGAATCTCTTCCGGTATCACTTCAAGCTCGACGTCGACGTCGAGCTCGCCGAAGCGATCGAGGAGGAGGCGAAATCGGCCGGGCTCGAGACGCAGATGATGCGCAATCCCGATTTCCGGGTCGACTACGGAACCATCACGTCCTGCCACCTGGTCAATCCGTCGTGGGACAAGCCGATCGTCGGCCTGTCGTCCAACGGCGCGTACTACTACTTTTCGAATGAGGTCGGACAGGCCCAGATGACGGCGCTGGGGGAGGCGACGAGGCGGGCCGTCGAAAAAAGCGGCCGCCGCGCGGTTGTGCTGGCATCGAACTCGCTCAGTCACCGGCATTTCACGGTCGAGCCCGCGATTCCCGAGGACATGAGCCACGAGCATTCGTACCACCACGGCCAGTATCTCTGGGACATGCGAATGCTCGAGCTCATGAAACAGGGCAAGGGGAGGCAGGTTGCCGACGAGCTTCCCGATTTCATCGATCAGACCGAAAGCGAGATGAAAGCCGGGAGTCTGATGTGGATGCTCGCAGCGCTCGGATTCCCGGACTACCCCGCGGAAATTCATGCGTACGGGACCGTCATCGGAACCGGAAACGCGGTCGTCGAATGGGATGCCGAGCGCGCGCCGGCCGGAGTCCGGGTATGAGCGGGAGTACGACCGGGCGTTCGGGATCCGGCCGAATCGTTCGCGGTTACATCGTCCCTGGAATGCCGCATGTCCTTCTCGCACCGGAGAAGAGCGCCGGGTGGAGCTCGCTTCGTGCGTCCTTCGGCCGGCTCCGGCAGGAGATCGAGGAAAGCGGCGCCGATCTGCTTCTTCTCTACAGCACGCAGTGGATCAGCGTGATCGGCCATCAGATCCAGGCCGATCCGAAACCGAAATGGGTTCATGTGGATCCCGAGTGGCACGCTCTGGGCTCGATGCCCTACGAGTTCCGGATGGACCCGGAATTCGGCAAAGCCTGCGAAGGCGCCGCCCGGGCCCGAGGTCTTCACGCCAGAACCGTTGCCTATCACGGCTTTCCCATCGACACGGGAACCGTCGTCGCCCTGAAGCTTCTCGACCCGGAGAATCGCCTTCAGGCCAGCGTCGTTTCGTGCAACATGTACGCCGATCGCGCCGAGACGCTCGTTCTGGGCAAGGCCGCGCGGGACGCAGTGATCGCGACCGGGCGCCGCGCGATCGCCGTCGCGGTGACCGCGCTCTCGAATCGGATGTTCACGTCGCCGATCGACCCTGCCAACGATCGCATCTCGTCGCTCAAAGACGACGAATGGAACCGGAAAATCCTCGAGATCCTGGGAGAGGGGCGTCTCGAAGACGTTTCGCAGCTCGCCAGAGAGTTCTCGTCTCAGGCCAACGGCGATCAGAAGATGAAAGCCATCTGGTGGCTCGCCTCGCTGATGGGAGAGCACAACGATTACGACGGGCGCGTCTTCGACTATCAGCCGGTTTGGGGAACCGGAGCCGCACTCGTGGGGCTCACTGCGTCGACGAAGCCGGCGGCCAGACTCGAGTTTGACGAAGAGGGCGTGGAGAGTTATTCGGGCGATCGTGGAGTCCTGGCGACGACGACCGGCCCTGACGCATCCCCTTCCGCTCCGGCAGGAAACTCTTCGAATGAAAGAGCATCGGCTGACCCTTCCGGCCGGGTTGCTCGTGAAAAAGCCGGAGCGACGATTTCGAGCTCCGGGGCGATTCGAACCGATGCGGCGCCAGGGCCCGTGGGGGCATATCCGCACGCGAGGCGCGTCGGGGATTTCCTTTACCTGTCCGGGATCGGTCCCCGGCAGGCGGGAACCAACGAAATCCCGGGCGGACCGGTGCGGGACTCCGCCGGAGCTCGGTGTGACTACGACATCGAAGCTCAAACGCGGGCGACCATCGAAAATATCCGCACGATTCTCGAGTCTGCAGGGTCGTCTCTCGACAGGGTTTTCGACGTCTCCGTTTTTCTCATCGACATGGCGCGCGATTTTGCGGCGTTCAACCGCGTTTACGCCGAATACTTCGAACACGTCGGCGCGACGCGAACGACGGTCGAGGTTCGAGCCCTGCCGACCCCGATCGCGGTCGAGCTGAAGGTCGTTGCATTCGCGGCGTAGCCCGGAGCGACCCCTCATGGCCAGGATCATCGACATCTCGCCGATCGTTTCCGATCGAATCGCGGTGTGGCCGGGCGACGTTCCTTACCGCCGCGAAGAAGGGCTGAGTCTGGCGAAGGGAGACAACATCGGTTTGTCTTCGATTCACACGACGGTTCACGTCGGCGCTCACGCCGATTCTCCGGTTCACTACGTTCGGGATGGCCGCGCGATCTCGGAAGCGCCTCTCGATCATTACTACGGTGCTTGTCAGGTCGTGCAGGTGAACGTGCCGCGAGGGGTGAGGATTCGAACGTCCGACCTCCCGGTGCCGATCGTCGCGCCGAGAGTTCTTTTCAGGACCGGCTCGTTTCCCGATCCCGAGCATTTCAACGAGGACTTCTGCAGCTTCTCGGCGGAGCTGATCGAGTTTCTGTCGGGTCACGACGGGCTGCTCGCCGGTATCGACACTCCGTCGATCGATCCGTTCGATGACAAGGGTCTGGAGAGTCATCAAGCGCTCGCGCGTTTCGGAATGTCAAACCTCGAAGGGCTCGTTCTCTCGCACGTCGATCCTGGGCTTTACACTCTCGCGGCGTTTCCGCTTCGAATCGAAGGAGCCGACGCTTCTCCCGTGAGGGCGGTGCTCATCACCGGTCGGGTTGGGCCGGACTGATCGAGGGATTGGCGCGGATGGGGCGCGGCAGTCTGACGGAGCCCCGCCCCTTCGCATGTCTCCCTGGTCCTTTTTCCCGTTTTTCGGAAGAATGACGGTCTTCCCTCCGACGCAACCCTTGTGACATCGCCTCGCTCCCATTACGATTCTTCCTGCACATGGCCAATGACGGAGCGGGAGTTGAAAAAGGGACCGGCCGGTTCGAAATCCAGCGGCAGATCGGCGAGGGAGCTTTCGGTTCGGTC
>Ga0315281_10011862_pt1 | contig 11899 bp, 11 predicted proteins | sample YL17G07_0_MG_FD_204540 | JGI IMG/M metagenome (GOLD analysis project Ga0315281, IMG submission 204540) | Sediment microbial communities from Yellowstone Lake, YNP, Wyoming, USA - YL17G07_0 | ecosystem: Environmental > Aquatic > Freshwater > Lake > Sediment | place: USA: Wyoming | collected... | reverse complement strand
AGGTCACTTGACACTCCAAGCATCCCGAGCGGAGCGCCGCGTCCCCCGTTCGGGCCGCGAGACCCGGCCCGCCGGGGCGAGACGGCCTCGACTGCGCTTCGCTCCGCTCGCGCGAAGCGTGCGCGGAGCGAAGTCGAAGGATCCGCGCCATTATCATCTCAACAGGAGTCATCCATGATTATCGTCATGCGTCACGACGCCACCGCCAAACAAATCGCCGAGGTCGTCGCCAAAGTGGAATCCAAAAATCTGCGCGTCAACATCTCGCGCGGCGAGGAGCGCACCATCATCGGCGTCATCGGCGACGACCGCCCGATAGACCGCACGCTGTTTGAAGCGCTGGACGGCGTCGAAAAGACCGTGCCGATTCTCAAGCCATTCAAACTCGCCTCGCGCGAGATGCACCCGCTCGATACGCTCGTCCCGCTCGACGGCCTGAAAGTCGGCGGCCTCCAGATTGGCATCATCGCCGGGCCGTGTTCGGTGGAGAGCCGCGAACAGATTTTAGAAACAGCGTTCGCCGTGAAAGAAGCGGGCGCCGTGGCCTTGCGGGGCGGGGCGTTCAAGCCGCGCACCTCGCCCTACAGTTTTCAAGGCATGGGCGAGAAAGGCCTCGAACTCCTCGCCGAGGCCCGCGAAGCCACCGGCTTGCCCATCGTCACGGAGGCCATGTCCCCGGAGCAAGTCCCGCTCGTCGCGCGCTACGCCGACGTGATTCAAATCGGCGCGCGCAATATGCAGAACTACGCGCTCCTCAACACCGCCGGTGAGTCGGGGCGCACCATCCTCCTCAAACGCGGTATGATGTCCACCATCGAGGAACTGCTCATGTCCGCCGAATACATCCTGGCCCAGGGCAACAGCCGGGTGATCCTCTGCGAACGCGGCATCCGCACGTTCGAGAAGTACACCCGCAACACCACCGACATCAACGCCATCCCCGTCCTCAAGCAAATGTCGCACCTGCCCGTCATCCTCGATCCCAGCCACGGCACGGGCAAATGGGAATACGTCCTAGCGGTCGCGCGCGCCGCCATCGCCGCCGGAGCCGACGGCCTCATCATTGAAGTGCATCCGCATCCTGAAGATGCCCTCTCCGACGGCGCGCAATCCCTCAAGCCCGAGAAGTTCGCGCAACTCGTGAGGGAAGTAAAGAAAGTAGCTGAAGCAGTGGGACGTTGCGCATAATTTGGTGATTGGGCGATTGGAAATCACTAAATCACCCAATCTCCAAATCACTCGACATGGATGAACCGGCCTTTACCCTCTCCCACACTCGCATCGCCATCATCGGCCTCGGCCTGATGGGTGGCTCGTTGGCTCTGGCTTTAAATGGACGTTGCCGCGCCCTTGTAGGTGTTGACCCCGACGACTCTACCCGCGCTCTGGCCCGCGCCCGTGAGGTCACTTGTTTTCCCGAACTGGGCGCCGCCCTCGACACCGACCTTCTCATCCTCGCCACGCCCGTCCGCTCCATTCTTAGTCTGCTCGCTAGTTTGTCCGACTCTCATTTTGTCATTCGGCACGCGAAGCGGACATTTGTCATTGACTTAGGCTCCACCAAAGGCCTCATCACCTCCGCCATGCAAACCCTCCCGCCTCACTTCGATCCGCTCGGCGGTCACCCCATGTGCGGCAAAGAAGTCAGCGGCTTCGCCCACGCCGACCCGGAGTTGTTCCGCGATAAAACTTTTGTGCTCACGCCCTTGCCGCGCACCTCGCCCGCCGCGCTCACCCTCGCGCTCGAACTCGTCGCCGCCCTCGGCGCGCAACCTCTCCTCCTCGCGCCCGAGCAACACGACCAACTCGCCGCCACGAGCAGTCACCTGCCTTACCTCGCCGCCACCGCCCTCATGCAGGCCGCGCAATCTCTAAACGATGACTTGCTCTGGGCCATGACCGCCTCCGGCTTCCGCGACACCTCCCGCCTGGCCGCCAGCGATCTCACGATGATGATTGACATCCTGCTCACCAATCGCCCGGCCATCCTGAACTCCCTTACCCGTTATCGCACCCAACTCGATTCACTGTTCGCCCTCATCGAATCATCCGATCCCGCCACCCTCCGCGCCGCCCTCGCTCCCGCGCAAGCCAAACGCTCTGCACTGTTCCCCTCTCCCAACGGGAGATATGTCCTCCGAAGCGAAGCGGAGTGGGGAGGGGTTGGGGGTGAGGGAGAAATCCTTGATAAATGAACGCGCTTCCCATCATTCCCATTCCTCACCCTCTCTCCGCCCGCGTCCGCGTCCCCGGCTCCAAAAGCCTCACCAACCGCGCCCTCCTCCTCGCCGCCCTCGCCGAGGGCACGACCACCCTCACCAACGCGCTCAATTCAGACGACTCGCGTTACTTCATGGAGTCGCTTGCTCGATTAGGTTTCGCGCTTGTCCAACCCGCAGTTTCCAATTCCCAATCCCAAATTACCATTACAGGACTCGGCGGCCTTATTCCCTCTCCTCAATCAGAATTATTCGTCGGCAATGCCGGAACCGCCGCCCGTTTCCTCACTGCCCTCCTCACCCTCGGCCACGGCGACTACACCCTCGACGGCGACGCCCGGATGCGCGAGCGCCCCATCGGCGACTTGCTGGATGCTCTGACTCAACTCGGCGCAAATGTTCAATCTGTCAATCGCCCAATCACTCACTCATCGCGAAGCATCCCTCTGGGACCCAATCATCTCTGTCCTCCTGTCCACGTCCTCGCCTCCGGCCTCCCGGGTGGTCGCGCCACTGTCGCCGGAGACACCAGCAGTCAATTCCTCTCCGCCCTCCTCATGGTCGCTCCTTACGCCCAGGCGCCCGTCGAACTCGTCGTCGTGCATGGCCTAAACTCCAGACCCTTCGTTGACCTGACCCTCGGCGTGATGGCGGACTTTGGCGTGACCGTGGAGCGCGACGGCTACGACCATTTCTCCATTACCCCTCAGCGTTATCGCTCCCCCGGCACGTATGCCATCGAAAGCGATGCCTCCGCCGCTTCCTATTTCTTCGCCGCGCCCGCCATCTGTGGCGGCGCCGTGCGAGTCCTGAACGCCTCGCTTCGCTCCTCGCAAGGCGACATTGCTTTTCTGGGCGTGCTGGCCGACATGGGGTGTGCCGTGACCGAGGGCGATCATTGGATTGAGGTCGAGGCGAGGCCTGAATCGCCTCTGCGCGGCGTAGACGTAGATCTGCGCGACCTTCCCGACACCGCCCAAACCCTCGCCGCCCTCGCGCCTTTCGCCGTTTCGCCCACCACCATTCGCGGCATCGCCTCCGCCCGCGTCAAAGAAACCGACCGGGTCGCCGCCACGTGCGCGGAACTCCGCCGCCTCGGCGTCACGGTCGAAGAATATCCCGACGGCTTGAAAATTTACCCGTGCCAAAATATTCAACCGGCTACGATCCACACCTACAACGACCACCGCATGGCCATGGCCTTCGCCCTCATCGGCCTGCGCGTCCCCGGCGTTGTCATCGAAAACCCCGGTTGCGTTTCCAAGACCTTCCCGCGATACTTTGAAGTCATTGAGTCATTGCGTGATCGGACGATTGGGTGATCGAGTCATTGAGTCATCCGCCATTTGTCATCTATGAATCTCGCCCTCCTTGGCTATCCTCTCTCCCACTCCCTCTCGCCCGCCATGCACAACGCCGCGCTTCACGCAGTCGGTCTGCACGATTGGTATTACGACGCCCTGCCTGTTGAGCCGGAACACCTCGCCGACACTGTAGTCCGCCTCCGCGCCGCCGACTACGCGGGTGCTAATGTCACTGTCCCGCACAAAGAAACCATCATTCCTTTCCTCGATGGCCTCACCCCCACCGCCCAAGCCATCGGCGCAGTGAACACGATTGTCAAACGACCTCAACTTCACAACTCCCCCTCTCCTGACGCGCGCTCTTCGCGTCAGGAGAGGGGGCCGCGGGGTGAGGACTTAATCGGCCATAACACTGATGCGGCTGGATTGTTGGCTGACCTGCACTCACACAATCTCTCAATCACCAATCGCCCAATACTTATCCTCGGAGCAGGCGGCTCTGCTCGCGCCGCCCTCGCCGCCTGCCTTGGCGTCGGCGCAAAAATCCGCCTCCTCGCCCGCCGCCGTGAGCAAGCCGAATTACTAATTATTAATTACTCACTCCTCACTCCGCGCCAAGCGCCTGTTGAAATCCATGATTGGTCGCCCCTCGGCTTTTTCCAAGCCTCCGACAACTGCTCGCTCATCATCAACGCCACACCCCTCGGCATGAGTCCTAACACCGACGCCTCCCCCTGGCTCGCGGGCACCCCCTTCCCGCCGGATGCGTTCGTCTACGACCTCGTCTACAACCCCGCCGAAACCCTCTTCGTCCGCCAAGCCCGCGCCGAAGGCCTCCGCGCCGCCACCGGCCTCGGTATGTTAGTCGAGCAGGGCGCTCTCGCCTTCGAACTCTGGACTGGCAAAACCGCGCCCCGCGCTCTCATGCGCCAAGCCGCTGAAGAACATCTCGCCTCACCCTTTCACCCTTTCACCCCTGCCCCCCTGCCAGAGAGCAAGGGAGCAGGCAGGGGAGACACCCAATGACCCAACTCCGCTTCCTCACCTCCGGCGAATCCCACGGCCCCGCGCTCGTCGCCATTCTCGAAGGCCTACCCGCTGGCCTCGCCCTCTCACCTGCTGACCTCGCGCCCGACCTCCTCCGCCGCCAAACCGGCTACGGCTCCGGCCCGCGCATGAAAATCGAACACGACACCGCGCAAATCCTCGGTGGCGTCATGGCCGGCCACACCACTGGCGCGCCCATTTCGTTGCTCATCCCGAATCTCGACCACGCCAAATGGCAAGGCCAAGCCGTCGAGCCGATGACCATCCCGCGTCCCGGCCATGCCGACCTCACCGCCGCCGTCAAATACGGCTACGGCGATTTGCGCCTCGGCCTTGAACGCGCCTCCGCCCGCGAGACCGCCGCGCGGGTCGCCGTCGGCGCGATCTGCCGCAAATTGCTGTTAGAGTTTAGAGTCACAGTTGGGAGTTACGTCTCCGAAATCGGAAACGTCATCGCAGATTTATCCGCCCTGACCGTGGCCGAAAGAATCCAACGCGCCGAGGCCTCCGAAGTCCGTTGCCCCACCGAAGCGGGAACCGAATCCATGCGCGCCGCCATTCGCGCCGCGATGGAAGCCAAAGACACTCTGGGCGGCGTTTTTGAAGTCGTCGCCCTCAACGTCCCGCCCGGCCTCGGCTCGCACGTCCATTGGGATCGCCGCCTCACCGCCCAACTCGCCGCCGCCATTATGAGCATCCACGCCATCAAAGGCGTCGAAATCGGCGAAGCCTTCGCGAACGCCCAAAAAACAGGCACGCAAGTCCACGACGAAATACGTATAGACCTGCGCACTCACACACTGTCTCGTTCCACAAACCGCGCTGGCGGCATGGAAGGCGGCATCACCACCGGCGAACCCCTCCTCATCCGCGCCGCCATGAAACCCATCTCCACCACCCTCAACCCGCTCCAATCCGTTGACCTCGCCACCGGCCAACCCGCGCCCATTCACTACGAGCGCTCCGACTTCTGCGCCGTCCCGCGCGCCGCCATCGTCGGCGAAGCCATGGTCTGCCTCGCCCTCGCCGATGCCCTCCTCCAAAAACTCGGCGGCGACTCCCTCGCCGAAATCAAACCGCGCTTCGACTCACTCCGGCGTACGCGTCTTGAAGACCTGCTTATGACCAACACCCCCACCGTATTTTGGCCATGAACCTCATCCTTTACGGTCCCCCCGGCGCCGGCAAAACCACCATCGGCCAACTCGTCGCCGCGCGCCTCAACTATCAATTCATTGACGGCGATGACTGGATTGAAAAGAAATGGTCGAGGAGCGTGGTCTCGTACTTCGACGGTGATGCCGTATCCGCTTTCCGCGCCCGCGAGACGGAGGCGTGCCGGACGTGGTCGGCCCTCGAGCGATGTGTCATCGCCCCCGGCGGTGGCGCGCTGATTAACCCGCACAGCCGCGCCGCCCTCGCCGCCACCGGAGTCACCCTCTGCCTCACCGCCACCCTCGACACGCTTCTCTCACGCCTCAACGACAGTCACCCGCGCCCGCTCCTCCACGCCGACCCGCGCGCCCACCTCGCCGCCCTCCTTCAAGAACGCGAGACCCTCTACAACTCATTCCCTTTGCAAATCTCCACCGACAACCGCCCCCCCGAGTCCATCGCGGAAGAAGTCCTCGCCCTCTTCCGCGCCAACGAACACCTCACCCGCTTCGACCTCCCCGCCTCCACCGCCCTCATGGGCCACGGCCTCCTCAATCACTTGCCCGAACTTCTTGCCTCCCACCACCTCCAGCCTCCCTACCTCCTCATCTCCGACTCGAACACAGCGCCTCTCTACAGTGCTGTGATTTCCCATGCCCTCTCCCCCTCTCCTGACGACGCCTTTGGTCTTCGTCGTCAGGAGACGCGAAGCGGACGGAGGGGTGAGGTCGTTTTCCCCGCCGGAGAATCCTCCAAAACCCTCGACACTCTCCGCGCCCTCTATTCCGCCTGCCTCGCCCACAGCCTCGACCGTCACGGAACCATCCTCGCCCTCGGCGGTGGCGTCGTCGGCGACGTGGCCGGATTTGTCGCCGCCACCTTCATGCGCGGCGTGCGCTGGGTCAACCTCCCCACCACCATCCTCGCCATGGCCGACTCCAGCCTCGGCGGCAAAGTGGGCGTTGACCTCCCCGAAGGCAAAAACCTCGTCGGCGCGTTCCATCCGCCCACCCTTATCCTCGCCGACTTCGACACCCTCGCCACTCTGCCCGCCATCGAAACCCGTTGCGGCCTCGCCGAAATTATTAAATCCGCCCTCATCGCTGACCCTGCGCTCTTCTCCGAAATCAACTCTTTCTACAATATGAACCAACATCCTGAGTACAGCGAAGCGCAGTCAAAGGATGTGCTCCCCTCCGCCCCCCTGCTCCCAAGCGAAGCGCGCTCCCCTGCCGCTTTTCCCTGTCCCCCGGCCTTTGTGACTCGTGCCGCCTCGATAAAAGTCGGTTTTGTTACCTCTGACCCGTTTGAGAAAGCGGAGCGCGCCAAACTCAACCTCGGCCACACCATCGGTCACGGAGTCGAATCGGCCTCGGGTTACGCGCTCCGGCACGGGGAAGCCGTCGCCATCGGCCTCGTTGCCGAAGCGCGCCTCGCGGAAACTCTCGGCCTCGCCGCGTCCGGCCTCGCCGAGCAAATCGCAACTTGTCTGCAAAACGTGGGCCTACCCACCCGTTGCGTTGGCCTCGACCCCCATGCCATTCGCGCCGCGATGAGCGGTGACAAAAAGAAATCCGGCGGTCAACTCAAATTCACCTTGCCCAAAAACATCGGCGAAGTTGAATTTGGAATCGAAGTCGAAGAACAAACTCTCTCCGCCATTTTGGAGCAAATCACCCATGCCTAACGACACGTCTCCAACCTCCAACCTCCCGCTCGGAGAGCGTCCAACCTCCATCCTCATCCTCCACGGCCCCAACCTAAACCTCCTCGGCACGCGCGAGCCGATGGTCTATGGCTCGACGACGCTGGCCGAGATTGACGCTCGCTTGAAAGCCGAAGGGGAAAAACTCGGATTGACCGTGCGGTGCTTACAGTCTAATCACGAGGGCGCGCTCATTGACGCTCTTCACGACGCGCGCGCGTGGGCCGCGGGCGTTCTCCTCAACCCCGGCGGCTATACCCATACCTCCGTCGCCCTCCGTGATGCCATCTCCAGCATCAGCCTGCCCGTCGTTGAAGTGCATCTCTCCAACACCGAAGCCCGCGAAGAATTCCGGCATCGCTCTCTGGTCGCGCCCGTATGTATAGGCACAATCCGTGGTTTTGGCTGGCGCTCGTACTTGCTCGGCCTCCGCGCCCTCGCCGACTTTATCTCTGACTCAAAAAAATAGACCACGCTTGCGCATGGCCTAATCCTTTAGACTCCCCTCTCCCAGCGGGAGAGGGGTTGGGGGTGAGGGCGAGCTACTATCCGCCCCCCACCACCTTACAAAACTTCTCCATATCAATATTTCCCCCCGACACGATACACACCACCTTGCCGCTCCCGGCTTGCCCATTTAACGCGCACGCCACCGGGCACGCCCCCGCGCCCTCGGCAATGACGCGATTGCGTTCTGCCATAAGTCTCAACGCCTCGGCCACTTGACTTAACTCGGCGACCAACACCCCGTCAATCAATCGTTTCGCCCGTTCCAGCATTTGCGGAAACACCGTCTTGCTTCCGATGCCATCCACAAAAGAGGGCTGGTAGTCCACGACTTGCGGAACGCCGCTCAGGAACGACTCCGCGAGGGGCGCGCCGGTCTCGACCTCGGCGGCGTAAATGCGACACGCCGGTTTCCTGGCCCGCAAGGCCGCCGCGACCCCGCACGTTAGCCCGCCCCCGCCCCATGGAATCACGACGGTGTCCACGTCGGGCAAGTCCTCCAAAATTTCCAGCGCCAGCGTCCCGTTGCCCGCCATCACGTGCGGGTCGTCGAAAGCGTGAATGAACGTCGCGTCCACGCCCGGATACGCGCGCTCTTGAAACGTCTGCCACCAGCGCTCGAAAGAAACTTTGATCACCCGCCCGCCGAGCCGCTCGATGGCTTTGATTTTTGTCTCCGGCGCGGTGTCGGGCGCGACGACGGTGCAGGGAATCCCCAACTCGCGCGCGCGCCACGCCACGCCCTGCGCCATGTTGCCCGCGCTCGCCGTCAGCACCCCGCGCGCCAACTGCTCCGGAGACATATGCGCCATCGCATTCGCCGCGCCGCGAATTTTGAACGAGCCGATGGGTTGGAGATTCTCAAGCTTGAGATAAATCTCGGTCGGAACGTCAAAAACATTCAGCCGCACCAACGGCGTCCGAATCGCCGAGCCGACGATGTTGCGGCGGGCGTCTGCAACTTGAGCAAGAGTAATAGTCATGGCTTTTTAACTTTTAACCACGGAGCGCACAAAGAACACCAAGAAAAATTTCGTGCCCTTCGTGTTCTGCGTGGTTCAAGGTTTAGAACTCGACCCAACTTCCAATCTTCTTTCCCTGCGCCTGCTTGTAAACATACTGCGCCGCCGCCAAGTCTTCCACCGCCAATCCAAGTGATTTGAATAACGTAATCTCATCCTGCGAACTTCGTCCTTTCTTCGTCCCAATCACTAATTCCCCAATCTCGGCCTGGATATGCTCCGGCCCAATCGCGCCATCTTTCGCCGCGAAGAGATAATCCCCCGCCTCATTGAGGGTAGACTCACGCCGGTCAACGAACAGGCTCGCGGCGGCCATCGTCGCGCTATCCACCTCGCGCGTGGTAGGGATGCTGGAGCCGACGACGTTGAGATGCGCGCCGGCCGCGATCCATTCGCGCTTTACAATCGGTTCGCGGGCCGTCGTCGCGGTCACAATCAAATCCGCGCCGCGTACGGCGGCCTCGGCGGTCTCTACGGCTTCAATCGGGAACGAGTAGCGGGCTTTCATCGCTTCGGCAAATTTCTGCGCGTGCGTCAGGTCGCGGCTGGCCACCCGGCAACGGCGAAGCGCGCGGGCGCAGGCCATCGCCGCGAGGTGCGTGTGGGCTTGCACCCCCGTGCCGAGGAGGGCCAGATCGCCCGCCTCCGCGCGCGCCAGTAGTTTTGTCGCCACGCCCGACACGGCGGCGGTGCGAATGGCCGTGATGGCCGAGGCGTTCATGAGCGCCAGCAGTTCGCCCGTCTCCGCGCTGAAGAGCAGGACGCTCCCCTGATGCGCGTCTTTGCCGATGGCCGTGTTCTGCGGAAACACACACACCGCTTTCAAGCCGTAGGCCGCCTCAGCGCCGCCAATATATGAAGGCATAAGACCCATCAGCCCCGCCGCCTCCGGCGGGCGCACAACCATGCGGAGCGGATTGTGAATTTGTCCTTTAGCGAGCGCCGCCATTGCCTTTTCCATCACGGGGATGCACTCGTCCATCGGCAAGAGTTTTTCGACTTCGGTGTGGGTGAGGATAAGAATTTGCATGATGATTTTAGAAATCACAGACCCTTGCACCGCCCGCACACTTGCCCCGGACGCAAGTGCCGGGGAGGGCAGGTGTTTCACGAATTACACGGATTATTCCCCTCACATAAAATCCGTGTAATCTGCGTAATCTGTGGTTTCAAATTAATTCCGGATAGAGAAGATATTCGTAATTGAATCTCGTTCCTCCGTCGTCAACTTTATCTCCAGCGCCTTCTTGGCCGGTTCCAGATGCTCCGGCTTGCGCGGCCCGATGATGGGCGCGGTGACGAGCGGGTGGCTCATCACCCACGCGAGGGCCAGCGAGGCCATATCGGTTCCGCGCTCCACTGCGCGGGCGCGGAGTTCGGCGAGGCCCGCGTAAATCTTCTCGTCCAAAAGTTTCTGGTAGGGTTCCGGGCGCAGAGTCATCCGCGAACCGGCCGGGTAGGGCGTATCCTTCGAATACTTCCCCGTCAGCCAGCCCCCGGCCAGCGGGCTAAAGGGCGTGTAGCCCAACCGCTGGTCGGCGCACAGCGGGAGCATTTCTTTTTCGTCGCCGCGTTCCAATAGGCTATAAGAATTTTGCGCCCACTCGAAGCGGTGCCAGTTGTATTTGTCGCTGAGCCACAGCGCCTTCGTCATCAACCACGCGGGCATATTCGACGCGCCAATGTAGCGCAGTTTGCCCTGGTGAATGGCATCGTCGAGCGCGCGCAGAGTCTCGTCGAGCGGCGTAGCGTAATCCGGTTCGTGGATGAGATACAGATCCAGATGGTCGGTTCCGAGGCGCGTCAGGCTGGCTTCGATTTGACTGAGGACGTGGCGCCGGGAGAGGCCCCAATCATTCGGCCCGTCCCCGACGGGATTGAAGACTTTCGAGGAGAGCACCATTCCCTCGCGGACTCTTGACCCCCTGGCCTTGAGCCAGTTCCCGATGTACGTCTCACTCCGCCCGCCGCCGTAAGCATTGGCTGTGTCGAAGAAGTTGAGGCCCAGCTCCCACGCCGTATCCATGATGGCGGCGGCTTCTTCTTCCGTCTCGCCTTTGCCAAAGAAAGCGGGCGCGCTCCCGATGCCGCCGAAGTTGCCACACCCCAGCCCCACCGCCGAAATTTTGAGTCCGGTGCGCCCTAGATTTTTGTATTCCATGGGTTATCCAGTGAGCGAAAACGATCAACACGCTTTAGCGCGTTTTTCCGTTTCAGCCGCCGATTTTCGCGTTAGCCCAACCGGCGGATTGATTTGCCAATTTAGCGCCGGGGAGTGTATCATGGCGTCTATTGCCTGACAAACGAGGAGTAAGTTTTAGAGGAAACCTATGCCCGATACGCCTATAGCCGTCGGGGAGAAAGCCCCGCTATTTTCGTTGGCCTCCCACACCGGCCTCAGCCCGTTGAGCCTCGCCGAACTGCGAGGAAAAGTGGTGGTGTTGGCGTTTTACGTCCTGGATTTCACCGGCACCTGACGCATCGAGCTCCGCCAACTGCAGGAGAATCTCTCCCGCTTCGAGGAGCTTAATGCCCAGGTCCTGGGCCTCAGTGTAGATAGCGTATACTCCCATCAGGCTTTCGCCGAGCAGTTGGGCGGGATTGCATTCCCGCTCCTCGCCGACTTCCACCCGAAGGGCGAGGTGACCAAAGCCTACGGCTTGTGGCGCGAAGACAAAGGCCACAGCCGCCGCGCCATCATCATCATTGACCGCGACGGCATTGTGCGCCATAGTGAGGTCATCGCCAAAGGCCCGCCGGAGGTGGAGCAGATGTTGGCGAAGGTCAAAGAAATAAGGGATAGTTGGTAATTGCTCAGCCGTATTCCCGCTTTCAGCGGATAAGAAGCGGAAAAGCGGATATGAGCGGCGCTCATCCGTTTTCGCGTAGCGGCTTGAATAATCCGCTGAAAGTTATGTGCCTGAGTAATTGCGATAGTTG
>Ga0315281_10011861_pt1 | contig 11900 bp, 13 predicted proteins | sample YL17G07_0_MG_FD_204540 | JGI IMG/M metagenome (GOLD analysis project Ga0315281, IMG submission 204540) | Sediment microbial communities from Yellowstone Lake, YNP, Wyoming, USA - YL17G07_0 | ecosystem: Environmental > Aquatic > Freshwater > Lake > Sediment | place: USA: Wyoming | collected... | reverse complement strand
TCGGGTACGTAACCGTGGATGATGGCGCCTACGGCGATTCCGGCGAGCACATACGGCCACACCTTGCCGACGATGTCCTTGACCGCTTGCACTGCGTAGGCCACGCGCGCGTTCCAGTCGAGATCCTCGCCGTCCTCAGCGTCACCCATGCGGATCTCGCGGACCCAGTCTTCAACGTAGCGGTCCATCTTGAGTCGCCCGATCACCCACCCGGCGATCATGGCGATCAGGAGTCCCGTGACCAGGTAGAGCGTCGCCACCGCCCAGCCGAATAGACCGAAGAGGAGTACGAGAGCGACCTCATTGACCATCGGCGCCGCGATAAGGAACGAGAAGGTCACGCCGAGCGGGATGCCGGCCTCGACGAAACCGATGAACAGCGGCACGGCGGAACAGCTGCAGAACGGCGTGACGATGCCGAGACTCGCGGCCATCACGTTGCCGGTCGCCTCACGGCGTCCGTGGAGCAGAGCGCGCGTGCGCTGCGGGCTGAAGAACGTGCGCACGACGCCGACGGCGAACACGACCATGGTCAGCAGCATGAGTACCTTGACGGTGTCGTAGATGAAGAACTCCAGCGACGACCCGAAACGCCCGTCGCCCAAATTGAGGACGTCCTGCGTGAGCCACGTCGCGATCGGCAGCCAGTAGTGATAGAAGACCGCCCAGAGGGCAACGCCGCCGGTCACGCGCGCCCAAAGCGGCAGACGCAGCCAGAGGCGCGCCAGCACCTTGTGCGGCGCGCGGCTGGGTGGCGCGTCAGGAGCCGGGGGCGAAGCGACCGCCGGCTCCGCGACGAAGGCGGCCGGCGGGGTCCCGCACTCACACATGGGCACTACGCGCGCTGCCTCCTGAGTCTCCTCGGTGATGGGAGGCACGGGGGTGATCGTCTGCTGAGTCATGAACGACTCATCCTTCCTGGACGTCGGGCGGCGCGGCGAAGCGCGTGATCATCGGCGTCATGGCCATATCGGCCATCAGCCGCTCGTAGTCGTAGGCGACGCGCACGAACTCGACGAAGCCTTCGCCCTCGCCCAGTCTGGCCGGGTCGACGAGCGCGTAGCAGACGCGCCAGTCGCCGTCCTTTGGCCGCCCCCCGCTCCCCACATTCACGAATACAGTGTCGCCCACGCTTCGCGCGTAGGGCACGTGCGTATGCCCAAAGAGGATCGCCGGGTAGGGGTACTCGCGCGCCATGCGCTCCATGGCGGAGGCGGGGCGATCCTCGAAGAGGTACTCGTTGATGCGCCGCGGGCTGCCGTGCACGGCGAGGATGTCGCCGCCCGGGGTCTGGAGCGTGAAGTGATCCTCGAGGGTGCGAAGGTACGCTTTGACCTCGTCGCTCGCCACGCGCTGCGTCCACGCCAGCGAGGCAGCTCCTTCGGCGCGCTGCTCGTCGGTCTTGTAGACGCAGCCGCAGTCGCCGGTCTCGAAGCCGATGCCCTGGTCGTAGTTGCCCATCAGGCAGGGGATGCCGCGGTCGCGCACCAGCAGGGCGACCTCGTTGGGTGAGGGCCCGTAGCCGACGAGGTCGCCGAGGCACAGGGTGCGGACGCCTCCGCGGCGCTCGATGTCAGCGAGAATCGCCTCGAGCGCCGGCAGGTTGCCGTGCACGTCGGAGAAGACGGCGAGCGGCTCATCTACCTGGATGGTCTTCACGGTGCCCTGCCTTTCCTTTCTTCATGCTGTAGAATTTATATCAACATAGCTTGACCATAAACATTTGTCAATGTATCGTTATCGCTTAGCGCCCTGCCCACGCCGCCAAGGAGACGACTGCCATGGCAGAGAGCACGATAAAGCGCCTCTCGTTCCTCGACCGCTACCTCACCGGGTGGATCTTCCTCGCCATGGCTATCGGCGTGTTTCTGGGCTGGGCGTTCACTGGGGTACCTGAGTTCATCAACAAGTTCAATGTCGGGACCACCAACATCCCCATCGCTATCGGTCTCATCGTGATGATGTATCCGCCGCTCGCCAAGGTGAAGTACGAGGAGCTCGGTGACGTCTTCCATGACTACAGGATCCTCGGCCTGTCGCTGGTGCAGAACTGGGTCATCGGGCCGCTGCTCATGTTCTTCCTGGCGATCATCTTTCTGCACAACTATCCGGAGTACATGGTCGGCCTCATCATGATCGGCCTCGCGCGCTGCATCGCGATGGTCATCGTCTGGAACCAGCTGGCCAAGGGCGACACCGAGTACGCCGCTGGCCTGGTGGCCTTCAACAGCGTCTTCCAGGTGCTGTTCTACAGCCTGTTCGCCTGGATCTTTGTCACCAAGCTGCCGCCGCTCTTCGGCCTCGAGGGTAGCGTCGTGAACGTCGGCATCGGGCAGATCGCCCAGAGCGTCGCCATCTACCTCGGCATCCCGTTCGTCGCCGGCATGCTGACGCGCTACATCGGGATCAAGTACAAGGGCCGCGAGTGGTACGAGCAGAAGTTCATCCCGCGCATCAGCCCGCTGACGCTCATCGCGCTGCTGTTCACCATCCTCGTGATGTTCAGCCTCAAGGGCGACCTCATCGTGCAACTGCCGCTGGACGTGGTGCGCATCGCCATCCCGCTGCTCATCTACTTCGTCGTTATGTTTTTCGTCAGCTTCTACATGGGCCGCAAGATCGGCGCCGACTACTCGAAGACGGCGACCCTCTCGTTCACCGCCGCCAGCAACAACTTCGAGCTCGCCATCGCCGTGAGCGTGGCGGTGTTCGGCATCGGCTCCGGCGTCGCCTTCGCAGCGGTCATCGGGCCTCTGGTGGAGGTGCCGGTGCTCATCCTCCTGGTCGGCGTGGCTCTGCGCATGGGGCGCAAGTACTGGGGCATGACCGACGAACCCGTGCCGGCGGCGGTCGCCGCCGGCGTCGACGAGGTCGCCTGCGACCCACCGAGGAGCTGACATGAAGATCGCCAGAGACCCCGCAGAGGCCGGCAGCATGGTCGATTTCGTCCCGTTCTTCAAAGCCTTCTGCAACTCGACGCGAGCCCAGATCATCGAGTTCCTGCTGGGCGGCGAGCGCTGCGTCTGCGAGATGACGGGCCCGCTCGACCAGAGTCAGCCACTCGTTTCGCACCACCTCGCGCTGCTGCGCGACGCCGGCTTGCTGCGCCTGCGCAACGAGGGCACGCGCACCTACTACTCCATCGACTGGGAGCGCTTCGACGGCGACCTCAAGGGCTTCCTGGACTACGTTCAGCGCCTGCGGGACGCCCCGGCCACCCCCAGCAACGCCGATAGCGCCTGCGGGACGAACGCCCGGGTCGCAAAGGCACGCAACGCGTCATGACCGCAACGAAAAGGAGAGCTACGTGAAACTCGAGATCCTTGGTTCAGGCTGTTCCAACTGCAAGAAGCTGATGGCCGTGACCGAAGCGGCCGTACGCGACCTCGGCATCCAGGGCGCAGAGCTCGTCAAAGTCGAGGACTTCCCCACGATCATGGCCTACGGCGTGATGTCGACGCCTGCGCTGGCGATCGACGGCAAGCTGGTGATGAGCGGCAAGGTGCCGTCGCAGGCCGAGGTCAGCTCGCTGATCACGACGGCGCTGGCTGCGCAGGGATGACGACGGGCCGGGCCTTCGTGGCGCACACCCCGCTCGGCCTGGTCGCCGGGCTACTCGTCGCCCTGACGCTCGTCGGGTGCGGCGCAAGCACCGGCGCCGCCGGCTCCTCCGCCGCACCGCTTGCCACTCCCATGTCGGCGCACAGCTCGGGCAGGACCGCCAAGGTGACCTTCGTCGAGCTGGGTTCCGACAAGTGCATCCCCTGCAAGGAGATGCGGCCGGTGATGGCTGCGATCGAGAGCACCTTCGGTGACCAGGTGAAGGTCGTGTTCTACGACGTCTGGGAGGACGACGCACCGGCGAGAGAGTACGGGATCCAGATGATCCCCACGCAGGTGTTCCTCGACGACAAGGGCGCCGAGTTCCACCGGCACACGGGGTTCTATCCTCAGGAGAAGATCGAGGCGCTGCTCATGGAGCAGGGCCTCACCAAGGTCGCGACGCCGTAGCGCGCCGTGCTGGAGCAGATCCTCACCAGCCTGAGCAACGGGCTCAGCCAGTCACTCGGCTGGGCCCTGCTCGCGGCCTTCGCCTGGGGCGTCGTGAGCATCGCCTTCAGCCCGTGTCATCTGGCCAGTGTGCCCCTGATCGTCGGGTTCATCTCGACCCAGGACGACGCCTCGACCGGGCGCGCCTTCAGGCTGTCACTCGTCTTCTCTCTCGGCGTGCTAGTCTCGATCGCGCTCATCGGCGTGATCACCGCCTCGCTGGGCCGCCTGGTCGGCGATCTCGGCGCCATCGGCAACGTGGCCGTGGCCGTGGTCTTCTTCGTCTTCGGTCTCTACCTCATGGATCTGTTGCCGCTGCACTGGACGTCGTTTCCGTCGACGACCCGCCGCCGCGGCATGCCCGCCGCCCTCGGGCTGGGCCTCGTGTTCGGGGTGGGGCTGGGCCCCTGCTCGTTCGCCTTTCTGGCGCCGCTGCTGATACTCGTCTTCGACCGCGCCCAGGTGGATTACGCCCTCGCCGCCGGACTCCTGGGGGCGTTCGCCCTCGGGCACTGCGGCGTCATCGTCGCGGCGGGCACGGCCGCCCAGAAGGCGCAGACCGTCGTCTCGTGGAGCGGTCGCTCGGGCTTCACGCGCTGGGTGCGCCGCGCCTGCGGCGCCCTGGTCGTTCTGGCCGGGGTCTACCTGCTCTTTAAATAGGCCGCCCGAGGACGGCGAGTCAGCCGCCGGCGTAGTCCTTCCCCACGCTCCAGCACTTGGCCAGCGGTTCGCCCAAGCTCCAGTACTTCTTGCTCGACATGTCGAAGAGCAGCGGCTTGAGCTTGGCGATGTCCACGATGCCGTTGGTGAGCACCTCGATATCGGCGTAGGTGCCGACGACCTCGCCGACGAACAGATCGTGGGTCGGCATCTCGATGTGCTCGATCAGCTTCAGCTCCATGGTGACCTTGCACTGCTCGATCATCGGCGCCGTGTCGAGCTCCCCGTAGAAGACGTCGAAGATGCCGCTCTTGTCCTCCTTGCGGCCGCTGACCATGCCGATGTGGTCCGTGACCACCATCATGTCCTCCGACGGCAGGTTCACGCTGAACGTGCGGTTGGCCTTGATGCCTTCGTTGGTGAGATGGATCCTGCCCATGCCGAGCGTGATGCCCTTGAGATGGGCGATGCCCACGTGGGCGATGGCGGCGAAGTCGGGCTTGCCGTCGACGGTCGCCCCGACGATGGCGGTGACAAGCGGGTAGAGAGCGTTGGTGGCGCCGAGCTTCTCCTTCACGGGAAACCTCTCTGGTCGGAGTGGAGTGGTCGGAGTGGAGTGGTCTGTGCGGAGTCCATACCCACGCCGGCCTCGCGGGCAACCCGCGCCCGCCGGCAGGACCCGCGAGGCTGGTTTCACAGGCGGCCGGTCAGGCGTCATGATGAAGGCGTGGCGACTCGCGAAAGAGAAGGGAATGGCGACGACGGTGAGGCTCGCCGGCGAGGGCGCCGGCGCCCGCGCCGCCGGCATGCGCCGGCCCTCATCGTCATCATCGTCGTCGGCCTCGCCGCGGTGGCCGTCGCCTTCGCGCTCGCCAGCGCCCTCGAGGACGAGCGCCCGCACGGCCCCTACCTCATCGGCGCCTGGACCTTCGGCGATCGCGGCTCGCTGGAGCGCGCGGTGGATGCCGGCGCCATCGACGAGGTGAGCGTCGACTGGCTGCAGTCGCGCGCCGACGGCAGCGTCGAAGCGCCCAAAGCGGATGCCGACTTCATCGCCGAGGCACGCAAGAAGGACTGCCGCGTGATTGTCACCCTCACCGACTACAACGAGGCGACCCACCAGTTCGACCCGGCGATCGCGGCCGCGATCCTGGCGACGGCGGAGACCCGCCGCCGGCACGTCGCGGCCGTCGCCGATTGGTGCCGCGACAACGACGTGGACGGCGTGGACGTCGACTGGGAGGCGCTCACGGCCGGACAGCGCAAGGGCTATGCGACGTTCGTCGAGGAGCTCGCCCGTCGGCTCCACCGCGATGGCCGCCTCATCGCCGTCGACGTGTACCCCAAGACCCGCGAGCCGGGTGGATGGGACGGCCCGCGGGCGCAGGACTGGCGGCGCCTGGGCAGAGTCGTCGACCAGTTCCGCATCATGACCTACAACTACTCGGGGTCCTGGTCCGGGCCCGGCCCGCTCTCGCCGCCCGCGTGGATGGACAAGGTGCTCGACTTCGCCGAGACGCAGGTCAAGCCGCGCAAGATCGTCATGGGCGTCGGCTTCTACGGCCGCGACTGGCGCGGCGCCCAGACCACCGACCTGGTGTGGGCGGACGTCCAGCGGATCCGCTCGGCCGACAAGCCGCGCGCTGCGCGCGGCCCCTCGGCCGAGCTCATGCTCTCGTACAGCCGGGACGGCGCCGGGCACACGGCCTTCTTCCCCGACGCCAAGGCGATCGACACCAAGCTGCTGATGCTCCTCGACCGGCATCCCCACATCCGCGGCGTGTACTGCTGGGTCATGGGCCCGGAAGACCCGGCTGCCTGGAAGGTGCTGCGCAAACGCCTGCACTGAGGCGCGTGCTCGAAGGCGACGAACCGCGCCGTCGGCCGCGCCCGCGTCACAGCTGGGGCGGTTCGCCGTCCCAGTAGCCACACAGCTCGAGGCGCCCCGTGACCCCGAGGCCGCGAAAGCGCACCTTGCCCGAGCGCGGGTAGTACGTCATCTCGTCGCTGCGCCGCTCACCGTAGGCCAGAAGGGTGAGCCCGAGCGCATGCGCAAGAAAGGCATGGGCGATCCCGCTGCCGGCAGGACGCACCAAGAGGTCGCCGGCGCTGACCAGGGACAGCACCGGCGGCGCCTGCGGCCTCGTGTCGCAGTCGTAGAGCAGCAGGTTGCCCTCCCCCTTCAGCACGACGAAGATCTCTTCTTCCGCGGCGTGGACGTGTGGCGGGCAGTTGTAACGGTTGGGCGCGACCACCACGTGATTGAGCCCCGTGGCGCGGGACCCGCCGGCGCGGCCGAGGACACGCTCCGTGCGATGCGTGTCGCCGTAAGCGATCACCACTTCCTCCACTGCATCGCCCGACACCACGTTGGCCGGTCGCTCGCCGGGCTCGGGAGCCACCAGTTCGCCGGCCGCTACCTCGCGATCCCAGGGGTGCGGTTCGCCGCCGATCTCGACCCAGCTCTTTCCGAGCCAGGACACTCCGGCGCGCGGCAGGCGCGCCACCGGGGCCGCGCGCCGCGTGCCGAAGACAAGGACGTCCAGGCCCTCATCGCCGGCGATCAGTGTGTGCGCTGCCCCTCCGGCGACCTGGACGATGCAGTCGCCGGCCGTCACCGTGCAGATCTCGCCGTCCTGCCAGCTGAGACCGTCTCCGGCCAGGACGTAGAAGATCTCCTCTTCGGCGTCGTGCACGTGGACCGGCGTCGCCCGCCGGCCCGACTCTATCTGGATGCGTTTGAGGCCGGTAGCGACGCTCCCGCCGGCCTTGCCGAGGTCGGTCCACGTGGCGCACATCGGCCCGACCTCGACCCTCCTGCCCGGGATCTCCTCCCACCGTACCGATCCGTTCGCTGCCATGACGTCTCCTCTCCGTCGAAGACCGCCGGCGCCAACGACCACGATAGCCCGGCAGCCGGAGTCTAGAGCATATGGACCAGCCCGCCGAGCCCGGGCGAGCTGGTGGCGTTCGCGGGGCGTGGCGACGAGCGGCGCCACGCTGGCGAGACGAAGAAACGGGCGGCGGCGCAGCCGCGGGCAGAAGCCCGCGGTGGATCAGGTCTTCGGCTCTTCCGGAGCGGCCGGAGCCTCCGGCGCCGCGGGGGCTTCCGTGGCAGGCTCAACGGCCGGCGGCTCCGCCGGTGGCTCGCCGCCGCTCACCTCCAGGGCGCAGGCCTGGCAGAACTCGTCCGAGCCCTCGATGAGGGCGCCGCACGCCGAGCAATGCTTCTCCAGCCGGCCGCTGGCCGCATCGACCGTCGGAGTCGCACTCGCCGCATGCTCGTGCGGAGCGACCGGCGGCGGCGCGGGTGGCGGCGTCGGAGCCGGCGGCGCGGGCGGCGGCGGCGCCAGCGGGTCGGCGGCCGCCCTCCATGCGTCGGCGTCTGCCATGGGCGCTGCCGCCCCCACGGGAACCACGGTAGCGCCAGTCACGGCGCCCTGACCGGCGGCCGGCGCGCTGGGCGGCGGCGCGGCCGGCTGGTACGTCGCCCCGCCCGCGGGCGGGGTGACGTACGGAGCAGCGCCGTAGGCCGGCGGAGCCGGAACCCCGTAGCCGCCGGCCGGGGCCAGCACCGCCTCGCCGGCGGACCCCAGATACATCGTGCTGATGTAGCAGATCACGTAAGGCGGCACGAGCACGGCGAGCGCCAAGAACAGGATGAGACCCAGCGCGATGCCCGCCGCCTCGCTGCCCCGCGCGACGCCAGCCGCGATCAGGACGATGACGAGCGCCGCCACTGCGATGGCGACGCCGAGAACGACCACCATGCCGAAAGTGCGCCACCAGCCGACACCCCTCACCATCTCGTTGCTGCGCTTGGCGGCGTCGCCGAAGGTCAGCCCCTGGTCGGCGATCAGCGGCAGCACGTACAGCCAGATCACCGTGACCCAGATGCCGATCACGAGGCCGATGATGCCGCCGATCAGCGGGATGAGGCCGAGGACGCTGGTGCCGATGGAGATGCCGAACAGCACCAGCGCGAACAACGTGTACGCCCCGAACTTGCGAAAGCCGCTGAAGAGGTCGCCGAACTCGACGCCGCGGTTGCCGCGCGCGGCGCCGATCACCATCTCGAACATGCCGCCGTAGAACACCATGGCGACCACCTGGACGAGGAAGACCGCGATGATGTAGACGATGACCGCAAGGACGATCATGCCGGCGCCCATCGCCCCCAGCGCCCCGGAGTCATTGCTCCACATGTTGGCGCCTAGCGTGAGGCTGGCGCCGGCGAAGAGCACCCCGAAGATGGCCAACAAGACCGCGAAGATGACCATCATGATGAGGCCCACCACGAGGCCCGCGAGGATCAGCCATCCGATATCTCGGCGCCACAGCTCCCACGCTGTGGCGAACACATCGCCGATACTCATACGTCCCTCCCCGTATGCGCGCCTGCCGGCGCACCTCTCTGGCGGTCGTGATGCAGGCTAGCCTCTCTCAGTTTCGCCCCGCTGTCACGTATTCTGCCCCGGTGAGCCCGCCTTGGGCACGTGTCATGTCCCCAAGGTCGAAGCCGGAGGTTCGGGCGCCGGCGGCGCTTCGGGGGTCGCCGGCTGTGCCGGCGCTTCCGGCGCCGCCGGTTGCGTCACCGCGGTCTGCGCCGCAGGCTGCTCCGTCCCCTGCGCCTCATCGGCGGGATGGGCCGGCGCCGTCTGCGGCGGCGGGGCCGGCGTGTAGGCCTCCCCCTGCTCGACGGCCGGCGGCGGTGTGGCCGGAGGCGCGCCGTAGGGCGGCACCGGCGGGAGCGGCACCGTGCTGTACGGCGCCGCCGGCGCCGAGTAGGCCGGCGGCCCGGCCGGCGCCTGCCGCGGCCAGCCGAGCACAGCGTCGATGAGCTGGCCTTCGCTCCGCGCCTGGAAGTACATGGCCACGACATAGGTCAGCACGAACGGGTACAGCACGATCGTCGCGACCGCGCCGATGAACGGGATCAGGCCCAGCACGAAGCTCACGGCGCCGACGACGAGTTGCAGCAGGAACAGCACGAGGAAGGTCCACCACCAGCCGCTGCCGTGCACCAGGCGGCGACTCTCGCCCATGGCCTCTGTCACTCCGAGGCCGCGGTCGACGATCACCGGGAACACGTAGACCCACGCGATGCCGAGGTACACGCAGGGGACCACGGCCGCCAGGAGGACGACCGCGCCGAGCCCGGCGATGACCGCTGAGCCGGCGACCGCTCCGCCCACAATCACCGCCGTGGGCACCACGCAGATGGCCGTGATGATCAGGCCGAGGAGCACCGCGGCCCACACCACCTTGCCGAACACGCTGAAGCCCGAGAACGCGTCGCCGTAGGCCATCTCACGACCCTCGCGGACGCGCCTGAACACGCCCATGAGGATACCGACGTACAGCGGCACCGACAGGAACAGGGTGACCACGATGATGAGGACGAAGGCGATGACGAGCAGCGCCACGTTCACCGATTCCACGCCCGTGACGGCGCCCTGCGCGTCGACCTGCAGACCGCTGATGCTGGTGGCGAGTCCAGCGGCGGCGATGACCACTGCCGCCACCGCGGGCACGATGCTGGCGATGAGCATGCCCACGGTCAGGGGGCCGATGTCCTTGACGAACAACCCCCAGGCGTCTCTGAACAGTTTGCCGATGTCCACGACCTCAACCTCCCGCGCCGGGGGGAGCCGGCGCCTGCGCGATGGCCGCGTCGACCAGGTGGCCCTCGCCGTTGGCCTGGAAGTACATGCTGAGGACGTACGCCAGCTCGAACGGCACAGCCAGCAGCCCGACGATGAGACCGACGACCGGGACCACGTTGAGGACCGACACGATGATGCCCACGACGAGTGAACCGACGAGCCAGGTGAGGAACGTGATGAAGTACCCCGGCGCGGCGGCGAGCTTGCGGCTCTCGGTCATCGCTTCGCCGACGCCGATACGGCGATCGGCGACCATGGGCAGCGCGTAGATCCAGACGGTCGACAGGATCAGCCCCGGGATCACGAGAAGAGCGTACCCGACTCCGATGAGGACGCCGAGGATCACGAAGGCCACCGCGAAGGCGCCGATCTGATCGATTTCCTTCATGTCGGCGTAGGTCGCCGGCCGCCTTTCGCGCACCCGGCGCAAGATCATGCGGAACATCGTCGCCGCGGCCCAGGCGTAGACCACGAGCCCCACGACGAAGACCAGGACGAAGGCAAAGAACGCCGATGCGGACCCGAAGATGCCGCCCGCCGCACCGCCGAGCCTCATGAGTCCGATGCCTCCGGCCACGACCGCAAGGAGCACGGCGCTGGCGACGCCCATGATCGCGGACGCGATCAGGGCGGTCATCAGCAAGGGTCCCAGATCGAGCTTGAACAGCCCCCACGCGTCTTTGAAGCACTTGCCGATGTCCATATCGTCATCCTCCGCCACGAAGTGTATCGTAGTGCTCGCTTGCGCCCAGAGGGGTGTCGTCGCCCCCGGTCGCTGCTACCCTTGGCCCAGTCATGCGCGAGTGTACCCGCAGAGACTTTCTGAGAATCGCCGGCGTAGCGGCCGCCGGAGCGGCCTTGGCCGGGGCCGGCTGCGGCTCGCGGCCGGCCATACAGCCGCCTTCGAGCGACCGCCGGTCGTCGCCCCCGTCGCCCAAGCGTCGCGGGCGGCCGCCGCTGGTCGTGGCTCGCGGCGGCGACGCGGCGACCATCACGGCGGCCGCGATCGCGGCCCTCGGCGGCATGAAGGCGTTCGTCAAGCGTGGCGACGACGTGATCGTGAAGCCCAACATCTGCGTGGGCTACAACGGGCCGGAGTACGCGGCCACCACCAATCCCGACGTGGTCGGCGCGCTCGTCGGGCTGAGCCTGGCCGCCGGCGCCGGCCGCGTGCGCGTCATGGACTCGCCCTTCGGCAGCCAGGCGGACGAGGCCTACAAGAACAGCGGCATCCAGGCGGCCGTTGAGAAGGCCGGCGGCCGGATGGAGTACATGGCGCCGGCCAAGTTCCGCGACTACACGATCCCCGCGGGGCTCGACCTCAAGCAGTGGCCCATCTACTCCGACATCCTCAGTTGCGACGTGCTCATCGACGTGCCCATCGCCAAGGATCACGGCAGGACCAGGCTCACCTTAGGACCTATCCCTGTAGGGCCGCCGCGAGGCGTGCGGCGTGCGCCTTCTTGAAGGCGATCAGGCCGCAGGCCAGCTGCAGCAGGGCGAGGTGGTTCTCGGCCTTCTTCG
>Ga0315281_10011860_pt1 | contig 11901 bp, 9 predicted proteins | sample YL17G07_0_MG_FD_204540 | JGI IMG/M metagenome (GOLD analysis project Ga0315281, IMG submission 204540) | Sediment microbial communities from Yellowstone Lake, YNP, Wyoming, USA - YL17G07_0 | ecosystem: Environmental > Aquatic > Freshwater > Lake > Sediment | place: USA: Wyoming | collected... | reverse complement strand
TTCCGGCCGTGCCGATGTTCATGTCCTTGATCCTGTAGCTGCCGGCCTTGAGGGCGGCGCGGACGATTTCGGCGCGCTGGCTGAAGGCGGCGAGCGCCTCGGCGATGAGCTCGTTTTCGACCTTGCGCCGGGTGTCGGGAGATACCTTGAAGTCCATGCCGGCAAGCTGCATGGCGCCTTGCAGCTTGCCGATCAGGCTCGCGGCGGCGGCAAAGTCGCGCGACTCCAGGCGCAACTCGTGGCGTGCGCGCCAGTGGCTGAAGCGGGTCTTGTCGTACACGGGATAGGTTTGGTAATTGCCGGAGCGCACCTTGACGGAGGTGAATTCAGCCGCCGTCTTGAGGGCATCCTGCATGGCGCGGTTGACGGCGTCGGCGAGCTTGGCCGGGTCGCGGTCCTCCATTTCCACGGCGAGCGCCGCATGCATGAGGTCGTTGTGCACCTCGCGCGAGGCCTCCGCCTGCAGGCTGACGACGTTGAACTGGGGCGCCTCGTCGTGCGCGGACACGTTCGCACAGAGCGTCAATAAAAGCAGAAGCAGGGCCGGTTTCATGCTAAATTTCCTCCATGCGAACCTATCAACATGCAACGGTACCAGCAACACCGGGCGACTGGAAGACCATACGCACGCTGCTGCCCTACCTGTGGGAATTCAAGGGCCGCGTGGCGCTGGCCATGGCGCTGCTGATCGTGGCCAAGCTCGCCAACGTGGCGGTGCCGCTGATCCTCAAGGAAATCGTCGACGCGCTCGACCAGCCGCGCGCCATGCTCATGCTGCCGGTGCTGCTGCTGGTGGGCTACGGCGTGCTGCGCTTTTTCAGCACTGCATTCGGCGAACTGCGCGACGCGGTGTTCGCCAAGGTCACGCAGCGCGCCATCCGCCGCGTCGCGTTGCGGGTGTTCCGCCACCTGCATGCGCTGGCCCTGCGCTTTCACCTGGAACGCCAGACCGGCGGCATGTCGCGCGACATCGAGCGCGGCACGCGCGGCATCAGTTTCCTGCTCAACTTCATGCTGTTCAACATCCTGCCCACCCTGGTGGAGATCGGCCTGGTGGCGGCGATATTGCTCAAGAAATACAGCATCTGGTTCGCCGTCATCACTTTCGCCACGCTCGTCGTCTACATTGCCTTCACCCTGATCATCACCGAGTGGCGCATGATCTTCCGCCGCACCATGAATGAGATGGACTCCAAGGCCAACACCCGCGCCATCGACAGCCTGCTCAACTACGAGACGGTGAAGTATTTCTCCAACGAGGAATACGAAACGCGGCGCTACGACGAAAACCTGCAAGTGTGGGAGAAAGCCGCGGTGAAGAACCAGACCTCGCTGGCCGCCCTCAACGCCGGGCAAAGCGCCATCATCGCGGTGGGCGTGATGTGCCTCATGCTGCTCGCCGGTCAGGGCGTGGTGGACGGCACCATGACCCTGGGCGACCTGGTGCTGGTCAACGCCTTCATGCTGCAAATCTACATGCCGCTGCATTTTCTCGGTTTCGTCTACCGCGAGATCAAGCATTCTCTGGCCGACATGGAGAAAATGTTCAGCCTGCTGGAACAGAACACCGAAATCCAGGACAAGCCGGGCGCGCAGCCCCTCAAGCTCACGCGCGGCGAAATCCGCTTCGAGCACGTGGATTTCAGCTACCAGCCCGACCGCGAAATATTGTTCGACGTCAGCTTCGACATTCCCGCAGGGCACAAAGTGGCCGTGGTGGGGTCCAGCGGCGCCGGCAAGTCCACCCTGTCGCGCCTGCTGTTCCGTTTCTACGACGCCAGTGCCGGGCGCATCCTGATCGACGGCCAGGACATCCGCGAGGTCACGCAGCAGAGCCTGCGTGTAGCCATCGGCATCGTGCCGCAGGACACCGTGCTGTTCAACGACAGCATCTACTACAACATCGCCTACGGCCGGCCTGACGCTTCGCGCGAGGAAATCGAGGAGGCGGCGCGCGCCGCGCACATCCACGACTTCATCGTATCGCTGCCGGCCGGGTACGAATCGCTGGTCGGCGAGCGCGGCCTGAAGCTCTCCGGCGGCGAGAAGCAGCGCGTGGCGATCGCGCGCACCATACTGAAAAACCCGCGCATCCTGATTTTCGACGAGGCCACCTCGGCGCTCGATTCCAAGTCGGAAAAGGCGATCCAGGCCGAGCTGCGCCTGATTGCGCAAAACCGCACCACGCTGGTGATCGCGCACCGTTTGTCCACCGTCGTCGACGCGGACCAGATACTGGTGATGGACCACGGCCGCATCGTCGAGCGCGGCACGCACCGCGAACTGCTGGAAGCCCGCGGCGTTTACGCCCAGATGTGGGCGCTGCAGCAACAGGAAGAAACGCGCCACGAGGTGCTGGCGGAAAGCGCGTAGCATCCAGCCTGTTAAAGTATTGCGGCGGCATGCCGATTACAGTTACGTTATGCTCCGGATTGGTTTAAACTTTGCGGTCAGCGGCTACTCTTAAGCCGTTAGCATCGGCAAAGAAGATGGGAAAAACGGGATGAAGATGCGCAAGCCATGGGTTCTGGCGGCAGCGATGCTGGCGATGTCGATGACGGTCGCCGATTACGGCCACGCCGCCTCCTCGCACCACCACGGCAAAAAACACCGCGCGCAGGCCCGCGACGACGGAACCGGGCCGCTGAAAGTGAGCTCCTCCGCGGCGATGGTGTTCGACGAGCTGGACGAAAAGCTGCTCTACGCCAAGAATTCCACCGTCACCGCCCCCATCGCCTCCATCACCAAATTGATGACCGCCATGGTCGTGCTCGACGCGCAACTGCCGATGGAAGAAAAGATCTTCATCGAAGACAGCGATGTGGACAACTTGCGCAACTCCAGTTCGCGGCTGGCCGTGGGCACGGAGCTGAGCCGAGGCGAATTGCTGCGTTTGGCGCTGATGTCCTCCGAAAACCGCGCCGCTGCGGCGCTGGCCCGCAGCTATCCGGGCAGTACCCCCGCTTTCGTCGCCGCCATGAACGCCAAGGCCGCCGCACTGGGCATGACGCACAGCCGCTTCGTCGACTCCACCGGTCTGCACAGCGAAAACGTCTCCACAGCGGAAGAGCTGGTGAAGATGGTCAAGGCCGGCTACGCCTATGGCGTGATTCGCGAATACACCACCACCGCGTCCCACGACGTGGAAATTGCCGGCCACCGCCGCAGCGTGGAGTTCAGGAATACCAACGTTCTGGTGCGCAACAAAGAGTGGGACATCGGTCTGTCCAAGACCGGGTTCATCAACGAAGCCGGGCGCTGCCTGGTGATGCAGGTCCAGATCGCCAGCCGCTCGGTCATCATCGTGCTGCTGGATTCCTTGGGCAAATACACCCGCATCAGCGACGCCAACCGCATCAAGAAGTGGGTCGAAAATGGCCGCGGCCGCCGCGTGGCGCAAGCGGAAAACCCGCGCCGCGGCGTCTGAACGCGCTTCCCTCTTATTGGCCAGGTCACCGTTGAATATCCATTGAGGCATTGATGGATGGAAACGATGGCGCCGGGTTCTTCGGCTACCGGGCGCCTCGCGAGGCCAGAGCGCCTTCCCGCATGCGCGCCTGCCTGGCCTGGTCCAGCCCAACCCCTGTGATGCGTATCTGAACAGTATTGGGGCTAGGCCGGCTGTTCTGCCCAAGCCCCCCGCTGCATGCCGATGCCGTGCGCACCGTGCTGCCAGGCGGTCTCCAGATCCTCGTTGCGCAGTCCGCCCAGCGCGTAGACCGGCAGCGGGAAATCCCGGATCGATTCGGAAAATGCCGGCCAGCCCATGCTTGTAGCGCCGGGGTGGGTGAGGGTGGGCTGTAGCGGCCCCAGCACCACGAAGTCCGCGCCGATCCGCGCGGCGCGTTCGAGTTCCGCGCGGGTGTGGCAGGAGGCGCCGCACCACGGGACATCCGGACGGGTCTCGAGCTGCGCCAGCTGGCTCGCCGTCAAATGCACGCCGTCGGCGCCGACCGCGCGCGCCAGTTCTGCATCGCTGTTGAGCAGGACACGTGCGCCGTAGCGGTGCGCGATTGCCACAACGTCCACGGCAAAGTGCCATAGCGCATCGAACGGCATGTGCTTCTCGCGCACCTGGAGCAGGCGCAGCCCTCCCTGCAAAGCCGGCTCCAGGTGCTGCATGAACCGTTCGGTGCCCAGTTCTGCAGCGTTGCTGATGGCGTAAACCGGCGGCAGGGATAGCGCTTTCAATACCGGCCCGTTGGCGGGCAGCAGCGGCGCGACATCAACCTGTTCCGCGCGCTGCCAGGAAAGCACCTGCCCTTCGTGGGGATGCGGTTCGCCCTGCCAGCCGACAACGCGATAGAAGTGGAGTTTGACCGTGGCATGAGGGTAGGCGAAAACCTGGGTGATCCACGGGTAGGCGAGATCGGGATGGATGCCCAGCTCTTCCTGGAGTTCGCGCCCGAGCGCCTCGGCCACGGGTTCTCCGGCCTCCACCTTGCCGCCGGGAAACTCCCAGTAGCCGGCATAGGGCTTGCCGGGCGGACGCCGGGCAAGCAGGAAGCTGCCGTCCGCACGCAGGATGACGCCCACGGCGACATCGACCAGTGTGTCTGCGGGGTGGTTCATGGCAGCGGCCGCTTCAGCTGCGGTATTCCGCGTTGATCCTGACGTAATCGTAGGAGAAATCGCAGGTCCACACCGTGGTTTCGGCCGGCCCCCGATTGAGCACGACGCGCACGGTGATTTCGGCCTGCTGCATGACGCGCTGCCCGTCCGCCTCAAGGTAGCTGGCCGCTCTCCCGCCTTTTTCCGCCACCAGCACGTCGTCGAGATAAAGCTCGATCCGGTTGACGTCGAGGTCGGCTATGCCGGCATAACCGACGGCGGCGAGTATGCGCCCGAGGTTGGGGTCGGAGGCGAAGAAGGCGGTCTTGACCAGGGGCGAATGGGCGATGGCGTAGGCCACACTGGCGCACTCGTCGTCGTTTTTGCCTCCTTCCACCTGTATGGTCATGAACTTGGTGGCGCCTTCGCCGTCGCGCACGATGGCTTTGGCGAGCGTGGTTGCGACTTCGGTGAGCGCAGCCTGAAACGCGATGAATTCGCGGCTGGCGGGGTCAACGATCTCGGGTAGCGCCGCCTCGCCGCTCGCCACCAGCATGCAGGCGTCGTTGGTGGAGGTGTCGCCGTCCACCGTGATGCGGTTGAACGAGCGTTGGGAGGCATGGCGCAGCGCCGCTTCCAGCAAGGGTTGGCTCAAGGCGGCGTCGGTCGCGATGAAGCCCAGCATGGTCGCCATGTTGGGGTGGATCATGCCGGAGCCTTTGGCGATGCCGGTGATGGTCACGGTGGCGCCGTTCAGTTCGATCTGTTTCGACACCGCCTTGGGCAGGATGTCTGTGGTCATGATGGCCTGCGCCGCGGCAAACCAGTTGTCCTCGCGCAGGTCGGCCACGGCCGCCGGCAGTCCGGCGACGATACGCTCCAGGGGCAGGGGCTCCATGATCACGCCGGTGGAGAAGGGCAGCACCTGTCCGGCCGCGCACCCCAGCAGCGCGGCCAGTTCTGTGCAGCTGCGGCGCGCCCGCGCCAAACCGTCTTCGCCGGTGCCGGCGTTGGCATTTCCGGTGTTGACCAGCAGCGCTTTGGCCCCTTGGGGCGAGTGCAAGTGCTCACGCGCTACGATCACCGGCGCCGCGCAGAAGCGGTTCTGCGTGAATACTCCGGCCACCCGCGCTTTTGCACCGAGGGCGATGACCAGCACATCCTTGCGGTTGGGTTTCCTGATGTTGGCCTCGGCGGTGCCGAGGGAGACGCCCTTGATGGGCAGCAGTTGTTCGGGCTGGGGCGGGGTCAGGTTCACGGGCATGGTCTGGTCCTGGGGGCGTTTGGATGACGCCATTCTAAACCAAAAGCCGTGCTGTTGGCCCGGATGACGGGGGAGCCGCACAAGCAGAAGCGCCGACGCGGGGCGGGCCCGGCGTCGGCGCTGGTGTGGGCCGGGTGCGGCTAAGCCAAGGCTGTCCCTGCGCGGCGACGCAGCCTCAGGGCGACAAGACCCAAGCCAACGGCCATCATGGCCCACGCCTCAGGCTCAGGCACGGCGTTGACGGAGAGGGTGTAGCCGACCGAGGGGTCTGTTAGCGCGTGGCTTGTCGAATTGATCGCCGAGCCGCCGGCGACAAAGGCGTAGTAAGTTGTGCCGGCGGTAAACGATATGGGGGGGTTGAATATCGCAGAAATGTTCGTTGTGCCGCCTGGGATAATGGCAGTGCCCAAGGCAAGAAATTGCCACCCGCTGACGTGGTCATTGAGGAAAGTTTTGATGTCGACGCCGGGAGTAAGCAGGCCCGCCAGGCTTGTCGGGTTGTTGAAAATGGCATCATTGGGGTTGGTGGCGAACAGTACTCCCAGAGTGGTGCCTCCCGTGGGAGTGGCGAAACTGTTGTGGGTGGTGAAGGTGATCGCCACCGGGCCGCTCAGCCCGCTGCCCAAGTCATACCGGTCGAGATCGAGACCGGCAGTGCCGTTCACGTTGCCGTAGGGGGTCGGGATTGTTACCGGAATCGAAAGCGCAGAGAAATCCAGCGTCCCGTTGTAATCAACCGCCCACGCTGCGTTGCCAGTTCCCAACAGCAGCAGAAGTGTCCCCAGTAGTCCACCTATCGTACGGTTCATGTTCATGTTTCCCCCTTTTGTCCAACAAGAATGGAGTGCGCCACACAGGTTTAAACTTATGCAGCAAACATGAAACTGTCAAGGAGAGATTGGGTTAACAAATGTTAATGGGCTAAACGGCGGGGGCGATTCAAGCTACGGTTCGGGGGGCGCCGCAGGTGCGAGGCCCCAGGGTGACTCCTTGAGCCAGGCGGCGAGCTGGTCCAGCGGCAGGGGGCGGGACATGTAGAAACCCTGCGCCGCATCGCAGCCCATGCGTGCCAGCAGGTCGTAGGCGTTCCTGTCTTCGACGCCCTCGGCGACCACTTGCAGGCCAAGATTGTGGGCGAGGTCGATGGTGGAGCGGACGATGACCACGCTGTCTTCATCGTGGGCCATGCCGATGACGAACGACTTGTCGATCTTGATCTCGTTCACCGGAAGTTGTTTGAGATAGGCGAGCGAGGAATAGCCGGTGCCGAAATCGTCGATGGCGAGCCGCACCCCCATGCGGGCAAGCGATTTGAGCATGGCCAGGGAGCGCTGCGGCTCGGCCATGATGGAGGTCTCGGTGACTTCCATGTTGAGCCTTGGCTGGCCTGTGCCACAGGCCTCGATAATGCGTTTGATCTCCTCGATCAGGCCGGGATCCTGCAGGTTGCGCACCGAGAGATTGATGGCGATGGTGATGTCGACGTTGCTGCGCTGCCACTCGGCGCACTGGCTGAAGGCGGCGCCGAAAACCCAAACGGTGAGGGCCCGGATCAGCCCGGTTTCCTCGGCCAGCGGGATGAACTCGTCCGGCTGCATCAGCCCGTACAGCGGATGCTGCCAGCGCACCAGTGCTTCCACGCTGTAGACGCGGCCGCTGGCGAGATCGATCTTGGGCTGGTAGTGCAACAGCAGCTGGTCGTGCTCGATGGCATGGCGCAGCTCGCCGGCCAGGGCGAGGTGGCGCAGGCTGTGCTGGTCCTGCAATACCTCGTACAGGGCGTATCCGCGGCCGCCGCGCTTGGCGGTGTACATGGCCACGTCCGCATGCTGCATCAGGGATACGCCGTCCTCTCCGTGTTCCGGGAAAAGGGCGATTCCGATGCTGGCACCGATGTCCAGGGTGCGCCCTTCGAGGATGAAAGGGGCTTCCAGCCCTTTAAGGATTTTGGCTGCCGCGACGATGGCATTCTCGGCGTCGGCTTCGGGCAGCAGCACCGCAAACTCGTCGCCGCCGAGGCGCGCTACCGTATCCGATTCGCGCAGCACGGCGCGCATGCGTTTGGCGACTTCCTGCAGAACCAGATCGCCGATGTGGTGGCCGAGGGTGTCGTTGATTTCCTTGAAGCGGTCGAGATCCATGATGAGCAATGCCAGCAGGCGTTCCTGCCTTTGCGCGGTGAGGATCGCCTGGCGCAGGCGGTCGTTGAGCAGGGTGCGGTTGGGCAGATCGGTCAGCGCGTCGTGCAAGGCCTGGTACCTGAGTGCCGCGGTCTGTTCCTTGCGGTTGGTGATGTCGCGCACGATGGCCACGAAATAGGTCGCGTCGCCCAGTGGCATCCTGCTCAGCGCGAGGTCCATGGGAAAGGTCAGGTTGTCCTTGCGCAGCCCCGTCACTTCGCGTCCCACGCCGAGAGCAGCCGGCTGCACCGGCTTGATGTAGCCGGCGAGCGACTGCTCATCTTCGCCGCGCCAGGATTCCGAGACCAGCATGCTGAAGTTCTTTCCGGCCATTTCAGCCTCTGCGTAGCCGAACAGGCGCTCCGCGGCCGGGTTGACGGACTCGATGATGCCGCGCTCGTCCATGGTGACGATGCCGTCCACCACGTTGTCCATGACGGCCCGCACCCGTGTTTCGCTGGCGCGCAGGGCTGCCTGCATCTGGTTGAAGATGCTGGCGACCTCGCCCAGTTCGTCGCGGCGCCCCACGGGAAGGCTGGCGTGACGGTCGCCTTGCGCAACTTTGGAAATGGCGTCGCGCAGCCGGGCGATGGGGCGCAGCACGCTGAAGCGCAGCGCCAGCCACAATCCTGTGCCCAGCACCAGCACCAGCAGCACCGACAGCATCCACAGATTGGTGCGCATGGACTGGATGCGTTTCTCGGCGAACTCCGTGGACAGCGAAAGACGCAACACGCCGCGCAGGCTGGAATTGTCATAGCCGTGGCAGGCCGTGCACTCGGCGTCCTGGGAAATCGGCAGCAACAGCGTGATCTGGCCGGCGGCGCGCATGTCCACGGCGGTTTCGCCGCGCAGTGCTTTTTCGAAGGCGTCAGCTGAAGTCTGAATACCGTTGCGGGGGGAAGGTTCGCGGTAGAATCGCTGCTGCCCCAGGAAGCGGTTGACGGCGGTCACCGTCTCCAGATCGCGGAAGGCTTCGCTGCCGTCGCGCCGCAGCACCTCGATTTCGGTGATGCCCGCGGTGCCGTGCATGCGGTCCAGCCACTCGCGCGCAAGCGTGCCGCTGCCGTTAAGCATCAGCGTCTGCAGGCTGGCCCTGAGGGTTCGCGCGTGGATGCCCGCCTGCTCAATTTCCTGCTGGTAGATGGCTTGCGTCAGCTGCTTTTCCACCAGGGTGTCGACCACCACCATCAAGCCAAACAGCACGGTGGATATGACAACAGCGAGCAATGTGCCGAGGCTTCTCATAGATTGGGCCAGTTTAACGCAAAATCAAAGTCGTGTGCCCACCATGCGGGTTCGGAAACAGGTATTGCGGCAGTGTGGCCGGGAAAGTTTAGCGGATTCCCGATATAATCCGATTTTGCATAAATTCAAGAAGAGGTTAAAGCAAAATGAACCTGGACCGAGTGAATTCCGGGCGCGATCTGCCGCACGATTTCAACGTGATCATCGAGATTCCGATGCACGGCGATCCGATCAAGTACGAAGTGGACAAGGAAACCGGGGCGATGTTCGTCGACCGCTTCATGAGCACCGCCATGCACTACCCGTGCAACTACGGTTACATTCCCCACACCCTGTCCGACGACGGCGATCCTGTCGACGTGCTGGTGGTGACGCCGGTGCCGCTGATCACGGGCGTTGTCGTGCGCTGCCGCCCGATCGGCATGCTCAAGATGACCGACGAGGCCGGCATCGACGCCAAATTGCTCGCGGTGCCCATCGACAAGCTGTGCACCATGTACCGCGGGATTCAAAGCCCTCAGGACATGCCCGCCTTGCTGCTCGCACAGATTGCGCATTTTTTCGAGCACTACAAGGACCTTGAGCCGAACAAGTGGGTCAAGGTGGAAGGCTGGGTCGACTCGGACGAGGCCAAGGCGGAAATCATGGCCGGCGTCGAGCGCTACAAGGCCGCCGAGCACAAGCCGATGTTCTGATTGGATCTCGGGCCAAAGCCGCATGAAAAAAGCCGTCGTATTGCTATCCGGTGGGCTGGATTCGGCGACCACCCTCGCCGAGGCGCGCAGCCAGGGTTATTCCTGCCATGCAATGAGCGTGGACTACGGCCAGCGCCACGCCGCCGAACTGGACGCGGCCGGGCGTGTGGCCCAAGCGTTGGGCGCCGTGGAGCATCGCAGCGTCAAGCTCGACCTTGCGCTGTTCGGCGGCTCTGCGCTCACCGATGCGCGCATCGCGGTCCCAACCGCGCCCAGCGATGGCATTCCGGTTACCTACGTGCCGGCGCGCAACACCATCATGCTGTCCCTCGCGCTGGCCTGGGCCGAAGTGCTCGGCAGCCGCGATATTTTCATCGGCGTCAACGCCGTGGACTACTCCGGCTACCCCGATTGCCGTCCGGAATACATCGCGGCGTTCGAACGCATGGCCAGTCTGGCCACCAAAGCGGCTGTCGAGGGGAACCCGGTGCACATACGCGCGCCGCTCATCCATCTTTCCAAGGCCGAAATCATCCGCCGCGGCACTCAACTCGGCGTGGATTACGCCATGACGGTCTCCTGCTACCAGGCAGATGCGCAAGGCCTGGCCTGCGGCCAGTGCGATTCCTGCCGGTTGCGGCGCCAGGGCTTCGTCGAAGCGGGCGTTCCCGACCCCACACAGTACCGCACCTAGGACCTGGTCGCGGCTGGTACATCCATACTAAGTATCGAATTCAATTGCGCAATTCGTAAAAAATTTGGTTGAGATTTATTCTCATTCGATTAGAATCTCCGGGTTACCGTTAAGGAGGATGTTATGCAAGCAGGAACCAATTTGGCCGCTACCGTCGCGTGGTGGGGATTCGGTCTGGCGTTTATTTTCGGCGCCGTCGCCAACCGCACCAACTTCTGCACCATGGGCGCGATCTCCGATGTGGTCAATATGGGCGACTGGAACCGCATGCGCATGTGGTTGTTGGCCATCGCTGTGGCGATAGTGGGCGCCAACACCCTGCAGTTGATGGGACTGGTGGACCTGTCCAAATCCATTTTTCAGCTGCCAAATCTCAACTGGCTCAATTACATCGTCGGCGGCGCGGCGTTCGGCGTTGGCATGACGCTCGGTTCCGGTTGCGGCAACAAGACTCTGGTGCGCATCGGCGGCGGAAATTTGAAGTCGATCATGGTGTTCGTGTTCCTCGGCATTTCCGCCTACATGACCATCAAGGGCCTTTTCGGCGCCTGGCGCGTGGCTTACCTGGAGCCGGCGTCGGTCAATCTTGCTACGCATGGCATTAGCGGCCAGGACCTGCCTTCCCTGTTGACCGGCGTGACCGGCATGGACAAGAAGACGCTGCAGATCGCGCTGACGGCAGTGTTCGCTGGCGCTTTCGCTCTGTTCGCGTTGCTCAAACGCGAATTCTGGACCCTGGACAACCTGCTTGGCGGCATTGCGATCGGTTTGCTGGTGGTGGCCGGATGGTATGTCAGCGGGCATATCGGCTTCGCGGAAAACCCCGATACCATGGAAATGCAGTTCTTCGGCACCAACACACACTCCATGGAATCCTTCAGCTTCATCGCACCCATGGCATACAGCATGGAACTGCTGATGCTGTGGACGGATACCTCGTTGCACGTGAGTTGGGGTATTGCCACCGGTCTGGGCGTCATCGCCGGATCGTTCGTATACGCCATCCTGACCCGCTCCTTCCGCTGGGAAGGCTTCAGCTCCACGAGCGACACCGCCAATCACATGATAGGCGGCATCCTTATGGGTTTCGGCGGAGTCGCTGCGTTCGGTTGCACCATAGGCCAGGGCATCACCGGATTCTCAACCCTCGCGCTGGGCTCCATGATCACCTTCCTCTCCATCATCGCCGGCTCCGCCGCGACCATGAAGTACCAGTACTGGAAGATGATGCGCGAAGACTGATGCGCGCCACTGACTGGCGCAGGAACC
>Ga0315281_10011859_pt1 | contig 11902 bp, 10 predicted proteins | sample YL17G07_0_MG_FD_204540 | JGI IMG/M metagenome (GOLD analysis project Ga0315281, IMG submission 204540) | Sediment microbial communities from Yellowstone Lake, YNP, Wyoming, USA - YL17G07_0 | ecosystem: Environmental > Aquatic > Freshwater > Lake > Sediment | place: USA: Wyoming | collected... | reverse complement strand
ACCAATTTCACCCCGGATTCAATTCTCCTCAGAATTCTTCTATTTCCTTTGTCTCTGGAGAAATCAACTCTCGTCGAACTTTCCGGCGGCGATCTTTCGGCAAATAGAGGGTGACCGTCGTCCCCTTCCGTGCCTGGCTCTCCACCCGGATTTTCCCCTTGTGCTCCTTCATCACTCTCCGGGCGAAGGTTAATCCCAATCCCACTCGATCGGGCCGAGTAGAAAAAAAGGGTTCGAAGATCATGCCCAGATCCTTGGTGGCGATCCCCTGCCCCGGATCGGAAATCGAAATCTCCAAATTCTCCTCATCATCCGCGAGGGTTACCTCCACGCCCCTTTTCTGCCTGCTCAAAGGGGCCATCGCGACGGCTTCCAGGCTGTTTTTTAAAATGTGAGAAATTGCCTTGACCATCAAATCCCGATCGATAAAAACCTGTCCATCCCCTTCTAAACCATCGATGTTTAAATGAATCGACACCCCCTTCCCTTTAGCTGGTTGAGAAAAATTTGACAGTGCCGACTCTACTACTTCTTGGATTTTTTCCTTGCGCAAGACGGGCCGGGGAATCCGAACATATTCCTCCACTCGCTGGAGAATCCGCTCCAACCTCTCTGTCTCGTGAAGAATCTGGTTAACATAGGGTCTGCTCTTGCCTGAAGATGGAAGCCCTTTCAAAAGCCGGTTGGCATACCCTCCAATGGAAGCAACCGGATTGCGAAATTGATGAGCCACTCCCTCCACCATCCGGCCCAGGCTCGCCCAGCGATCCGCTTCCAACTTCTCTTGCTCCAAATTCTTCAGCCGCTGAATCTCTTGAAAGGCAAAGGTTAAAAAAATTTCTTCCTGTTCCTCGAACGAGGTAGTGAAAAGGTGGACAAAGATTTTTTTTCCATCTTTCTGTCTTAGAAGAGCTTCTCCATCGAAACCATTTTTATAAAGGGTGAGGTAGAGGATATTGGGGAGGAAATAAATCAGGTCTTCTTCTAAGAAAAGAATCCTGATCCTTTGTCCTTCAAGCTCCTCGAGCGGATAGCCGAAGAAGGATTCTGCCTGCCGGTTGGCGTATAGAATCTTGGAGTGGGAGTCAGTGAGGAAGAAGGCCGTCTGAATCGAATCGAAGAGATTATGGCTGTTTTTCGGGATCTCGTCCATGATCATCCTTTCTCCCATTCCTTCAAAGTTCCCACTTCCGGGCAGAAGCCGTGGCGACCATAATTTTATTCCACCCCCTGAAAATGTCAAGAATAATGCTTTCTTTATATTTTTAGGATGTCCCTCTCGCTTACCGGTGGAGAATTCTGCCTAGCGAGCGCCGGAAGTCATTCTTGGGGTAGGAAAATCGAAGGATCAGGGGTATAATCCTTGATGAGCACTCTGGTTGGAAACTCAGAATTTTGGGGATTGACTTCAGCAAGGTGCAGAACCCAGCAATTTCTCCTACGATAGAAGCGAATATGCAAAGCAGGAAATGGAAGTTCCGGTGTGTGATTTACGATTGTGATGGAGTCCTCTTCGATTCAATTGAAACAAACCGGAGATTTTTTAACCACATTTGTACTTCCATCGGCAGACCCCCTTTAACGGGACTGGAATTACGATACGCTCATATCCATACAGTCTACGAAGGAATTCATTTCCTTTGCAGGAATGATGTGGGTTTGGAAGAAAAAGCTTTGGCCTTGCTGCAAAAGATCGATCCCAAGGAATACATCCCCTACCTAAAGATGGAACCCCACCTCCTGCCCGCCCTAAAAATCCTGAGGGAAGCAGGAATTTTTCGGGCCATCAACACCAGCCGGTCGACATCGATGAAATATATCATGGAAAGATTTGGCCTCTGGCCTTATTTTGACCTGGTCATCACGATTCTGGACGTAAAGAAACCAAAACCTCATCCCGAATCGATCGAGAAGATCATGGAGACATTCCATGTTGAGAGAAGGGAAACGGTTTTTGTGGGGGATTCGGAGATCGACAAGCAAGCCGCTGACTCTGCCGGGGTTAAATTTATCTCTTATAAAAACAGGGATATCGCCCAAGATGGAATTGTTATTGAGGACCACCTGGCCCTCTTGGATTTTCTTCCAAAAGGGGAAAGTACGGACCCCGGAGCTTTTCCAGCTAGCCGCCTTCAAAAAAGATGATCTCTCGTCCTAAAAATATATAGTCACTCTGTTTACCCAGCACTCTGTTTCCCATAGGTCAAAAGGAGAGAGAAGTGAAAATGAGCGGGTTGTCTACTCGTCCATCATTTGACTTGATTCGTAGGGTGTCCTACAATCAAAGAGAACCGATCCCCTGGAGAAGAGGAAGATAGATGATAGGTGCCCGGAAACTCATTCTTTGGCTAATGGTCGCTATTCCATTTTGGGCGGTCCAAAATCATATTTGGGGAGGAGAAAAAATGGAGATTTCATCTTCGGCATTTAAGGATGGGGAAAAGATTCTAATTCAGTACGTCATGGTTGCAGCCGGCGGGAAAAACCTCTCGATTCCGCTGAGCTGGAAAAACGCCCCCCCGGGGATTAAATCCTTCACCCTGGCAATGGTAGACCCGCACCCAATCGCTCAAAATTGGGTACACTGGCTGGTGATAAACCTCCCGGCAGGTTCAACTTCCATGGCCGAAGGGGCCTCGAAAAAGAAAATGCCCCCCGGCGCCGCCGAACTGAAGAATTCTTTCGGAGAGGTCGGATATGGAGGCCCCCAGCCACCTAAAGGCTCGGGTGAACATCCTTACGTTTTCACTCTCTATGCCTTGAGCGTGGAAAAGCTCGACCTGGGGGTGAACACTTCTCTTTCAGCCTTTAAAAAGGCGATCGAGGGGAAAGTGATCCAGTCGGCCTCGCTTACCGGCAAATACGAGCAGTAGCCTCAAAAAATCACGGACTAAGTGCGTTATTATTTTTTGCTCCGCCGGTCAGGAGGCACGGTGCATTGAGGGGATAAATCGGGTTGGCTAAGGTTCACCATCCAGGGCGCGGACTTTTGGCCAATTCAATCCGGCTGATGAATTGGATGCTCTTATACCCCTTTTCAGAAATGGGGCTGCTCCGCAATGGTCAAAGTGGGAATGGGTGAGAAGAAGGTAGCGCAGCTTGCCGGCGTCTCCCAGGTAGGTTTTCAACTCCTGAAGATAGATGGGGCCCATGAAGGTCATGTCGGCGTCGAAAAGGGCAGGGATTTCCCCCCCAAAAAGAAACGCCGGAAGATCCGGGTTCCCGAGGGCGTAAATCCCCTCGCAAATTTTTCCTGTGCTTTCCTTGATCATCGGGACCTTCCGATACGAAAAAATCGAATCCGGGCTGGCCCGCCGGGATTACCCTTCGATCCTCTTTTCAACCCGCAGAAATCCCCCTTTTTGGATCTTCTCCAGGAGCATCTCGGCCCGGACGGGGTTGAAAACACCGCAGGTGCAACCTTTGGCCATAATTTTGGCCGCCTGTTTCGGGCTCAACCTCCGCAGCCTCACATATTCAATCAGTTTCCGGATGAGGTTAAAGGAGACCATCCCGTGACCGCATAAGGTGTTGAATTCCAAAACCTCCCTTTCGGGCAGCCGGTCTTTCGCTCCCCAGAAACCGAGGGAGTGCTCCGCGCTATGCCTCTCAATGCCGGCCTTTCGGCAGCATCCTTGAACCTCCTCCAGAAGCCCGCTGACGTTGATGGAAATCCCCAGATCGGCCTGGATCAATTCTTCCACCACTTTCTGAAGAGTGTCGAGGTCGGTAAAGACAGCGGCGGCGTTTTCCCCATCTTTCAGGCTGGAAACCAACTCCTCGACATCAATGTCCCCCCGCAGGATATTGCCCTTCCGGCCACTGCCGAGGTTGACAGGGTGATGTTTCAGGCAGATGCGCGCGAATTCTTTGATCTTCGAGGCCGATCCCTCCCGGTTGACTCCTTTGGCCGTGGTCATGAAGATCACGAAATCATTCTTCAGATTTTCCGATGCTCCTTGTCGATGCAGCGTATTAGTCATGGTTTCAATCCTCCTGGAATAAAGGGCGGCCCAGGCCAACATTGGTCTTCCCGTTGGGGGAAAGGGTGTAGCCGGCTTTTCTCACCCAGGCCACATGGGGGAGGGTCCCATCGGGAAGACATTTCGAGGCCACGCCCACACTCATCACGGTATCGATCTCGCGGGCAATTTTTTCTAAGGCCTGGAGGAAGGCCGGGATTTTTCCCAGTTTCGTTTTTATCTCGATAATTGCCGACAGAACTTTCTCGTTGAGAACATCCTCTTTCATCTTTCCCGTCCTTGGGTCCTCAATTAGCTGGGTAACTGGGTTCTGGGCCTCGAAGATCGGCTGAAGAGGGGCCAGGGCCATCGCCACTTTTTCAATCTCTCGAAAATAGGCCCCCATTCCCGGGCGGCCCATTTCGACCACCAACCCTGCTTCTCCTTTTTGGATCCTTCCGGTTACGTCGTTGCTCTTGATCTCCTCCGTTCCCCGGCCGCCGACCCCTGTTCCGGCGTGAACGATCAGGGGGTCGCTGAATTCCGCTCGGACAATCCTTGGCCATTTCAACTCGGGCGGAGTCAGGGCGCCTGTCGGGCATACGTCCACGTCGCCCAAATATCCCAGGCGAAAGAAGGAAAGAATTTTGCGCACAGCCCTCACAAACCGCGGCCAATATTCCTCACTTCTCAGGAACCGGTAGCAGGTAGAGCACTCCACGCACTCATCCTGGTTGACTACGGACTTCCCTTCCTCATCTAGACTGATCACGCCCATGGTGCAAACGGAGTGACAATTGCCACATCCGACGCATTTCTCCCTGTCAATTTCCATTCTCATCCCCTCTTATCGAAATGGATACCCCTGTTTTAGGATTTTCAACTTTAAAGTTTATACCCGTCTATTTTAGATATAATATGATCAAGATCAAGTGATATTTACTCTAATTCCGACATAGGGACTATTTGCCAGGGGATGAATTCAAAAAAGGGGGAAGCAAGACGCCTGGCGATTTCGCCAGCCAATCCAAGTCGGAGTACGGCTGCATGGCGGCCCGCTGCCTTGTAGGGACAAGTGGGTGGAACTATAAACACTGGGCAGGAGGGGTATTTTACCCTGCAGGGATGAAGCCGTCCAACTGGCTCGATCATTATGGCCGGTGCTTCGATTCGGTGGAGATCAATAACTCCTTCTATCGTCTGCCGGAAAAAAGGACATTCCAAAAATGGTACGAAATATCCCCGGAGAACTTCGCATTTGCAGTGAAAGCCAGCCGCTTCATTACCCATATGAAAAAGCTGGCCAGCCCAGAGGCCTATCTTCCCCTTTTCCTGGAAAATGCCAGCGCCCTCAAAGAAAAGCTTGGCGCGGTTCTATTTCAGCTTCCGCCTTACTGGAAATTCAATAGGGATCGCCTGGAGGGGTTGTTCGACTTTTTGAGCCGACAGCATATTTTCCCGGGATTGCGTTCCGCCCTGGAGGTACGTCACAAATCGTGGATCTGCGAGGCCTGCTTCGATGTGTTGAGGAAGTACGATGTTTCCCTGGCGCTGGCGGACTGGCCTGGATTGTCCGTAGAGGGTCCATTAACTGCCAGTTTCGTGTTTATCCGGCGCCACGGTCCAGGAAGTCTTTATGCCTCGAACTATTCCGATGCCCACCTGAAACGGGACGCCCAAAAGATACGCCTCTGGATTTTCGAAGGGAAAGACGTCTACATTTACTACAACAACGACGCCTACGGATATGCGGTCAAGAATGGTTTGACCCTGAAGGCGTTCCTGGACCAAGGATCATAAAAGAAAGTACGGAGATCCGGTTCTGCACTCTATCTTGGCCAGCCTTTTACTTTGACACACAGGGAGCTCTTTTCTATACTAGCGTAAGCCGGAAAAGAATTCCTGTTGTCAAGAACAGCAGGTGCATCCCAGAGCGGAAAGAAAGCCTCTAGCCAATATACTGGTCTCGGGAGGAGAAAATGCTTGATACTGAGCAAATACTAAAGGAAATTGTCGGGCCGGAGAATGTCTCCAACAACCCGGCGATCCTGGAAGCCTATCGCTTTGTGGCCATGGGCCAGGATTTGCCGGTCTCCAGTAGGCCGGACATCGTGGTCATGCCTTCTAATGAGGAGCAGGTATCTCGGATAATGAGCCTTGCCAACCGCATCCGCCTCCCTGTGGTCACCAGAGGGCAGGGCACTGGCTTCCAAGGCGAGAACGTGCCCCTCGAGGGCGGCGTCATGATGGACCTGAGCCTCATGAATCGGCTCATCGAGATAGACGAGAACAACATGGTGGTCATCGCTGAGACTGCTTGCACCATGAACCTTCTCAATTACGAGCTGGATAAGCGCGGCCTGGCCTTTCCCATCAGGCCTTGGTTCACCCCCAACATGCACATCGGCGCCTACATCATTAACAACGGCACGGGCGACTTCGGCGCCGCCTACGGCCGCGCCGGCGATCATGTACGGGGTTTGGAAGTCGTCCTGCCCAATGGTGAAATCATGAAACTGGGCTCCTGGGCCTACCCGCATGGCTATGGGGCCTGCTTCCGCTATACAGGGGGACCGGATCTCATCGGCTTGTTCCTCAACTCTGGCGGTGTCTATGGGGCGGTCACCAAAGTAGCCCTCAGAGTGATTAACAAGCGCCGGCATATGTGGTATCGCACCTTCGCTTGGCCACGAAACAAGATGGCCCATCTCTCACAGGCCATTTACCATTGCCAGCGCTACGGCATCTCTACCTTCCATCTCCAGAACTACTGGTCATCCCGTGGGATCATTGCTGCCAGTCTGGCCCCGTGGCCAGCCCACTCACTGGGCCTCTCCGATGAAGATATGATCATAGCTAATCTGATCCAGGTTTCGGAGGACAAAGAAATACTCGAGCTCCTGGCCAAGGACACTACAGCGATCTGCCTCAAGAACGGGGGAGCAGACCTGGGCCCTGAGCTGTGCCAGGCCTCCCAGGGCCCACCCTACTACGCCATCAACTTGAGCAACCACTACCGCTTTCGCCACGGGATTACGCCCCCCTTTGAGGGTATCAATTGGGTTTACTTCTACCACTGCACACCCACGCTCAAATTCCCCGAGTACTGGGACTACTTCGAGTCGGTGGTGGATAAATACGGTTTCCATGATGGGAGACGGGGAGCGGGTATGCTCGTCTTCCCTCTCGACGCGGCTATGCTCAACCCTTACCCCACCTTCTGTTACCGCCCCGAGGTGCCCGACGAAGTTCTGAGAATGAGGAAGACCTACACTGAGATGCAGGAGGGCCTGGCCAAGATGGGCGTTCTGCCGTATACCTTCGGCGCCTTCTTACCCAAAACTTTCATGGCGAACCTCGGTCCCTCCTACAACCTGATGAAATCGATAAAGCGGCTCGTTGACCCGAATAATATCCTTAATCCGAACCAGCTATAGGAGGCAAATATGCGATTGGGCCTTGAAAAGGTCAGAGACTTCCTGAAGGACTGCGCCGCCTGCGGGCTATGTTCCGGACCCGGCCCCATTACACCCTTCCGGGAAGGCACGGTCATCCCCGAGGAGGCCAGCCCCACCCCCAGGTGTCCCATCAAGGAAAGGTTCAAGTTCGCAGCCTACAGCGCCAAAGGGCTGCTCTGGCTTTGTGCTGCCGTTCACTACCACAACTTTCCCCTCACCCAAGACCTGGCCCGGGTGGCCTATACTTGCACCACCTGTGGCCTGTGCGATGAGCTCTGTTCTCTGCGGAAACTTGAGCCCTTCCGAGCCCTGCGCGAGGAGCTAGTAACCCATGGCGTCGGGCCCCTTGAGCCGAGCAGGATGGTGGATCAGAACATTCAGAAAAATAATAATCCCTTTGGCGAGAGACTGGCCTCTAGAACAGAATGGGCCGAAGGAATGGATCTCCCTAAGAGGGGAGAGGCCGTCTACTTTCCCGGCTGCTACGCCGCCTACAAGTACCCACAGGTGGCCAGGGCAACTGTTAACATCTGTAAATCTGTCGGCTACCCCGTAGCTTACCTCGCCGAGAAGGAAGTGTGCTGCGGCACCCACTTCCTCTGGGATGGTGAAACCAGAATGGCCCGGGCCTGGGCCACCCGCCTCTCCCGGGCCATCACCGAAGCTGGGGCGAAGAGGGTAATCGTCTCCTGCGCCGATTGCTATCGCTCGATCAAGGTGGACTACGCGGCGCTGCTGGGCGAAGCCTCTTTTGAAGTTCTCCATATTTCCGAGTTTTTGTTCGAACTGCTCAAGGGGAACAGGATCAGATTCAAGAATCCCATCACCGGGAGAGTCACCTACCATGACCCCTGTCGCTTGGGCCGGCTTGGGGGTGGCATCTATGAGCCACCGAGAGATCTTTTGAGGGCCATCCCGGGACTCGAACTTGTCGAGATGCCCCGGAGGCGGAAGTGGGCCTGGTGTTGTGGGAGTGGAGGGCTGGTCGTGCTGAACGCTTTCCCTGATTTTGCCCGCTGGACTGCCTCCCAGAGGCTGGCTGAAGCTGAAGCCGTCGCCCATACCCTGGTCACTGCCTGCGCTCACTGCGTGGCCAACTTCGAGGATGCGAACCAAGCCCACTCTCTGGGCCTCAAGATCTATGACCTCCCGGTGCTGGTGGCCGAGGCTATGGGGGTATAGGCCATAAGGTAGCCGATCACCATCGTCCTTCCACACCCAGGGAACGGCGGGATACGAATTCCGGGGACATCGTACTCAATTACCAATTAAAATAATCGGTTTTTGGATTGTGCATTCATACATTCATGAACCGATAACCTACCTATTCGGAGTTCTGATTTTTGTTCGATGGAAGCCAGGTTTATACAATTCTATAGATCCCCCTCCCTCAGGACCTTCAGGATGACGATCTCCGTGGATGCAGGAAGAGTGTCCTTGCTGAGGGTAATCGTGTTGGTGTTCAGAGACCGAGATATGTAGGGGCCATCGACAAATTTCTCAAGCTGGCCCATGTTATACCAGAAATGCATGGGGATAACGATCTTGGGTTTCAACTGTTCGATGATCTTTTGGGCTCCCTCCGGCCCGATCGTGTAAACTCCTCCGATGACCTGGAGGAGAATATCCACATGTCCTATGAGCTGCAGCTGGTCCTCGTTGAAGGGTTCGCTGACATCCCCGGAATGGAAGATGCAGAGGCCGTCCAGCTCAAAGACAAACCCGGAACCCCTGAGACTGAGATTTCCCGGCACCCCTCTCTGATGGACGGGCACGTTGTAAATCAAGACATCGCGGAAGGTAAGATTGATCACGTTCCAGTCATCCCCGCTTTCCTTAATACCCCGCAGGACGACGGGATTTCCTTTGGCCAGCCCCACATTGTTATGATTTCCGTGCTCTCTCCCTACGGTTACAACATTGGGCCATACTTCGGGCATGGGAAAGCCCATGGCCCCGAATGGGTCGGTGATGATCTTAGTCCCCTGGCTGGAAGTGATTTGGAAGAAGGAATGGCCGAACCATTTGATCTCGATCATGCCCCCGGCGGCGACATACTTAAAAAAGGAGTTGTCCTCTGGGTTCTCCTCAACGATGTTGGGATTACGGCACGCCGCCCTGGCCGGCGATGCGAAAAGATATGGCCAGGCCAAAAGAAACGCGATGAATAGCCAAAGTAGTGAAAGCTTTTTCATGATAACCCCCAAAGCCACCATATCTGGCTTTTTGATTCTGATCTTTTGCTTATTTGAATGACGCAGAAAATAATTCCCCTCCCCCGGCGGGAGGGGATTGAGGGGAGGGGGAAACCAAATCTATCCACCCCCACCCTTGCCCTCCCCCATCAGAGGGGGAGGGGAATGACTTGAATTTTTCTCCCGCTATAGCGGGACGGGATTTGCGGGTGCGAAACCTATTATGAAAAACCTGTTTCGTCCCACCATGGCGGGATCGTGCTTCGAATTTAAAATTCGTTAAATCAGCCCCCATCTCCTCCTAAGATACCATTCCCCCGTCAGGAGGCCCAGGATGAGGATTAGGATGTACGCCTTGGCCCATAGGGGGAGGTGCCTCTCTTCCAGGAAACGATTCTGGCCCCTTTCGGCATAAATCTCTACCTCTTTCAAGAGGTCGTCGCCTCTCCCCAGGACTTTTCCACCTGTGAAGGCCGAGGCCGTTTTTAGCTGCTCATAATTAGGAGCACCGTCCAAGTCCTCCAGAGGCGTCGGGATGACCATAGACTCCTCCAGATAGCCGGTCTGGGTCTCAACTTTCATCTTATAAATACCCCCTTTTTCGGGAAGAAAAGAGCCGAGGTACTCACCGAGCCGCCCTGTCGGTTTGAGACGCGACCCTATCCTGAGACCATCGGGGTTAAAGACCGAAAGCGAGGCTATGCCCGCGCCCTCCTCCCCGACTTTGATCCTAAACTCTGTGTCCTGCCCGACTGCTCCTGCTCCCTCTGGCAGAACGATTTGGGCCGGGTCCAGACTGGGGTCCTTGGTAAGCCAGCGGACCATCCTCTCCGCGAGCCTGAGGTAGGGCCAATTGCCCTTCCCCACGGCCACCATCCCCATATACCATTTCCAGGAGTAGTCAGTGGCCAGGACTAGGACCCGTCCTTTCTCATAGCTGCCGACGGTGAGGATCGGGCGGGATATTCCCCCGGTGCTCCCCAGAAGGACGGTCCCCGAGCTTTTGGGCTCCAACAGGTTGACCCCGTCCAGGGGCGGCATCTCGCCCCAGAGTCTGAGATTGTCAACCTCATCCGGGGATAAGCGGGTTATGGGATGGGTCATTCCGGCACGGCTCAACTTCACTTTTAAAGGAGAATCCCGGCGATAACCCTCCTTTCCTGTCCATTGGACGGGAAGGATCTCTCTTATGGGGGTGCCAGAGTACCCGCCTTCCCCGAGGAAATTGGGCCCTCCTATCATGGCGAACCCGCCCCCCATCCTTACAAACTCTCTTACTTTCTCCAGGTCACCCGGCCTGAGGTAAGGATGGGGTAGAAAGTTTTCGAATATCAGGAGGTCGAAGTTTTTCAGCTCTTTGGCAAAAAGGGTTTCCACCGGGAAAGGTATTAGGCTCTGCTCTTGAACGGGAACATTTAAGATATTCGATGGGGTCCTCAGGATGACAAAGGAGAGCAGATCTATCGAGGGGTCGTTCTTGAAGGCCGTTCTCAAGAATCGGTAGCTTAAGCTGGGACTTCCCGATACCATCAAAATTCTGATCTTATCTCTGACTACCTTGAGGGAAAGGTTGACGGAATTATTGGATGCCAGGCTCTCGCCAAACTGCTGAGGAACGGATACGGATAGATTATGTTGGCCCACCTCTTCAGGGATGAAAGATAAAGAGATGGTTCCCTCGCCTGAGTTGTCAATGAGACGAACGCTCTTCGCCGTGATCAGCCTTTCGCCATCCTTCAAAATTACGGGAACCGTCAGCCCCGAATAGCCATATCCCTTTACGGTGACGTCGATGGCCACCTCCCTTCCCCTGAAGGCCAAGGCCGGGGCTTTGATTGCCTTGATCAATATATCCTTGTACCCTCCCGAGTCCCCCATGGGTACAGCGATGATCGGAAGTCCCTTTGAATTGCCGCCCTCCCATTTCAAGTTCCCATCGCTCAGAAGGACAGCCAGGGAGCTCTTCCCGACCAGCTTTTCGAGGGCATCGGTCAGATCACCCTTTTTGCCTTCGGCCTTCAAGCTGTTCAGTTCTTCTACTTTTATGGCCCTTAGGGTTTCATCGAATCCATAGAGCCTGACCTCAAATCTCTCGCTGAGTGATCTTAAAAGTGGCCTCGGACCGTCAATCAAGAGCGACTTGGCCTCATCCAGCCTGCTTCCCCTTCCCGGATGTCCGGACAGGCCCATGCTTTGAGAAGTATCTAAAAGGATCGCCACTGCCGGCGAGACCTTATGTTCCTTCCTTTCCGCTTGCGAAGGATTCAGGGCAAACGAAATAAAAAGA
>Ga0315281_10011858_pt1 | contig 11902 bp, 11 predicted proteins | sample YL17G07_0_MG_FD_204540 | JGI IMG/M metagenome (GOLD analysis project Ga0315281, IMG submission 204540) | Sediment microbial communities from Yellowstone Lake, YNP, Wyoming, USA - YL17G07_0 | ecosystem: Environmental > Aquatic > Freshwater > Lake > Sediment | place: USA: Wyoming | collected... | reverse complement strand
CGGCGCTCGACCGGGCCGGGAAGATGCTGATCCAGTTCGGCACCGTCGCGCCGTTGGCGCTGTTGCTGCTTGGTTTGTTCGCCGCCGACGTTGCGCGCATCGCCTTGCTGCTCGCGGGCTTGCTCGCGCTTGCGACGGGCTGGCAATTCAAATTCGTGCTGATCACGCGCGCCGCCTACAACCAGGGTTTCGCTTTGCCGCATTTGCCGGTGCGCGGCGCGCGCTAGACCTCACCCAGCCGATCGAGCGGGCACCTAGGGAGCCATTGCATCATGCAGAACCCGTCAAAGTCCGATCCGGGCGGCGCGTCGCTCGGCGCGGTAGCGGCGTCCGTCTTCCGGCAGGCCGCATCGGCGGGACGCGACAGCTTGAACCGGACGGAACTGGGCGCGCTGCTTGCCGCGCTGCCAGTCGGTTTCGAGGAAAGCGTTGCCCGGGAGCCGCACGCCCCCGCAGTGGAACTGCGCATCAGCCTGAACAACACGCGCGAATTCGGCATGGTCATCAGCGCCGGGCTGGGTGGCGCGGACGCGGAACTGGATGAAGCCAATCTCAGGCGCGATCGGGCCTCCGTCTACGCTGCGGTCGAACTCACCGACGCGGAGGATTTTCTGCGCCTGTTCAGGCGCACGCTCGGCTATCAAAAACTGGCCGGCGCGGCCAAACGCGGTGCAATGCCGCCCCCGGACGAACTGCTCAAGACCTGTTTCGAGCGCCTGCTAGCGTTCGCAAGCTGCCATTTACCCGAAAATCCGCAGGCGCCGTTCGCGCTGCGGGCTCTGGAACTCGATCCGGTGCACATCGGTGCCGGGCTGGTCGTCCGGAGCGCGCGCTGTGCATTTAGCGCGCCGGCGGCCGTGCGCCTCAGCCGGCCGATCTACAAGATCGACAAGCTGATACATCCGGCCTCGATCGGCATCATCGGCGTATCGGCGACCAGCATGAATTTCGGCCGGATCATCCTGCGTAATCTGATGGGCAGCGGCTACAGCAAGGAGCGGCTATCGATCATTCGCCCGGGCGAAAAGGAAATCGATGGCGTCAAATGCGTCGAAAGCCTGAAGACGCTGGAGGGAAAGCTCGATCTGCTGATCGTTGCGGTCGCCGCCGATGCCGTCTACGGTTTGGTGGATGAAATTATCGAGTCCGACGCGGTGGAATCGGTGATGCTGATTCCAGGAAGTCTGGGCGAAACGAAAAAGAGCCGGGAACCTGCCGCGGCGCTGGCGGCGAGGATCAACGCGGCGCATGCCAAGGAGGGCGGCGGGCCGATATTTCTCGGCGCCAACTGCCTCGGCGTGGTTTCGCATCCGGGCTCCTACGACTCCTGGTTCATTCCGCTTGAGCGGCTGCCGAAGCCGCAGAAGAAAGCGGAGCGAAATTCCGTCATGCTGAGCCAGAGCGGGGCATTCATGATCACCCGCCTGAGCCAGAACCCGTGGCTTGATCCGCGCTACATGCTCGCCCTGGGCAACCAAACAGATCTCACCCAGGGCGACATGCTCGGCTTTTTTTGCGAGCGCCCCGAAATCGACACCATCGGCATCTACGTCGAGGGCTTCAAGGACCTCGACGGCCTCGACTTCGCCAAGGCGGTGCGCAAAGCGGTGCTGCGGGGCAAACAGGTCGTGGTCTACAAGTCGGGCAAGACCGCTCCCGGGGTCGGCGGGGTCATGGGCCATACCGCGTCCATCGCCGGCGGTCCGACGCTGTTTGACTCGGTGGTGCGCCACGCGGGAGCGATCGTGGCCGAGGATATCAGCGCCTTCGACGATCTGTTCTACATTGCCGGAGCGCTGCACCGCAAGAAGATCGGCGGCAGGCGTCTGGGTGCCATCAGCGGCGCGGGCTTCGAGGCGGTCGGCATGGCCGACTCGATCGAATCGGATAGCTTCGCGATGGAAATGGGCGCCCTGGAAGCGGGCACGGTCAAGCGTCTGGAGGAGATTCTCGCGGCGAAGAAACTGGACGCGCTGGTGGAAGTCAGAAACCCCATCGACATCAATCCCGGCGCCGACGACGAAGCCCATCTGCAGATTACCGAAGCGTTCATCCAGGATCCCAATATCGACGCCGTCGTGGTCGGCCTCGACCCGACCGCGCCGTCGGTGCGCGCGCTCGAGGAAAGCAAGCTGCGGCCCGGCTACGATATCAGCGATCCGAAAAGCACGCTGCATCTGATGCCGCCCATCGTCGATCGCAACGACAAGCCTATTATCGGCATAGTCGATGGCGGCAAACTCTACGACGCGATGGCGGCGGGGCTGATGGATGCGGGCGTGTGCGTATTTCGCAACAGCGGGCGCGGCACCAAGGCGCTGGTGCGCTACTGCGAGGCACGCAGGTATGCTGAAAGCCTGCGCCAGCGCCAAGCCAAGATTTGAACCGGAACCGACCGATACGACACGAGGAACCCGCATGAGCGACACACTGCAAACCGGACGGACTGCAACACGCCGCGTCGACAGCGACGCTATGGGTGCAGCGATCAAGGATATCTTCCGGACGGCGCACAGCGAGGGCCGCAGCACGCTGTTCGAGCATGAAGTCTACCGGCTGCTCACCGCGGCCGGCATCGCCTCGACGCCAAGTTACGAGGTGATCGCCAGCGGGGCCGAGCCGGCGGACGAACTCCTGGCGTCGTTCGCCGGCAGCCGGCTGGTTGTGAAGATCGTCTCCGGCAGCATCGCGCACAAGTCGGACGTGGGCGGGGTCGCGGTCGTGAGCAATCAGCCGGCGGCGGTGCGCGCCGCCTGCAAAAGCATGCTCGCGGCGCTGTCGGAACGGGACGTCGCTGGGTTGATGCTCACGGAGTTCGTCGAAGCGGACGCTCCGGGTTCCGGCAGCGAGCTCCTGGTCGGCATCCGGAATACGCGCGAATTCGGCATGATCCTCATCGCCGGGATTGGCGGCGTCGACACCGAGCTCTATGCCGGAGGCTCCCGCCGGGGGCAGGCAGTGGTGTCGGCTTCGACCGCCCTGACCACTGCCGAGGAATTCCTCGAGATTTTCAAACCGACGATTGCCTACCGGAAGATCGCCGGACTGACTCGGGGGGGGCGCCGGCTGGTGGCGGATGAAACCCTGCTTCACTGTTTCGGCGCCTTCATCCGCCTCGCGAACAGTTGTTCGACGGGCAACCCCGAGACCGACTTCGTCATCGAGGAGTTGGAGGTCAACCCCTTCACCTGCTCGGCCGGCGCGCTCGTCGCGCTCGACGGATTGTGCCGCTTCGGCCGGCCGCAGAGCGTCCGCCCGCCGCGGCCTCAGGGCAAGATCGACAAGCTGCTGCACCCGGCTTCGATCGGCATCATCGGTGCATCCGCCACGCGCATGAACTTCGGCCGGATCACCCTGAAGAACATCATCGCATCCGGTTATGACAAGTCGCGGCTGCGCGTCATCAATCCCGACGGCCAGGAAGTCGATGGCGTGCGCTGTGCGCCGAGCCTGGGGGCGCTGGAGCAGAAGCTGGACCTCTTGATCCTCGCGGTGACCGCCGATGTCGCCTTCGGCATCATCGATGAGGTGATCAGGACCGATGCCGTGGAATCGGTGCTGTTGATCCCCGGTGGGATGGGAGAAACCGAGGCGAGCAGGGAGCCCGCCCGGCGGATGCTGGAGACGATCGACGACGCCCGGCGGGCGACAGGCCGCGGACCGGTATTCGTCGGCGCGAACTGCCTGGGCATCATCTCGCACCCGGGAAACTACGATTCCTGGTTCATTCCCGAGGAACGCCTGCCGAGAACTCAGAAGAAGGCGCAACGCACTTCGGCACTGATCAGCCAGAGCGGAGCCTTCCTGGTCACGCGGCTCAGCAAGAACGCGTGGCTGGACCCGGCCTACATGGTCGCCTTGGGCAACCAGAACGACATCACGCACGGCGACATGGTCGAGAACTTCGCAGCCAACCCGGACATCCAGGTGATCGGGGCCTACGTCGAAGGATTCAAGGACCTCGACGGGCTGGCCCTGGCGCGGGCCGTGCGCAAGGCGACCCTCGCCGGCAAGCAGGTCGTCATTTACAAGGCCGGACAGTCCGTCGCGGGCAAGCAGGCCGCGATGGGCCACACGGCTTCGATCGCGGGCGACTACGAGGTATGCCTGTCCGTGCTCACGCAGGCCGGCGCGCTGATCGCGACCGACGTCAGCGAGTTCAGCGACCTGTTCTACATCGCGGACTGCCTGAGCAAGAAGGTCGTCCGCGGCAAGCGACTCGGCGCCCTGGCCGGCGCGGGCTACGACACGGTTGCCATCGGCGACAGCATCCAGGTGGGCGACTTCTCCCTGTCTCTGGCCGCGATCGGACCATCGACCCGGGAACGGCTGGTAGCGAACCTGAAGTCCAAGAAGCTCGATGCGCTCATGGAAGTCAGGAACCCGTTCGACATCAACCCGGCGGCGGACGACGAGGTTCACCTGCTTTGCACCGAGGCCATGGCCGCCGAGCCGGACGTCGACTCCGTCGTCGTCGGACTCGATCCGACCTCGCCCGTGGTCAGATCACTCAAGAAGAGCGCGCGGGAGGGCTACGACATCGACAGCCCGGAGAGCATTGTCCAGACGCTGCCGAGGCTGGTCGCCTCCTGTCCGAAACCCGTCGTGGCCTTCATTGACGGTGGCCCGCTGTTCGACCCGATGGCCGATAAACTGATGGAGCAGGGCGTCTGTATCTTCCGCTCCAGCGAGCGCGCGACGCGGGCGCTCGTCCGCTATACCGAGGCGCGGCTTCACGCGGCGCGATTGCGTGGAGAGTAATCTTAGGCCTGTGACATGACAGATTGCCGCTAGCAATCAATGCGGCGCAGCCAGGTTCGGGCGACCGGGTTTGACTAGCACTTGCACAAAGAGGAGGCAGCATGGGTGTTCCTACCAAGAAAAGCCGCAGCGCAGCAGTCAAGAAGTCGAACGCGTTGCGCAAGGTCGCGTCCAAACGCGCGGCACCGGTGTACAAATTCGAAGCGGCCGCGGAGACCTTGCCGCGCGCCGAGATCGCGCGCCTGCAACTGCGCCGGCTCAAGGCGAGCCTCAACAACGCTTACGCCAACGTGGCGTTCCACCGCCGGCGCATGAAAGCGTTGGGTTTCGAACCCGGCGACCTGAAACGCCTGGAAGACCTTGCCGGTCTGCCGTTCACGCTAAAGACCGATCTGCGCGACCATTACCCGTTCGGGCTGTTCGCGCGTCCGCAGGCCGAAGTGATGCGCTTGCACGCATCCTCCGGAACCACCGGCAAGCCGACCGTGGTCGGTTATACGGCGAAGGATATCGCCACTTGGGCCAATCTGATGGCGCGCTCGCTCGCCTGTGCCGGCGGCCGGCCGGGCGACGTCATTCACAACGCCTACGGCTACGGACTGTTCACCGGCGGCCTGGGCGCTCATTACGGCGCGGAGCGGCTGGGTGCAACCGTAGTGCCGATGTCCGGCGGCGCAACCGAACGCCAAATCGTGCTGATCCAGGACTTCGGCGCGCGCGTGTTGTGCTCGACGCCGTCCTATGCGCTCGCCATCGCCGAGGTGGCGGAGAAAGAGGGCGTCGACCTGCGCAAGTCCAAGCTCGAGATCGGCGTGTTCGGCGCCGAACCGTGGAGCGAGGCGATGCGGCGCGAGGTCGAGGCGCGCCTCGGGCTGAAGGCGGTGGACATCTACGGCCTCTCGGAAATCATGGGTCCGGGCGTGGCCTGCGAGTGCGTCGAAGCGCAGGCCGGTCTGCACGGCTGGGAGGACCATTTTCTGTTCGAATTGATCGACCCCGATTCCGGCAAGGCGGTGAAGGAGGGCGAGTCGGGCGAACTGGTGATCACCACGCTCACCAAGGAGGCGTTGCCGATGATCCGCTACCGCACCCGCGACATCACCCGGCTCTCCACCGAGCGCTGCGCCTGCGGCCGCACGCATGTGCGCATCAAACGCATCACCGGACGCAACGACGACATGCTGATCATCCGCGGCGTGAACGTCTACCCGTCGCAGATCGAGTCCGTGCTCGTGGGCCTGCCCGACGTTGCGCCGCATTATCAGCTGGTGGTGGAGAGACAGGGCACGCTGGACCACCTGACGGTTGAAGTCGAAATGGTTCCGAATGTCGTCCCCACGGCGGAACTGCGCCGGGTCGTGGGCGAATTGGTGCGCCATCACATCAAATCGATCATCGGTGTCACCGTCGACGTGGTGGTGAAGGAACCCGGCGAAATTCCGCGCTCCATGGGCAAGGCGGTGCGCGTGCGCGACCTGCGGCCGAAGCTCAACTGATTTGGCGGCGCGCGTGCAGCCTTTTTTCGCGCGACCGGAAGCGGCGCAGTTGACGGCGGATAGATAAATCGGTATTATGGTACGACAATACCGATTAAGCTCAGATGCGGAGGCCATGCAGCATGGATTTCCAGCGCCAGACCAGCCGGCGGCTATACGAAGAACACCTTGCGACCCTGCAACTGCTCGCCCGCGTCGAGCGCGTGTTCAGCGGCCGCGCCGGCGCCTATCCGCCGCAGCCGGACGACACGGCGTGGCCCGCGTTCGCGCGCACCCTGCTCACCGCCATGGAGGTAGAGGTCGCGCGCCATTTCGACTTCGAGGAGCGCGATCTGTTCCCGCGGCTGGAGGAAGCGGGCGACGGCGATCTCGCGGCGCTGCTCAACGAAGAGCACGTCACCATCCGCGCGGTAGCGCAGCCGCTTGCCGCATTGCTGCGCCAGGCGCTTGCCGGCGGGCTGCAGCCGCAGCAATGGCAATCCCTGAAGACCCTGGCGCTGGAATTCAGCGAGCGCCTCGGTTCGCACGCGCAGAAGGAAGATGGCGCGCTGCTGCCGTTGCTGGATAATATGCTCGACGAAGATACCGACCGCGAGCTTTTCGGCGCCTACGCGGCGGCGTAACAACGGGAGACAAGCATGGCGGAACGCGCGCAGGCAGGCCCACTTTCCGGCATCAAATTGCGTCCGCTCGCCGCGCAAGACCTTGACGCGGTGGTCGACATCGACGCGCAGATTACCGGCCGCTCGCGCCGCGCCTATTTCGAGCGCAGGCTGCAGGCGGCGCTGCGCGCGCCGGCGTTGCATAGCCAGTTTGCGGCCGAGGAGGATGGCGTGCTCGAGGGCTATGTCCTCGCGCGCAAGCGCGAAGGCGAATTCGGCCATGTCGAACCGGCGCTGCGGCTGGAGGTGATCAGCGTGCGGCCGGGTGAGCAGGGGCACGGCTACGGCGATGCGCTGCTCGGCGCGCTCGAGGCCCATGCGCGCGCGCACCAGGTGCGCGAAGTGCACACCCAGGCGGCATGGCGGGATCGCGGCATGCTGAGTTTCCTCGATCACGCCGGCTTCAGTCTCGGCCGCAGTCAGCTGATCGATTGCGCAATCCATGCCGGAAAGATGGGCAGCGGCGACGATGAAGATGTGCTGGCGCCGGCGCACCTTCGCGCGAGCGCCGAGATCGACTACAGCGCGCCCCAGGCCAATGACTTCGAGGCGCTTGCGCGCGATCGCGCCGACGTGCGCTCGCTCGAGCGCGCGGATCTCGAGGATATCGTGCGCATCGACCGGCGCATCATGAACCGCGACCGCAGCGCCTACATCGGCCGCGTGGTGCAGGAGGCGCTGGAGGATTCCGCCATACGTGTCTCGCTGGCCGCGCACCAGGACCGGTCGGTCACCGGCTTCATCATGGCCCGCGTCGACTTCGGCGATTTCGGCCGTACCGAGCCGGTGGCGGAAATCGACACCATGGGCGTCGACCCCGGTTTCACCGGTGCGGGCATCGGCAGGTCGTTGCTGTCCCAGCTGTTCGTCAACCTCGAGGCGCTGCGCGTGGAGCGCGTCGCGACCGTGGTCGCATGCGACGACTTCGGTCTGCTCGGATTCTTCTACCGCGCCGGATTCGCGCCGAGCCAGCGCCTGGGGTTCGTCAAGCGGCTCGCCTGAGCCACGACCTCAAGTCACATAGAAAGCGATGGCGATGAAATGCGCCGCGCTGCCCCCTAGGACGAACAGGTGCCACACGCCGTGGAAGTGGCGCACGCGCTCATCGAGCAGATAGAAGGCGATGCCGCCGGTATAGAGCAGACCGCCGGCGAGCAGCCAGGCGAGCCCGGGCGCGCCCAGCCCCGCGGCGAGCGGACCCAGGGCCGCCACGCCCATCCACCCCATGACGACGTAGATCAGGATCGACAGGCGGCGCGCGCCCCTGCCGAACACGAATTCCTGCGCGATTCCCACGGCGGCGAGCCCCCAGGCGAGGCCGAACAGCGTCCAGCCCCAGGGTCCGCGCAAGGTCACCAGTGCGAACGGCGTGTAGGTGCCGGCGATGAGCAGGTAGATCGAACAGTGATCGAACTTGCGCAGGATCGCTTTGGCCCGACCGCGTGCACTGTGGTACAGGGTCGAAGCGCCGTAGAGCAGGAACAGCGCCGCGCCGTAGATGCTGCAACCGACGATCTTCCATACGTCGCCGCTGCGTGCGGCGAGCACGATCAGCAACGGCGCGCCGACTGCCGCCAGCGCCGTGCCGGCGAGGTGGCTGAAACTGTTGAGGCGTTCTCCGTAATACATCGCTATTCCGCGGCGCCTGTTCGGGGACTTTCTGAAGCGCATTTTCTCCAATCTGCGCTCCCGCGGGCTTGAGCCACTGAAGCTACCGCTTTGCCGCAGAGCCGTTAGGCCGTCGCCAGTTCCTCATCACGCCGCTTGCGGGGCACCTTCGGTTTTTTAATGAGGGACGCGGCTCGCGCTTGAGTCATGCCGCGCGGCATGGTTGCAGCGACAGCAGGTGCAGCATGCAGCCTCACCCCGAGTGCGTGGACTACCTTGAGAATGGTTGCGAAGCTTGGATTGCCTTCACCGGAGAGCGCCTTGTAAAGGCTTTCGCGCCCGATGCCCGTATCGCGGGCTAGTTGCGTCATACCCCTGGCACGCGCGATGTCCCCTAGTATTTTGGCGATGAAGGCCGCATCGTCGCCAGCCTCTTCCATAGCCGCTTCAAGATATAGAGCCATGTCTTCATCAGTCTTCAAGTGCTCAACCACGTCCCATTTGCGCAGTTTCAATGCCATCGCTATCTCCTAGATCTCGCGCGCCAGCTTCAGCGCTTTCTTGATGTCCTTCGTCTGCGTGCTTTTGTCGCCGCCCGCCAGAAGAATCACAATCTCAATACCAGTTCGCTTGAAATACACGCGGTAACCGGGGCCGTAGTGAATACGCATTTCCGACACCCCTTCACCGACTGGCTCGCAATCGCCGAAATTGCCACCCTCGGCGCGTCGCAGACGCACCTTAATAGCGGCCTTGCCGCGCTCATCACGCAGGCTATTAAACCAGTTGCTGAAAAGCTCGGTGGTGTGGATCACACCCATGGAGAAACTGTATCCTATTTTCTACAACATTGCAAAGTGCAAAGAAAACCCCCGGTCGGAGGCGCACTTCCTGAGCGCTTGTGGTCAAGCTAGATGGACTTTGATCAGCCAGTGATGCCCAGTTTCGCCCTGGTCGGGGAGCCATTCAGGGCTCGAACAATCGCGTAGCCATTTAAGCTCCTTTAGACGAATCTGCGGCAGCTGCGGGTCTCTGATATGCTGAACGAATGAGGGTCGGCGATGCGCTGCGAATTGAAGAAGTGAGGTCCCAATGCGTTACGCCATCGTGATCGAGAAAGCAGAAAGCAATTATTCGGCCTACGTGCCCGATCTACCCGGGTGCGTGGCCAGCGGTACAACCGTTGAGGAGACGGAATCGCAAATCCGAGAGGCCATAGAATTTCATATCGAGGGCCTGCGCGAGGACGGTGTTTCAATTCCGCAGCCCGCGAGTCGGGTTGAGTACGTCGAGATTGCGGCGTAACCCGACGTTGCTCCCAACGCGCCGGGCGCATCGCGCCTCATCAACCGCTGTGCCGGCGCGCCGGTGGGCTGTAGGCATTGCACCAGTCTTCTTGTCTCGGCGCCTAAAACGCAGAACAGGGCACCAACGCAGCGTTGGCTGACCTGATGTGGCGCGCGCCGTTATTTGCCCTTCGCTTCCGGAGAGGGTAACGTGATATCAGTAGGCCCCCGGGTTACTCAAACGGCGGCAACCAGATACCGAACAGCGGGTGCAGAATTACTTTTTCAGAAATCCAATATCTGGCCGGTGTAGGTTCGGCGCGTGTCGACCACAAAGCCACATATCGAGCTCATAACATGGAAAACTCAGAATACAATTTCGCTATCAAGATAATTCCAGACAAGAACGCCGTCTTCAGTCACCTACTCGGCTCCCTCTTTAACGACGACGTCAAGCGCAAGCTTACCCGGGAACACCTGAACGTTCTTGATAAGGTAAGTAAGCTTGGCGACGATAGACTCGTCGCGATGACTGGTGAATTACTTGTAGAGAATGCTGTCGACTCTGTTCTGCAAGCATTTATGCCTACCTTTAAAGAGACCTTCAAGAGGCCATCGTTTTACACCAAGATCGAGTTTGCCCGGGCACTTACCCTTTGCCCATCCCACCTTTTCGACTCCGCACATTCGATTCGCGAAATCCGAAATGATTTCGCGCACAACTTAGAAGTCGCAAATTTTTCAATGGTTTCACCGAAGAGGATCGAGAAGCTACGAGCGCAGTACCGTCTTTACGACTGGTACACACCGCCTCGAATCGACTCCATGAACACTGCTCAGGTGTTTATCGGGCTGACTTACGAGATTTCAATCGTCTTACACGCCTATGCACTTCAAACCGCGATCTTGCGTCGTTATCTGCATGACGAGGGGTTTCAGAAACTGCTGGAGAATTTTTGTGCTTCTCAACACGCCGCTGCTTCGCCGGTCTAGGCACTAAGCTTCAGCCGTACTCGCAGCCGCCAGCAGTGCCCAGATTTGCCCTGGTCGGGGAGCCATTCAGGGCTCGAACAATCGGGTAGCCATTTCGCAGCTACGCAATTTCTTTTCTGAACTGTTGTGGCCTCAGCCGTGCAGGCTATGGTATTTCGCCATCAATTCGTCTTTGCTCTCGCGGAAGTCCGGGTGCTCGACGATGCAGTCCGCCGGGCACACCACCATGCACTGCGGCTCGTCCTCGGCGCCGACGCACTCGGTGCACAGCAGCGGATCGATCACGTAAGGCGTGCCGGCGGTGATCGCCTTGTTGGGGCAGACGGGAATGCACGCCTCACAGACGGTGCAGTCGTCGTTGATTAGCAGGGCCATTCAATTCTCCTTTGTTGTTCACAATGTGCGCGCTGCCGTTTCCGGCGGCGCGCCTACACGGGCGCGAACTCAGGCAGCGGCGCGTTGCTGCAATTCGCGCAACTTGCCATGCCGGAACGCGCCCCACAAGGCCGCGCCGATCGCTCCGGCGCAAATCGAGTCGGGGTGGCTGACCACGGTCAGCCCGGTTATTTTCTCGTTGACCAGCTCTTCCTGTACTGCCAGGAGCAGGCCCACGTCGAGCGCTAGGCCGCCGGTGAGCAGCACCGTGTCCTTCATGATGCCGGTCACCTTCAGCAGCTTCACCAGGCGCGAGGCCATGGAAAGGTGGATGCCTTTGAGGATGTCGGCGGTGGGGATGCCGCGCGAAACCATGTTGATCACGTCGGTCTCCGCCAGCACGGCGCAGATCGAACTGATCTTCTCGGGCGTGTGCGCCGACTTGGACAGCGGCCCGATTTCCTCGACGGCGACGCCGAGGTAGCGCGCGATGTTTTCCAGGAACTGGCCGGAGCCCGAGGCGCACTGGCTGGTCATCTTGTAGGCGAGCACCTTGCCGCGCTCGTCGATGTAGATGGCGCGGCCGTTGAGGGCACCGATGTCCACCACGCCGCGCGCGTCCGGGTTGAGAAAGATGGCGCCGCGGGCGTGCGTGGTCATGGAGTAGAAGTGCCCGGTGGCGAATTTGACGTTCTCGCCTTCGCCCGTCGTGGCTACGTAA
>Ga0315281_10011857_pt1 | contig 11903 bp, 14 predicted proteins | sample YL17G07_0_MG_FD_204540 | JGI IMG/M metagenome (GOLD analysis project Ga0315281, IMG submission 204540) | Sediment microbial communities from Yellowstone Lake, YNP, Wyoming, USA - YL17G07_0 | ecosystem: Environmental > Aquatic > Freshwater > Lake > Sediment | place: USA: Wyoming | collected... | reverse complement strand
TAGCAAAGCAAGCGACGAACAAGGCCGTAACCACCGCCGCCTTGAAAACTTAGGCGCTGGATCAAATCTTTGAATCCCAGGTTTCGAACGACATGGCATTGGGAGGCTCGATGGTAATTAAATTCCTCGGTTCCGCAGTTCTCTCTTTGGCCCTTGTCGTTCAAGCGTTCTCGGCCCCGGCAAGAAACGAAGACTTTACGTTTAGGATACCGCCCCAGAGAACCTCGTTGAACATCGAGAATCAGCCCATCACGATTACCGCTTCAGGAATCATTTCGGTGGGTTCAAGGGGCCACGACGAGTACATCCTCAAATTGGAGTTGGATGCTGACCTCTCGGACCTTCAGCAGAACATGACAGGTCTTTTGCGGTCCCAACTGGATAAGGATGACCGCTGTGGGGATCACATCGCAATTGAACACGTCACGCTAATCCCAGTCGGCCCGTCCGGTCGAGCCGTTGTTCAACTGCATTATGAGCGTCACACGTGCGTCAAGGCTTTCGGCAAGCAGATGACCGGGAAGTTAGTTGGAGGGAACGGCATAATTCAGATGAAATTCACCCCAACGGTCGAAGACCGGAAGGCACTGCGGCTCGTGGGAGAAGTCGAGTCCATACAAGCCGATGGGTCCCTCGGCGAGCTGCTCAGGTCGGGGCCAATCGGGGCGATGGTGCGCGAGAAGATTACCAAAGCGCTGCTCTCCGCCATGCAGAAGGGGACCGATCGCAGTCTCACGCTCCCGCCGGCGGTCCAGGACATGGCGATGATTGATAAAGCGCAATTTAAGGATGAAGGTTCCGGTCGCCTGGCGATTGTCCTGGGAGGAGAGGTCACGATCTCTCCTCAGCAAGTCCAGCGCCTTAAGAACCAGCTAAAGGAACGCATGCCAGCACGGTAGGAAATTCTGCATCTGTCGCTCGCCAGGTTGCACGCGAACGACGACGGACCTTCGCTCAACGCCTGCGGCACGGGGGTCGAAGTTCCGCTGATCAGCGCGTTGAGGGTTTTCCCGCCTACCTTGCCGCTGCTGACTTGTGAGCTCAGTTCGCTGCGCACCTGCTCCTTGAGTTGGTCGGAAGCCACGAAGGCCGTGGCCGACTTGCCCCCCCAATGTTTCCGCATCACCGGCTTTGAGCGCGTACGGCACGCTCACCAGCAAGACGCGCGGCTGCTCGGGTAGCTTTCCGACGCTCACTCCCAGCCAGCGCGCTTCTCCGGAGGCGAAGAGATCTATCGGCAACCCGTCGGGATGCATCGCGCCCAGCAGCGCCGTGTAACGTCCCAGAGCGTCGGCCTCGACGGTCTGCGTCTCGAACCAGAGCGGCTCCCCGCCCGCCTTGATCGCGTACAACGAGAAGGTCACGTCCACCGGCCCGTGCAGCGGCCTCGCCCCCGCATCCCGCAGCGTCCCGCTGAACCGCACCAGTCGCGGCACCGCCGCTTGCGCAGCGGAACCTGCCGCCGGGCTCCTCGTCGTACTCGTCTCCGCCCCGGCGGGCGAGCCTGTCAATTGGCGGGCCCCCGTGTTGATAGTAACGACTTTTTGGACGGCAACATTTAGGGTATCACAACTAGGTACCCGCTCCGCCTGCGGGCGAAGTAGTGCGGACCTAAATTGGAGGTCCGCGGTTCATTCGAGAATCCGCACCAAGGAGCCGCGGACGTAAAGGGCACGTCGGCGCTACTGCTGCAAGCGAAGGCCACAGAACCTCGCTCAGCACCCCAATTCCTTTCGGCCCGCCTGCCGAGTCGCGCGCAGTCAGCCTCTCGGAGAGCAACTTACTACCACCTTAAACCTGACGGGTTGCTCCGGGGATTTTGCGCTATACTCCCCGCCGCGTTCTCGGACCCGAAGGCCTGGGAAGCGCCGCACGAGTATTCTCCGGCGGGGAAGCTGCCAGGGCCTTGCCGGGGAGGCATGAAAGGACGCGATTTGGCGCCGGAAGTCATTGACATCCGCCAGTTCAACGCGCAAGCGTTTGAGCACCTGCTTGATGCCGAGTCGGCTGCCTGGGACGCGGCCCTGCACTGGGATTACACCCCCGCGCGCCGGCTGATTTCCTCCTGCCTGGACGAAAAACGCATCTCGGGGTATGCCCTGGTCGAGGAAGGCCGGATTACCGGCTACAGCTTCTTCTTCTACGAGGGCGAGAAGGGACTCATCGGCAGCCTCTTCATGGCTCCCGACGGCGACCCACTCGAGCCGGCGCTGCTTCTCCTCCAGCATGTGATCGAGACCCTGCTCGCAACTCCCGCGCTTCGGCGCGTCGAGACCCAGCTCCCTCACTATGCACTGGAACAGCTTGAGCCGTGTTTTCGCGCGCACGGCTTCGACTGCTTTCTTCGCCGCTTCATGGTGCTTCCGCTCTCGCCAGGGGGGCCGGCGACCACGAGCTATTCCGCCACCGAAAACCGGCGCGGCCGGGCACAAGCCTCACCTCCTGGAGGATTTCAATTCCTGCCTTGGGAAGGGAAGCACGATCGCGGGGCGGCCGAAATCATCCTGAGTGCCTACCGCGGCCATATCGACGCCCAAATCAATGACCAATATGGATCGCTTGCGGGCGCGGCCCGGCTGGTCGACAACATCATGCGTCAGCACGGGTGCGGCGATGTGCTGCCCGATGCTTCGCTCGTGGCCATTCACCGCGCCACAGAGAAACTCGCCGGCGTGGTCGCCCTTACCGCCGTTCGCGCCCGCACCGCCCATATCCCTCAGATCGCCGTGGCCAGAGAGTTCCAAGGCATGGACCTGGGGAGCCGGCTGATGGAGGCGTCGTTCCGGGAAGCTGCCCGGCACGGCTACGAAGAAGTCACGCTGACGGTCACCGACCTGAATGCCGGCGCCGTGCGGTTCTACGACCGCCTGGGATTCCACACTCTGCGCACCTTCGGCGCGTTCGTCTGGGAAGCGCGCTAGGGTCGCGCGCCCGGATGACGCGGCCTCCGCGGGGCCTGTTCGATAGCCTACTGGCGTTGATAGACGCGAACGTAGTCGACGACCAGCGTCTCGGGGAAGACGGTCGAGGCGTCCGGGTTTCCCGGCCAGTCCCCACCCACGGCGACGTTCAGGATGATGAAGAAGGGTTTGGCAAAGACCCAGTCCGCTCCCGACGGCAGTTCGGAGGGAGTGCGGGTGGCGTACAGATTGTTGTCGACGTAGAAGCGAATGACGTTGGCTTCCCACTCGACGGCAAAGACGTGAAAGTCGTCGGCGAAGCGCTGGCTGCCGGGCAAAGTGTAGGCGCTCCCGATGCCCGCTCCGTCCGAGTAAGACGGGCCGTGAAGTGTCCCGTGAATGATCGAAGGCTCGCGGCCGATGTTCTCCATGATGTCAATCTCGCCGCAGTTCGGCCAATCGACCTGGGTGATGTCGCTGCCCAGCATCCAGAAAGCCGGCCAGAGTCCCTGCCCAGCCGTCATTTTCATGCGCGCCTCGACCCGCCCGTAGGTCCACTGGGCTAGCCCCAGAGTCTTCAGTCGCGCGGAGGTGTAGGCGCGGGGAATCTTGTCCGGTCCCGCGGTGGTTTCCTTCAGGGCCTGGATGACCAGCCTGCCATCCTGCAGGAAAGCGTTTTGGGTGCGATTCGTGTACGTCTCGAGCTCGTTGTTGCCCCAGCCGCCTCCGCCGAGGTCGAAGGTCCACTTGCTGGCGTCGGGCGCCGAGCCGTTCGCTCCCTCGAATTCGTCGCGCCAGACCAAGGTCCACGGGCGTTGGTCCGCCGGGGGATTCGTGCCCGTAGGCGCTATCGTGCCGGCGCCACAACTGCCGAGCAAAATGAAGAGCCAAGCCACCGTCGCCAGCCCTGAAGGTGCGTGTTTATAAGCCATTACTGGACTTTCGCGGGGTGGCGAGCCAATCAGAGGCCACTATTTCCCTTTTGCTTTGAGCAGGTCCTTCAACTCGTCCATGAATTCTTTGACGTCTTTGAAGTCGAGGTAAACCGAGGCAAAGCGGACGTAGGCGACCTTGTCGAGTTTCTTCAGGCGGTCCATGACCAGCGCGCCGACATCGGGGCTGGGCAGCTCGCGGTCCTGTGATTCGGCGACCAGGGCTTCGGCCTCGTTGACGATCTCCTCGAGCTTCGCCATGGGGACGGGGCGCTTCTCGCAGGCGCGCAGCAAGCCGGCAAGAACCTTCTGCCGGTCAAACTTCTCCCGGCGGCCGTCTTTCTTGACCACCATGTAGGGAATCTCGTCGATGCGCTCGTAGGTGGTGAAGCGGCGTCCGCATTCCGCGCACTCGCGGCGGCGGCGAATCGTGTCACCGACCTTCGCCTCACGCGAATCGACGACTTTATCTTGCAGGTATCCACAGAATGGGCATTTCATAGGAAGTTGTCAGATCCCAGTTGTCAGTCATCAGTCAAGAGTCAACAGTTGACAGTCGAAAGTTGACAGCAAGAAGCCATCAGCTATCAGCAGTCAGCGAACAAGACCTGGACGAGCCAAGGTTTGTCCTTCGTCCTTTGTCCATCATCCTTCATACTTCTTCTTCCACCGCCGCCCGTTCTTCTTCAGCGATGACCTCCAGCTTCTTAAACGTCAGGCCTTCGTGCACCAACAGTACCATGCCCAATGCCAGGCAGGGGACCGATATGACAATCCAAGTCAAAATGGCGGCGCTCGTGGCTGCTTCAGCGCCCACGCTGAAGAGTTTCGTTAGAGCGTAGATGGTGGCCACCTGATATCCCCCGCCCACGCCCGGCAGTTGCACCACCAGGCCTAACACGGCAAAGAACATGGTGAGCGCCGCGCCCAGCCATGAAAGTTGGCTTAACTCTCCGCCCAGGCTGCGGAAGACCAGCCAGAAGACGCCTCCGTTGACGGTCCAGAGAACCACAGAAATCACGATGCTGGCCAGCAAATCCTTCCCGCTTTGAATCACCTTCAAGCCTTCGGCAAAGGACCGCAAGAAGTGCGCCAGGTGATGACGTGCTCCGTCGCCCAGAAAACCGCAGCGGCCAACCACCCAGGCGCTGACCCCTTCGGCGCGCAGGCGAAAGACCACCAGCGCCGGAACCATGATGACAATCACCACCATCATCATCAGCCCCAGCACATTCAGCCGGGTCAGGATGGACCCGGCTCGGCCAATCACCGGGTCAAGCGGCGCAAGCAGGAGTGCCGCGGCAAACATGAGCACCAGGAAAACCGTGTCATAGATCCGTTCCAGCAGCCAGATGGCTGCCATGGGTGCGATCGGGACTTTCTCCTTGCGCGCGATGTACGCGGGGCGCACGAACTCTCCTGGGCGGCCGACCAGATAGATGGAACTGAACCCCAGGATCTGCCCCACAAACAAATTCCACAACGAAGACTGTTTGATGGGTTCCAGGAAGAATTTCCAGCGGATGGCACGCAACAGGTAGCTCGTGTAAGTTGCGGCGACCGCGGCCAGCAAGGTGCCGGGCTGGGCGTGGGTCAGCAACGACCAGAGGCGGTCCCACCGAAATTGTTGCCACTCCTTGCTGTGGCTCAGGTTGTAGATGATCAGGCCCAGGATGGTGGCGCTGATCGCCAACCAGAGCCAACGTCGGCGGCTGGTTTTCGCTGGGTTGGATTGAGCCACGCGCGTCCGTTCGCCAAACTATCCGAAGCCCTTGACGAAGTCAAGGCGGAGCGCCAAAGGGTAGTGGGTCATTTTGATGTAGAGGCGGCCGCCCTACCGCAGGCAGGCTTTGCGCAGACCCGTCAGCTGACGGGTCTGCGATCTCGCAAAGCGACTTTTTTCTCAGCGGCTGCGAGCCCCCGCCATCGAGAACAGGGCCCTTGACGAGTCACTTCCGGAACCCGCAGACCCCACAAACCAGCGGTTTGCGCCAGCCGCGAACGGGGCAATTCCCTGGCCCGCAGAGTGCCACACACCCCGGCTCCTTCTCGCCGTGCGTTGACATGCCTATTCATACGGCCTAAGATACGAGCTATGTAACGCGGGTGAAGACCACTCTCCATGACCGGCGAGACGATTTCCCACTATCGCATTCTCGAGAAACTTGGTGGCGGCGGCATGGGGGTGGTCTACAAGGCTGAGAATCTCAGACTCAGCTCTCTCGTGGCCCTCAAGTTCCTACCCGAGGAATTGGCAAAGGATCATCAATCGCTGGAGAGGTTCAAGCGCGAGGCGCGAGCGGCCTCGGCTCTGAATCATCCGAACATCTGCACCATCCACGACATCGACGAGTACGAAGACCAGCCGTTCATCGTCATGGAGTATCTGGAGGGGCAGACGCTCAAGCACCGCATGGGTGTAGGGGCACGCCATGGCGTGCCCCTACCAATGGACACCCTTCTCGACTTCGGCATCCAGCCCGCCGACGCTTTGGACGCAGCCCACGCCAAGGGGATCGTTCATCGCGACATCAAGCCGGCGAACATTTTCGTGGCGGAACGTGGCCAGGGCAAGATTCTGGACTTCGGGCTGGCCAAGCTGGCCTTAAAGCCTAGGCGGGCACCGGAAGCAGTGGGGGCCTCAGCTTTGCCGACCGCGACTGCCGGAAGACCACCTGACCAGCCCGGGCGTAGCGATGGGCACTGTCGCCTACAGGTCGCCGGAGCAGGACGCTGGCGAGTCGTCGAGTGGCACAAAGAGGAGTGACGTGACATTGGAAAGGAAGGGTCTATATGTTCAGTCGAAGGGAATTTCTTAAGTCTTCGTCATTGCTGTGTGGCAGCCTGGGTTTCATGGGCCGGGCTTCCATTTTTGCCGCGGCGGCGAAACCGTCCGGATATTTTGGTGTGCATCCGTTTGTGGAACAGCACCCGGAAGCGGTCTTCATCCTGCGGACGCATGTGGATTACAAGACGAATTCTGATGCCTGCAAGCGGGTCGGACTCGATTTTGGACGGTCGGTATTCGTTCCCATGGACAATACCGGCATTCCGGTGACTTACAACATCGCGGCCAAGCCGAATCTCACCGCTCACCAGGCAGTCGATGAAAAAAGAGGATTCGCTCTTGAGGACACGATGGGGATTGCCACCGACGTGTTCTTCGTCGAGGGTCTGTTCGAATCATTGAAGGAACTGGGTGTCGCGGGCGCCAGGATGCATACGCGCGATGCCAATGGTGGCAGCGTGATCGAACCCCGCGGATACGTCGCTATGGGCCAGCGGGTGGGTGCGACGGTTGCCGGGGCAAAAACCCGCATTGAAACACGGGAAGATGCGAATGATGCCGAGGCCTTTGTCTGGAAAGAGGTTCCCGGCGGCGTGGTGCATACACAGATCCCATACCTGTGGCCTTTCAATGCGCCGAATTCATGGAACCTGAATGTGGCGAAATTCAAGGCTCACGCCATGGGTTTGACCCTCGCCTCTAAGAACTGGCAGGGTACCCATCCTTCACCCTTTCAGGCATACTGCCGCAAGTGGCCCGATATCGATTCGATGCAAAAGCTTGAGAAGCAAATTAATAAGAAATGTATCGACCCCAAAGTCCATGAAGTCGTAGAAGCGAACTTCAAGCGGCACACCAGCACTATTCCCCGATGGGATACCCCGGATGTGCCGCGGAACGATCCCGGATACGTTCGTCAGTATCATTACGATACCCTGTGTATGGAATTGTGGGCGCATCGGACCATCGACAACCATGCAGCGTCCCCAACCGGGCTTCATGTTGTCGAGGGTATCTACGGCCGTGACGGCGACTTCAACTATGGGCCGAATCCCTTCGGCAGCGAGAACAGCAAGGACCCCTGGTTAAAAGTCCCCAGCCACGATGGGAGAGCGTGGGACTATATGACGAACATCGTCATCTTCGGCAAAAGCCCCTACCTCGTCGATATCGTGGGCCATTGGCTCGGCGGTCATGAGCCCGGGAATTTCGGGTTGTTCCACATTGCGATGGAGCGGGGCATGCTCGACGTGATGAATCCGATGAATATTCCTGTGTATGAGTGGCAGGATGGTGTCGCAGTCCGCCGTCCGCTGACGAGCTTCACACGCACGCCGTTGAGGACATCCTACCTCCACCACTACCACACGAAAGAGCCGCTGTGGCATCTCTGCAACGAGCCGTTCGACTACACGAAGGTGAGCGAGAAGAAACTCAGCATTCCCGCAAAGCCGACGACGCGTGTGCTCAACCACCACTACCCCAACGCGAACAATCCGCAATTGGCCATCGAGTTCACCGTCCCAGAAACGGGATGGGTACTCGTAGAGATCCTCGATCAGAGCGGCAACAACGTGGAAGTGATCTCAAACGCCATCTGTGAAGCCGGCTACCACATGGCGGCATGGGACACGGCGAAATACGCTTCAGGCAGCTATAAGTACCGCCTGCGCTACAATGACTACAACGAGGTGCACGACCTTGTCCTGAACAAAGCGTAATGGTCGTGTGTCAGCCGGCGGCGTGGCATTCGGGATGGGGCTGCTGCTGGCGATCGCGCCCGCATCGAGCCCCTATCGACGCTGCGTCACGATTGAGCCCAGTGCCGCCGATTACCTGTAAGCGTCCGGTGAACCCATACCGGGTTCACCGGACGGACACGGAGAACGTGGACCATCAAATAGAGGCAGGCACTCGCCACGCGCCTCCTGGGCCGCATGAATTTCCCACAGTAGAACTGTAGGCGGGAGACGGTATGTAGCATGTGGGGAGAGCACGACTTGTCGAGCGGGGCCTCGCGTAACGCTCGGCGCACCGCACAGATTTGCCGCAACAGTGGTCTGTGGTCAACGCTCAGTGGTCCTTCGTCCCTTTGTCCTTCGTACTTTATCCTTTGTCCTTCGTCCTTCATCCCTCATCCTTATCCCGCGGTGCGGGACCCCAAAGGGCGGGGCTGCCTTCTGACTTCTGTCTCCTGTCTTCTCCCTTCTGCTACAATGCGCGCAAGCTGATGTGAATCAAGTTTCGTCGCATGGGACAATATGCCCGGCGGGCCGAAACTTGCCGATGAGGATGTGTGGAACCCGACCTGGAGCTGGTAAAACGTTGCCTGACCGGCGACAACTACGCCTGGGAAGGGTTGCTCCAGACTCACACTCGCAAAGTCTATAATCTCTGTTATCGGTTCACGGGTCGGCCGGCGGAAGCGGAAGACCTGACGCAGGAAGTCTTCATCAAGATTTTCCAAACCCTGAAGACGTATGACGCGGCGCAAGGCACGTTTATGACTTGGCTCAACCGGGTGGCGCGCAACCACCTGGTTGACCACTATCGCCGCACCAAGAAGGACCGCATCACTTCCTCGATCGAGGAGGAGGTGGGCGGGCTGGAAGAGAAACCCAGTCCCACGGTTGAGCCCATCGCCCATCTGGAATCCCGCGAGCGCCGGGAAGTGTTGCAGCGGGGGCTGGACAAGCTCTCGCCCGACCTGCGGGAGGCGGTTATTCTGCGCGACCTCCAGGACCTGGATTACGACGAAATCGCCCAAGTCCTGGGGGTTCCGGAGGGGACGGTGAAGTCTCGAATCAATCGAGGAAGATTGGAACTAGCGCGGGTCCTAAAACGTATGGAAGGAATGAGAGGCTCCGCGAAGGCGGGTGGCCAAACATGACGCACCTGGAACTGGAAAATCTCGCGAGCGAGTACCTGGAAGGCCAACTGGACGCGGGCCGCCGGGTCGAGCTCGAGGCCCACCTGAAGGAATGCGGTCCTTGTCGCGAACTCGTCACCGACCTCCGGGGCGTGATGGAGCTTTGCCACTCCGCGGAAGACCTGGAGCCTGCCCCCTGGCTCATCGCGAAGATCCTGCGGGCGACGGTAGGCGAGCGAAAGCCGACCTGGCGCGAGCAGGTGGCGGCGTTCTTCCGGCCTTCGCCCCAGCCGCGTGTAGCCTACGCGGTGGCGATGGCGATCTTCTCGTTCTCGATTATCGTCAACGCGGCGGGGCTCAACCTCCGCAAGCTCTCGTTCTCGGACCTCAGTCCGCGCACCTGGTTCAACCAGGCCAATCGCACCGGCCACCTGATGTACGCGCGCGTGGAGAAGTTCTACTACGACCTCCGGGTGGTCTATGAAATCGAGTCGCGCTTCCGGCAACTGCGTTCGCAGCCCAGCCAGCAGCAGGAAGCCCCGAAACAGCAGACCCCGCCCGGAGGATCGACCGATCGCAAGGCGCCGGACGGAACGCAGTTGGCCTCGGTTGAGAACCTGGTCACTGCGGCCGGCTCGATCGGTGCGGTGTCGAAATTGGCCGGAAAAGGAAGGACAACCCGATGAAATGCGCCAACCATCCACAAGCCGATTCTGTAGCCTTTTGCGGGCAGTGCGGACGCCCGCTTTGCCCCGAGTGCAAGCGTGAGATCCGCGGGATGGCCTATTGCGAGAACTGCCTGGCCGCCCGAGTGCAGGCACCCTCCCTGCCACCCGTCCTCGGCGGGGGGGTAGGCCCCAGCCCCGGTGTCGCCCTGGCCTTGGGGTTTATTCCAGGCGTCGGCGCCATCTACAACGGTCAGATCGTGAAGGCCCTAGTCCAGGTACTGGTTTTTGGTTCCCTCATTGCCATGGGAGACCGCGTTGGAGGCGGCGTCGGCCCCATCTTCGGCCTAGCGGCAGCGGCATTCTATTTCTACATGGTGATCGATTCCTACCAGACCGCCAAGGCCAAGTGCCTGGGCCAGCCGAGGGAGGAGTGGTTCGGTCTGGGCGACCTGAAAATGAACGCCCCAATTGGCGCCGCCCTGCTGATCGGGCTGGGCGCGCTCTTCTTGCTCGACAACCTCGGAATCCCCGTCTTCCAGCACTTGGGCAAGTTCTGGCCGGTTTTCTTGATTGTCATTGGCGTGATACTGCTCCAGAGACGGGTGCGGGGTGGGGGCACGAATTCTCCTTCCAGTCCTCCCTCGTTCGAACCACCCAAGGAAGGACCTGGCAGTTTCCCGGGCCCACACGGGATGTAGCACGTTGAAACGATGTTGAGGAGGCTGGAATGGACTTGCATAACCCTTTCTTGATTCCACTGGGCGCGTTCGTGATGGTCATCATCATCGTGGCCATCGCTCAGATGACCAAGATGCGAGAGAAGGAGCTCCAGGCCCACCAGGAACTGCGCATGCGCGAAATGGAGCACGAGCGGAAGATGAAGGAAATGGAGATCGAGAAGGCCAAGGTCGAGTTGGATAAGGCGCGCGCAGAAAAGCGCACCTGACGAGCATCACAGGACCTGCGATGCAGGAGTCGTAACGCCAAGGAGGCAGTCCATGGACCAAATGTTTCCGTCATTACCGATTATGATTCCCTTCGCCGGGATGCTGATGGTGATCGTCGTGGTGGGCATCGTCTTCTGGTTCAAGGCTCGCGAAAAGGAATTGCAGTTCCACCAGGAGATGCGCATCCGCGAGATGGAGCACCAGCGCAAGATGAAAGAGCTGGAATTGGAAATCGAGAGGACGAAGGTCCGGCAGGCCGTCGACCGAGCCGCCTGAGCCGGCGCGAAGTTCGCCCCTCGAGGGCGCTCGGAGGAGATCGAAGATGGAATCACCGCTGATTATTCCACTGGCAGTCTTCGCGATGGTGGTCCTGATTGTGGCCATCACCAAGATGGCGAAAATCCGCGACCGGGAAATCGAGGTCCACCAGCGCCTGCACCTGGAGCAGTTGGAGCATCAGCGCAAGATGAAAGAGCTGGAGTTGGATCTGGAACGCGTGAAGCAAGGGAAATGACTCGGCTCGCGAAACGCGGGCCCGAGGACCGAGAGAAGAAGGATTTAGGACCATGGGATTCTCACCCACATCAATCACTCCCCGCCGCCGGAGCCTGACCGGGCCGGTCTTTCTGATCGTCCTGGGCGTCATCCTCCTGCTGGATCAGATTGTCCCCAGCTGGGGGTTTGGGAAGACATGGCCGGTGCTGCTGGTGGTGATCGGCGTCTTGAAGTTGCTGGACGCCAGCCAGCCGCCGCGCCCGCCCGAGGGGCCGCAGGTGTAGGAATCCCTCGGCAATTGGCC
>Ga0315281_10011856_pt1 | contig 11903 bp, 7 predicted proteins | sample YL17G07_0_MG_FD_204540 | JGI IMG/M metagenome (GOLD analysis project Ga0315281, IMG submission 204540) | Sediment microbial communities from Yellowstone Lake, YNP, Wyoming, USA - YL17G07_0 | ecosystem: Environmental > Aquatic > Freshwater > Lake > Sediment | place: USA: Wyoming | collected... | reverse complement strand
GAGTGCTGAGGACTGAGAAGATAGGACTGAGTGCTGAGGACTGAGAAGATAGGACTGAGTGCTGAGGGCTGAGAGACCTATCCTGCGGCTTCTCTCTGAGGGTTTTCCACCAGTCTCCGGTCTCCGGTCCCCGGACTCAAGACTACAGCCTCCGGCCTCAAGTCTCCAGTCTACAGCCTACAGTCTACAGCCTACAGCCTCCGGCCTCCAGCCTGCTTCTATCGGGCCATTTTGAGGACTCTGCGGCGAAGGAATTGGGCCTGGCGCAGGAGGGCGGCGCCTTCGAGTTTTTCGTCGTATCCGTCGGCGCGGGAGACGAGAAGGAACTGCTGCTCCGCGGCGTCGGTGAGGCGGTCGAAAGCTTCGAGGTCGAATGCGGCGCGGTCGGGCGGGTTGAGCTCGATCATGTCGCGCGCGATTTCGAGGTAGAACCCTCCGAGACGCAAGCGGTGCGCTTGAATGAGGCGGCTTGGGGCGTGATCGCGAATCATGCGTTCCGCAAGCTCCAGGGCGCGCTGTTTTCCCCGGGCGATCACGCCGCTGTTGCGAAAGAGGAAGAGCGCGTATTCTGTTTCAGTCTTCTCGCGTTCGCGGCGCGCGAGGCAAACTTCGTAGGCGCCGGCGAGGCGTTTTTCCAGATCGGCCAGGCGCTGGATACGCTGCTCGAATGCGGCGAGTTCACCCTCGATCCCCGAAGACAGTCCGTCTTTCCGCAGGGCTTTCTGGAACTCCAGGCAAAGATCTCTTTTCGGCGCCGCTTGGGCCGAAAGAGAGGAGGCCGCGTCGCCCGCCACGAGGCGGAAGGATTCTCCCGCCTTGGCGAACTCGCCGAGGCGCATCCAGGCCTCTGCGCGGACAAAGCGCGCGATATCCGGGTCTTGGTTGGGGTGGGTTTCCTGAAAGGATTCGAGGCGGGCGAGGGCGGCGCGGAACGCGTTCTGTCCGCTGATGTCCTGGGGCGTTTCGAAGCGGTAGAGGTCCACGCCGCCATAGCGCTCGAAGTCGGCGACGATCCGCAGGAGGATTTGGTAAGGAGGGATCTCCGCGGGAGTGGAAACGCGGGCGCAGGCAAGGGACAGGGCGCAGATGGCGGCGGCTGGCAGGCAAAGCGCCCACTGGGCCCGCGTGCGCGGATATGCGAGTCTCGCCGGGGAAGAGGTCATTTTTTGCGGGACTTGATGCTCTGGAGGTAGGTGGCGGCCCGCTTGTTCGTCGGATCGAGTTCGAGGACGCGCTGGAACAGCTTCTCCGCCTTGTCCAGTTGCGCGATGTTGTAATGGCATTCGCCCAGTTTCTGCAGCTTCTCCGGCGTTTCACCCTGTTCCTCGATGGCGGCCTCGAGGATCGAGATCGCCTTCTCCCAGAGGCCGGTCCGCATGTAGGGATCCGGGTTCACATCCACGGCCGACGCGGAGACGGGACGCGGTACGCGGATTTCGAGGACCGTATCGGCGGCGGATCGGACGGCTCCCGGCGGGTAGTCGGCAACGACGGGTGACCGGAAAAGGGGGGCGGAATTCAGGCCGGCCCGCTCACGCTGGAAATGGCGCATGGCCGCGGCGAAAGAGTCGGGACGACCGGATATCGCCTGCATGTCCACCTCACCCTCTTTCCGCAGCAAGGCCAGGTAGAACTCAAACCGCTCCCTTGTCTGCGGCGAGCCGCTCTTTCGGGCTTCCTCAAGACCCGCGGTCAGCATCTGGATCCCCGGGTCGCGGTGCCCCATTTGCACAAGGGCGAGCCCTTTTTCCTCCAGCAGGCCGGTCTTGAGACCGCTGTCCGCGAAAGGCAGGGCCTGCACCGCCTGGTCGGCCTTCTCGAACTGCCGCATCGCCTCGGTGGGATCGCCGACCATGCGCCAGTACTTGCCCAGCAGATAAAGGTACTCGGCTTTGTTGCGCGCAACGGTTTCCTTGGGAATGGCGGCCTCGGCGAGCTGGACAAACACGCGGCTGGGCAACGCATCCCCCTTGAGATAGGCATAATGAGCCGCATAGGCCAGAAGCACGGACTCGCTCAGGTTCAGGTTCTTGAGAGCGGGATCCTGACGGGCCATGCTGAACTGGAATTTGTTGAGAATCAGGAGGGTAAGAATCTCATTGAAGGCCTTGTGATAGTTGCCCAGGCGCGCGGACTCGGCGTGGTTTCTCAGGAGTTCCGGCGCCAGGCGCACGGATTCCTGAAGGTTGAGCACGGGGCCTTCGGTCAGATCATTGATCACGTCGCGGGCCCGCTGGTTGGATATAGCCGCCGCAGCGGGATTGTTGGCGGCTGTATGGCATTCGGCGATCAGAATATGGGCTTCGGATTGCTCGATCTGCTTGCGGGCCTGACTGAACAATTGCAGGGCCTGCTGAGCGTTTTTCATTGCGTCGGTCAGGTGCTGTTCCTCCATCTGAATTCTTCCCACCAGGATCAAAGCGTCGGCCTGGAGGTCTGGACGCCGCGCTTCCTGGGCAGCCCGAAACGCGTCTTCGGCGCGGCTCCGCGCGTCGGGGAAGAAACGGTTGGACAGTGAACCGTATCCGACGGCCAGGTTGGCCACGCAGCGCAAGACGGGCGTGGACGCGAGGCTGACCTTGTCTCGCACACTGTCGAGCAAAGGACGGGCAGCGAGCGGTTGTTTGTTCCTGAACGCGAAAATCACCGCTTCGGCTTCGATGCGCAGGCGGGCGTCGAAAAGCGTGCTTACCTTGTCGGCCGTCTGGTCCAGTGCGAATTGGTACATCGCCATGGCGTAGTCCGTCAGGACACAGGTACTCAGGAGCCGGCCATAATCCGCCAAGACCGTGTACTCCGCGCCGGCGGCGGCGGTTTCCGGGGGTTGCGCGGGGACCCACGGGGCCAGCGCAAGCACCCATGCCGCCACGCCTGTGGCAGCCAGCAGCGCCAGCTTGTGTCTCGAACGGATGGGGCTCATTTGGCGCGCCCTCCCAGGCCATCGTTGCATTCCCTGATCCAGTTCTGGACCCTGAGATCCGATCCGCCCTTTTGCTGGTGTTTGAGATAGTGCTCGATCGCTTCCGAGTACCGTTTCATCTCCTGGTACAGGATTCCCAAGCTCACCTCATAATCCGCGTTGGCGGGTTCCAGGGAAATGGCTTTCTTGTAATGCTCTTCCGCCTGTGCCGTCCGGCCCACCCTCATGGCGGCGTCTCCCAGCAGGTTATACGCGCGGGCAAAATCCGGCTTGGTTTTCAGCGCCTTCTGAAAATCGGCTTCGGCAAGGTTCCAGTTGACCTTCTTGAGCTGGAGTTCGCCTCTCTCGGCGTAGGCGCTGGCCAAGAGATTTTTCTCCTGGCGGGAGAACGCGGCGGGATCCTCGTCCTCGAAGGTCTGGATAACCAGCGTGAGATACATCAGCGCCTCGTCAAACCGCTCCTCGTCCTTGAACAACCTCCCTTTTTCCAGCACGGCCTCGGGGTATTTATCGTTCTTCGCGAGCACTTTCTCGATGCTTGTCCGCGCCTGGTCCCGAAGGTCCTGTTTCGCGGTTTCGGACACGCCTCGCGCCAGAGCCTCGAGACGGTAGACGCGCGCGCTTCCCAGGAGCGCCGGAAAAAGGTCCGGCTCCATCCCTATCGCCACCCGGAATTGCTTTAGACCCTCTTCGTACTGCATCCCCTGCACCAGGATGTCGCCCAACATGCAGCGCAGATCGTAGGCGTCGTTCCTTTCCAAAGCTTTCAGCAGGTTTTCCTTGGCCAGGTCGAGCCTGTTCTCTTGCAGACAGGCCTTTCCCCTGAACAGGTAGAAGTTCTCCGGCAGGGATTCTCCCAGCTTTGCCGCTGTGGCGGCGACTTTTTCGAAGGCCTGAAGCGCCTGGGAGGTGGCGCCATCCTCCAGATAAAGCCGTCCTTTCAGAAACCAGGCCTTGGAGAGGTTGGGGTTGTATTTCAGGGCGGTGTCAAGCCCCTGAATGGTCTTGGTCTTGTCCAGCTTCATGTTGGGATCTATGTCGGTCAGCACTTCGCCGATTCGGCGGATCACCTCGTTCATCATGGGGGCCGGAACTCCCTTTGTGTTCCCTTCCAGCAGGTTCTGGAAGGTGTCGGCGGCCTTTTGCTTCTGGCCGAGGCTGAAGTAGAGTTCCGCCTGATCGAAGTGGAACCGGGCGATTTTCTCGTCCGTCAGCTGGGCCTCAGGCGGCTCGACCCCCTTGAGTTCTTCTTCGGCTTCCTTCGACAGCGCTTGCACGATCAATGCCGCTTTCTCGTATTGGCTCACCGCCCGCTGGGTGTTGTTCGAAAAACCCCGGTAAAGACGAGCCAACTCAAACTGCGCCACAACCAGACCGGGATCTTCCTTCACGGCCTTCTCCAGGACGGACATGGCGTCCATATATCGAACCATGTTCTGGTACTCGAAGTTCTCCAGGAGATACTCGCAGGCAATCGCCCGGCGGGCCCGTCTGGCGGCAAGGGTCTCCGGCTTGGCCGAGGCAAGAATCTTCTGGAACACGTCCCGCGCCTCGCCGTGCTGTCCCCGCTTGGACAGGTCCGCGCCTTGCTGAAACAGGGACTGGTAGAGCGCGCGCTCTTTTTCCTCGATGATCTTTTTTGTGTCAGCGATCTTGCGGCCCAGTTGGGCCGAAGCCTTGCCTTCGTCGCGGGCGGCCTGGTACAGCCGCAGGGCCTCGTAATAGTCCTGCCGCACAACGGCGCGATCCCCCGCCGCCTCTTTCATCCCGATCTCGGTGCGCCGGACGCTCTCGATGCGGTCCCGCCGCAGATAAACGATCCCGCTGCCCACAGTCTCGATCTTAACCCCGTCCGCGTTCTCGGCAATGATACGGCCCTCGATTTCCCGGCCCTCAACCGTTTTCACGGTGTCGCCGGCGGCGGGCGAGGCCGCCAGCCAGGCGCAAGCAACCACAAGGAGCGCGGACAGGATTACCCGCGGAAAAGCGAACCTGCCAGCCAAGGGAGTAAACGCCCGCTGTTGTTCCATGAGCGAGAACCTCCAGATCTTCGAGCGCAAGGATTCCACCGGCAATTGGCCGGTGGCAAATGCAACGATCTCTTCCCTTTTACATAATGAGAGCAAAACAGCGCGCGTGTCAACCAAAATGGCTCTTTTCCACCCTTTTTTGGTTTACATTCCTTTCATCTTCTCCCATACTAAACCGCAGACGCCGACTCCGCGCTGTCAAGACTCGCGCGGCCACCACCACGGTTCGACGACCCTGACCGCCGGATCCACCGCCCCGCTTATTCAAGCGTGGAGGGCCGTCCCACTCAAAGGAGACCCCGTCATGAAGCGATTCCTCCTTCTCCTCGTCCTGATCCCCCCTTTGTTGGCAGCCACGGAGAGCCGTGCGGGCAATGCCAAGCGGGATGACAGTACGAAAAGCAATGTCTCGAAGAGCGCCGGCCCGGCGGCCGGGACGAAAAGCAACGCCTCGAAGAGCGCCAGCCCGGCGGCCGGGACGAAAAGCAACGCCTCGAAGACCGCCGGCCCGGCGGCCGCCACCAAAGATACGGTCGAGACGGTCGTCGTGAAGTCCGACAAGGCCAAACTCGTGGAGAAACCCGGCAATCAGCCCAAAACCATCGCCACCCTGCCCCGGTTCATGCCGGTGGAAGCACTCGGCCGGTCGGGGGAGTGGACCCAGGTCAAAACTCCGGACGGAAAGACGGGCTATGTCTCCGCGGCATCGCTTACCCGGAACGCCTTCATCAGCGTCGGCGCCAAGTTTGCCAACATGCGATTGGGCCCAGGTTCGAAAGAGCAACTCCTCAGCAAGCTGCCCGAGCACTGGCCCCTGCGGGTGCTCGAATTCAAGAACGACTGGGTCAGCGTGGCCGACTGCGAGGGAGATACCGGCTGGATCCACAAGAGCACCTTGTCCACCGACAACTACGTGATCGTGAGGCTGAAATCCATCAACCTGCGCAAGGGTCCGGGCGTCACCCATCCTTTGCGCTTCACCGCGGCCCAGAACGTCTGTCTCAAGGTTCTTGAGGAAAAGGACGGATGGCTCCACGTCGAGGCCAATGACCAGGACAAGGCCTGGTGCAGCGTCAAGATCGTCTGGGGCTACCTAACAGAGGACTGAGTGCTGAGGACTGGAGATTGCGGATTGGGGATTGCGGATTGGGTGGGCTTGTATCGTACCGGCATCAACCATCTGAATTCAAAATCCCGAATCCGCAATCCGCAATCCCCAATCCCCAATCCGCAATTATAGACACTCAGCACTCCAAAAAAAGAGGGGACGTCCGAAAAAGGACGTCCCCTTGTTCGTGTCCAGCGGTCCGAGGACCGCTGGATTTCGGGTGCTTTCCCTAGATTCCTGGCTCTTTGTCAGAGTCCAGCAGCCACTGGTCATAGCCGAAGGAGTTGCCGGGGATTGCGATTGCCTCAACGTCGTCGCCTTGGGCCATGGTTTGGGCCGCCCCGCGGTTGATCGCCACGGGCTTCGGCGCGCTCTCGGCGTCCATGTCAAACACCTGGAAGTGCGGCTTCATCAGGACCGTCAGGCGCTTCTGGGTCTTTGTGTCCACCGTCTTGCCGAACACGTACTGTCCGACGTAGGGAATGTCGCACAGGTACGGGATGCCGGTCACGGTCTTGGCCGTCACGGTCCTGCACAGTCCGCCCATGACGATGGGCTGGTTGTTCTTGACCTCGAACCGGGAGCTCACGGACCGCGTGGCGACAATCGGTTGGCCCGTCGGCGTGTAGCCGGAGAACTCGGTAACACCCAGCACCGCGTCCATCTCGGCGGATTCCTGGCCGACAACCGGGGCGATCGCCAGCGTCACCCCGGCGCTGCCCGTGTTCTGGTAGGACAAGGTTCGCCTGCTCCAATCCGTCAGGTTGTTCACGTACACCTTCTTAGGTGTGCCCGAAGTGTCAACGTCAAACTCGAGGTCGCCAGAACCAGGAGTGTTGACGGTGATCGCGGGCGTGGTGGGCTGGGCGGGCAGGGCGGATGTGTCGCTGACGAAGCTGACCACGCCATTGCTGGTGGAGATCGCCGCGAAGGTGCCGCTGACGGCCGACAACGCCGTGTCGGTCAGGAGCTTGGCCTTGCCCTTGGTCTGCATGAAGTCCACGTAGGCCGAGGTGACCAGGAAGTCGTAGGCGCTCAGGCGCGCCCAGTCGGAGCTCTCGATATCCCGGATGCGCTCTTCATGGTTCATGAAGGCGAAGCGGAACAGCCGCGCGCCGGGTCCGTTTTTCCAGGCCTGAAAGTCCACGCCCACGCTCATCTCGTCGTTGGTGTCCACCTCATAGATCTGGGTGTCGAGCGTGATCTTGCTGAGGGGGATGTCCACTTCATTGATGCCCTTGACCATGAACAGGGGTTTGATGCAGGGCTGGTCCGACCGCAGGATCGCGTTGTTGGCGACATCAATGTCATAGTTGCCATCGGGGGTGGCGTAGAACCTCAGGATCTTGATGATGTCCCGCACGTCGCGGTTCTTGCCCTTGTAGTACCACACCCAGCTGCCGTCATACACTTCCTTGACCCAGGATTTGTCTATGGCGGTGAGAGTGGCCTGGATTCTGGGAAGCAGGTACCTCGGGCAGACCACCACGAGGCCCTTGCCGGCCAGCGCCCAGTCCTTCTTCTCGATCTTCTGCCCGGTCTGGCGGTTGTACCAGTCCCACAGGGTGTCGGCGTCGCCGCCTTCCTTGCGGCAGATGGTTCGGGCCAGGCCGCGGAGCTCGCGGGGGCTGGCGTTCTTGAGGGTAATGACGGCCGTGACGAAGTCATTCACCAGGGCCTTCTGGCTCGTGCGCAGGACCCGCACGACGCCGCTGTCTTGAGTCAGATTGATCTGCTCGTCCTGGAATTTGTAGTCATTGACGTTGCTTTGCACTGCCGTTGGGCTGGGGTTCGAGACGTTGGTAACGTCTTCGCCATAGTCGTTCTGGTAGGCGAAAACCGTCGGTGCCGCCGCCAGCAAGACCAGGAAAGCCATGCCCACTAGGATCGTCGTTTTTCGTATCATGATGTTCTCTCCTTAGTTTGCCATTCTTGGATTGTCCTTGGATCGCGTGTTGCCTCTGGAAAACTCGGAACGCGCCCGCTGTCCCGGACAGGGACGGCAAAGCCGTCCGAGCCGTCCCTTAGGGCAGCATTTTCACACACTGGGGGCTCACCTCCGTGGCGATCTCCTTGTCGGCAGCGGTCACGTTGGACGCTTCCTTCACCAGCACCGGCCGCACCGACGCCACGACCATTGTCTTCTGGTTCGTGGAGATTTCGCCGCCAAAGAGGTAACCCAGCACCGGGATGGATCCAAGAACCGGCACCTTTCTCGTTGTCTTCACCTGCTTCTCCCGCGTGACGCCGCCCAGGTAGGCCTCCACGCCGTTGGGCACCGACGTCGTGTTCTCGAGGGTAAAGGGGCCGCTGATGATCGGGACCCCCTTGCCGTCATAGCCCTGGATGCTGCTGGCCTGAAGCTTCGTGACCATCTTGATGCTCTCATCCCCGATCGTCGGGGTGATGGCAAGATCCACTCCTACTTTCACCGACTGCCGCAGCTCCTGCGGCTCTTTCAGGAGGATTTCTCCCTTAACGTTCCGGTCCAGAGCGGCCGGATTGTCGGTGACTCGGTGGTAAAGGATCTCGTCCTTGGCGGTCATGGCGGCTGTCTCACCGCTAAAGGCCAGGACCTTGGTGTCGGTCAGGGTCTGCGCTTTGCCCTTGGCGGCCAGGAAGTCGAAGAAGGCAGAGGGGTAGTCGCCGTAGAACCCGCTCGAGCGGTTCTCGTAGCTGCCTTTCGCGCTCACCACGTTCCCGTTCCGGTCCCTGAAGCTGATCGTCGCGCCGTCGTAACGAAAGCTGAACAAACCCTTGCCGGGACCATTCTTCCAAGCCTGGAAATCCAGGCCCAGCGTGCCGTCCCGGTTAACGTCCACCTCATAGACCTTGACGCCCATTTCCACCTGGCGCAAGGGCTTGTCGATAGTGTCCTTCAGGACGGACTCGGCATAGTCGGCGCCCCCGGCGGCGTCGTAGATCAGCACCGAGTTGGTTTCGATGTCCGGAGCCAACACCCCCGACGAGCCGATATGCCACGACGCCACAGACAGAAAGCCGGGATCCGAGCCATTCCGGTGTTTCATCCGGTAATAGGTGTACACCGAGTTCGGCCCGCTGTCCAGGCCCTTCTTGTCCAGGTCCCTGGCGAGCTGCCGTAGAGATTCCAGCTGATACTCCGGGCAGATCACGACGATGAATCCGTTGTCCTTGTACTCTCCCTTCTCGTCGCTGTCGCAGAAGGAGTAGATGCCTCCTTCTTCGCGGCTCACCACCGCCCAGAAGAAGTTGACCACGTTGTACGGGTTCACGTTCTTGAACTCCAACGCCTCGCACACGTAGTGATTGGTCTGAGCCTTGTTGGTGGTGCGCAGCACCTTCACCGTCCTCTCATTCTCATTCCCCGGTCCGCCCAAAGGCGGCGCCGCCTCCGTTGTCTGCGCGAGCGTGAGCGCGAGCAGACTGACTACCAGCATGAATCCTGCGATTTTCTTCAGCATGGTAGCTCCTCCTTTCGACTAGTAAAATGTACCGCTCCGACTACTTGGCCTGCTTTCCTTCTGTGCCGATTCGCCGCTTCTCCCGCAAGTCCTGTATGCGCCTGGAATCGCGGGGGAAGGGCGGCGCCAGATCTTCCTCCTTTTTCTGGAAAGGCTTTGGCGCGTCCTCCACGCGCACCAGGTATGGATCGATCAGAAACGACCGGACCATCTCTTTCTTATCCCCTTCGCGGCATTGGACGTTGACCCACCACTTCAGGAACCCTTTCTCGTCCACCGCCCAGATGCCTTTTGCGTCCAGCACTTCTCCCTGAACTTGCTTCCTGGCGAGATCCAAAGCGTCCTCGCGGTGGAGCAGTCCGTTGGAGTAACGGCGCGCGAACACCTTATCGCCCTGGACCTTGAACGCCGCCGGGGGGGAATAGGTTTTCAGCGGCAGCGAGGGGTCTTTGGGGTCCGGGGTGACGTATTCGGCGGCGAGGGCAAAAGAGCCGCGGTCAAACGTGAGAACGGTGAAAAGAAACCTGCGCGGGATGCCGGCCCCGGCAGCCAACTCCACCCGCTGTCTCGTGGGCTCCTGGGGGGAGTAGACAGGCTCCGCAAAGGTGATCTCCCTTTCGCCGCCATCGCGGTCGGGCCGGACCATGAAGCGAACCGTCTCATGATCCGGCTGCATGGCGGGGGCCATTTCACCCCCGAAGGGGCGTTTGAGTTCCACTCGCGCCAGAACGGGTTCGCCGGGAAGATACACCGGCTTGTCCAGGGAAAGGAGGAGAACGAAGGGAGGGGGGGGGTCTTCGCGGCTCAGAGAAGGCAGATAGGAGCAGGAGACGAGCAGAAGAAGACCAGCCGCGGCAAGCCAGATCGCACAGAGCCGCTGGGACGTGCATCGCAATGGTAATCCGGGGAGTTCCCCCGGAGCGCCGCGTCTGATAGGCATTTCAGCCTCACCGTCTCATCACGAATGCCCTCTAACAACGGAGAACAGAATCCACCATGCTTCTTCGAACAACCCGACTTGATTTTAGCGCGCTCGCCCGCTGTGTCAAGACATTATTGCCGAAAAAGAGACAGAAGGATGTATCTCTTGAATGTGGGGGATGGTTTTCTCTGGAGAAGATTCTGATTGCGGCGGTCAATCGCGAATGGTAGATTGGACTTGTGTGAAGAGGGGCCTGACAGGCGCGCCTCTGGATGGTTTCTTTCCGGAATTCTTGGGGGTATTGTCTCCTTGGGTATGTGGACCTGATACTCGTGGTGGTGACTGGGTGGGATTGAGAGAACGTGTCCTCGGAAAGGGTTCGTATCTGTGGCCATCCCGGTTCATGCAAAGGTATCGCCCGGTTTAGGGTAGGACAGATCCGATACTATCTTGTCTTATCTTTTCGGAAGGAGAAAGATCATGGGCGCGAAACCATGGGAAGGCTGGATTCCTGGGGTCTTGTCTGACGGGCAGTTACGGGAACTCTGCGAAGCTGGACATATCGAGGCAAGTGATCCTTTGGGACTCGACCCCTCCTCGATAGACCTGCACTTGAGCGACGAAGCTTACCGCTTAACAAATGGCTCCGTGAAGCCCTTTGGGCAAGGTCGGTATCTGCATCAGATCAGAAGTCAGAATCTCGCAAGCCAGACGGAAAAAGACAAGAATGGCACGTATCTGCTTCAAGCGAAGCAGACTTACTTGTTCAAGTTAAAGGAAAAACTTCGTGATTTCGAGGATGCGAGTATCTACGGTCAAGCCACGGCAAAGAGTTCCATCGGCCGCTTGGATGTTCTCGCAAGACTAATCGTAGATGGCATGGATTGCTACGAATCCTTTGATCCGCCGGGTCTCAAAAAAGGAGGCGGAGATCTGTATCTCGAGGTGACCCCTATAACTTTCCCTATAATAGTGAAAGAGGGAATCTCTCTTTCACAGCTTCGCCTGTTCTATGGCAATCCGCACGACGCGGAGATGAGAGGTCAGGAGCTTTTTCAGTCGCTCCTATTCCGAGAAGATAAGGAGAAAGTTGATGGGACTCTTTCTCTCGAGCTGTCTGAGGCGGAGCCTATCGGTGGAGTACAATGCTGCGCCTTTTTCGCGCTGTCCAAAGAAAACCATGACCCAATCGATCTCTCGATAACGAATAAGACAGAGAAGCCGGATCCCACGAAATACTGGAAACTCAAAGAGTGCGGCCCTAACAATAGGCTTCAGATTGAGAAGAATGCCTTCTACATACTCCGATCAAAAGAGATGATCGCTCTACCGGCAGGGATTGCCGTATACTGCCGCGCATCTGACGAGACTATCGGTGAAATGCGAATCCATTATGCCGGCTTTGCTCATCCATGGTTTGGGAAGAACAGGAAGGACAGGAAGAAAGGTACGCCACTTATATTCGAGGTCCGCGGTCACG
>Ga0315281_10011855_pt1 | contig 11904 bp, 5 predicted proteins | sample YL17G07_0_MG_FD_204540 | JGI IMG/M metagenome (GOLD analysis project Ga0315281, IMG submission 204540) | Sediment microbial communities from Yellowstone Lake, YNP, Wyoming, USA - YL17G07_0 | ecosystem: Environmental > Aquatic > Freshwater > Lake > Sediment | place: USA: Wyoming | collected... | reverse complement strand
GGCGCAGCAGGTAGGAGACACGGAAGGTGGCCCAGTAAAAGACGAGCAGCGCGGCGCTGGGGAAAAATTCCGGGAAGGGCTGCTTGTTCCCTGCCATCGGCTCGATGATGCCGCGCAGCCAGAAATAGTGGTTCAGGAATGACGCGAGCAAGCCAAAGATTTCCAGCTCGAACCAGCGGCGGCGAAGCGTGACGGCGACGAGTCCGGCGGCGAGCAGAGCGCCGGAGATGAGGCTGTAGGAGGTTTCGTGGTCAAGTGCGGTGCCGGAAAAGTGGCGCAGGCCGACGGTGGAGAAGCCGAGAAAGAAGGCCAGGCCCGTGACGAGCTGCGAATCGTAGCGCAGGGTGTGGACAACCATGGCCGCGGCGACGACGAACAGCAGCGAGAGGTCGAGCAGGCGCGAATCGATCACGCGGGCCGCCTCGGTGAAATGCATGGCGAAGGTGGTGAAGTAGACGAGAGACCAGCCGCCTCCGATGGCGGTGCGGGCGAGCACGCGGTAGCGCGAAGAGGTCTTCTCGAAATAAATGCCGCCGCCGAGCATCGCAAGGCTGACCGCGTAGCCGAGCACGACCTTCCACCCGGCGGTGAGTGTCGGCAGCTTGTACATCAGCCAGAAAGCCACGCCGAGCACGAGGATGGTGATGCCGAGCTTGTTCAGCCAGTTCGTGCCAAGTTTTTCTTCGATGTCGAAAGAGAATTTTTTCGTGGGCGGCGCCGGAGCTTCCACGCGGGCTGCGGCTGCAAGCGGAGGAGCCGCGGGCTTGACGGGCGGCGCAGGTGAATGCACCGGCGCGGGGGGAGCGGCGGGCCTGGCCTGGGCCGGCGGGGAGGGATGCGGCGGTGTCGGTGGCAGAATCGCCGAAGGCGGCGGGACCGCAGACGGCGGGGGAACGACGGAAGGCGGCGGAACCGCAGACGGCAGGGGAACAACCGACGGTGGTGGAACCTTCGGCGGTTCGAGCGGGCGACGTTCCGGAACGACTTGCCATGAGGTGAGCTTCAGGGCCGCAGGCGGCGCGGGCCCCGGCACAGGCTGGCCCGGCGGAGCGGCGGCGTGCGCCGCGGTGGGAATTGGCGCAGGCGCTGGCGCGGCAACGGCCGGAGGAGCGTGCGCCTGAAGCGCCTTGAGCTGGCGGTGGTGTTCCTTCAGCTCATCGTTGGCGTCGGCGAGGCGGGACTCGAATTCTTCCAAACGCTCGCGTGTTTCCCGCGCCTTGTTGCGAAGGCGCTGTTGGGCCACGATTAGCGCGACCAGCGTGACGATAACCAGAAATTCAAACATCGAGAGCTCAGTCGTGAACAGTCTTGACGCGTTCTTCGACCGGGAAGGGGCCGACCAACTGGGGTGGATTCTACTCTGAATGCACATGCGCAACACTTAATTTGTTGGCAAATCCCTCAGCAGCAGCGGGAGATGGTGGAATAGCGGCGGCGCAGAGAGTCGAGGAAAAATTCTTCGCGGGACATGAGAGGTACGGCATGACCCGGCGCTCCATGCAAATCGGGGGCGCAGCAAGCAGCGCCCCTACGAGAGCATGCCGCGGAGCGGAGATAGTTTTCGTAGGCAGCGTCTCCGGAGACTTGACGAAACCACCACCACAGAAATCTCAGATTTGAAATGTGCGATTTGAAACTCATCAGTCTCCTTCGGCCCAACGCGTGACGACGTAGGGCGTTTCCTGCAAAACAGCTTGCTTGCGGCCGCTGAGGATGCGGAACCATTCGATGAGCGCTTCAAAAAGAAGCACGAGCACCATCACGGCGAGCACCGCGGTGACCGCGGCGTCGAGCTTGTTATTGAAAATAAGGCGGTGGGTGAAGGCGACCCGCTCCGGCGCAATCGTGCCGGCGGCGAGCTGTTGGGTGAGCTCTGCCGCGGCGGCGAGGAAGCCGATGCGGGGGTCGGCATGGAAAATCTTCTGGTAGCTGGCGGTCATGGTGACGGTGACCAACCAGACCATGGGCACCAGCGTCACCCAGAGCCAGCGCAGGCGGCCCATCTTGATGAGGATGGTGGTGGCGACGACCAGTGCAACCGTGGCGAGAAGCTGGTTGGAAATGCCGAACAGCGGCCAGAGCGAGTTGATGCCGCCGAGCGGGTCGAGCACGCCTTGATAGAGAAAGTAGCCCCATGCACCGACAATCAGCGCGCTGGTAAAAAGAATACTCGGATACCAACCCGTGCGCGCGAACGGCTTCCACACGTGTCCGAGAAGCTCTTGCACCATGAAGCGGCCGACGCGAGTGCCGGCGTCGAGCACAGTGAGGATGAACAGCGCCTCGAACATGATGGCGAAGTGGTACCAGATGGCCAGCAGGCGCTGGCCGCCAATCCAGTTGGAAAAAATCTGCGCCATGCCCACGGCCAGCGAGGGCGCGCCGCCAGTGCGGTTGAGCAGCGTCTTCTCGCCGACCTGCTGGGCGAGGGCGTGCATCGTTGAGGCGTCCACGGCGAAGCCCCAGCCGGAAATCGTCGCGGCGGCGGCTTCGGCGGTAGAACCAACGATGCCCGCGGGGCTGTTAATGGCGAAATAAACGCCCGGGGTGAGCGCGCAGGCGGCGACCATGGCCATCACGCCGACGAAAGATTCCATCAGCATTGCGCCGTAGCCCACCAGGCGCGCGTGGCCTTCGCGGGTGAGGAGTTTCGGGGTGGTGCCCGAGGAAATCAGCGAGTGGAATCCGCTCACCGCGCCGCAGGCAATGGTGATGAAGCAAAACGGGAATATTTTTCCGGCGAAGACGGGCCCGGTGCCGTCCACGAAGCGCGTAAGCGCGGGCATGTGGATGGTTGGCCGGACAAGAAGAATTCCGCCGGCGAGCGCGAACATCACGCCGATTTTGATGAAGGCAGAAAGATAATCGCGCGGGGCCAGCAGCAGCCACACGGGCAATGCGGAAGCAGCGAAGCCGTACACGATGATGGAGATGGCCAGCGCGGCGCCGGAAAGCGTGAACACGCGAGACCATTCCGGAGAGGCCGCCACCCATTGCCCGGCCACCACCGCGAACAGCACCAGCGCGAAACCGATGAGCGAAGCCTCCAGCACGCGGCCCGGCCGCCAGAAGCGCATGTACAGCCCCATCAGCATGGCGATGGGAATCGTCAGCGCAAGAGTAAACGTGCCCCAGGGCGAGTCCTTCAGTGCGTTGATGACAACGAGACCGATCACCGCGAGCAAAATAATCATGATGGCCAGCACGGCCAGAAGCGCAATCATTCCGCCGCGCGTGTTCACTTCTTCGCGCGCCATCTGGCCGAGCGATTTGCCATTGCGGCGAATCGAGCAGAAGAGGATGACGAAGTCCTGCACGCAGCCGCCGAGCACGGCGCCGGCCAGCAGCCAGAGCGTACCGGGCAAGTAGCCGAACTGAGCGGCCAGCGTGGGGCCAACGAGCGGGCCCGGGCCGGCAATCGCGGCGAAGTGGTGGCCCATAACCACCCACTTATTGGTGGGGACGAAGTCGCGGCCGTCTTCGAGCCGCTCGGAAGGAGTGGCGCGGGAATTGTCGAGAGCAAGCACGCGCGCGGCGATGAAGGCAGAATAGAAGCGATACGCGACAAGATAAACGCCGGCGGCGGCGAGGATGAACCAGATGCCGTTGATGGGCTCGGCTCGCTCAAAGGCGATGACGCCGAGCCCGGCGGCGCCGGTAAGCGAGATGGCGGTCCAGAGGGCGATCGTCCTGAGTTTTTTCATTCGCGCGGAAATCGTACATGGAGGGGCAGGGACGAGCAAGGCGTTTCAAGGACGAGTGGCGCGTGACGCGACGCGGAACGCCTGACCTCTGCGCTGGCGGAATGCTCCGGGGCGGGACGTGAACTAAAAGCGCCTCAGGTGATTTTCTTGAGCGCCTTTTCGCATTCGGCGCGGAGTTTTTTGGCGCGCGCTGCGAGGTCTTTGTCGGGCCGTGCGGCGAGGAGCTTGTCGAGCGTGTCGAGGTTGCCCTGCACGACCTCGATGGTGGTGCGCAGGTAGCGCGAATCGTCGAGGGCTTTGGCTTCGAAGATCGCGCGCAGCTTGTAGAACGCGGCAGAGAGCTCCAGCAGATACACGCGGCTATCGAGCTGCACGGCGCCGGCCTGGAACGCGGCGTGTCCCTTGTGGACGTCTTCGCCGGCGCCGGCCATCGCGGCCATCAGGCGGGCCATGAAATTGCGCGAGTTTTCCAGCTCCGTGCGCACGCGGTCGGAATCCTGCACGCTCATACCGTTACGGATGCGATCCATGGAAGCGGGCTCCGTGCCGCTGAAATCGGGAAAGGTGATTTTGAGCGGCAGCGGAGCATCGCTAAGCTTGGCGCGCTGCTTGAGCACGGCTTCCATGGCGTCCATCAGGTAGACGCGGGCCATGCCGAGATAATCGGACCGCATGCGGGTGTAGGGGCCGGTCTGCCCGCGCGCGGCCGGCTGGGTGACGCCTTTGCCGTAGGCCTCGGCCATATCGCTGCTGCCCGTGGCCATGGCCGTGAGCAGAGCAATGCGGACGATGGCGGCCTCCTTGCCGTCGGGCTCGTCAGGCGCAGCCTTGATTGTCTTATCAAGATTCTTCAGCGCTGCATCGTAGTCCAGGGCAGTGAGGTTTTCTTTTGCGGCGGTGTAAGGCAAGGCGGCCGGCTTGGAGGACTCACCGGAACACGCCAGCACGAGTAGGCACAAGAGAAGTAGAAGAGCTGATTTGCGCAGGTTCATCGTCAATCCTCCAGCGAAAAGCGTTTCGCTTTCAGACGGCCCCGGCAGTGCGGGACGTACAGACGCGGGCACCCGGTTCTGAGGCGGATGGTATTCCCGCGGGGAGGCCGAGTCAATGGGAGAAGAAGTGGCGGAGAGGAGGGGAGGCGTAGATAATGACGGCTCTTCGATGAGCGCAACAGAAGAACCTCGCATTTCGCCGGGACGGGCGGTGTTCTGCATCGTGCTGGCGCAATTGTTCGGGACGTCGCTGTGGTTCAGCGCGAACGCCGCGGCCGGAGACCTCGCGCGGGTATGGGGCCTCACGACGGCGCAACTTGGGCACCTGGGCATGGCCGTGCAAGCGGGTTTCATCGCCGGGACGCTGGCGTTCGTGGTGTCGGGCTTTGCGGATCGCTACGCGGCCAGCCGGATTTTTGTGGCCTCGGCGGTGGCAGGGGCGCTGTTCAACGCGGGGTTTGCGCTGATCGCGAAAGATGTTGTCGCGGCGATGGCGTTCCGGTTTGCGACGGGATTCTGCCTCGGCGGGATTTATCCCATCGGCATGAAACTGGTGGTGAGCTGGGAGCCGGAAAAAACCGGGCAGGCACTGGGCTGGCTGGTGGGCACGTTGACGCTGGGCACGGCGACGCCGCACCTGGTGCGCGCGCTGGGTGCGGAATGGGCGTGGCAGGCGGTCGTGCTCGTGTCGTCGGGACTGGCGGTGGCGGCGGCGCTGCTGGTGGCGGGGGTGGGTGACGGCCCGCACTTGCCGCGCAACAATGCTGCGCGCACGAACCACGCGCTATCTGTTTTTCGCTTGCCGGATTTTCGCGCCGCGGCGTTCAGCTACTTCGGGCACATGTGGGAGCTGTACGCGATGTGGACGATTGCGCCGCTGCTGGCGGCGCAGGCGCTGGGAACGTCCGCGAATGCGCGGAACATTGCGCTGCTTTCGTTTTGTGTGATTGCTACGGGCGCGGCGGGATGTATCGGCGGCGGATGGTTGACGGAACACGTGGGAAGCGCGCGGGTAGCCGCGGGGGCGCTGGCCGTGTCGGGAGCGATGTGCATTGTCTATCCATTCTTGACCTCGGCGGCGGAGCCGGTGCTGATTGCGCTGCTGCTGGTGTGGGGATTGGCGGTGGTGGCGGACTCGCCGCAGTTTTCGGCGCTGTCGGCGCGAGCGGCGCCGGTTGAATTGGTCGGCGGGGCGCTCGCGGCGCAGAACTGCATCGGGTTCGCGATTACGGTGGTGTCCATCGATCTGGTGACGTCGGTGTGGTCGCGGCTGGGAACGGATGTTGTGTGGCTGCTGGCGCCGGGGCCGGTGGTGGGGTTGCTGGCAATACGGCCGCTGCTGAAGAGAAAGGAAGAAGTGAGGAAATGAGGATGTGAAAAAACAAGACATCCACGAAGAGGAGTCGACACTCGACACTCGAAATTCGATACTCGAAAAGCGAAGTGTGATAATTTCGCGGCGGTCGAAGGATCCTTCGCTGTGCGAACGGGGAAAAACCACGGCTATCGGATGAACGTCAAAGGCAAGGGGTGAAACCATGAACCGCAAGCGTGTTGAGATGGTTGTCGGCGTGTGCGTGCTGGTGCTGCTGTGCGTGATGCTGCTGCCCCCTGCGTGGGCGCAGGAGCAGAAAGCAGCCGGCGCGACGTCGAAAGAGAACGAGTGGAAGCCGGAAGACTTCGTGATGTACGAGTCGGCCGGCGGATTTCAGGTGTCGCCGGACGGGAAGTGGGTGGTGTGGGTGCGGACGACGGCGGACAAAGAGAAGGACGGCCGCGTGTCGAACCTGATGCTCTCGAGCCTGACCGGCAAAAAAGAAATTCAGCTCACGCGGGGCACGGACCGGAATTTTTCGCCGAAATGGTCGCCGAACGGCGAGCTGATTTCGTTTTTCAGCTCGAAGCCGCGGCCAAAGCCGGGCCCGGACGCCGCCGGCACGCAACTGTGGTTCATTTCTCTGGCGGGCGGCGAGCCGTGGCCGGTGACGGAGTTTGTGCGCGGCATGCGTAACTACGAGTGGATCGACAACGACACGATTATTTTCGGCGCGCAGGAAGAGCCGACGCTCTACGAGCGCGAAGTAAAGAAAAAGAAAGACGCGTCGCGCGTGGTGGACGACACCGCGCACGAGCCGCCGGTGCGGCTGTTCAAGTTCGCGGTGAAAGAGAAAAAGGTGACGCGGCTGACGGAAAATGACGACTGGATCCAGTCGTGGGACGTCACCCGCGACGGCAAGAAAGCAGTGACCGTGCACGGGCAGTATTTGAGCTACGCGTGGGACCACAAGATTCCGCCGAAGACTTTCCTGTACGACCTGGAGACTGGAAAGCGCACGGAGCTTTTTCCTGAAGGGCGCATCCGGCCGTTCGGTATCCAGGCGGCGCGGGACAACTCCGGCTTCTACATCGTCGCGCCGTACAGCTCGGATCCGCGATTCTTCACGGCGACAATTTCCCTGCTGTACTTCCACGATCTGGCGAGTGGCAAAACGACGCCGGTGGACCTGGGCTGGGAGAACGGGCTGGGCGGAGGGCTGGAGGTAACGCCGGACGGGTTCATCGCTTCGCTGGAAGCCGGCGTGCGCAATAAGCTGGCGCGCTACACGCGGAGCGGCGGCACGTGGACGCGAGCGTTCCTCGAAGGCGAGCACGATAAAAACTATTTTGGATTCACGGTGAGCGACGACGCGAAGACGATTTTGTACAACTACTCGATGGCGAGCAAGCCGGGCCAGTGGTATCGCGCGCAACTGGAGGGCGCAAAAGTCGCGGCAGCGGTGCAGTTCACCGAGCTGAACCCGCAATACAAGAACAAGGCGTTCGCCAAGACGGAAGTCATCCGGTACAAGGGCGCAAACGGCGATGAAGTGGAAGCGATGCTTTACTACCCGACGAACTACGAGCCCGGGAAAAAGTACCCGCTGCTGACCGCGCCGCACGGCGGGCCGGCCGGCGCGGACGCGGACGCGTGGCGGGACTCCTATGCCTACCCGCACAACCTGCTGACGCAGCGCGGCGCGTTCATCCTGAAACCGAACTACCACGGCAGCTCGAGCTACGGGCTGAAGTGGGTGGAGTCCATCTGCTGCGGGAAATACTACGACCTGGAAATTCCGGACATCGAGGCGGGCGTAGAGTACCTGATCGCGAAAGGCATGGTGGACCCGGAGCGCATCGGAACGTTCGGCTGGTCCAACGGGTCGATTCTCTCGACACAACTGATGGTGACCAACCCGGCGCGGTACAAGGTGGCCAGCGTGGGCGCGGGCGACGTGGAGTGGATTTCCGACTGGGGTAACGTGGCCTTCGGGCAGTCGTTCGACTCGTATTACTTCGGCAAATCGCCGCTGGAGGACCCGGCACTCTACATCCGCAAGTCGCCGGTCTTCCAATTGGACAAAATCAAAGCGCCGGTGCTGATTTTCCACGGCACGGAAGACACGAACGTACCCACCAGCCAGAGCTGGACGTACTATCGCGCGCTGTACCACCTGAATAAGACCGTGCGCTTCGTACTTTTTCCGGGCGAGCCGCACGGACCGCAAAAGCTGACGCATCAACTGCGCAAGGTGACCGAAGAGGCGGCGTGGCTGGACCGCTACTTGTTCAAGACGGAAAAGGCAGAGAACGAGGCGTTCTCCGAGGAGTCGCCGCTGGGAATCGCCTTTCGGCGGAAGAGCGTCGCCAAAATGGGAACTTACTACGGAGCGGCGTTCAAGCCGGCGACGAAGCCTGGCAGCAAGGCTAAGCAGGCAGAGACGCTGATCCCGGAAGTGGTGAAGCGCGGCGAGCTGGAAATCGGGCGCTTCGAAGTGACGCGGGCGCAATATACCGCGTTCGATCCGGCATACAAGTTCGCTGCGGGGACAGAGAACTTTCCCGCCACGGGTATCACGCTCGAAAAGGCCAAAGGCTACGCGGCGTGGCTGTCGAAGCTGACCGGCCAGCTGTGGCGCGTGCCGAATGAAGAGGAAGTGAAAGGCATGTACGAAGGCCGGGGTGGCGAGAACACGCTGGACTACTGGGCGGGCTACGCCATTAATCCCGACGACGCGGAACGCCTCGAAGCAAAAATCAGGGAGCTGGGCGAGGGCGCGACGCTGTTGAAGGAGGCCGGCAGCTTCGTCGGAAAAGGCAAGGAAGGCGAGGAGCTGATCTTCGATCTCGGCGGAAACGCGGCGGAGTGGGTGCTGGCGAAAGACGGCACGGGGAAAACGCTCGGCGGCAGCGCGGACCGCGCAGCGGATGCGAAGCTGCCGTACCGCGCGGCGGCGGCGGAGTACACCGGAATGCGCGTGGTGCGCGGAGAAGTTAAGAAAGCGGAAGAAAAGAAGTAAGGAGAAAGGAAGCCAGCACTCCGCCGCTACAGCGCGGTGACGGTGATGAAGACGGTCTGCGGCTGGGAGGGCGGTGCGTCGGGGCGAAGGATGAGGATGCCGTTGACTTGTGATTGGCGGCCAAGGCGCGGATTGAGATTGTGGATCAAGTCCACGCGAGTTGGCGCTGGGCGCGGGAGGAAGCTAAGGATAGGGATGTCCCGCGAATCCACAGGTTCGCCAACCTGTCGCAAGGGAATCAAAGCAGCGGAGGGAATTTCTTCGGACGTCGCGTCTAGATGAGCGGTTGCGGTAACGCTGCGTCCCAAAGCCATGTGCCACGTGCTTTGCAGCACCAGGATGCTGGCGCGCACGCCATTTTCCTGTGCGATGGCCGGAGCCGGTTGAAGATTTCCCGAGAGGCTAATGCTTTCCGGAATTTGCGCGACGAGAGCCACGCTGGCCACCGGGTTGTGCGTACCGAACTTTGACTGGGCGAAGGTCGACAGGGGAGCCACCAGCAGCAGGGTAGAGATAGTAGCTGCCCACAGAAATATTTGACGCGTTGGCGACTCCGCCTTGCGCCCTGTTTGCATCGCGGGATAATACAGGCATGCGGGCGGCCAATGCAGAAAAATTTAAGGACATTGAAGAGCGACGGGTTAGCGGCAGCGTAGAGAGTTCTAGTACTGTTCCGTTCCGCACGTCTGTTCCAATGCGGGAATCACGCTTGGGATTTGTTTCCGCAATCACTGCGGGGGCCACGTTTTTCAAGCGCTTCAGCACTACTTCATAGAGTTCAGCCGATTCTTCGCGCGCTGCCTTCACCACTTTGGGCGCAGTAATCACTGCATAGTTCCCTGACAAAACAAATTGATCGAAGGCCACGGAGAGCTCGGATTCATTCGGTTTTTTGCGGCGGAGCAAGAACGATCCCTGCGAATCGGTGAAAACAATGTCGTCGTCAATTTTCAGGGCGGCGCCGCGAACGGGCAGGCCGCCTTCTTCGACGACGCGGCCGCGTACTATGTAAGAAAAAATGGCCCCGCTGGCGGCGGCGTTGCCGCGATCGTAGGAGGCGCCGCGGTAGGTGTAGCCGGTAGCGTAGGCGGTGTAGCGGATTTTGCCGAGCGGGGTGACGTCGCTGGCGCCGTTGACTTCAATTCCGCCCCACAGCCGCAGGCGCAGGTTCAATGCGAGCACCTGCTTGAACTGCGAAGAGCCGGTGGTCTGGAAGGGGAGAAAAATCGTCTGGTATTCGAGGCCAAAGCTGAAACGGTTGGAGAGAAAACTGCCGCCGAACGAAACATAGGTCTGGCCGTTGCTGATGGTGACCACTTGCGAGAGTGAAATGCGCGGCGTGATGCGCTCGCGCACCGTGCCGACGATGGAATGAAAAGCGGGGCCAAGTGACGGCGCGCTGCGCATGTAGTCCGCTGAGGTTTCCACACGATTGAACCAGTTGCGCCGGCCGCCCAAGGTCATACCGCGGGCGCGGCCCGACTGCGTGGTGGAATCGAAGAAAGAGCTGTGCAGCTGGACGCCGCGCAGGCTGGTCCAGGCGCTGTAGCTGTTGACCGTGGCGCGCTCGGTAGCGACGCCGGACTGCAGCGGGGAAAGATAGTTCTGCCGGCTGGCGGTGAACTGAAGGTTGCGCAGCGGCTTCAGCGCAATGCGGATATTTTCCCGGTCGGTCTCCGAGGAGATAGGCGCGTCCACGCGGATGCGGCGGAAAGCGTCGCCGGCGCGTGAGTAGCTGGCGTCAACTTCAATCCATTTCTTGTCGAGGCTCATGCTGCCAGACCAGTAGGGCTGGTTATTTCCGATGCCGCCGGAGAATGCCATCTTCATGTGGTCGCTGGGGGTCCACGCGATGGATTGCAGCGACGTCTGGCGCGCGGCCACGACGTTGTGCGAGAGGAAGCGGAGCGACGGCGTAAGCTTGCGCTCGTAGAAGATCAGCCCGGCCTTGCCGCGGGTTTCCGCGAGATTCAGGAAAGGAGTGGAAAAACCCAGGGAAGTCGCGCCGCCATACACGAAAAACGAATTGCGGCTGTCCTTCCAGGAGGCGCTGACGCCGCGGCCGAGGAAGTGGTACGAATGGTTAAAAATGTCCGTTGGCAGGGAGAAAGGGATGGACTGATCGCCGGAGCCCAGCACGACGCTACGCCAAGTGGTGGCGTAGTAGACGCCGGTACGCAGTTTGCCGTTGAGGAGTCCCAGGCCAAAGCGCCCGGTGTAGTTGCTTCCGCGGATCTCCACAGAACCGCCATAGCCGTCGAACAGCGTGGAGGCGCCGCCCTGCAGCTTGATGGCCTGGCCCTGCGCCGAAGCGGGCGGCACCAGCGCCGCCAAGCACACGGCCAGCGCGAAAAGCGCTGCGGCAGCGCGCAGCGGGCTTAGGGACCGGCACTCGAAATGGGCGCAACTATCTTTCACGGCGATTGCGAAACGGGATGGAGCGGCGACTCCAGTTTGAATTTCTCAAACTTCAGCGTAATGCGCTGGGGCTCCCCGGCCTCTTCCCAATCGAGCTTCAGGATGCGGCGCTGGCCGGGAAAGAGCGGGAAGCCGGCAAAATCTTTTCTTGCGGTAGCGGAGGCGATTTCCACTTCCTGCACGCGGATGAATTCGCGGCCGCGGTTTTCGATTTCCGCTTCGATCTGCTTTTTGCCCAATTCGGCGCGGTGCAACACGACTGCGTCGCGGGGGAGCGGCTGCTTGGTGAGCAGATAGACGGTGTGCGGCAGCTCCAGGACCAGCTTGATGCCGGTGGGCGTCTGCGGGCCGGTGATGGTGGCGTAGATGGTGAACCAGGCAGGCAGGCGCGAGGACTGGGCCTTGTAGAAGATCGTGAACGTCTGCTGGGGCCCGACGCGAAAGCTGGTCGCC
>Ga0315281_10011854_pt1 | contig 11905 bp, 9 predicted proteins | sample YL17G07_0_MG_FD_204540 | JGI IMG/M metagenome (GOLD analysis project Ga0315281, IMG submission 204540) | Sediment microbial communities from Yellowstone Lake, YNP, Wyoming, USA - YL17G07_0 | ecosystem: Environmental > Aquatic > Freshwater > Lake > Sediment | place: USA: Wyoming | collected... | reverse complement strand
CACCGGCGCCGGAAGCGGCCTGATAGGTCATCGAGGTGATCCACTCCACCAGGTCAGCCTTGAACAGGCCGCCCAGCGCCATCAGCATCAGGCTGACCGTGCAGTTGCCGCCGATAAAGTCCTTCTTGCCGTCTGTCAGGGCCTGCTTGATCACATGCAGGTTCACCGGATCCAGGATGATCACGCTGTCTTTTTCCATGCGCAGGGTGGAGGCCGCATCGATCCAATAGCCCTTCCAACCCGCTGCGCGCAGCTTGGGGAAAATTTCTGTGGTGTAGTCGCCGCCCTGGCAGGAGATGATCGCCTCCATCGCGCTCAGCTCTTCAATATTGTTGGCATCTTTCAAAGGTGGAACTTCACGACCAATATTGGGCCCCTTTCCGCCCTTCTGCGAAGTGGTGAAAAACACCGGCTCTATCAGATCAAAATCTCGTTCCTCGCGCATACGCTGCATCAGAACCGACCCCACCATACCGCGCCAACCAACCAGACCTACTCGCATATCCCCACCCTTAATTATTTAAATGATGGTGGGCTAGCAGCCCACCCTGTGTCATTATTTGAGCGCCGCAACAACCGCATCGCCCATTACATCGGTGCCAACTTTCTTCATGCCGTCTTCGTAAATATCGCCGGTGCGCAAACCGCTCTGCAAGGTCTTGCGCACCGCTGCTTCTATGCGCTGCGCAATGTCTTCGCGCGCGAAGGTATAACGCATCATCATCGCCACCGACAAAATCGTTGCCAGCGGATTGGCGATATTCTTGCCGGCGATATCCGGTGCCGAGCCGTGGCAGGGCTCGTACAGACCTTTGTTGTTCGCATCCAGCGAAGCTGAAGGCAGCATGCCGATGGAACCGGTCAGCATCGAAGCTTCATCGGAAAGTATATCGCCAAAAATATTGCCGGTGACGATCACATCAAACTGCTTGGGTGCGCGCACCAGCTGCATCGCGGCGTTATCGACATACATATGTGACAGCTCCACCGCAGGGTAATCTTTGCCCACTGCGGTGACGATTTCGCGCCACAGCATGCTGGTATCCAGCACATTGGCCTTATCCACCGAGCATATCTTTTTATTGCGTTTCATCGCGATCTGGAAACCGACATGCGCGATGCGGCGAATTTCAGATTCGCTGTACAGCATGGTATCGAAACCCTGGCGCTCGCCGTTCTCAAGATTACGGATGCCGCGCGGCTGGCCGAAATAAATATCGCCCGTCAGCTCGCGCAGAATCATGATATCCAGTCCCGCGACATACTCCGGCTTCAGCGATGAGGCATTAGCCAGCTCCGGATACACCAGCGCGGGACGCAGGTTGGCAAATAGGCCCAGTCCCTTGCGGATGCGCAACAGGCCCTGTTCCGGGCGCATCGGGCGAAGCAAATTATCATACTGATAACCGCCCACCGCACCCAGCAATACCGCATCGGAAGACTGTGCCAGCTTCAAGGTCGCTTCAGGCAAAGGGTCTTGTGCCGCGTCATAACCTGCTCCGCCTATAGGCGCATGCTCAGTTTCAATCTTCAAACCTTCACCGCGCAACGCTTCCAGAACTTTAACAGCCTGCGCCACAATTTCAGGACCGATACCATCTCCGGGCAACACTGCAATTTTCATATTTAATTCTCTAGCTATTATTCAAATCTTTTATCAGGCAAACAGCCAGGGTGCTTCATTCTTGCGCCGCTGTTCATACGCCTTGATCTCATCTACATGCTGCATGGTCAGGCCGATATCATCCAGTCCGTTCAACAGACAATGCTTGCGGAAGGCCTCGACTTCAAACGGATATACCGTGCCATCCGGTGATGTGATCGTCTGCTGTCCCAGATCAACGCGCAAACGAAAACCAATTGTTTTGGCCTCCGCCTTAAACAATGCATCGACTATCGACGCATCCAAACGAATTGGCAGCAGGCCGTTCTTGAAACAGTTATTGAAGAAGATATCGGCATAACTCGGCGCAATGATCACGCGAAAACCATAATCTTCCAGCGCCCAGGGTGCATGCTCACGCGAGGAGCCACAACCGAAGTTTTCCCGCGTCAGCAGGATTTGTGCGCCTTTGTAGCGCGGCTGGTTCAGCACAAAATCGGGATTGATCTTGCGCTTTGAGTTATCCATTCCCGGCTCGCCGTGATCCAGATAGCGCCATTCATCAAATGCATTGGGGCCGAAGCCGGAACGCTTGATCGATTTTAAAAATTGCTTGGGGATGATTGCGTCCGTGTCCACATTGGCACGATCCAGCGGCACCACCAGTCCATCAAGTAAAGTAAATTTTTTCATTTGCTATTTCTTGTCCAGTTTATCGCCTACCCACTTGCCGGCTTTCCTGACACCCTTGGCCGTCGCCTCGCCAGCCTTGTGCAAGCCCCTGCCTGCCGCTTCAGCACCCTTTTTGATACCCCGCTCGGCTGCTACACCTGCCTTTTTAATTTTTTTTCCGGCATCTTCACCAGCCGTTTCTTCGCCTACAGATATGCCCGGCATCAACAAACCTGCAAGGCATAACGCAGCGACTTTGGGCGCCAAAAATTTCATGGTTTGCTCACATCCACAAAATGTCCCGCGATCGCAGCCGCAGCAGCCATTGCAGGACTCACCAGATGGGTACGTCCGCCCTGCCCCTGCCTGCCTTCAAAATTGCGGTTGGAGGTTGACGCGCAACGTTCGCCCGGTGAAAGCTTGTCGTCATTCATTGCCAGACACATCGAGCAGCCCGGCTCACGCCACTCAAAACCTGCTGCCAAAAATATTTTATCCAGCCCTTCTCTTTCCGCTTGCTGCTTCACCAACCCCGAACCGGGCACCACCATCGCCAGCTTCACATTGGCGGCGATATGCTTGCCCTTTGCCACCTGCGCCGCTTCACGCAAATCCTCGATACGCGAATTGGTACAGGAGCCAATAAATACCTTGTCGATTTTGATATCGGCAATCGCCGTATTGGCCTGCAAGCCCATATAGGTCAGCGCATTTTCCATGCTGCCGCGCTTGACCGCATCGTTTTCCAATGCAGGATCGGGCACGCGACCATCCACGGCCATCACCATCTCCGGCGAAGTACCCCAGGTCACCTGCGGTCTGATTTCAGCGGCATCCAGCTTCACCACCTTGTCAAATTTTGCTCCCTCATCGCTGTGCAGGGTGCGCCAGTTGGCCACCGCCTTGTCCCACAGCTCGCCCTGCGGGGCAAAGGGGCGTCCCTTGAAATAATTGATCGTCGTATCGTCCGCCGCAATCATGCCTGCACGTGCGCCTGCCTCAATTGCCATATTGCATACCGTCATGCGCCCTTCCATGCTCAGGCTGCGCACCGCACTGCCCGCAAATTCAATCGCGTAACCGGTGCCACCCGCTGTACCTATTTTGCCAATGACCGCCAGCACCAGATCCTTTGCAGTCACCCCGCGCCCCAGCTTGCCTTCCACCAGCACCTGCATGGCTTTCGCCTTTTTCATCAACAGGCATTGCGTCGCCATCACATGCTCAACTTCGGAGGTGCCTATACCGAAAGCCAGCGCAGCAAATGCGCCATGCGTACTGGTGTGAGAATCTCCGCACACCACGGTCATGCCTGGCAGGGTCGCGCCCTGCTCGGGGCCGATCACATGCACGATGCCCTGGCGCAGATCCGACATTTTGAATTCGGTGATGCCCAGCTCGGCACAGTTTTCGTCCAGTGTTTCCACTTGTATTTTTGAGATGGGGTCGGCAATACCCTGCTTGCGAGCGGTGGTTGGCACGTTATGGTCAGCCACGGCCAGCATGGAAGAAGTGCGCCATGGTTTGCGCCCGGCAAGACGCAAGCCTTCAAAGGCCTGCGGGCTGGTCACCTCATGCACCAGATGACGGTCGATATACAGCAACGCGGTGCCATCCGCCTCACTGCGCACCACATGCGCGTTCCAGAGTTTGTCGTAAAGAGTTTGATTGTTCATTTTTTGCCCTGACAGAACGGGTAATTATGCCACAGCAGGGGGGAGATGCGCCACGGGACACAAGATTTGAAAAGCGAGGTGAACGCCAGAACGGGACGAATTCATTACACTATACGTTGTTCAAGATCCTTAATTTCCACCACATCAATCCCAGCCCCAGCAATGCAGCAATCGCACTAAAGGTATACATCGCACTGGCACCCCAGTGCAGCCATAACGGGCCACTCAATAGCCCGCCCAGCATACCTCCGGCCCCGTATGTGACGCTTCCGAACAGCGCCTGCCCCCTGGACTGATGCCGTCCGCGAAAGAAATGGTGCACCATTGCCACAGCGGCCGCGTGAAAGGAACCGAAGGTGGCTGCATGCAACAACTGTGCCGCCAGCAATAACAATAGGGTATCAACCTGCCAGCCGATCAGCAGGAAACGTATAACGGCCAGCAGCAGGCTCGCCATCAAGATTTGCGGCAAAGTGTATTTGCGCATCAGCCATGGCATCAGAAAAAACACTCCTATTTCACACACCACACCCAAGGTCCACAATAGTCCCACGGCACTCTTTGCATAGCCGTGTTCAACCAGATAGATCGAAAAAAAAGTGTAATAAGGCCCGTGTGCAATCGCCATCAAAAAACAGGCACCAAACAAAGCCAACACCTGTGGTTGCAACGCAATGCGGAAGATGGACTGGCTGTCCGTATGGTGCGCATTGACCACGGTTGCAGGTATTTGCCGGGAGAAATACAAAATACCCAGCTGGATAAACAGGCCGACCCATAAAATCCACTGTATTGAGATGTAATCAAGTGCAAAACCCAAGCCAAGCACCGCGCAGATAAAACCAACCGAGCCCCAGGAGCGCAATCTTCCGTACTTCGCCGCCTGTTTGCCCAGATAGGTCATGGTAGTCGCTTCCACCAGCGGCATGGAGGCACTCCAGAAGAAACTCATCAAGCCGAGCGCCAGCAGCAAACCATAATAATCTTGGGTAAAAAACACGCCCACATAACACAGTGCGCTGCCCGATGCCGCTATTTGCACCACGCGCCTGCGGTTGCCCAGCCAGTCTGCCAGCCAGCCCCACAAAGCGGGAGATATCATGCGCATCACGGGCTGCACCGACATCAGCACACCTATCTGCAACACATTCAATTCGATGGACTTGAGATACAGCCCCCAGTAGGGCGCGAACACCCCCACGAAGGCAAAATAGAAAAAATAGAATCCGGCGATCTGCCAGTAATATTTCGGATGACTGGATATCATGGGTAAATTGTGGCTACGGCTTGAAAAAAATTACACTGCTTAAGTTCTGATTATCTCATGCAAAAAATTAATTCAAGTCTCCTCTTGAAAAACAGGCCATCTCCCCCATTTATGCCCGCACTGAAATAAAACCAGGAAAGCAGCATGGAAAATACCGATACGAATCCGCAAGATACAAGCACCACTCCCGAAGTGATGCCCAGCCCTGAAGAAATGATCAAGCAGGCAGAACTTAAAGCCCAGGAGCACTACGATGCCTGGATGTACGCCAAAGCCGAAGGTGAAAATATCCGTCGACGTGCAATGGAAGATGTGAGCAAAGCACAGAAATTTGCCGTGGAGCGCTTTGCCAATGAAATGCTGTCCGTAATGGACAGCTTGCAGGCTGGCCTGGCCGTGCAGAATACCACGGTGGAAAGCTTTAAAAGCGGTATGGAACTGACCCTGAAGCAACTCTCCAGCGTGTTTGAAAAATTCCATATCAAGGAGCTGAATCCTGTCGGCGAAAAGTTCGATGCACATAAGCATCAGGCAATCGCCACCATCGAAAGTGAGCAGGAAGCCAACACCGTGGTGAACGTCATGCAAAAGGGCTATAGCCTGAATGACCGTGTACTGCGTCCGGCGATGGTGACCGTAGCCAAGGAAAAAGAACCGGGCAAATAAGGGCCAGCCCCTTGAAATTTATGGTTGAAGCCTAATTTAGGCAGCAATCATCAACAAACAGCCACTTCACTGAACACAGAATATTTATTTGAAAGGAAACATCATGGGAAAAATTATTGGAATTGACCTGGGTACGACAAACTCTTGCGTATCCGTCATGGAGGGCGGCAAGCCCAAGGTTATCGAAAATGCAGAAGGCACACGCACCACTCCTTCTATCATCGCTTACATGGAAGATGGTGAAGTACTGGTGGGCGCCCCTGCCAAACGCCAGGCCGTCACCAATCCTAAAAACACCCTGTACGGCGTAAAACGCCTGATCGGTCGCCGCTTTGAAGAACCCATGGTGCAAAAAGACATCGGCATGGTGCCCTACAGCATCGTTAAAGCAAAAAATGGCGACGCCTGGATCAAGGTACGTGACAAGGAAATTTCCGCTCCGGAAATCTCCGCACAGGTGCTGATGAAAATGAAAAAAACCGCCGAAGACTACCTCGGTGAGCCCGTGACCGAAGCCGTGATTACGGTTCCGGCCTACTTCAATGACAGCCAGCGCCAGGCCACCAAGGACGCAGGCCGCATTGCCGGCCTGGAAGTCAAACGCATTATCAACGAACCAACTGCGGCTGCGCTGGCGTTCGGTCTGGACAAACAGGAAGGCGATCGCAAGATTGCCGTGTACGACCTCGGCGGCGGTACTTTCGATATCTCGATTATCGACATCTCCGAGATCGAAGGCGAACACCAGTTTGAAGTGATGTCCACCAACGGCGACACCTTCCTCGGCGGTGAAGACTTTGACATGCGCGTGATCGAATTCCTGGTGGAGGAATTCAAGAAGGAGAGCGGCGTCGATCTGAAGAAAGACATGCTGGCCTTACAGCGCCTGAAAGATGCCGCTGAAAAAGCCAAGATCGAGCTGTCTTCAGCCCAGCAGACTGAAGTGAACCTGCCCTACATCACTGCGGATGCCACAGGCCCCAAGCACTTGGCCGTAAAAATTACCCGTGCCAAACTTGAAAGCCTGGTTGAAGAACTGGTTGCACGCACCATCGAGCCCTGCAAGATCGCGATGAAGGATGCCGGAGTAAGCATCTCCGATATCGCTGACGTGATCCTGGTGGGTGGTCAGACGCGCATGCCGATGGTTCAGGAAAAGGTAAAAGCATTCTTCGGCAAGGAAGCCCGCAAGGACGTAAACCCGGACGAAGCCGTGGCAGTTGGCGCAGCAATTCAAGGCGGCGTGCTGCAGGGCGAAGTGAAGGACGTGCTGCTGCTTGACGTGACCCCGCTCTCCCTTGGTATCGAAACCATGGGCGGCGTGATGACCAAGCTGATCAAGAAGAACACAACGATCCCTACCAAGGCATCGCAGGTCTTCTCCACCGCTGACGACAACCAGTCTGCCGTGACTATCCATGTGCTGCAAGGCGAGCGCGATGTTGCTTCAGGCAACAAGAGCCTGGGCCAGTTCAACCTGTCAGACATTCCACCCGCACCACGTGGCATGCCGCAGATTGAAGTGACCTTCGACATCGACGCCAACGGTATCCTGCACGTATCCGCCAAGGACAAGGCCACCGGCAAGGAGAACAAGATCAAGATCCAGGCCAGCTCCGGTTTGAGCGAAGCCGAAATCCAGAAAATGGTGCAGGATGCGGAGATGTATGCCGAAGACGACCGTAAGGCGCTTGAGCTGGTCAACGCACGCAACCAGCTGGATAGCCTGATCCACGGCACTCAGAAGTCGATGAAGGAATACGGCGAGCAATTGTCAGCCGATGAAAAATCCGCCATCGAAAAAGCACTGAAAGAAGCCGAAGATGTGGTGAAAGGCAACGACAAGGACGCGATCACTGCCAAGACCGAAGCGCTTTCTACCGCCGCGCACAAACTGGCTGAGAAGCTGCAGGCAGCAGAAGCGGCCAAAGCGCAGGCTGGTGGCGGCGATGCAGGTGCAGCACACGCCGAGGCCAAAAAAGATGAAGGCGATGTAGTGGATGCCGAGTTCACCGAAGTGAAAAACGACAAAAAATAATTAACCGAGGAGCAAGGATAAAGGATCGTTTATCAAGCGGCTGAACAGGCAACTTGGTAAGCGATCCTTGATCCTTTTACAAGATGAGCAAACGTGACTATTACGAAGTGCTGGGCGTAAACAAGGACGCCAGCGCCGACGATATTAAAAAATCCTATCGCAAGCTGGCGATGAAGTTTCATCCCGACCGCAATCCGGACAATCCAAAAGCCGAAGAGCAGTTCAAGGAAGCCAAGGAAGCTTACGAAACATTGTCAGACGATCAACGGCGCTCAGCTTATGACCAGTATGGCCATGCCGCCACGGATGGCAGCAGGGGCGGTGCTGGTTTTGGTGGTGCGGCAGGCGGGTTTGATTTTGGCGACATCTTCGGCGACATCTTCGGCGGGGCCGGACGCGGCGGGCGCAGTCACGCTCAACGCGGCTCGGATTTGCAGTACAACATGGAAATTTCGCTGGAAGAAGCCGCTCGTGGCGCAACGAAACAGGTAAGAATTCCGACGCATGAAGAATGCGACACCTGCCATGGCTCCGGCGCAAAACCCGGCACCTCACCCACCACCTGCCAAACCTGCGGCGGTCATGGTCAGGTGCGCATGCAGCAGGGCTTCTTCTCGATACAGCAGACCTGCCCCCGCTGTCATGGCAGCGGCAAGAGCATCAGTTCTCCCTGCGGCACTTGCAGCGGTTCTGGTCGCGTCAAGCACCACAAAACCCTGGAAATAAAAATCCCGGTCGGTATTGGCGATGGTATGCGCTTACGCCATAGCGGCCATGGAGAAGCAGGCATGAATGGCGCACCATCAGGCGATTTGTATGTGGTCATTCACATCAAGCCACACAGCGTATTTCAGCGTGAGGGGGACGACCTGCATTGCGAGATGCCCATCAGCTTTACCACTGCTGCTCTCGGCGGTGAAATTGAAATCCCCACACTGGACGGCTCTGCCCGGATCAAAATACCCGCAGAAACCCAATCGGGTAAAATTTTCCGCTTGCGCGGCAAGGGCATCAAGGGCATGCGTACCAGCAACCATGGCGACCTGAATTGCCATGTTGTTATTGAAACACCGGTCAAACTGACCGAGCGGCAAAAGGAATTGCTGCGCGAGTTTCAAGAGATAAGCGAAAAAGACAGCGCCCGCCACAGCCCCAGAGCCCAATCCTGGATGGATAAAGTGAAAGAATTTTTCGGCTGAAAAATTTTTCACCTTGCGATGAAGGATGAGTTCTAACACCGAGTTATTCAATTTCTCGATCAAAAGCGCTATATCGTAGGGTGGGTCACACCCGCCATTACAGCATCATCATTCTAACCAAGCCTCCTTGTTATCCCGTTCAAAGGCGGGTGTGACCCGCCCTGCGGATTATTTTTTCATATAAAGGGGAACTGGAATTATTCCATGCTCCAATCAATTCCTTTGCTAACATCGCCACCCCATTTCCGCACCCATAACTGGGACATTGTGGATATAATTGAACTCAATTCCTGGTCACCATCACTTCCAGACAAATCGGCCTAAACAGCGAAAGAAACTTCCCGGATATGAGCCAATCTGAAAAAGTAGCAAAGCGAATACTGGTCGTTGACGATAGCGCTACTGTCGGCTTGGTGGTCAAAAATGCTGTCCATACTGCTGTTAATATGCCTGTTGATCTGGCCAGGTCTCTTGCTGAGTGCACGAAACTGATTGCCGAACACCCTGCCGCATATCTGATAGCAGTGGTCGACCTCCATCTGCCGGACGCCGCCAATGGCGAAGCAGTAGATATGGTGCTGGAATATGGGATAGCTACCATAGTGCTGACAGGCTCTCTGGATAATGAAACGCACGAACGAATTTCCGCAAAACCTATCGTTGATTACGTTACCAAGCAATCCCCCGGGTCAATCGCAATCGTGCAGAAGAGTGTTGCACATACCCTGCGCAACATGAAATGCAAGGTATTGATCGTCGAACCAGACCCGGCATATCGCACATACCTGAAGAACATTCTGCAAATCCAGCGGCTCGATGTCATTGAAGTTGACAGCGCGCTGGAGGGACTGTCGGAAATGGAATTGCGCAATGATATTAACGTGGTTTTAACCGCTTGCGAGATGCCGGAAATGGATGGCGTGGATTTATGCATGAAACTGCGAACCAATTTTCCAAGCACCCGATTGGCAATTATTGGCATTACCACCTCATCGAACGATTTTTCCGGTGTCCGATTTTTCAAGGCCGGTGCTGACGACATTATTCACAAGCCGTTTATTATTGAAGAACTGGTCAGCCGTATCAATACCCGCCTCGACTATCTGGACAGCCTGCGCATCATCCATGAGCAGGCCAATCGGGACTATCTGACCAAGCTGTTTAATCGCCGTTACCTGTTCGAAATAGGCAATCCCTTATTCAGCAGCGCTCAGCGTAAAAGCATACAAATCGCCATAGCGATGATCGATATCGACCACTTTAAACGCATCAATGACACCTATGGTCACGACGTGGGTGACATGGCCATCGTCGCGGTTGCGCAGACAATTGCAAAAAGCTTTCGCAATACCGATATCGTTGCCCGCATGGGCGGAGAAGAGTTTTGTGTTGTCGCGGTAAACAATATCGCACCGGTGGAAACCATGAATCGTATCAGGCAACAAATCGAAAGCCTGGCAATACCACTGAACGACAAAGATACGATACGCCTGACGGTCAGTATTGGCGTCAGCACGACACTCTGCGCAACACTGGACGAGATGATCAACAAGGCAGACGAGGCCCTGTATAAGGCAAAACAGGGCGGACGCAATCAGGTTGTCTTGCTGTAATTAGCATCAAGCCTTAAAACTGGCCAGCCACAACCTGAAGCGCAAGCCTATGCCGGTCGTGTAGCCAACCTCAACGAATCTTATGTTGCCCTCAGCATCAACAATGAAACTTGCAGGCACACCGTGCACGCCCCAGGCGGCAGAAATACGGTTATCCGCATCATTGACCACAGGGAAACTGACCCCCTGCTCCAGCATATACTGCTGCACGGCATCGCTGTTACCACTTTGCATGGCGACAGTAATCACATTTGGGTTGTCACGGGCGAGAGACTCAATCGACCCCTGTTCGGCCCGGCATATCGGACACCAGGTCGCCCAGAAATGCACCAATACGGGCTGAGCAGGTTTGCCGACCAGAAGGTAAGGCTTGCTGTCCAGCATGGTTCCGCTCAAGGGTGGCGCCGCCCCCTTTTCAAAGTCACGCTGCTGCCAGGCTCGTACACCCATAATTAATATAATAAAGATCAGAACCTCAAGGCTTCGCCGCAGCCATACCCTGGATTTTGAATTTTTATTATTCTGCTGGGTTTCCAGCGGCACATTTTGTTTAATGAATTGCTTGAGCTCTTCAACACTTGCATTCATCACTGCGCTACGCTGCGGCAACTGTTCCAGCCCTTCCATACCTGCAGGGCGATCAGGCTTGCGCCCCAGCGCTTCAATAATTGTCTCTTCAAATTTTGCCGGCAATGCTGTTTCCAGGCAGATCAGCGGCACACCAGCCTCGCGGTGCTCCAGGCCAACCTTGATCCCGTCTGCGGTGTGTGTATCCACCATCACCCCGTATTTTTCCCATACTGTACGTATCGTGTTCAGGCGATCAGCATGAGTGCTGTGTCCCGCAACAAAACCGTAGCGTGCAATATCTTTCCAGTAATCGGTGCCGCGCAAATCAAAAGCCCCACCCGCATCCACCTTGCCCCATAGCTCGCGAACCTTGGCACTGTCGCGCCCGACCAGGTCAAACACAAAACGCTCAAAATTGGAGGCCTTGGAAATATCCATGGACGGGCTACTGGTATGTGCTGTCTCTGCGGTCGTGCGCGGGCGATACACCCCTGTATTGAAAAATTCCTCCAGCACATTATTTTCGTTGGTCGCGAGAATCAGTTTTTTGATCGGCAAGCCCATCATGCGCGCAATATGGCCGGCGCAAATATTGCCGAAG
>Ga0315281_10011853_pt1 | contig 11905 bp, 9 predicted proteins | sample YL17G07_0_MG_FD_204540 | JGI IMG/M metagenome (GOLD analysis project Ga0315281, IMG submission 204540) | Sediment microbial communities from Yellowstone Lake, YNP, Wyoming, USA - YL17G07_0 | ecosystem: Environmental > Aquatic > Freshwater > Lake > Sediment | place: USA: Wyoming | collected... | reverse complement strand
AATACGGCAGCGGCAATATTGGCACCACCAACGTGTTGCGCACGCTGGGTGCCAGATACGGGGCGATAGTGCTTATCGGCGACGTGCTCAAGGGGACAATAGCCGTACTGCTTGCCAGATATATTATTGAGACTCCCACCGGTGAGATGGCTGCTGGCTTTGCTGCCGTCGCCGGGCATGACTGGTCGCTGTTCCTCAAGTTCAAGGGCGGACGCGGCGTCGCCACTTCACTGGGGGCGCTTTTGCCAATGGCTATGCCAGCTCCGTTGAGCGGTGTTGTTGGCTTAGCTGTCTTTATAGCCATCATCGCTTCAACTCGCTACGTATCGCTGGGCTCCATAGTGGGCTCTGTTGCTGCGGTAGCGGCGATGGCTGTTTTCCTGGGCCTGGACCGCGTCCCTTGGCAATATTTAGTCTACATCGTGGTCGTGGTCGCCTTGATAATTTTCCAGCATCGGGATAACATATCGAGGCTGCTGTCAGGTACGGAGAGCAAGCTGGGACAGAAAGGGGAGAAAAGACAGGCGACATGAGGCAGAAGAGGAGCAGGGTCGCCGTTATCGGCACCACAAGCTGGGGCACCACTCTTGCCATAATGCTCGCCCATAAGGGGCTGGCGGTCAGCCTGTGGGCGCGAACCGAGGCAGAGGCGGAGAAACTGAATCGCGAGAAGCAAAATGCTCTCCGTCTGCCTGGGTTTTCGTTCCCCGAGGAGCTTCAGGCTACCGCCTCGCTCGATGAGGCGCTTGATAAGGCAGGCCTGGTCATTTTTGCTGTGCCCTCACAGCATATGCGGCACAACGTGAGATTAGTCAGGGAACACCTCGATAGCTCGATGCTTATTTTGAGCGTGGCCAAGGGGCTCGAGGTGGAAAGCGTCAAGCGTATGTCTCAGGTGGTCTCCGACGAGATAGCACCTCGTTACCATCGCAATATCTGCGTCCTCTCCGGCCCCAATCTATCCAGGGAGATTGCCCGCGGCCTGCCGGCGGTCACCGTGGTGGCTGCCTACGATGCTGCGGTGGCTGCGAAGATGCAGAAGATAATGGCCACGCCTCTTTTCCGCGTTTACACTAATACCGATGTGGTCGGCGTTGAACTGGGCGGAGCGCTGAAGAACATCATCGCCCTGGCAGCGGGCATGGTTGATGGCCTGGAATACGGGAACAATACCAAGGCTGGCCTGATTACCCGCGGGCTTGCTGAGATTACGCGCCTGGGCGTAGCGGCGGGAGCGAATCCTCTTACCTTCGCTGGGCTGGCCGGGCTGGGCGACCTGGTGGCTACCTGCTCCAGCCCCTTGAGCCGCAACCGCTTCGTGGGACAGGAGTTGGCAAAGGGGCGAGATTTGAAGGGGATACTCTCCTCTATGACGGGCATAGCCGAGGGGATTACCACCACTGTTGCAGCCCTCAAGCTGGCTGAGGAGCTCGATGTGGAGATGCCCATCGCTGAGCAGGTATTTCGGGTGCTTTTCAAAAGGCTCGATGTCTGTAAGGCAGTGTCCGAGCTCATGGTACGTGAGTTGAAGCACGAGCTTGCTGGTATCAGCGGAGAAAAAGCATAGAGGTAGTGTGGAGGCCTGTAGAAGCGGGTTTCAAACCCGCCCATTTGCCAAGGGTTGGGGTGTCCCACAGGAGTGAGTTCCCATGTCATTGCGAGGAGTCCGCTTGGGTGGATGACGAAGCAATCTCAAGCGTGAGATGCGAGCACAGCCGAGGGATTGCTTCGCTTTGCTCGCAATGACACGGAGAGTCATGCTATAATACTACGGGCAAAAAAGTTCCCTATCTTGGGGAGGTGCCTCTGAAGAATTGTCTCAATAATGGACGGGAAGTCGCCAAAATGAACAACCAATTAAAGGAGGGCAAATAGAAAATGACTCATCACACAACTAGATTAAAGGGCAAAGTGGCCGTCATCACCGGTGCCGGCCGGGGCATCGGCGCGGCTGAGGCCGTCTTGTTTGCCCAAGAGGGCGCCAAGGTGGTGGTGAACGACCTGGGCGGCGGTGGAGATGGCAGCGGCGGCGTATCCAAATCGCCAGCCGATGAGGTGGTGGCGGAAATCAAGAAGATGGGTGGGGAGGCGGTGGCTAACTACGATAGCGTGGCCACCGCAGAGGGAGGAGAGAGAATCATCAAGACCGCAATCGATGCCTTTGGCAGGCTGGATATCCTGGTGAATAACGCCGGTATCCTCAGGGACAGGATGATTTACAACATGAGCCCCGAGGAATGGGACATCGTGATAAAAGTCCACCTCTACGGGACTTTCAACTGCACCAAGCCTGCGTGCGCGATATTCAGGCAGCAGAAGAGTGGCCGCATTATCAACACTGCCTCTGAGTCAGGCTTGGGTAACATGGGGCAGGCCAACTACAGCTCTGCCAAAGAGGGGATAGTGGGATTTACCAGGACCGTAGCTAGAGACATGGGCAGATACGGGGTGACCTGCAATGCCGTCAGGCCGCGCGCCAAGTCAAGACTGACTATCTCCCCTGAGCTGGTGGCTGCTATCGAAAGGGCCAAGAGCACAGGCACTGCGATGCCTCCAGGCGCGGATGTAATTCTAAAGTTGCCGGAGCCCAGTGAGATGATTGCATTAGTGGCCTACCTGGCAACTGATGCCGCTGCCAACATAAATGGCTGCACCTTCCTCATCAGCGGAGACCAGATTTCGCTTTACCAGGACCCCATACCCATCAAGACCATATACACGAAGGGGTTCTGGACGCTGGACGACCTGATGGAGATTGTGCCCAACACGCTGGCAGCCGGTCTGATTAACCCCGCCCCGCCGAAGGCGTAAACCCCTCCGTAATTCATAAAGCCGAAGCGAACAGGGAGCCGCAGGTTTTTAGCCTGCGGCTCCCCTTACATATTTCCAAAGTCAACTACAATATCATCATAACTTGCCCCAGCATTCCAGATAATGTGGGAAAAGATAAGAAAAGTTAAGTTGCGGACCTTTGGCAAATAGGATATAATCCCAGAGGAAAATCGCAACTCCACTTAAGCGCTATTTAGTGTAACTGCCCACTCCGAGGCATCTCGATGATAACCTGGAAAGAGGAAGGAATAGAATCATGAAAAAGGGCTATAAGTACTTTGCGCTGATAGTTTTGCTGAGTTTGCTGGTGTCTTTGGTGCCATAATTACTCCGCCACGAGGTTCCCTCGCTCACGAGTGGCGGTTTGCTATGCTCCCGCTGAGGGGCAGACCTGTGTAGCAGGCAGAGGCGAACTCGGTGAAGCATAACGTCAGCAAAAGGAGTGCCTGAATGAGTAAGAAATTTTCCAATTTTGTGGGGCTGTTGGCTCTGCTGGCAGTGGTAGCGCTTGTCCTCTTCCCGGCCATTGCTTTTGCCCAGGGGGCACCACAACTGCCTTGTGCCTTCCATGGCACAGTGCTGGTGAATGGACAAAATGTGGCCGACGGGACTGTCATAACGGCCACCATATGGAATGATATGTATACCACCGTTACCACAACAACCTCAGCGGGCGCTTCAACATACAGTATAGTCATATTTCAACCCGAGGGAGCAGATTATGCTGGGAAGACGGTAACCTTCACAGTAGACAATCTTACTGCAGATCAGACAGCTATGTGGCAAAGTGGCTACAATATAGCACTAAATATCACGGTAGGTGTTCCCCAGTCTGCTTATATCGTTGTTCATGCCCATAACCCCGAAGGAGTTGAGATTGCAAGCATCCAAGGAATGGACCCATACTGTGTCCAAATCTACGATGGGGATAGCCCTATTGGATATGGGGCTTATAATGCTGAGACGCATGGTAAACCCATAAAGATTTTAGCTGGCGCCCATACGATTAAAGTCAAATTCAATGGAATAACTTTAGAACAAAATGTCAATTTAAATCCAAATGAAACCCAATCTCTAATATTTACATTTGAGAGAACATCAGTAAATATATTAAGTTATTTTGATTTTAACGAATCTAATTCAATTACACAAGAAACTTATGTTTCAGGATATGGGTGGGTGTATGCTTCGAGTGATTCACCTGTATATATAGGGAGTATAACTCGCCCTAATACTTGGGTATATACCGCTATTTTAAGACAAGAAATTCAGGCAACGGAAACAATAACGCCATCTTTTTTGACTGTTGTTGCTTCTGCAACCTCATCATTAATAAGTGAATATGAAGGTATAGGTATAGATCTTTTACGATTACGGGCAGGCACAGCTGTATATAAAACCATCTCAATACCATCTCAGAATTTTAATGAGTGGTGGATTCAGAATCATATAACTACTGTTTCAGAAGTTAAGTGTAGTTTGGGTTCAGATGTTGGGTGGTTTTGTTTAATTGATGATTGGGGTGAAACTGGGTATATAACATATACGGCATTAGCAACATATGAATATACAAACATTTATTTCTGCCCAAATAGATTTCCAGTTATTGATGAAGAAATTAGTGGTTCGTCAAAGACTTTAACTGTGTCAGGCTCCGAGACCCTTTATATAGGAGCAAATGAGTTAAAAATGTCTTCAGTCCCTTATGATTTAGCTGGCACAGGGGTTAAAGATGAAAACCAGCCACCAGTACCACCAGTAGCCTCTTTCACATACTCTCCGCAAAACCCTGTGGTCGGTGAGCAGATAACATTTGATGCTTCCTCTTCTTACGATACTGACGGCCAAATAGTTAGTTACAATTGGGACTTTGGAGATGGAAACACTGCGGAAGGCCAAGTGGTAAATCATGCCTGTACTGGACCTGGTGACTACTCTGTGAGCGTGAGTGTGATCGATAATGACGGCCTGAGCAACTCTGAATCGAAAATCATTACGGTAGCAACTGGCAATCAGCCACCAGTCGCCTCATTCACATACTCCGCGGAGAATTGCCCGTCCTGCACGCCAATGGTGGGAGGGAGTATACTATTCGATGCCTCTAGCTCCTCGGATCCTGACGGGACAATCACAAATTACGGGTGGGATTTTGGTGACGGAAGCTCGGACGCTGGTGCTACTGTTCAACACATCTTCACATCTCCCCAGCAGTTTACGGTCACACTGACCGTTACCGACAATGACGGACTCACGGCCTCAGCCTCAACGGATATTGATCTCAGTCTTGGTAATGGTGATCTATTGTTGTGCCGATCCAGCGGTAGTTTAGTGCCCTTCAATTTCTGGACCCACGTCGGAATGTATGACAAATCATCCAATACTGTGATAGAGGCTCTCCCGGAAGGAGGAGTACAACACCGTCCCCTTTCCGATTGGTTTTTCCCAAGCAAGACATGTGTTCGGGCTATCCACGTCGAAACGAACCAGGCAACAGCGAACGCTGCGGTTGCCTTCGCTTCTGCCCAGGTCGGTTGTCGCTATGACTGGCTTAGCATCCTGATCAACAGGAAGGATTCAACTAACTCAGACGGGTTGGGTTGGTACTGTACCGAATTGGTGTGGGCGTCATATCTCTGGGCCAGCAATGGTCTTGTCGACCTCGACATGGACGCGTTTGCCGTTGGCCCCGACGAAATCGCATCCAGTTCCTGGTGTCATACTATTGGTGAACACCAGGAGAGCATACCCAACACAGTTTATACCGGAGGAGGCATACTGTGGGGAGAGGCACTTTGCCCAGTTGATCTGGTGATTACCGACCCAGGTGGGCTCGTGTTGAACAAACAGGCAAGCAACATCCCAGGAGCTGTCTATAGAGAACTCGACATAGATGGAGATGGTCAACTAGATGATGCATTCATGATTCCCGAGCCAAAAATCGGTGTTTATGCCATCAGTGTAATCCCAGAACTCGGTGCTTCGCCTGGAGATACATATTCTCTAGAAATAAGACTTGGTGAAACCATTGTCGAACTCTGTAGAAATGTCCCCATAAGCAATATTCCCAGTCAAGGATATGTAGTTCGGTCAACAGAGACTGGAATCGAGCAAATTGTCCCAGCCACCACAGACTTTGACCCTAACACAGTCAACCTAAAAAGCAAAGGGCAATTTACCACAGCTTACATTGAGCTTCCTACAGGATATAACGTAGGACAAATTGACGTTTCCACCGTCCGTCTTAATGGCGTGCTATCAGCTTTATCCAAGCCGACCCAAGTTGGTGACTATGATAAAGATGGAGTCCCTGACCTGATGATGAAGTTTGATAGAGCGTCTGTGCAGGCTATACTCACTGCTGGAGAGCATGTGAAAATAACTATAAGTGGTCAAGTTAATGGGATTTTATTTGAGGGCAGCGATACTATCAAGGTGATAGGAAAGTGATGCCGGAACATGTTTGATAGGCTCAAGATGTAGGGTTATCGGAGTTTGGGCTTGATTGGAACCGTTAGGGCTAGCTCAACAAACCCTCTATCGCCTCGATGACCATCTTGCCTTTTTCGAGGTCGATGGATTTGACCACATCCTCGATAGCGGGTATCAGTATCTCGCCGCGCTTTCCCTCGACTATGTAGACATCGTTGCTGGCTGTGGACATGATGTCTGTGATGCGGCCCAGTGTTTGGCGTTCTGTAGTCACAACCTTGAGACCGATGAGTTGGAAGGTGTAGTATCGTCCTTGGGGCAGCGGGTATAGTTCGGAGCTGGGGATGGTGAGGTCTTGTCCTCTTAGCTTCTCCGCGGCCTCGATGCTATCGATGGTGGCAAGCTTGACCACCATATGTTGCTTGTGAGGGCGGCAGCGTTCTATCTCAAGCGGGATGGTATTGAGGTAGACGACCTTCCGGGGAGCGAACCGCTCGGGGAAATCGGTCAAGACTTCGACTTTTACCTCACCCCTTATGCCCCAAGGGGCGAGTATACGTCCTACGCAAAGGGACTCAGGAGGAGCTGGTTCCTTGCCCATCACCCTTGACCAAGGTGTCAGAGATTATCTCCAGTGTGGCGCGAGTCCCTTTCCTGATCGCTGCTACGCGCAGCAAGGTCCGCATCGCCTTGGCAATTCTCCCCTCTTTGCCGATGACCTTTCCGGTGTCCTCAGGCGCTACTTGAAGCTTGAGGATAACCCCATTTTCTGAGGGGACCTCGGTTACTTTCACTTCTTCCGGTTTGTCTACTATTGCCTTTGCGATGTACTCGATGAGCTCTTTCATTTTCCTTTCATCCTTTGACTAATGCTTAGTCGCACGATTCAGCGTTTTTAAGACTATGCCGCCGGTTTGGTATCCGATGCCTTGGCTGGTTTACTCTCGGGTGCTGCGGCTGGTTTGGCCTCGGATGTTTTGACTGCCTTGCCCTCGGGTGCTGCGGCTGGTTTGGCCTCGGATGCTTTGACTGCCTTGCCCTCGGGTGCTGCGGCTGGTTTGGCCTCGGATGCTTTGACTGCCTTGCCCTCGGGTGCTGCGGCTGGTTTGCTCTCTGTAGCTGCGGCTGCCTTGGCTTGCGCCGCCGCCTTCTTCTCCGATTTCTTCAGCGTCTTGCGGTCTGTCGTTTTTCGCAGAGAAGCACTGACCAATTTATCGCTGAGCCCTGCCCTGCCTAGCAAGCTGGCCACAGTCTGAGTCGGCATAGCCCCACGGCGCAGCCACTCGAGCGCCTTCTCCTGTTGAATGACGACGGTTGCGGGATCGGTTAGAGGGTCGTAGTGACCGATAACCTCTATGAATGCACCATCACGAGGTGACCGGGAATCGGCCACCACCACCCGATAGGAAGGTTTCTTTGTTGCCCCCACCCTCTGAAGCCTGATTTTAACCATATTTTGCTCTCCCTTGCCCCTGAATTGCAGCAGTCAGCCTTCAGCATTTTTTGCTGCAAGCTGATAGCTGAATACTTAGCCTCTATATTTTAACACCTTTTCTAGTTTAGGGATTGCCCTTCTCTGAGCCTGTAATAATCAGCGAGCCTTTTTAGTGTCCTCGCCCCTCGCTCGAAATTTGGGTAGCTGGGTATTTCCCTCTCCCTCAACATGTCTCTAATCTCTAATGCCAGTTTCTCGTTTTGCGCTGCGGTCACAATTACCATGAATGGCTTTCTGCTATTATGCCTGAATTCGGAGATTATTTCCAGCAGCGGGTCTGGAGTCTCCTTGTTCTTACTGAACGGGCTGACGATGGTGAATAGCTCCAGGACTATGTTGTCTATATTGGGGTCTTTGTCCATTACATCAAGCATATCGGAGAGATTGTGGAGTGCGTTATCGGACATCAGGAACGAGCTGGATATATCGAAGGGGTTACGATAGCTGCCGCCGATGATATTGAAGAAGCCAGCCAGCCTTTCGTAAGACCTCTTGGAAAGGAGTGGCACCTTCAATCCTGCCTTGGCGAAAGTATCGGCTATTATCACCGATTGACCTCCGCTCATGGCTATCAGGCCGACCCTGTTGCCTCTGGATGGTTTGATATAAAGCAGACCTTTGACGGTATCAATCATTTCGTCTATATTCTCGACCTTTATAGCGCCACACTGTCTGATAAGCGCCTGCCACACAGTGCTCGATTGTGCCAGCGCGCCTGTATGTGAGGCAGTAGCCCTGGCTCCCTCCTCACTCTCCCCGCCCCTCCAGATGACCACGTGCTTTCTCGTAGATACCTCTCGCAGGGAACGGAAAAACCTCCTCCCGTCTTTAACAGCCTCCACATATATACCGATGATCTCAGTATCAGCGTCCGCCCTTAAATAGTCCAGATAGTCTGTGCTATCGAGTACCGCAGCGTTTCCGTAGCTCACAGACTTGCTGAACTTGATTCCATGTCTGGCCCCCACCATGGTAAACAGCGTGGCGTGAGTGCCGCTCTGGGCGATGAAACCCACCGCGCCTCCCTCGCCATAAGCCTGTATCGGGTTGTGGCGCAGCCCAATTTTGGGGTTGTAAACACCCACGCAGTTGGGGCCGATGAGCAGCAAGCCAGCTTCGTTAGCCAGCTCGGTTATCGTCTTCTGGAGCCTTATCCCTTCCTCAGTATTGGTCTCGGCGAATCCCGAGGTGAAGAAGCAGACCCCGCCCACTTCTTTCTGAATGCAGTCCTTGACGATTCTGGGTGCCACTGTCCTGGGTACGGCTGCGATGACATAGTCTACAGGCCCCGGTATGTCGTTAAGATTCGGGTAGTTTTTCACCCCTAGCTCTGCTATTCTGGGTAATTCGTTGGGGTCTATCTGCACCGAATAAACCTTTCCTTTGAAATGGCTCAAACTCCTTAGCCACATATAGCCCAGAGCCTGCTTGTCGCCGATTACTGCTACAGAGCGGGGATTGAATACTCTATCCAGCCTTGTTGTTGTGATTTCTGACGATTTTATCATGCTTGGGATTCGAGTATCACCCTGGCGTCTACCGCCATAGCCCCGTCTTTGTAAGCGAAGATGGGGTTGAGGTCCATTTCCTTGATCTGTGGGGTCTTATCCACGAAGGCGGAAAGCTTTAATAGCAGGTCTTCGAGCGCGGTGATATTAGCTGGCTCCTGCCCCCGATAGCCTTCGAGGACAGGGTAGCCCTTAATCTCCCTTATCATCTGGCTGGCGTCTCTTCTGACCAGCGGGACAATTCTGAAGGCAACATCCTTTAATACTTCGACGAAAACCCCGCCTAGGCCGAACATTAGCACCGGGCCGAACTGAGCATCCTTGGACATGCCCATGATGACCTCGACACCAGGCCTGGCCATTTTCTGCACAGAAACGCCGTGAATGGCGGCCTTCTTGTTTGCTTTTTTGGCTGCTGCCATAATCTCAGTGTAGGCCTTGCCCACTTGGGCGGCGTTTGCCAGACCCAATTTCACGCCGCCGATATCGCTCTTATGGATGATATCGGGCGACACTATCTTCAGCACCACCGGGAAGCCCATCTTCTTGCTCATCGAGATGGCCTCGGCCTTCGTTTGCGCAAGTTTTGTTTCGACAACCGGTATGCCAGCTTCAGCCACAAGTTGTTTCGACTCCACCTCGGTCAGGACGGTTCTCCCACTCTTCAGCACGTTATTGATTATTTTGCTAGTCACTTGCAGCTCTCCTTGATTGAATAGGATATACAATCGCTATCTAATGTTGCTGCTGTCTCTTGTTCTCCCTATATAACCAGGGAGCTATTTTAGCAGGTAAACTTGTGAAAGTAAACCTACTGTTGGAGTCCGTTTAGCAACACTTTTTAACCTCCCTAAATCCCCTGGACCCCCTCTGGACTCCCCAGTTCCCAAACGCTCTCTATTTGATAGCCCTTAAGAATTCACTATACTGCGTGAGCTTAGCCAGGGCATAAGCCGCTCTCCTCGGCTCGGGGTAGACCGGAACGTTGCTTTGAGCCAGGAACCTGAGCTCACCTTTAGGCCATCCCTGCGGTGTAGCCCCGCAAATCACCGTTGGCTTGCCTGCCGCCGTTATTTCGCTGAGCAGTATGTTGGCAACCTTCTTATCGCGGTCGTCGTCATCGAAGGGTGGACCGGTGAAAGCAGCTAGAATCATATCGATGTTCGGGTCTTTGGCGATGATTCTGATGGCATTTTTGATATAGTGGTCGGGAGCGAGAGCCGCTATTAGACCTAGATCTACCGGGTTGCTTACGCTTGTTCCCACGCTCTCTGCAATGCCGGCCAGTTCCTTCTGAGTTTTTGCTGAAAGCTGTGGTATCTCCAGCCCCAACTCGTTGCAGGCATCGGTGGAGGTGACTGCAAGCCCTCCGGGTGTTGTGACGATGCCCACCCTTCTGCCCTTTGGCCTGGACAGATGGTAAAGCGCCACTAGAGTATCCATCATTTGCTCGAAGCTATCGACGGAGATTATGCCTGTTTGGCTGCAGAGCGCTTTCCAAATAGCCGTGGGTACTGCGAGAGTTCCGGTGTGAGAGGCCGATGCTCTTCTGCCTGCATCGGTGTTGCCACCCTTCAGCACGATGATGGGCTTGGTGGGCGAAATCTTGCGTGCCACCTGCAACAACCTCTTACCATCTTTTATCCCCTCCAGATAGGCAGCGATTATCTTCGTCTCAGGATCATGCCCGAGATACTCTAGGAAATCCACGCAGGTGAGGTCGCAGTCGCTTCCGCAACTGACCCCCTTACTAGGATTGAGTCCCCTGGCAGCAATGGACATGAGCAGGTAGTAGAACAAGAAGCCGCTGTGCGAGATAACACCTACAGGGCCGCTTTCTTTAGGGAGAATAGCTTGCGGAATGAGCTTAGCTGATGGGTTATAGGTGCCCACGCAATTCGGCCCAATAACCCTTGTGCCTTTCTTTCGGGCGATTTTGACTATCTTCTCCTCAAATTCTCTGCCCTCCGGCCCGCTTTCACTGAATCCGCCGGTATAGAGAATCATCCCCTTTATTCCTTTAGCAGCGCATTCTCTGGCTATCCCGAGCACCGCCTTGCGTGGGACGGTTATCAAGGCCAAGTCTACCTCTCCTGGAATATCCTTTATACTCGAATACACCTTTATACCCAGCAACTCACCCCCCTTGGGGTTCACGGGATAGACCTTCGTGAAACCTGCATCCAGGAGGTTGTGCAGGAACATATATGCTACATTGGTCGCTGTCTGGGAGATGCCTACTAATGCCACTGATTTAGGATAGAATAGCGGTGCGAGCTGGTCCGCGATGTTTTTCTTCATCCATTACCTCTGCGGCTGGGGCCCCTCTCTGCGGTGTATGTAAACCTCGAACTTTGTTATTTTCCAGGCGCCTTCGTCTTTGCGGAATTTATAATAGTGCATACCCTCGGAGACAGCGCGTTCCTCAGAAATCTCCCCAGTCTCCGGATTTACGGGGTATCCGTAATGCGAAAAATAGTCCTTCCCCGTCGCCGTATCGCCTGTAACATCTATCATGAGGTTCATCAAGGTGCTGAATCTCTTCTTTTCCTTGTTGAAAATGGACTTCTCCCCAAACTCTTTAAGCGCTTTCTTGCCTCTGATGTTTATGTTATGTTGCTGGACTATATAGTGTATATCG
>Ga0315281_10011852_pt1 | contig 11906 bp, 9 predicted proteins | sample YL17G07_0_MG_FD_204540 | JGI IMG/M metagenome (GOLD analysis project Ga0315281, IMG submission 204540) | Sediment microbial communities from Yellowstone Lake, YNP, Wyoming, USA - YL17G07_0 | ecosystem: Environmental > Aquatic > Freshwater > Lake > Sediment | place: USA: Wyoming | collected... | reverse complement strand
GCTGTGTTTCCGGATGCTATCGAAGCTTTCCGCCAAGGGCTTCGCGACCTGGGTTACGTGGAGGGTCGGAACATCACCATCGACTACCGGTGGGCGGAAGGGAAGCCGGAACGGATGCGCGAACTTGCGGAGGAACTGGTCCGGCTCAAGGTCGATGTCATCATTGCGCCGAGTTCCATCTACACGGGGGCGGCCAAGCGAGCGACCTCGACGATTCCCGTAATATTCGTGAGCCACGCGGACCCGATCGGCAGCGGCCACGTGGCCAGCCTCGCGCGGCCGGGCGGCAACATCACCGGGCTCTCCCTGATGATGACTGAGACAAACGTGAAAGGCCTGGAGCTGTTCAAGGAGGCCGTTCCTGGGCTCGCGCGCGTTGCCGTCGTCTGGGACCCAGCCACGCCGTCGCATGGGCCGGGCCTGAAAGCTGTAGAGGTGGCGGGCCCATCACTGGGGCTCCGGATTCAATCGGTGGCCGTGCGCAGCGCGCCGGAGTATGACAGCGCCTTTTCGGCCATGGTCCGAGAGCGCGCCGGCGGGGTTCTGGTACTTTCAACCCCCCTGTACATTGCCGGGGCAAATCGACTCGCGGAACTTGCGTTGACACACAGACTGCCTTCGCTGTTTGGGCCGAAACATCACGTGGCGGCCGGGGGCCTCATGAGCTACTCGCCTGACCGCGCAGATCTATGGCGCCGCGGCGCCGTGTATGTGGACAAGATCCTGAAGGGCGCCAAGCCGGCTGACCTTCCAGTGCAGCAGCCGACGAAGTTCGAGCTGGTCATCAACCTCAAGACCGCCAAGACCCTCGGCCTTACGATCCCGCCGTCAGTGCTGCAGCGGGCGGATGAGGTTATCCAATGATCGATCGGCGTACCTTCATCACCGGCCTCACCGTCGGCGCCCTCCTGGCATCGCGCTCAGCCGACGCGCAGAAACCCAAGGGTATGCGCCGCATCGGATGGCTCTCACCCGCCTCGGCCGCCGACGGCCTTTCTAACCTGGAGGCCCTCCGGGCTGGATTGCGCGAGCTCGGCTACGTGGAAGGCCAGAACATCACCATCGAGGCTCGCTGGGCCGATGGGCGCAGCGAGCGCCTTCCCCAGCTCGCGGCTGAGCTGGTTCGTCTCCCCGTGGACGTCCTCTGCACGGCGGGAACGCAAGCCTCCGGAGCGGCCAAGCACGCGACGTCCACGATTCCGATCGTGTTTTCGAATGTCGCATTCCCCGATCAGACGGGCCTGGTCGCGAGCTACCCGCGCCCCGGGGGCAACATCACGGGGGTCGCGTTCATTGGCCCTGAATACGGGAAGCGGTTGGAGCTGCTCAAGGAGGCCCGTCCCGGGCTCTCTCGTGTCGCGTTGATCTACAACCCCGACAACGCCGCGAGCGTTTTGGCCCTCCAAGAGACGCAACGGTGGGCAACCGAATTGAAGGTCAGGCTCGAGCCGCACAAGTTCCGGGGTCCGCAGGATTTCGAGCATGTCTTCGGGGCGATCGCCGGGAAGCGGCCCGATGCGCTCATGACGACGGCCGACCCGCTCATCGCCTCCTATCGCACACGTATCGTCGACTTCGCCGCGAAGAACCGCCTGCTCTCCATGTACCCGACCCGGGACTTCGTGGTCGCCGGGGGCCTCATGTTCTATGGCGGCAGCATCCCCGAGATGTACCGGCGCGCCGCCGTGTACGTGGACCGGATCCTCAAGGGCGCCAAGCCCGCCGACCTGCCCGTGGAGCAGCCGATCAAGTTCGACATGGTGATCAACCTGAAAACGGCGAAGACCCTCGGGCTGACGATCCCGCAGTCCCTCCTGCTGCGGGCGGACGAGGTGATCCAGTAAGCGACGTGCCTCATTCGCCCCTTCACAGAAAATCGTGGCATCTTTCACATGCTATCAGCGAGGCCTTGAAGATACGCCTCCCTGATTGAAAGCGCCTTGTCTGTGTCGCCTCCCCGGGCACCAGCGTCATCGCTGCGTGATCATGAGGCTCAGGAAAGGACGCCCCCATCGTTTCGCTGAGCAGGGTTCCCGTCATGCCACGGAGGCGAACGACCGCGCAGGGACGGTTCCGGGCGGGACCCGAGAGGCTGTCGTATTCGTCGTCGACGATGACGACTCAGTCCGAAAGGCCCTGTCACGACTGATCCGATCCGTCGGGCACGATGTCGAGAGCTTCCCGTCGGCCGCGGCCTTTCTGGACCACACGCCGTCCGATCGCCCGGCCTGCCTGGTGCTCGATGTGCGCATGCCGTGGCAGAGCGGCCTCCACCTCCAGGAGACGCTGAAGCAGGCGGCCCGGGAGATGCCTAGCATCTTCCTCACCGGCCACGGCGACGTCCCCATGAGCGTGCGCGCCATGAAGGCCGGGGCCGTGGACTTTCTCCAGAAGCCGGGGAACGATCGGGCCCTCCTCGACACGATCCAGCGTGCCCTACCGCGGTGGCGGCCCTCGTCGTCACCGGCGAGAAGGTGTTTCACGCCCACCGCGAGAGCGGCGCGCTAGGCAGGGCGATCACCGAGGCCTGGGAGCATCGGGACCGGAACCTCATCTTGGCCGAGGTGTTCTGCGTCGGCTTGGCGTTCTTGGGATACCACCTGTTTGTGGTGACCGACCGTCGGCTGGGCAAGGGCACGCTCTGGCGGGCCCTCCGGGAGCGAGAGTAAGATGCAGCCGCGGCTCGCGCTGAGCAACCTTCACGGGCCCTCGCGCCACTCACTCGCCTTGAACCGCGCGATGACCCGATCCGCGGGGCTCGGCACCTGGGGCGGGGGAACGGCGATGTACCTCCGCAGGGCCGACTTCGTCCGGGGGCCGAAGAGCCCATCGATGGGCCCGGGATCGTAGCCGGCGTTCGCGAGCGCCTGCTGGACGTCGCGGACGTGTTCGGGCGTCAGGCTGCGCTGCGACCCGGCCGCAGCCGGGGCCGATTCCTTTCCGCCGGGCGGAGAGGACACCGGCTCTTGCGCCCACTCTCCCGCCGCGAGCATGACGCCCACCAGCCCGGGAGCGAGAATCGCGAACCCGAAGCGCGCCCAACGATTCCATCGCATGGGTGGCACCTCCCTGGTGTCTGTCAGCGGCATCGCGTGTGCCGGTCCCTGCCTTCGGCTAGTCCGAGTCGATCATCAGGGTGATGGTCACCCGCCGCTTCTTCTCATCGGGAGTGCCGCGGTCGTCGAGCGGGCCCATGCCGATGGCCTGCACGCGAGAGAGGTGCACGCCCTTGTCCGCGAAGAAACGACGGACGGCCTCGACCCGGCGCTGGGCAAGCGCGTAGTTGTAGTCCCTGGTGCCCTTGGGGTCGGTGAAGCCGCCCAGCTTGACCACGAGCGTCGGGCTGGCCTCCAGCTCCTTGACCACGCTGAGGAGGGCGGTCTGGGCGCCGTCCGAGAGGTCGGCCTGGGCGAAGCCGAAGTAGACCTCGACCGTGTCCACCGTCTTGTGATTGTAGCGGTTCGACCAGATGCGCGTGAGGCGGCTGTCGACGCCGCCGGCCTTCGCCATGGCGCCGTCGGCGCGCTCACCGGCACCGCGCGCGAGCCTTGTAGTCTCGCCAAGATTCGCGTCGGTTGTCTTGATCTGGTTGCCGAGCCCGTCCATCCGCTCGCCGATCTCGACTTCCTTCTTGCCCATGAGGTCGCGGACCCAGTCCTTGGTCGCGCAGCCTGAGACGGCCACGAGCACGGCAGGCAGCAGCACGGCGATCCTTGTCATGTGCACCATTGCGTCCTCCTTACCTGGGTTGAGGGCGATCGAAGCCGCCCGCCTGGATTGCAACATGCACGCCAGCGGGGAACCGTGGACTATCGGTCTCGAGAGAGCTGATGGCGGGCGCAACCAGGCCAGCGGGCGGGTAAGCCTTACACGGGCAGGATGTAAGGGTTACACGACGCGCGTGGCCGCGAGCACCGATGGAGGCCTCCGCGAGCCTGGCTATCGCAGTGGTGGGCGCCTGACCGTCGCAAAGGCTTGGCACAGCCTATGTAGAGGGTTCAAGTACACTCAGGGTGCGTGCCGTACCACTGCGGGGCGAGGTAGATCCCATGACCACTAAGATCCTGGTAGTCGACGATGAGATCGCCGCCCGCCGAGGGCTGGCATCGCTGCTCGCCGGCTGGGGCTACGAGGTCGAGGAAGCCGCCGACGGGCAGGAAGCCCTCGAGAAGGCTGTTGCCGGCCTGCCGTCCGTGGTGCTCACCGACCTCGTCATGCCCCGCCTCGACGGGCACGCCCTGTTGAGAGCGCTGCGCGAGGAAGTGCCCTTTGCCGCCGTCATCTTGCTAACGGGGCAGGGAAGCATCGAGACGGCCGTGGCCGCCATGAAGGAGGGGGCGTACGACTACCTGACCAAGCCCGTGGACGTCGCTCGCCTCAAGCTGCTGATCCCCAAGGCCGCATCCAGCAGCGAGGCGATGCGTGAAGTCGCGCTCCTGCGCCGGCAGCTCCGCCAGGTCATGGGCATGGGGCGGCTGGTGGGCACCGGCCCCGCGATGCAGGAGCTCTACCGGATGATCGAGATGGCCTCGCCCACGCCGGCGCCGGTCCTGATCACGGGCGAGAGCGGCACGGGCAAGGAGCTGGTGGCGCGGACCATCCACGATCTCTCGCCGCGGGCGCGCGCGCCCTTCGTCGCCGTCAACTGCGCGGCCATCCCCGAGACGCTGCTCGAGAGCGAGATCTTCGGCCACGAAAAGGGCGCCTTCACGGGCGCGCTCGAGCGCCGGGCCGGCTGCTTCGAGCTCGCGCACCAGGGCACGCTCTTCCTCGACGAGATCGCCGAGATGAGCCCGGCGATGCAGGCCAAGTTCCTCCGCATCCTCGAGAGCGGCTCGGTCAGGCGCCTGGGAGGCCGCGCCGAGATCAAGATGGACGTGCGCGTGCTGGCCGCCACCAACAAAGACCCACAAAAGGCGCTGCGAGATGGCACGTTCCGGGAGGACCTGTACTATCGCCTCAACGTGGTCAGCCTGGCGCTGCCGCCGCTCCGCGACCACCGCGAGGACATCCCGCTCCTCGTCGAGGCTTTCGTGGCGGAGTTCAACGCGAAGTACGACAAGCGCATCGGCGGTGTCGACGAGCCCGCGCAGGCCGCGCTCGAGGCCGCGCCGTGGCCCGGCAACGTTCGCGAGCTGAGGAACACCCTTGAGCGCGCGGTCATCGTCTGCGACGACCAGCGCATCGGTCTCAAGCACCTGGTCGACCTGTCCGCGCGCGGGGGCCCGGACGTGGCTGCCGCGCATCCCCATGACGTCTCGGCAGGCCCCGCGGATGCGGTGACCGTGCCGATCGGGACGAGCATCGAGGAGGCGGAGAAGCTGCTCATTCTCCGTACGCTTGCCGCCCAAGGCAACAACAAGACACGGGCCGCTCAAGTCCTCGGCATCAGCCTCAAGACACTGCACAACAAGCTGAAGGCGTACGGGCCGTGAGGCTGCGGCTGGGGATCCGCTTCACGGAGGCGGTCGCGATCAGCCTGGTCGCGCTGGCGCTCGTGGCGGTGACCACGGCCGTGCACCTCGCCCAGCTCACCCGCGTGGTGGTGGAGGAGGCGGGGCGCCAGGCCGCGCTGGTGGCGCGGCAGATCTACGCCCAGAGCAGCCGCTCGATCCTGCGCGGCTCGCGACGGGATCCAGAGGACCTGCTCCGGCGGGACGGCGAGCTGCGGGGCTTCCTCGATGCCAGCGTCGGTTACTCGCCGCACCTGTTGTACGTCCTCATCGCTGACCGCGCCGGGCGGATCATCGTTCACACGGAGCGGCCGCGGGAGGGGACCGTGGCGCCGGACCGCCCGAGCCTCGACGCGCTCTTGAAGGAGAACGCCGTCTCGCGCTTCCTCACCCTCTATCGCGCCGGCCAGACCTACGAAGTGGTGCTGCCGATGAGCCTGAACGGCGCGCCATTCGGGAGCATCCGGCTCGGGCTCAGCACGACTCTGCTCAGGCGCGAGCTTAACTCGGCGCTGCGCCAGAGCCTGGCGCTGGCCGCGCTGGCGCTTCCGCTGGCCTGGCTCGCGGCCTGGGCCCTGGCCCGGCTGATGCTGAAGCCCCTGCGCTCCCTGACGCGCGAGGTCGGGCGACTCGCGCGAGGCGAGTTCGAGATCGCGCCGTCCAAGGTGGCGCACGACGAGTTCCAGGAGCTGTCGGCGGAGCTCCAGCGCCTGGGGCAGCAGCTCGAGGCGGATCGGGTGGCCATGCTCTCCGAGCGCGCCCACGTGACCGTCCAGTCGCTCGTGAGCTACTCGCAGCGGCTGGCGGCGCTCGGCCGCCTGACCTCGGGAGTGGCCCACGAAGTCAAGAACCCGCTCAACGCAATGATGATCCACCTCGAGCTCCTCAGAGAGCGGCTGGACGCGCCCACAGAAGAGGTGCGGCAGAGCCTGGACGTGATCGGCGGCGAGATCCGCCGTCTCGACCGCGTCGTGCAGGGGTTCCTGCGCTTCATGCGGCCCCACGAGCTGGAATTCAAGCCGATAGAGGTCGCGACCCTCCTCCAGAGCGCCGTGGTGCTGGTCGAGGCCGAGTGGCGGAGCCAGGGCATCCGCTTCTCCATCGAGGTGGCTCCTAGATTGCCCGCCGTCGAAGGCGACGAAGAGCTCCTCCGCCAGGCCTTGCTCAACCTGATCCAGAACGCGTGCCAGGCCATGCCGCGGGGCGGTTTCGTCACGGTCGCCGCCCGGGTTGACGGCCACACGCTCTGCCTCGAGGTGGCGGACGAGGGCGTGGGCATCGCGCCCGAGGAGGTGGAGCGCATCTTCACGCTCTACTACACGACCAGGCCCAACGGCACGGGCATCGGGCTCTCCCTCGTCTACCGCATCGTGCAGATGCACGACGGGTCGATCGACGTGCGGAGTGCGCTCGGGCGCGGCACGACCATGACAGTCAGGCTGCCGTTCAGGGAGGCGCGGTGAGACTCGCGCTGCTGCTCGCCGCGGCCTGCCTGGGCCTCACGGGCTGCGCGACGTTCAAGAGCTGGTTTCCGCCCTCGACCCGGCCCGCCCGGGCCGAGCAGCCCGACGAGTCCTTGCGGCGGACGGCGCGCCCGCAGGCGCCGACGGCGCCGCGCACCGCGCCGCCCGCCCCCGCGGCGCCGCGTCCTCCCGCTCCGGGTCCCGCGGCGCCGCCGCCCGCTCCCGATGTGCTGCCGTCCGTGCTGTCCCCCGTGCTGAGCGCCGTCGACGAGCAGAGGCTTCGCGCGGAGACACAGCAGCGCATCGACGGGACCGAGCAGCGCCTGCGCCAGATCGATCCGGCGAAGCTCGCGTCCGATCAGCAGGACAGCCTGCGGACCGTCCAGAGCTTCCTCGACAAGGCCCGCGAGGCAGTGCAGGCGCAGGACATCCAGCGTGCCTACACGCTGGCCGACAAGGCCTACCTTCTTGCGGACGAGCTGACCCGGCACCCGCGCTGACCCGGCGCCGGTGGGTGCCGTGTAAACCTTTCCCACACCGGGTAACTGTTACCCGTTTCTGCTGCGTGCCCACCCGGGCGCCGGGTCTAAGTCCGCGTCGTCCGGGCCTTTGTCCCGCGGCGAAGTGCTGTCGGACGATGGCATGCGCATTGCGCGCCGATATGCCATGCGAAAAGACTCGGGCGAGGACGCCGTGGTGCTCGCGGATTGGCTCAGCCATTGGCTCAGCGGTGGCGGCAGCCTGCTCTTCATGACCGATTACGACGGCACGCTGACGCCTCACGTGCCCGATCCCGCGGAGGCACGGCTCGAGCCGGGCGTGCGGCGCCACCTCTCCGCGCTGGTCCGGGCGCCGCACGTGCGCCTCGCGGTGATCTCCGGCCGCGACCTGGGTGACGTCGCCCAGCGCGTTGCCGTTCCCGGCGCGGTCTACGCAGGTTGCCATGGGTTCGTGATCGACGGCCCCGGCATCGCCTTCACTCATCCCGAGGCGCTCGCGCAGCAGCCGATCGTGCGGGCGCTCGGCGAAGCCCTTGCGCGCCGGGCCTCGAGCATCCAGGGGATGCGGGTCGAGACCAAGCGGCTCGGCCTCACCGTCCACTACCGCCACATGTCCGACGCGGGCCGGCAGACGCTTGAGATCGAGTTGGCGCGGGCTATCAACCAAGGTCCGAGCGGGCGCCTCAAGCTCTTCCACGGCACCAAGACCGTCGAGATCCTGCCCCAGGTCGGGTGGAGCAAGGGCCACTGCGCCCTGTGGATCCGGGAGTGGGCCCGCGGCGTACTCCCGCCGCCGATGGTCTCCGTCTACGTCGGCGACGACTGGACGGACGAGCTGGCGTTCGGAAAGCTCGTGGGTCAGGCGATCACCGTGCGCGTCGGGCCGCCCGAGGCCGCGTCGCGCGCGATGTACCGGCTCGACGGCGTGGAGGGTGTGCACCGGCTCCTCGAGCGCCTCGTCGAGGCCTCCAGTCGACGGGGCGCCGCATGACCGTCGCGGCGCGCCTCGTCGGCGGGATCTGGCTCGCCGCCCTCGCCGTCTTCGGGAGCTTCACCTATCTCCAGATCGTTGAGGAGCGTCAGCGCCTCTTCGCCGACCTCGAGCGGCGCGCCGTCGTGCTCGGCGAAGGGCTGAAGGAGGCCACGGAGCCTGCGCTCGCGAGAGGAAGCCGGCCCGCGCTCGAGCGGCTTCTCGTCAAGTTCGGCCGGCCCGACCAAGGCCTGGCCGTCTTCGACCGCTTCGCGGCGCTCCTGGCCGCGACGCCGGAGATCGCGCCCGTGGTGACGCAGGCCTCTCCGGAAGTGATCACGGCGCTGAGTAGCGGCGGGGCGCGGCGCGGTCTCACGCGCCTGGACGGCCGCCCAGCCTATGTCTACTCGAGCGCCGTGCAGCGGGACGAGCGGACCGTCGGGGCGCTCCTCGTCGTGCTCGACGCCCAACCGCTGGCCGAAACCGAGTGGCGGCTCTGGCGGTACAACGGGATCCGCTTCCTCGTCTTGGTGTTCGTGCTTTCCGCGATCGCCCTCCTGATCGTTCGCATCAGCGTTGTTCGGCCGCTCGCCGACATGGCCCGCTGGGCCAAGGCCCTTCGCCATGGCGGTCCCGCGGGGCCGCTCGAGCTCTCGGATCCCAAGCTCTTCGGTCCCATGGCGCGCGAAGTCTCGGTCCTGGCGAAGAGCTTCCACCGCGCGCAGGCGGCGGCGGAAGAGGAAGCGGCGCTTCGGCTGGCGGGCGAGACGCTCTGGACCGAGGAGCGCCTCAAGCAGTTCGTCAGGCTGCGGCTCGGCGGCTCCCCGCTCTTCGTCGTCTCGAACCGCGAGCCCTTGAGCCATGTATGGAAGGACGGCCGGATCCACGCGGAGCGCCCGGCCTCCGGCCTCGTGACGGCCATGGAGCCCGTGATGCGCGCCTGCGGCGGCGTCTGGGTGGCGCAGGCCAGCGGTGATGCGGATCGCGAAGCGGCGGACGAGTCGGGCCGGCTCGGGCTGCCGCCGGACGACCCCCGCTACACGCTGCGCCGGGTCTGGCTCACGAAAGAGGAGGAGGCGGGCTACTACTCCGGCTTCGCCAACGAGGGGCTGTGGCCCCTCTGCCACCTCGTGCATACCCGCCCGCAGTTCCGCCCCGAGGATTGGGCGCACTACACGGCGGTCAACGAGAAGTTCGCCGCGGCCATTCTCGAGGAGATCGCGGAGGTGGACGCGCCGCTCCTTCTCATTCAGGACTACCATTTCGCGCTCCTGCCTGCGCTCATCAAGCGGCAACGGCCGGACGCCCGCGTCGCGATCTTCTGGCACATTCCCTGGCCCAACGCCGAGGCTTTCGGCATCTGCCCGTGGCAGCAGGAGCTGCTGCTGGGCATGCTCGGGGCCGACCTCGTGGGCTTCCACACCCAGTACTACTGCAACAACTTCCTCGAGACCGCCGAGCGGGCCATCGAGGCGCGCGTCGAGTGGGAGCAGTTCGCCGTTACCCGCGGGCAGCGGACGACCCTCGTCAAGCCTTTTCCGATCAGCGTGGCGCCGGACTTCGTGGCCAATCCGCCGCGCGTCTCGCGCGAGGACCTCCTGCGCGGGCTCGGCATCTCCTGCGAGTTCCTGGGGGTCGGGGTCGAGCGGCTCGACTACACCAAGGGCCTGCCCGAGCGCATCCGGGCGGTCGGGCGCTTCTTCGAGCGCTGCCCCGAGTACCAGGAGCGCCTTGTCTTCGTCCAGCTGGCGGCGCCGAGCCGCTCGAGCATCGCGCGCTACCAGGAGATCGACGCCGAGATGGACGCCGCCGTGCGCGATGTCAACACGCGCTTCGCGACGAGGAAGTGGCGGCCGGTGCTTTACCTCAAGCGGCACCACGATCACAGGGAGATCTGGCCCTTCTACCGCCACGCCGACTTCTGCCTTGTCACCTCGCTCCACGACGGCATGAACCTGGTGGCCAAGGAGTTCGTCTCGGTCCGAGAGGGCGGGGGTGCGCTCATCCTGAGCCAATTCACGGGGGCGTCTTCGGAGCTCCGCGACGCGTTGCTCGTCAACCCCTACGACCTTGACGGCGTGGCGGAGGCCATCCGCCGAGCGGTCGAGATGCCGGGTGAGGAGCAGCGCGCCCGCATGGGCCGCATGCGCGAGACGGTGCGAGAGTACAACATCTACCGTTGGGCGGGGCTCTTGCTGGGGGAGCTGTCCCGCATCCCCGAGGAGTCCAACGGGACCCTGACGGTCTTAACCCCTGCCGTCTCAAGGAGGGCGCGCCATGAAGACGCTGCGTGACATCGTGGCTAGGAGCTCAGGAGGGCCAGAAGCGACAGGTAGTCGCGCAGGTGACGCGTGATGAGGAAATTCTCCCGGACGTGCTCGCGCCCGGCCTCGCCCATGCGGCGCATGAGCTGGGGGTTGCTCAGAAGGTAGCGGATCCGGAACGCGCACCCCTCGACGGAGTTCACGGTGTAGCCGGTGACGCCGTAGACGATTTGCGCGGTGATGCCGCCGGTTGCCCCGCCGATGACCGGCTTGCCCTTCCACATGGCCTCGGCCACGGTGAGGCCGAACCCCTCCCGCGTGGACTTCTGGATCACGATCGTCGCGGCGCGCTGGAGCGCATTGATCGCGAGGTGGGCGTTGGACGGCAGGTCGAGCACGTAGATGTCGGGGTCGCGCCCGGCCGCTTCGCGCACCTCGTTGAGCACTTGCGCGGCCTCGGGATCGTCGGCCGCCCCGCCGCCCGCCAGCACCAGGCGCACGTCGTGGTACCGCTTCACCAGCCGGTAGGCGTTGACGACGCCGATCGGGTCCTTGAAGCGGTCGAAGCGCGACACCTGGAGCAGGATGGGCTTGTCGTCCGGCACGGCGAGGCAGTCGAGGATCTTCTCGACCTCCTTCGCGCTCATCCACCGGTTCTTGTCCGCCAACGGATCGATGGACGGGTAGGCGAGGAACTGGGGGATCGGCAACTGCTGCGCGAAGACAGGCAAGGAGAAGACCGCCGCGTCGTACCGGACGACGAAGCGCCGCAGGAATGTCCACACACGCCGCTGCGGCGTCGAGAGATCGATGTGGCAGCGCCACACCCACTTGCCCTCCGGCGCCCGTGCCTCGATCATCGCCGCCGGCTGGGGGTCGTGGATCAGCACGAGGTCGCCGGCCGGGCGGAGGCGCTCGGCATTGGCCCGGTTGACGTCGAGATAGTGCTCGAGCATGGCCTCGGTGAGGACCTGCTCCTTGCCCTGGAGCGCGTTGTGGAACGCCTTCGTGGTGGCATAGAAGTCCGAGTCGCCCGCGATGACCTCCCAGTCGGTCTTGATGCCGAGGTCGCGCATGACGGGCACGAGGCGATTCAGGATCTCGGCGACGCCGCCGCCCTCGCGCGTCGAGTTCACATGGACGAACCGCCGTCCCTGCACGCGGCTCGCCAGGCGCAGCAGGAAGTCCACGGTGCCCCGCGGGGCGACGTTCCGGTAAGGCTCGATCGAGTTGAGTTTAGCGCTCATAGTCGCCCT
>Ga0315281_10011849_pt1 | contig 11907 bp, 10 predicted proteins | sample YL17G07_0_MG_FD_204540 | JGI IMG/M metagenome (GOLD analysis project Ga0315281, IMG submission 204540) | Sediment microbial communities from Yellowstone Lake, YNP, Wyoming, USA - YL17G07_0 | ecosystem: Environmental > Aquatic > Freshwater > Lake > Sediment | place: USA: Wyoming | collected... | reverse complement strand
TTGCGTTGGCAAACCTTAAGTAGCGACGATCGCCGCCTGGCGTTTTCACCGCCACAAAATAGTGAAGAGGAAAGTATGCAAGGCATTGACTTGGAAAGCTGCGCGCAGGAAATTCTGCGCCGATTATATGGTGAGGAAAAGATTGCGCAGTAACACGGCAGGGTAAAGACCCAACACACGCTTAGTTAAATTTACTTGCGCAAAATCGCCGTAAAATTCCCATCGGCTTCCTCAAAGGGGTCACGAATACTCACCTCGCGAAAGCCGAGTTTAACCGCAAACCCCGGGAAATTTTTGCGCCCAAACAGATGCAGATGTTCAAGCGGCTTTAAGGCGGCCCAGTGACAACCCTGACTGGTCGCCTGCACACAATCCACATCCGGTGTTTGAATCACAAAGACACCACCGGGCTTCAGCACCCGGTAAATCTCCTGGATGTCCTTGATCGGATCTTCAAAATGTTCGATGACATCGATCGCCGTGATGAGATCAAAAAATCCATCGCCAAACTGCGGAGCTACCACGCTGAATTTTTCGCTATAGATGTTTTTGCGAAACTGCGGATAGCTGTTAATAAAGGGATGAATCAATTCCTTGACGAGTTCAACCCCAGAGACCGTGTACCCCTGTTCAATGGCCGCCGTCAATAAAAATCCCTTGTTGCAACCGATATCCAGAAACTGCGGATTGGCAAGTGGTTTGGCTGCTTGCGACGCCACCGCGAATATCTCCCGGGCACGTTGCATGGATTGCGCATAACCCTTGACGTTCGTGAGCTTGCGGAATGGGCCCAGTATACGGCGTCGCCAAGATTTAAAACCACCGCCGGTATAGGCCTCTAGCATTTGCTCGGCGGTGGCAAATCGATCCACATAGATCAGACCGCACTGAGTACAGTGCAGGTAATGACAGCCATTCATCGTGCAGTACGGTTCGATTGTTGAATTTTGATCACAAATAATGCAATTGCGGTATGTTGCCATTTATATTACCCCATTCTTTTTTATTCGCCAGACCGTTACATATCGAACCATACCAAATACACTCGTAGCGGGAATATTATATACCACTACCTAGCATATTGACGTGGCGATATCCTTGTTAGCAGCTTGTTGTTTCAATGGATACCTGCTTAGCTCCGCTTCAAGCCCGCTGTTGGCCTGAACGACAAGAGGCGGTTGAATATCGAGTTTCTCAACCACTGGTGAGTCTGTATCCTATGTGGTACTGCATTGATCATCTTATGTGTGATCGGTTTTAACTTGTGACCTCGACCACAAATCCGCGTACTTCACAAACGTGGAATGTGCCGACAGCAACGCGACGAGAAACCCCTGTTTACCATCAAGGAACCCGGCTTTAATTATATAGATTTTTAAAAAACAACCGATACCATGCAACACCCCTTGCAACAACGAGGCATGCTTGCCTTGGGCATGGCGTTGTTCAGCCCATTCGCGGGCATAACGCGCCGACTTCAGCAAATAATGCTCCACGTCGCGGTAGGTGAAGTGCAACAAGTCACCTTTGAGTAGCTCGGTATGTATGCCCTCGGCGAAATAGAGTTTTTCATGGACACGTTCGGGACCGTACTTGGCCTTGCTGTTCGGATACAAACGCACCTTGGGCGCCGGGTACCAGCCGCCATGTCGCAAGAACCGGCCAAAACACCAGGGTAAGATCGGCATGGCGTAAGCCTTGGTTTGGTTATTTTGTTCCACCACCTGTTCGATCTCGGCGCGCAGTTCGTCACTGATCCGCTCATCGGCGTCGATCATCAGCACCCAATCCGCCACTGTTTTACTTTGCGCGCGCTGGCGTTGCACACCATAGCCTTGCCAATCCGCTTCATTAAATATCATGTTGGTGAATTGTTTGGCGATCTCAAGCGTGTGATCCGTGCTGCCGGAATCCACGACAACAATTTCATCGGCGAAAGACACGCTTGCCAACGCTGCCTTGATGCTGTGCGCTTCGTTGCGGACGATGAGTATTGCGGCGAGTCGTGTCATGCGTGAGTATCCATCAGTATTTGTTCACCGCCTGCAACACCTCATCCACGCCAATCCCAGTTAAACACTGCGTATGGCCCAGTGGGCAGGTGCGTTTGAAACACGGACTACAGCTTAATCGATGATAGACCACCGTCGCCTGATCAGACAGGGGCGGGGTGTAATCCGGTGTCGACGATCCATAGATCGCCACCACCGGTCTGCCGGTGGCGCAGGCGATGTGCATCAGGCCTGAATCATTCGTCACGCAGACATGCGTTAAGGCAAGGAGATCAATCGCATCGTGCAACTGGGTCTTGCCACATAAATTGTAGACATGCGGTAAATCGTGGGCGATCTGCTCACTGATGTCTTGCTCCTTTGCCGAGCCCAATAACCAGACTTGCTTACCCGCCTTGCTGCATTGATCGGCCAATGCCCGGTAATATCCCATCTGCCATTGTTTGGCTGGTCCGTATTCGGCGCCCGGCATTATGCCGACAATGGGTTTGTCGGTATTCAGTCCCAAGGTTGTTAACAGGCGATGTTGATTCGCGACATCAATCGTTAATTGCGGCGTTGGGATTGGTGGTGGCAATGTTGCGGAACGTGGATAAGCCAATGCCACAAAGCGTTGCACGGTCTTGCTCAACACGGTTTTGTCCATGTCGCGCATATCATTGATCAGCCCGTAGCGCCACTCGCCACGATAACCGGTGCGTTGTGGCACCCGTGCAAACCACGGCAGCAGCGCCGCCTTGAGCGAACGTGGCAAGACAATGGCCTGATCATACTGTTGCATGCGCAGGGTTTGCGCGAGTTTCAGCCGCTGATACAAACCCAGTTGTTTGTGCCCCACCGCAAGTTCATGCGCCTGTCGCACCTGTGGCATACGGGTTAACAATGGCAGCGACCAGACAGGCGCCACCACATCGATCTGGCAGTGGCGATAAAGTTGTTGCAAGGTGATGTAAAGGCTTTGCGCCATCACCATGTCACCGACCCAGGCGGGACCGACGATTAATATACGGGTGGGATTGATAGATTATTCCTTCGTGATAGTCATAAAAAAATGCATGCACCGCGATGATGACACATTGCTAACACCGTCAACACGCCTTCAATCAATCTTTATTTGTTGTTGGTGGTATTACGCCGGATGCTGCGCCAACCACTGCATATATTCAGCGACACCTTCACCGACTGTCTTGAACGCTGCGGTATAACCCGCCTGACGCACCGCACTCATGTCGGCCTGGGTAAAACTCTGATAGCGGCCCTTGAGATGTTCCGGGAAGGGGATGTATTCGATCTGGCCACGGCCCTGCGCCCTGATCACGGCGTTGGCGACGTCATTAAAAGGTTGGCTGTTACCCGTGCCCAGATTAAAAATACCGGACTTGTCAGGATGTTGCATAAACCATAAATTCACATCGACACAGTCACCCACGTAGATAAAGTCGCGGCGCTGTTCACCATCGCCATAACCATCACAGCCGGTAAATAACCGCGCCTTGCCATCGGATTTGAGTTGATTGTTGACGTGGAATGCCACGCTCGCCATGCTGCCCTTGTGTGATTCGCGCGGCCCATAGACGTTGAAATAACGAAAGCCGACGATCTGACTGCGCGCCGTGGGCAACAGGCGGCGCACATATTGATCAAATAAAAATTTCGAGTAGCCGTAGACGTTTAACGGCTCTTCATGTTCACGGGTTTCCTTGAAGATCTTGCCCGCGCCATACACCGAGGCCGAGGAGGCATACAAACAGGCAATCTGGTGATCCAAACAATAATGCAACAAAATCTTGGAATACTCATAGTTGTTCTGCATCATGAATTTGCCGTCCCACTCGGTGGTGGAGGAACAGGCACCTTCATGAAAGATCGCTTCCACTTGATTGGCAAAACGTTCGCCATTTTTCACGCGTTGCAGAAAATCGTCCTTGTCGATGAAATCGGCGATTTCACAATCGGCAATATTTTTGAACTTGACGCCGTTCTTTAAGTTATCCACGACCAGGATATCGCTGCGCCCGCGCTCATTGAGTGTTTTAACAATGTTGCTGCCGATAAACCCGGCGCCGCCGGTGACGATAATCATAGTAATAATTCCAGTTAAATACGTTGCAAAATGTTTTTAATTATATCGGAAGTGGAATGACCTTCCACAAATTCCAGGATGCGCACCTGGCCACCGTGTTGCATCACACACTTGCCCCCGGCAACCTGCTCGGGCGTGTAGTCACCACCCTTCGCCAGAATCTTCGGCAAAACTTTACAGATTATTCGCTCCGGGGTGTCTTCCGTAAAGGGCACGACCCAATCCACGCATTCCAACCCTGCCAGTACTGCCATGCGGTGCGGCAAACTATTGATCGGCCGATCCTTGCCTTTTAAGCGTTTGACCGAGGCGTCGTCATTAACGGCGACGATCAGGCGATCACCCAACTTGCGGGCCATTTGCAAATAGGACACATGACCCGGATGCAGGATATCAAAACAACCGTTGGTCATGACCACACTCTGACCCTGCAATTTCGCCTGCTCCACTAAGGCGACTAACTTGTCTTCGTTGACCACACCGCGTTCTAGCGGCACGTCTTCGCGCAACGCTAATTGCAGCTCTTGCGGTGACACCGTGGCGGTGCCCACTTTACCCACGACAATACCCGCACCGACGTTCGCCAAGGCGGTTGCCTCTTCGAGTGGTACACCGGCCGCCAGCGACGCTGCCAATACCGCGATCACGGTGTCGCCCGCACCGGTCACATCAAAGACTTCGCGTGCATGAGTGGGTAAATGCAGCGGGGCGAGATTCCGTTGCAACAAGGTCATGCCGCGTTCACTGCGTGTCACCAACAGGGCCTGCAATCCTAATCGCGCGATCAAGGCCATACCTTTTTCAACAATCGCCGCATCGTGTTCACAACGCCCCACTACCGCCTCGAACTCATGCAGGTTCGGCGTGATCAAAGTGGCATTGCGATAACGCTCAAAATCAGTACCCTTGGGATCGATCAAAATGGGAATCTGTTGCAGACGGGCGGCGGCAATCAATTGCGGCACATGGGCGAGCGTGCCCTTGCCGTAATCCGACATCACCACCGCGCTGGCGCTTTGCATCGCCTGCGCGGCATGGTCGCGTAATTGTTCGGGTCGGCTGGCAGTAAAGCCATCTTCAAAATCCAAACGGATCAATTGTTGATGACGGCTGAGGACGCGCAACTTGGTGACGGTCTTGCAGTCGAGCAGTCGTTCGAACAGACAATGGACACCGGCACTTTGCAATAACTTTTGCAGTGAATCCGCGGCCTCGTCTTGGCCGGTATAACCGATGACACTGCTGCTCGCGCCCAACGCGGCAATATTCAAGGCGACGTTGCCCGCGCCACCGGCGCGTTCTTCGGCGCCCTTGACCAACACCACCGGCACCGGCGCTTCCGGTGAAATCCGCGAGGTGTCGCCGTGCCAATACCGGTCCAGCATGAGATCGCCGATGACCAATACCTTGGCCTTGGAATAATCAGGGATGGTTCGATGCATTACGGCAGTTCACTCCAGACGCGTGTGATGACACATCACGGGACGTTAGCCTTTTAACTCGTACACCGTACCACAATACGGGCACTTGGCGACGCCTTTGTCTTCAATCGGCAGGTACACGCGTGGATGGGAATTCCACAGCGCCATGCTGTCGGTCGGACAATGCAGCGGCAGATCAGCACGGGTGAGCTGATAACGTTTTGCTGCAACAGCGGGTTGGGTTTTCGTTTCCATCATTTCGTCCTCTGATAAATCTAACTACGATTATTTTACCAATGTGCACCATTGTGCATATTGAGGCACCTTGCCATTAACGACCTCAAAGTAACGGCTTTGCAATTTTTCGGTGATTGGCCCACGCGTGCCACTGCCGATCTGCCGGCCATCCAACTCGCGGATCGGTGTGACTTCCGCGGCGGTGCCGGTGAAAAAGGCCTCATCGGCGATATACACTTCGTCACGGGTGATGCGTTTTTCTTTTACCTGTAGCCCGGCATCGTGTGCCAAGGTCATGATCGTCTCGCGGGTAATACCATCCAGTGCCGACGTCAGTTCCGGCGTGTACAACACGCCGTTGCGGATCACGAAAATATTTTCGCCGCTGCCCTCGGCGACGAAGCCATCAACATCTAATAACAAGGCCTCGTCATACCCATCGCGCATCGCCTCTTGCAAGGCCATCATCGAGTTCATGTAATTGCCATTCGCCTTGGCCTTGCACATGGTGATGTTGACATGATGCCGAGTGAAGGAGGAGGTGCGAATACGAATACCGCGCTCCATGTTTTCCGCGCCCAGATACGAACCCCATTGCCAGGCCGCGACGATCACATGCACCTTGAGATTATCGGCGCGCAGGCCCATGCCTTCCGAGCCATAAAAACACATCGGTCGAATATAGGCGGTTTCGAGTTTATTTTCCCGTACCGCAGCGCGTTGCGCTTCACTGATGCTGGCCTTATCGAAAGGGATCTTCATGTTGAGGATATGTGCGGAACGAAACAACCGATCGGTATGTGCCTGTAACCGAAAGATCGCCGTACCCTTGTCGGTCTTGTACGCCCGCACACCTTCAAATACCCCCATGCCATAGTGCAAGGTATGGGTTAACACATGGGTTTGCGCCTCGCGCCACGGCACCATCTTACCGTCATACCAAATGACCCCATCACGATCCGACATCGACATATTACATTTACCTCATCACATTCATTTTAATTTACTTAATCTCATCCCTTTCCATCCACGCCGCCCAGATCCGCTTAACTCCCTCGCTCAATGAAGCCACTTCCACCTCCGGCACAAGGACGGATTGTTCTTGCAACTTCAGGCGATGTATCCGATTACGGTAGACACGATAGGTCTCAGCCAGCGTCTGGGCATCGGCCTGACTCATCACCCCGGCATCGGCCAAGCCCTGCAACTGCCGGATGTTATCGGTATAGGTTAATAACGTCGGATGCGCGTGCGCCCAGGCCAGAATGCCATATTGCACCATAAATTCAATATCAACGATACCTCCCGGACTGTGTTTTAAATCAAACTCACCCGGCTTGGTCTTATCCAAGGCCTCGCGCATTTTATTGCGCATGACCCGCACCTCCTGGCGTAATGCGGCATGCTTGCGAGGCCGTCCCAGGATCGCCGCGCGAATTTGCGTAAACTCAGCAGCGATAGCTGCATCGCCCGCCACCACCCGCGCCCGCACCAAGGCCTGATGTTCCCAAGTCCAGGCCTTGGTGGCTTGATAATCCGCATAGGCCTTGACACTGCTGACCAACAACCCGGCCGCCCCGTCCGGACGCAAACGCACATCCACCTCATACAGAATCCCCGCCGGGGTGAGCGTGGTCAGGACATGCATCATGCGCTGCGCCAGACGGGCATAAAATACCGATAGCGCCACGGGTTTGGTGCCATTTGTCATTTGTTCATCGTCGGTGGACTCATATAAAAAGACGACGTCCACATCCGAGCCATAACCCAATTCGAGACCACCCAGCTTGCCGTAAGCGACAATCGCAAAACCTTTTTGTTGCCCGGCGAGATCGGTCCCCGGCGGGCTGCCATGTTTGGCCACCAAGGTTGACCAGGCCCACTCCAAGGCCTGCACCAGAATCACCTCGGCAATCCAGGTGAGGTGATCGCTCACCTTCATCAGTGGCAACTCCCCGGCAATGTCGGCCGCCGCCACCCGCAACACCTGACTGTGTTTAAATTGGCGTAACGCATCCAGTCGTTGTTCCTCATCCTGCTCATCGATGTTACTCAGTCGTTGCTGTAACAAGGTTTGCAACACGGCCTTGTCGGCCGGGGCATACAAATTACGGGGATCGAGTAACTCATCCAGCAAAATGGGTTGAGTCGCCAGGTAATGACTGATCCACGGACTGGCGGCACACAACTGGACCAATTGTGATAAGGCCAGCGGGTGCTCTTCCAATAAAGCCAGATACGCGGTGCGCCGCAGGATCGCCTCGATCACATCGAGACTGCGTTCCAAGGCCACATCCGTATCCGCTTGTTGCAACGTGGCGGCGATCAATAACGGCATCAACCGATCCAGCCGTTCCTGACCACGCGCCGATGCGCTCAAATAGGCGTGACCCGTCTTCAAGGCTTTGATCCGATCGTAGACATGAGTGCTGCGAGCAAAACCCAATTGACTCAGCGCGGTATGTGCCGCCTCGGGATCACTCACAACACTGGTCCATAATGTTGTGACTTGTTCTTGTAAAACACTGTCGGTGTGTTGTGTTTGTGGCGCGGCAAACACTTGTTCAAAATGGGTTTGCACCCGTGCACGGTGTTTTAGCAACACCGCATTGAAATGTTGCCAATCCGGAAACCCCATGCTGAAAGCCAGACGCAATTGCGCATGATCGTCGGTAGGCAAGGTATGTAATTGCTGATCGGCAAAGGCCTGGATGCGGTTTTCCGTGTTGCGCAAGAATTCATACGCCTCGCACAATTGCGTTACCACATACTCCGGTAATAATTGTTGTTGCTGCAAATAATGCAGCACAGCAAACAAACCGCGTTGTTGTAATTGTTTGTCGCGCCCGCCACGGATCAATTGAAATACCTGGGCGATGAATTCAATCTCGCGGATACCACCGGCACCAAGTTTGACATTGCCTTCCATGCCCTTGCGCGTGACTTCCTTTTCGATCATACCTTTGAGTTCACGTAGCGAGGCATACGCGCCATAATCAAGGTAACGTCGATAGACGAAGGGCCGCAAGCGCTGCAATAACTCCGCACCACGCGCGCTATCACCGGCAACCACGCGTGCCTTGATCATCGCGTAACGCTCCCATTCACGGCCATGGGTCTGATAATAATTTTCCAGGCCATCGAAATTCATCACCAGCGGCCCGCTTTCGCCAAAGGGCCGCAAGCGCATGTCGACCCGAAACACAAAACCGTCTTCGCTGGGTTGATTTAAGACATGGATCAAACGTTGGCCCAAGCGCAGGAAAAATTCAAAATTATCCTGAGTGCGCGGGCCACCCTGGGTCTGGCCCTCCTCGGGATAGGCAAAGATCAGATCCACATCCGAGGAGACATTCAACTCGCCGCCGCCGAGCTTGCCCATGCCTAACACGACCAGTTGTTGTGGTACGCCCTCGGCCGACATCGGCGTGCCCATGTTGGCGCATTGCCATGCATAGAGTTTTTGTAAGGCCTGATCGATGCAGGCGTCGGCCAGTTGTGACAAATCACTCAGGGTTTCTGCCAGTGGCGCGGTGCCGGCAAGGTCACGCCAGATAATACGCACCATCTCACGGCGCCGGACATGCCGTAGGCGCTTCATCAACATCGCTTCATCGGTGATGCCAGACAATTGCGGTTGCAACGTGTGCGAATAGCCATCAACGCTATAGCCGCGCAACAAATCGCCGCTCACCTGCAATTCCTGCAACAAGGCTGGCTCACCCAGACAGGCCTGCGCGACAAAATCGCTGCTCAGCCACACTTGCGGCAACTGCAGGCGAAGTTCTGCGGACAAGTTGATGCCTTGTTGCTGTGCCAGCACCGACCAGTGTTGCCAAAGGGCAGTAAAGTCGCTTTGCAAGCCTTCAGGAATTGTCGTGGATGCTAACATAGTGGTGGCCAGTTAATAATTTATAGATTAAGTTACAATGAGGTTGTTTATGCCTGCGCAAGTTTCCGGTACACTTTAGCAAACTTTCAGACGGTATGAGCACTTACCAAGATATAACTTATGCACGCCAATCAACCAAAAGCCAGTGTTATTATCGCCGTTTACAAGGATACCCAGGCCTTGCGCTGTATTTTACATGGGTTGGAAAAACAGACCGAAAAGAATTTCGAAATTATTGTCGCGGAAGACGGTGAATTTGCTGAGCTAACCCAGTATCTGTCCACACAAAAAGACACCACACGCCCAATTATCCATTTGACGCAGACGGATCAGGGCTTTCGCAAGACCCGCGCCGTGAATCGCGGCGTCGCCACTGCTCACGCACCCTATGTCATATTTCTTGACGGTGACTGTATTCCGCACCCACAATTTGTTGCACTGCATCTCGCGCATGCAGAAAAAGGTCGTATCTGTACTGGCAGGAAGGTGAATCTGGGTCCAAAAGCTTCCTTATGGCTGCGTCATGCGCCGAGTCGAATCGATCTACTCATTAATAAATTTACTTTTTTCCTGCTGGCGATTCCTCTCCATCTTGATCACATTCGTAACTTTGAAACCGGCTTGGGTGGAAAACTGTTTCATCACTTCGCAAAAAATCGCGGCCTGGGTATCATGGGTTGTAATTTTTCATGCTTTAGCGAAGATATGCTTAAGATCAATGGTTATAACGAAGACCTACCCGGAATTGGTGGCGAAGATGATGACCTTGAATGGCGTTTCAATGGATTGAGCGTGTTTACCAAGAACATCAAATTTTTGGTGCCGGTATATCACCTTTATCATGACAGCAGACGCCAGGATTATGAGATTAATGCCCGAATTATGCAGGAGAACAAGGCTAAGCAGCAGTATGTCTGTGTCAATGGCCTACACCAACACCTAAAATCACCGGCCTAGTTACACCAATTCCTGCATACACAATGCTAGGGCCTGTTGCCAGGGGGGCATAAAAATCCCCAACGCCGATTCCAGTTTGGTATTGGCTAATACCGAATACTTAGGGCGTGTCGCGGGCAAGGGATACTCTTCAGTGGGAATGGCTTTGAGGGATAGCCGATCGAGTCGATGACACCGCTGCAAAATTTCCTTGCTGAATCCATACCAACTCGTTTGTCCGCCTGCGCTTAAATGATAGAGTCCGGACTTTGCGCCAACTTCTTCACGATCGTCGAGATACTTGGTCACCAGCATCGTTGTCGCCAGTGCAAGCATTCTGCTCCAGGTGGGTGCGCCAATCTGATCATCGACGATCTTGAGCTCCTCCCGTTCGGCACTCACACGCAGAATGGTTTTTAAAAAATTACTCCCACGCAAACCATAGACCCAACTGGTGCGTAAAATAAAATGCTGCTTGGCCATGGCGCTCACGGCTTGTTCACCGGCGAGTTTGGTCTTGCCATACACATTCAGGGGTGCCGGTGGATCTGTCTCGGTATAGGCCGTGCTTTTTTTACCATCAAACACATAGTCGGTGGAGTAATGCACCAGCAGTGCATTTTTTTGCTTGGCGATCTCCGCCAGTATCCCGGGCGCAATACCGTTGATGGCCATGGCAATCGATTCGTCGGTTTCTGCCTTATCCACGGCCGTATACGCAGCGGCGTTGATAATGATATCCGGCGACCAGTTGTTGAAGGCCGCGCGGAGGGAATCCGGGTTGGCTAAGTCAATGTGTCTGTCTGCCGTGGCGCGCGCCAAGGTCACGACATTCCCCAGTAGGGCTAAGCTGCGCTGTAATTCCCTGGCCACTTGGCCGTGATAACCTATCAACGCAATTGTTGGTTTGTTCGACATGGCAGGATTTCCCGTTAGATCCGCAGTAACTTATTCGTCGGGACTGCCGACAAGGGGATCCCCTTTTTATCCTTGTCCGCCAGGATGGGATTGGCCAGCGGCCAATCGATGCCGATGGCGGGATCATTCCACAAGATAGTGACTTCCACGGCGGGGTTATAGACATCCGTACATTTATAGGCAAATTGCGCCGATTCACTGGTGACGCAAAACCCATGGGCAAAGCCCGGTGGTACATACAATTGGCGTTTATTCTCCGCCGACAACTCAACACCGAACCATTCACCAAAATGCGCTGAGTCCTGGCGGATGTCCACCACCACGTCGAACACGCTGCCTTGTAACACATACACCAGTTTGCCTTGCACGTTTTCATATTGATAATGCAAGCCACGCAATACACCTCGC
>Ga0315281_10011848_pt1 | contig 11907 bp, 9 predicted proteins | sample YL17G07_0_MG_FD_204540 | JGI IMG/M metagenome (GOLD analysis project Ga0315281, IMG submission 204540) | Sediment microbial communities from Yellowstone Lake, YNP, Wyoming, USA - YL17G07_0 | ecosystem: Environmental > Aquatic > Freshwater > Lake > Sediment | place: USA: Wyoming | collected... | reverse complement strand
GCGGTGGTGTACAGTCTGTTCGCCAGTCTTGACCGGGTTATCCAGCCATCGCAGCGGGAGCTGGAATGCCTCGCGCTGATCGAGCCGATTTCCAGAACCGTACAGTTCATCCAGCTACACCGTGGGATTTCGACCGCGCTGCTCAACGGCAACGAGACGGTGCGCGACCGGCGTGCCGCCAAGCAAAGCGAGGTTGTCGGGGCATTCAAAACCATGGAAGAAGTGCTGCCCCCCGGCCTGGCCTCAAGCGAAGCTTTCCGGAGCATCAAGGCAAACTGGGAGCGGCTGCGGGAAGATGGGCTCAATTGGACGGTGGCCGAGAGTTTCGCCGCGCATACCCGCCTGATCGAGCAGATACAGTTATTCAAGGTGGCTATCGCCGATGACTACGCGCTGACCATGGATCCGGAAATCGGCACGTTCTATTTGATCGACACCGCCATCAACAAACTGCCGCATGCAATTGAACATCTTGGGCAGATCCGTGCCTACGGCAGCGGCATTCTGGCCAGAAAACAGGCCACCGAACAGCAGAAAATCAAATTACGCATCCTGATGGCCGAACTCGGCACCGCGCTCAAAGAGTTCGATAACAATCTCGAAAAAACCGCCCGTCACAATCCCGCGCTGCGAAGCTCACTCATGGAAGTATCCGGGAGCATTGCGAATTCGGCGCGGCAGATCACCGAGCTGGCGACAGCGGACATCCTTACCGGCCATTTTGCCACGCCTTCCAACGAGTTTCTGGATATGGCCACTGCGGAAATCGACAAGAGCTACACGCAACTGTATGAATCGCTGCTGCCTGCGGCCGAAACTCTTTTTAAGGCGCGTATTGCCAAGGCGGAAAATACGCTACGCAAAATTATCGGCACCTCTTCGCTGCTGTTGCTGCTGGTAGTCTATTTCACGGTCAGCATCTACTACGCCATCATCGGCAGCATCCAGTCGCTGGCCAAATCCGCCCGCGCCTTTGCCGGCGGCGACCTGCGGGTGCGCGTCAATCTCGGCACGCGCGACGAGCTCGGTTGGGTGGGCGACAGCTTCAACGAAATGGCCGATGGATTCAATGCCATGATCGAGGCGCGCCGCGAAGACGAAGCGCGCCTGCGCGCCACCATCGAGACCGCCCTGGATGCCGTGGTGCAGATGGATGCCGCAGGAATCATCATCGGCTGGAACGGTCAGGCGGAAAAGATTTTCGGCTGGACTCGTGCGGAAGCGGTCGGGCGGGCGCTAAATGAAACCATCATCCCGTTTCAGTACCGCGAGGCGCATGTTCAGGGTTTGAAGCGTTTTCTGCACTCCGGCGCGGGGCCTCTTTTGAATACGCGGATCGAGATTACGGCCCTGCATCGCGATGGCCATGAGTTTCCCGTCGAATTGGCCATTGCCCCGATCCAGACAGCGGGCAAATACGAATTCAGCGCTTTCATCCGCGACATCGCCCGGCAGAAATCGTCCGAAGAACTGATCTGGAAACAAGCCAATTTTGACACCTTGACCGGCCTGCCAAACCGCCGCATGTTCTACGACCGCCTGGAGCAGGATGTCAAGAAAGCGCATCGCGCCAGCCTGAAAATAGCGCTGCTGTTCATTGATCTCGATAAATTCAAAGAGGTTAACGATACGCTCGGGCATAGTATGGGCGACATCCTGCTGGTGGAAGCGGCGCGCCGCATCGGCGAATGTGTGCGCGATACCGACACCGTGGCGCGACTGGGTGGCGACGAGTTCATCGTCATTCTGGCAAAGCTGGATGATGTCGGCAGCGCCGAGCGGGTAGCCGGGAGTATCCTGCAGAAATTGGCCGAGCCTTTCCGATTGGGTGATGAACTGGCACATGTGTCGGCCAGCATCGGCATCACGCTGTATCCAGACGATGCCACCGGAGTGGAAGACCTGCTCAAGAATGCCGATCAGGCGATGTACATGGCTAAAGATAAAGGCCGTAACCGCTTCAGCTATTTCACCCAGGCCATGCAGCAAGCCGCACAAAACCGGCTGCGCTTGGTTAGCGACTTGCGCGGCGCGCTGGAGGCCAACCAGTTCAGGGTTTATTACCAGCCTATTGTGGATTTGGCCACGGGCGGCATCAACAAAGCGGAAGCGCTGATCCGCTGGCAACACCCGGAGCGGGGCTTGATCAGCCCAGCCGAATTTATCCCGCTGGCCGAGGAAACCGGGCTGATTGTCGAGATCGGTGACTGGGTGTTCAAAGAATCGGCACGCCAGGTAAAGCGCTGGAGGATGTTGCACAACGCCGCGTTTCAGATCAGCGTGAACATGTCGCCGGTGCAGTTCCGCAGCACGGACTGCGCGTGCAACATCTGGGTCCCTTACTTGCGTGAACTGGAGTTGCCGGGGCAAAGCATGGTCATCGAAATTACCGAAGGATTGTTGCTGGATATAGATGCCAACGTTACCGATAAACTACGCGGGTTCCGCGACGCGGGCATTCAAATATCGATTGATGATTTCGGCACCGGCTATTCGTCGCTGTCTTATCTGAAAAAATTCGACATCGACTATCTGAAAATCGACCAGTCATTCGTGCGCAATCTGGCGACCGACCCCGACGACATGGCGCTGTCCGAGGCCATTATCGTGATGGCGCACAAACTTGGCCTCAAGGTGATCGCCGAAGGGGTGGAAACGGAGGCGCAGCGCAAACTGCTGGCAGATGCGGGTTGCGACTATGCGCAAGGATACTTGTACTCTAGGCCGGTGCCGGACGGGGAGTTCGAGGTGTTGTTAAACCCAGATTGTTCATTAGAAAAAAACGCGTCATTCCGGCGAAGGCCGGAATCCAGATGATTAACAAATTCCCACGCAAGTGGGACAACACCTTGTTTTTGTCCGCTCTGCGGCATGTTTTTTATCGCTGGATTCCGGCTTTCGCCGGAATGACGGCTTAATGGATTATTTGGGTTAAACCTAGATTCCTCGGTTGGCAGCTAGCTTCCCTTCGTGACGTATTGTAGATGCATAGTTTATTGCCTTAGATGGCGATCACCAATTGGGTGAATCCGCTACGTGGTGGAGTGTGCGCTGTGACAACCGGATAAACACGGTCTGAACTGTAGATTCTCAACTATGCAATGTGCAGACCATGCAAACGGGGTACTTTAGATGTACGTCCGTTCCTGATCTCTGTGGCAATAACAGCTATTCCATCCGCCACAAAATCCATGATGTCGTCGTACACACGACGATAATCACGGCCCGTCATTTTGGCAATTTGGTAAATGGATTCGTGGCCGCTCGATTTTGCCAACACGCGTAACGTCCCGAGCTTCTTGGGATGAAAGCGCGTCACAGAAGCAGAAACCGGGAATGAAACATCTCCTGCCACATAAAATCCCCAAGCGGCATCCAAAATGGCTTTCTTGCTTTCATTAAGCTCATCGCCATTCCGCAACAACGGCCATGCCTTGATGAACTGACGCTTGCCGACCAGATCAATCAAATCTGCGGCTCGCATGTAATTGATGCTTTGCCGCATGACATTGGTATTGCCGGATTTGAATGCCGGCAGCCATTTGGCATAATCCAGCTTACCCTGATCCCAGAAGGCCATGCGCTTGGCGCGTTCCCACGCTTCAATTTGCTTATCAGTGATTTTCATCATCAATTCCAATTAATTTTTGAATCGTCATTGCTTCATTCACCAGCAATGGCTTGATGTCTCCAATCAGTGTCAATCCAAGGTAGGGAGACAACAACTCAAGCCCTTCAAATTCATCCATCAGGTCGAACCACGGCATGCTCAGAATATTTGCGCAGAAGACATCCTGCGGATAGTTGGCTCCATGCTGATTCGCCTCAACTAGAAAGCTATGTATGGGTTGCACTTGACTGCTAAGCACATGAGCATCGAACAGGTCTCTCGCGGTTTGGCGAGCCCCTTTCGTACCCTTACCATAACCGCTACCAGATATGGTGCGCAGTTTCCTGTGATACAAGCCGCCGACCTCTTCGGTAATCACATTGCCGAATTGCTTCTTCGGCCACATGCCCTCGTACACATCCTCAATAAACGAGATCTTGACTGTGGACTCATCGACGCTTGCGTAGCCATGCAATTGGTGTGCGAACACGCCGCCAGACTCGAACTGCACGTCACTCAAGTTGATTCCAATGCGGCCCAGCGCTATCGATAGTTTTTCTGGGGAGAGAGTCCCTCCCACAAAAAAATCGAGATCATAAGACACCCGATGGTGCAGGTAATACCTCGCCAACGCAGTTCCGCCTGCCAAGATGCAGTTTGGAATGCCGATTTGAACAAGGTTTGAAAATACCTTATCTAAAATTGCATCCTGTGCTTTGTATAGTGAATATGTCATATATGACAGTTTCCGAAACTTCCCTATGGTTGTCAAGTTTTTCTTGGGGCGCTGCTATGTGACGCAACGGAGAAATTTCTGTTTACTGTGATGGAGCGAAACCAAACAAAAACGACACCGCGAGGGTGTCGTTTTTGTTTGTTGGTGGAGGCGGCGGGAATCGAACCCGCGTCCGCAAGCACTCTACAGATAGTTCTACATACTTAGTCTGGTTGTTTGATTTGATCCGGCAGACGCCAACCGACAGGCTGCTGACAGACGAGCCACCTTGAGTTTAGCTTCGTGCAAAGTGGCCCTGCACGACACGATCCCATGTTAGGACCTCGCTCATCTCAACCTTGCGGTTTCGAGCCTCCCCATGGGAGAGAAGGTGCGAGGTCTAGCTGACTAAGCAGCTAAAGCGTACTTTTCGTCGTTTGCGACTAGTTTTTTCCAGCTGATTTACGAGGTGGCGGGTCCTCGGTATGCCCTACGCTGCTTTGCAACCCACGTCGAAGCCAGGTCGCCCCCGGTTCGTTGTTCGTTTCAAAACGTGCCGGATTGTAGCACGCGGAGTCAGAGCGCGAGGAAGCGGGTAAGTTCCATCGGACTGTTTATGCTGCCTTGGGCATTCCAGTTAGCTTCTGAGGCATCGTCGCCGATATAGCCGTAGTTGGCGATGATGCCGGGCATGGCGGCGGCGTTGGCGGCCTGCATGTCGCGCAGGTCGTCGCCGACATACAGGCTGTGCGTGTGGTCAATACCGATAATTTCGCAGGCTTTGAGCAATGGGTCGGGGTGGGGTTTGGCCTGCGCACAGGTATCGCCGCTGATCAGGCAGGCGGCACGGGAGGCCATGCCGAGGGCTTGCATCAGCGGCAGGGTGTAGCGATGCGGTTTGTTGGTGACGATGCCCCAGCGGATGCCGCGCTGCTCCAGTGTCGCAACCAGCTCTGCCATGCCGGGGAATAAGCGTGTGTGTGTACAGATGTTGTGTTCGTAGTAATCAAGGAAAATGTCACGCAGGATGTTGTAATCCGGCGCATCCGGCTCGATAGCAAAACCAAGTTTGAGCAGGCCGCGCGAGCCATGCGAGGCTTGGGTGCGGGCGATTTCCAACGGGAGCGGCGGCAGGTTGCGTGTGGCGCGGGTGTGGTTGAGTGCGGCGGCGAGGTCGGGAGCGGTGTCGGCGAAGGTGCCGTCAAGGTCGAACAGGACGGCTTGAACTGAGGATTGAGGACTGAGGACTGAGGACTGAAAGTCGAGTGGCTGTGCCGCGCCTTTATTAAAAGATTGCCGCGTAGCGGCAACAAAACCTCTGTTTTCTGTCATCTGCCATCTGTTCTTTGATCGCGGCAGGCGACCATGTAATTTACGTCCGTATCGTTGCCCAGTGAATAAATTTTGTTGAGCGGGTTGTAGCTCATGCCGATGATATTCACCACGTTTAAATCGGCGTTGCGACAGGATTGCGCCAGTTCGGACGGTTTGATGAATTTGTCAAAGTCGTGCGTGCCGTGCGGCAACAGGTTGAGTATGTACTCCGCGCCCAGGATGGCGAACAGATAGGATTTCAGGTTGCGGTTGAGGGTGGAGAAAAATACCCAGCCGCCCGGCTTGACCAGCTTGGCGCATGCCGTGACTACGCTCTGCGAGTCAGGTACATGTTCAAGCATTTCCAGACAGGTGACCACATCATAGTGTCCGGGCTGTTCAACCGCCAATTCCTCCACGGCGATTTTGCGGTAATTGACCCGTTTGCCGCTTTCCAGCAGATGTAGTTTGGCAACTTGCAGGGGTTTGTCGGCGAGGTCGATACCGGTGACGTTGGCATTCAGTCCGGCCATACTTTCCGACAGGATGCCACCGCCACAGCCGACATCCAGCACGATCTTGCCGGCAAGGCCGGCGTGGTGGTCGATGTAGCCGAGGCGCAACGGGTTGATGTCATGCAGCGGCTTGAATTCGCTGTTCGGGTCCCACCATTTGTGCGCCAGTTGCGAGAATTTTTCCAGCTCGACCGGGTCGGCGTTGGTCATTTTGCGCGTATGTCGGTAACGGTGATTTCAACACGGCGGTCTGGTGCGAGACAGGCTTGCAGCTTTTTGCTTTTTAATTTTGCGCAGTCGCTCTCTTGGGTGATTGGTTGGCTGCTGCCCACGCCGCTGCTGGTTATCTTGTTGGCGGCGACACCTTCGCTAACCAGATAGTTATGCACGGCATTGGCGCGCCGTTCGGAAAGCGGTTGATTGATTTTATTTGAGCCGGTGCGGTCGGCGTGCCCGACAATGACCAATTGCCCGTAATCAACTGTGTTCATCTCTTTTGCAAATTCGCTAAGTTTGTACTTGGCGGCTGGTTTGAGTTCTGCCTTGTTTGAATCAAATGATTCATCCGCGCCCAACGAAATCATGACTGGTTTATGTTTGGTTTTGTCCGATGCGGCGGGAGCAGTCACTGCTGCAGGCGGTGCTGCAGGCGGTGCAACGACTGCCCGTGTGGCGGCTTGCTTGAACAAGCCGGGATCGCATTCTGCAATAGCATTGTCGACGCTCCACCGGGAGGTTCTCACGCAGTTGTTGAAGCCATCACGCACAACCACGGCGCGCGTGTCATAGAGGTAGCCATCGCTATAGGTTTCCGCGATGGAGCCATATGCCACAGGCAACAAACATAGCAACGAGGTGATTTGTAGAGAGCGCTTCATGGGAATCCTTCTGGTTGGTTGTTAATTGGCTGTTTTGTACGGGTACGAATGGTAAGGTCTAATGGTCATCTTTGTAAATACTTACAGTTGGAACAGGGATAGATATTTTTACGGTAACATCCGGGGCATTCATCACAATATTTCTCGGGGGCGGTTATATGCAGGTATTACTTGCCAATCCGCGCGGCTTTTGTGCCGGCGTGGATCGTGCCATTACCATTGTCGAACGCGCGCTAGCTTTGCATGGTGCGCCCATTTACGTGCGCCATGAGGTGGTACATAACAAATTTGTAGTGGATGGTTTGCGCCAGAAAGGCGCGGTATTCATTGAGGATCTGGCCGATGTGCCGAGCGGCGGTATCCTGATCTTCAGTGCGCATGGTGTGCCGAAATCGGTGCGCCAGGAAGCTGAAGCACGCGGATTGACCGTGTTTGATGCGACTTGCCCGCTGGTCACCAAAGTGCATGGCGAGGTGTCGCGGTTACGTGAGCAAGGCAAGGAAATCATCATGATCGGCCATGCGGGGCATCCCGAAGTGGAAGGTACGATGGGCCAATCCGATGGCGGCATGTATTTGGTGGAATCGCCGCAGCAGGTCCAAACGCTTAAGGTAAAGGATGAACAGAACCTCGCCTATGTGACACAGACCACGCTGTCGATGGATGATGCCAGCAGTATTGTCGCGGTGCTCAAAATACGTTTCCCGGCCATCACGGGGCCAAAGAAGGACGACATTTGCTACGCCACGCAAAATCGTCAGGATGCGGTAAAGCTGCTGGTCAAACAATGCGATGTGGTGATCGTGGTAGGTTCGCCGAACAGCTCGAATTCAAATCGCCTGCGCGAAGTTGCGGCCAACGTTGGTGTGCCGGCCTATCTGGTGGATGATGCCAGTGGATTGCAGCCGGACTGGTTTTTGGGAAAGCCGCGTGTCGGCATCAGCGCAGGCGCATCAGCACCGGAGCTGTTGGTGCAGGGGGTGATTGCACGTCTGCGCGAGATGGGGTCGGGCAGTGTTACGGAGTTACCTGGCATCACGGAAAATATCGTGTTCCCATTGCCCAAAGCGTTGCAAATCTAACGCCTGAAGAGGGCGCAAGGTATCCATTTTTAAAAGTTGGCTGTGCATATCCAAAAAAACTACCACTGGCGTATCGCCGGGTTCTACTTCTTTTATTACGCCTTCGTGGGGATGTTTGCGCCCTACTGGAGCCTGTATCTCCAATCCATCCACTTCAACGCTATCGAGATTGCCATCCTGATGTCGGTGCAGCCGGTAATGCGCATGATCGCGCCGAATTTGTGGGGCTGGTTATCCGACCGCACGGGAAAAAAATTGCTGGTAGTGCAGATCGCCGCGACGTTGAGCGCGGTGTGTTATCTCGGTGTGTTCGTTACCACCAGTTTCTGGGGTATGTTGTTGGTGCTGGGACTGATGAGTTTCTTCTGGAGCGCTTCGATGCCGCTGGTTGAAGCTACCACGCTCACTTATCTCGGCAAAAACACCGCACATTATGGGCGCATCCGTTCGTGGGGCTCGATCGGCTTTATCGTTGCAGTGGTAGGGCTGGGCTATGCTTTCGACTATATTGCCATCGCCTGGTTGCTGTGGGCGGGTTTGGTGTGCGAAATCGGTATCCTGCTGTTCTCGCGCCAAATTCCGCCTACCGAAGTGCTGGCGCACCATACCGATCATCAGCCGATCAAACAGATCGTGTTTCAGCCGCGCGTGCTGGCCTTGTTCGGAGCATGCTTTCTGATGTCTGTCGCGCACGGCCCGTATTACACTTTTTACTCTATTTATCTGGTCGATCATGGTTACGCCAAGAGTGCGGTGGGCGGGTTATGGGCGCTCGGTGTGATCTGCGAGATCGGCGTGTTCTTTCTGATGCCGTGGCTGGTGCGGCGCTATGGCTTTACCCGCATTCTGCTGATTAGTTTTGGCTGTGCTGTGTTGCGGTTCATGTTGATCGGATGGGGTGTGAATTTCCTGATGTTGCTGCTCATTGCACAGATACTACATGCCGCCACCTTTGGCGCATATCACGCCGCTTCGGTGGGGTTGGTGCATGAGTTCTTTCAGGGGCGGCATCAATCGAGGGGGCAGGCGCTGTTTGGCAGCCTTACCTACGGGGCAGGGGGCATGCTGGGAGGTTTGGCGAGCGGTCCGATCTGGCAGTATTACGGGGCCAGCGTATTGTATTCATGCAGCGCGGGCATGGCATTGCTGGGTTTGCTGCTGGTGCAAAGGATGAAGGATGAAGGATGAAGGGTAGGGGTGATTCATGAACCTAAAAAACCAGTTGATGATGAACACTCTTTTTATCCCGGATAATCCATTAGGCTGTTTGTGGCTTGTAGGAGCTCGATTTATCGAGCGATTGTTGATCTCTATCGCTCGATAAATCGAGCTCCTACAGCCTTATGGACTATTTGGGTTTATTCATGGTATTGCATTGCTTCTGTAGGCACGAATTCATTCGCACATAACCTGTTGTTCGTGCGAATGAATTCGCACCTACATACACCTCAACTACGTTTTCTAGGCTTACTGTGCCATGAAGCGGTCAAGGGATGCAGTGCAAGGCAAAATCGGATGAGGAAGCGCAGTTTACATGCCGGTAAATGAGCATTCCGAGTTCGATTTTAACGCCGCAATGCGCCCTTCAGCGCTTCATGACACAGTAAGGCTAGCAGCCTGTCCTTTTGCGATGCATGATCAATTCGCGCAACGCGGGGAGCAGGGAGATGACGATGATGCCGAGGATGATCAGGGTAAGGTTGTTTTTCACCCACGGCATATTGCCGAAAAAATAACCCGCCACGGTCAGGCTGCCAATCCATGCCAGGCTGCCCAATGCGCTGAACAACATGAACAGGCGATAACGCATCAATCCGACTCCCGCCACAAATGGCGCAAAGGTGCGGATGATGGGCAGGAAGCGCGCGAAAATGATGGTCTTGCCGCCATGCTTTTCATAGAAGGCGCGTGTTTTGTCGAGGTGCTCACGTTTGAGAAATTTGCCGCTCGCCCGCTCAAGCAAATGTAGCCCCAAGGTGCGGCCTATCCAATAGTTGGTGTTGTCGCCACAGAATGCCGCCAATATCAGCAGCGGAGCAAGCAGTTCCAATTGCAGCGCATTCATCCCGCATAGCGCACCTGCCACGAACAACAGTGAATCCCCAGGCAGAAAAGGCGCAATGACCAGCCCGGTTTCGGCAAAAATGATCAGGAACAGGATGCCGTATACCCACATGCCGTAGTCATTGATCAATGCCAGCAGGTGTGTATCGAGATGCAGGATGATATCGAGAAATTGCAATAGCACGCTGGATTACCAAATTAGTCGGTTGGTTTGAGCTGAAGGTGTTATTCGCCAAATGAAAACTATGGCGGAAGGTATTTCATCTGACCTATGGCAAAACCTCGTCAGCCTCGGTCTTCTCCGGTTTGATAAAGTCTTCGCGCGAGACACCGAGCAACATCAAGAGCGGGCTGGCGACCAGCACCGAAGAGTAGATGCTGAACATGATACCGATGGTGAGCGCCATAGCGAAGTAATGCAGCGTTTCGCCGCCGAGAAACAGCATCGCGCCGACCATCATCTGTGTCGAGCCGTGAGTGATAATGGTGCGCGACATGGTGCGGGTGATCGCGTTGTCGATGATTTCCGCTACGCCAGCCTTGCGCATGGTGCGGAAGTTTTCGCGGATACGGTCGAACACCACTACGGACTCGTTCACCGAATAACCCAGTACCGCCAGCACTGCCGCCAGCACGGACAGCGAGAATTCCCATTGGAAGAACGCGAAGAAACCGAGGATGATGACCACGTCATGCAGGTTGGCGATAATCGCGGCCAAGCCGAATTTCCATTCGAAGCGCAGCCACAGGTAACCGACGATACCCAACGACACCAGCAGCAACGCCATCGCGCCGTCTTCAACCAAATCCTTGCCAACCTGCGGCCCGACGAATTCCACCCGGCGCATCTCCGCGCCGGCATCCTGCTGGCGCAAGCCCGCCATTACCCGTTCGCTCAATTTTGCGCCGGCAGCATCTTGTTTGGGCGGCAGCTGCTGCCCCGCCGCTCCTCCCGCGACTCCCGCGCCCGTCGGTTCCGCCGCGCTGCTTCGGAGCGGCAACTGGATCAGCACATCCTGGCTGGAGCCGAAGTTCTGCACCAGCGCGTCATGCAGCCCCATCGTTTCGAGTTGGGCGCGCACCTTGTTGATGTCGGCGGGCTGCGCGTAATGAACTTCCATCACCGTGCCTCCGGTGAAATCCACGCCAAAATTCAGACCCTTGGTCGCGAGGAAGAATACCGCGAACAGGAACGTCACCAGCGAAATGCTGGTCGTGATCTTCCCGTAGCTCATGAACGGGATGTCGCGTTTGATTTTGAAAAATTCCATTTCTGCCTATCCTCAAATCTTTTTGTAGGGTGGGCACGTTTTTTGTGCCCACGCGGCTTACATTCCGGAAAACGCGTGGGCGCAAATACGTGCCCACCCTACGCCATTTAACCTATCGCGACTTTGCTCAGCCGTGTCTTGCGCCCGTACATCAAATTCACCATCGCGCGCGACACCATCATCGCGCTGAACATCGATGTCAGGATGCCCAGGCACAGCACTACCGCAAATCCCTTGATCGGCCCAGAGCCAAACATGAACAACGCGACCCCGGCAATCAGGGTGGTGATATTGGAATCGAGAATGGTGCCGAATGCGCGGTCATATCCGGCGTGAATTGCGGCCTGCGGCGTGACACCGTTGCGCAATTCCTCGCGGATGCGCTCGTTGATCAACACGTTGGCATCGATCGCCATCCCCAGCGTTAACGCGATGCCCGCCATGCCCGGCAGCGTGAG
>Ga0315281_10011846_pt1 | contig 11909 bp, 8 predicted proteins | sample YL17G07_0_MG_FD_204540 | JGI IMG/M metagenome (GOLD analysis project Ga0315281, IMG submission 204540) | Sediment microbial communities from Yellowstone Lake, YNP, Wyoming, USA - YL17G07_0 | ecosystem: Environmental > Aquatic > Freshwater > Lake > Sediment | place: USA: Wyoming | collected... | reverse complement strand
GTCGCGGTGACCGCCCACGCCCCGGAAGCAGGCGTGGATACCGCCGAAGACCTGGAGCGCGTGCGCCGGAGCTTCGCCGCCGAAGCTCGCCCCGTCTAGGGCGGGCGCCGGGACTCGACAGATTCATCGGATTAGAAGGAGCTTACAATGCGATTCATACTGTTGGGACCGCCCGGCGCAGGCAAGGGCACGCAGGCGGGTTTCATCACCAAGAAATACGGCATTCCGCAGATCTCCACCGGCGACATGCTGCGCGCGGCGATCAAGGCCGGCAGCGAACTCGGAATCAAAGCAAAAAACCTAATGGATGCCGGGCAACTGGTCTCGGACGAGGTCATCCTCGATCTGGTGAAGCACCGCATCGAGCAGCCTGATTGCGCCGGCGGCTACCTGTTCGACGGCTTTCCACGCACTCTGGCACAGGCCGAATCCATGAAGAACGCCGGCCTGCACATCGACTATGTGATCGAGATCGCCGTGCCCGACGAGGAAATCATCCAGCGCATGAGCGGCCGGCGCGTGCATCCGGCCTCCGGTCGCACCTATCACGTCAAATTCAATCCACCCAGGGTCGCGGACAAAGACGACCTTACCGGCGAAGCCTTGATCCTGCGCCAGGACGACCGGCCCGAAACCGTCAAAGAGCGTTTGCACGTTTATCACGCACAGACGCAGCCTCTCATCCAGTACTACACCAACTGGGAGGCGACCGGGGACAAGAGCGCGCCGCGTCATTGCAGGGTTTCCGGCACCGGAACAGTCGAACAGATACGTGACCGGGTTTTTGCCGCGCTCAAATGAGACTGTCGAGACATATTAGTTTTGCAACATAACGACAGACGCGAACAATGTCTCGAAATTAGTGGTTCGTTGTACTAGATCAAGCAGACTGCGAATTCTCATGTCCAGACACATCCGACGCATTGCCATTTGCACCGGTGGCGGCGACGCCCCGGGACTCAACGCCGTCATCCGCTCCGTGGTGATCAGCGCCACCAAACGGGGCTGGGAGTGCTACGGCATCCGCGAGGGATACAACGGGATACTTTTCCACGAACGCTATCCCGAAGGCGGAGTGTTTCGCCTCACACCGGAAAAGGTGCGGGGCATCGGGCACCTGGGGGGCACCATCCTGGGCACGACCAACAAGGGCAACCCGCTGCAATTTCCGATGAAGATGTCGGATGGAACGATCAAAAATGTGGATCGTACTGACGAGATTCTGGAGTTCTTCGCCAAACAGGAACTGGATGCGCTCGTGTCGGTCGGCGGCGACGGCTCTCTCACTATCGCCAACGCGCTGCACCAGAAGGGCCTGCGCGTCATCGGCGTGCCCAAGACCATAGACAATGATCTGGACAAGACGTTTACCACCTTCGGTTTCGACACCGCGGTGGACTTCGCCACCGCATGCCTGGACCGCCTGCACAGCACCGCCGAAAGCCATCAACGCGTAATGGTAGTGGAGGTGATGGGGCGCTATGCGGGCTGGATCGCTCTGCACGCCGGCATCGCCGGTGGCGCCCATGCCGTCCTGATACCCGAGATTCCCTTCGACCTGGACAAAGTGATCGCGAAAGTCCTCCGCCGAGATAGCTTGGGACGCATGTATTCCATCGTCGTCGTCGCGGAAGGCGCCGAACCTGCCGGCGGCCATCGCGCGGTCATTGAACCGGCTGAAATCGGCCACGCCGAGCGCCTGGGCGGGATCGGGGAACGGATCGCCAAGGTACTGCAGGAGCGCACGGATAAAGACAGCCGGGTGGTGGTGTTGGGCCATCTGCTGCGCGGCGGCAGCCCCACGTCTTTCGATCGCATAGCCGCCATGCGCTTTGGCACCGCTGCCGTGCGCGGTTTGGCGGAAGGCCGATCGGGAGTCATGGTGGCGCTGGCCTTCCCCAACGTGAATTACGTGGCCCTGGAGGAAGTAGCCGGCCGGATGAAGGGCGTCCCCCTGGACTGCGACACCCTGCAGACCGGAAGAGATATGGGAATCTGCTTCGGCGACTGAGCGCCCGCGTCAGAGCAGCTTTGCCTATTTCGCCGGGTTGAGAATTTTGTCCACCCGGTTCGAACGCAAGCGGTAGGCGTCCGGCATGCCCGAGCCCAGCAAGGGACGCAGATAAAGGCGGAACGCGTCGGTGACGTCGGTGCCGCTGGGCGCGATGAATTCGTCTTCCATGACGCGCGTTTTCCCCGCCACGGACTCCAGCGGAACCAGCTGATAATCGACAGAGTAAAAACCGGTGCGCTTGATCGCCACCGAGCCGTCGTTATCGCCCCACATGGCGTATTGCACCGCCTTTTCGCCGACCTCGCGCGCCTCGCGCTGATCGACGTCCGAGACACAGCCCATGAACGAGCGCTGGACATAGCCAAAGGTGTCGCCGCGCACGCGCTTCACGCCCAGGTTGCGCTTGATTTCGTCGCATAGCAGATCGGCCAGAGCTCCGGTGCCCGAGAGCTGCACGTTGCCGTGCGCATCGCGCTCTACCTGGCGGGTGAACTGGGTAATGATAGGGTTGCCCTGGCTGTCATGGATGCCTTCGGACGCGGCGATCACGCAGCGCCCGTACTTGTCGTAGGCGGCCTTGACCTCTGTCAGAAACTTGTCGACGCTGAAAGTGCGTTCCGGGATGTAGATCAGGTGCGGGCCGTCGTCCGGGAACTTCTTTCCCAGCGCCGCCGCCGCCGTGAGAAAACCGGCGTGCCTGCCCATCACCACGGCCAGGTAGACTCCGGGTAGCGCGGCGTTGTCCAGGTTGGCGCCCATGAACGCCTGTACGACAAAGCGGGCGGCAGACGGATAACCCGGCGTATGGTCGTTGCCGACCAGGTCGTTGTCTATGGTCTTCGGTATATGAATGCAGCGCAGCGGATAGTCCGCGCGCCTGGCTTCTTCGCTGACGATCCGTACCGTGTCTGAGGAATCGTTGCCGCCAACGTAGAAGAAATAACCTATGCCGTGCGCCTTGAGAACCTTGAAGATCTCCTGGCAGTAACGCAGATCGGGTTTGTCGCGCGTCGAGCCGAGCGCTGACGAGGGCGTGTCGGCCACCATCTCGATGTTATGGCTGGTTTCCTGCGTGAGGTCGAGGAACTCCTCGTTGATTATTCCAGATACCCCGTGATAGGCGCCGTAGACCAGCTCGACATTGCGGAACTTGCGCGCTTCCAGAACCACTCCCGCCATCGACTGATTGATGACGGCGGTCGGACCGCCGCCCTGAGCGACTAAAACCTTCCCGTGCGGCATGATCCGGCGGCTCCCTTGAATTGATAAAACTTCAACCATCTGCGACCCGTTTCCATTATATACGGCGTCTCCTATGCCGTCGCACTTAGCGGGCGAACTTGCGCGCTCTGGCGCGCCAACCGTGCGGCGAGGAGGGGGCAAGCAAGTTGGGGCGCTGCATATAAAAAGCGAAGATTTGCCCCGCCTGGCACTGTTCCTGGCTGGGCGCAGCCTGTTATAATTCCTGGTTTTCAAAAAATAGCCGGTCGGACTGTTGCGGCCGATTTTTCTCGGGGGAGAGGCTTCATGAATGCAGGACTCTGGTTTGCACTTGCCTGTGGCGTGTTCGCGCTGCTTTACGGCGGCTGGTCGATAAAATGGATCCTCGCGCAGCCCACGGGCAACGACCGCATGCGCGAAATCGCCGCCGCCATTCAGGAAGGCGCTTCCGCCTATCTGAACAAGCAGTACACCACGATCGCCATCGTCGGCGTCATCCTCGCCGTGCTCATCGGGATATTTCTGGGAGCGGCGACGGCGACCGGGTTCGTCATCGGCGCGGTGCTGTCGGGCGCAACCGGTTTCATCGGCATGAACGTATCGGTGCGCGCCAATGTGCGCACCGCCGAAGCCGCGCGCACCGGGCTGAATGAAGCGCTCACCGTCGCCTTCCGCGGCGGCGCCATCACCGGGCTCCTGGTAGTGGGCCTCGGCCTGCTCGGCGTGACCGGCTATTACGCGCTGCTCGCCGCCAACGCCGCCGGCAGCGGCCTGCCCTTGAGCGACGTGATCAAACCGCTGATCGGCCTCGGCTTCGGCGGCTCGCTGATTTCGATCTTCGCCCGGCTCGGCGGCGGCATTTTCACCAAGGGCGCCGACGTCGGCGCCGACCTGGTGGGCAAAGTCGAGGTCGGTATTCCGGAAGACGACCCGCGCAATCCGGCGGTGATCGCGGACAACGTCGGCGACAACGTCGGCGACTGCGCCGGCATGGCGGCTGACCTGTTCGAAACCTACGCCGTGACCATCATCGCCACCATGCTGCTGGGCGCGATGACGATCAAGACCACCTCAGCCAACGCGGTGATCTACCCGCTGGTGCTGGGCGGCTTCTCCATCATCGCCTCGGTCATCGGCTGCATGTTCGTGAAAGTCACGCCGGGCAAGAAAATCATGACCGCCCTGTACAAGGGCCTGATCGTCGCCGGCGTGCTGGCGCTCGTCGCCTTCTACCCGCTCACCGACTGGATGATGGGCGATATCGTCAAGAACGCCACCTTCGAAATCAACGGTGCGGCAAGAAACATCAGCGTTCTGCACCTGTACGGCAGCGCGGTGATCGGCCTGGTGCTGACCGCGCTGATGGTGATCATCACCGAGTACTACACCGCGACCGAGTTCGCCCCGGTGCGGCACATTGCGCAAGCCTCGACGACCGGCCACGGCACCAACATCATCGCCGGCCTGGGCGTGTCGATGCGGGCCTGCGCGCTGCCGGTGCTGGCGGTGTGCGCCTCGATCTATCTCGCCTACCACTGGGCCGGCCTCTACGGCATCGCCATCGCCGCGACTTCCATGCTGTCCATGACCGGCATTATCGTCGCCCTGGACGCCTACGGCCCGATCACCGACAACGCCGGCGGCATCGCGGAGATGAGCGACCTGCCCGACTCGGTGCGCGCCATCACCGATCCGCTGGACGCGGTGGGCAACACCACCAAGGCGGTGACCAAGGGCTACGCCATCGGCTCGGCCGGCCTCGCAGCGCTGGTGCTGTTCGCCGACTACACCCATGCGCTGGAGCATGCGGGCAAGGTCGTCAGCTTCGATTTGTCGAACCACATGGTGATCATCGGCCTGTTCATCGGCGGCCTGATTCCTTACCTCTTCGCCGCCATGGCGATGGAAGCGGTCGGTCGCGCCGCGGGGTCCGTGGTGGTGGAAGTGCGCCGCCAGTTCAAGGAAATCCCGGGCATCATGGAGGGCACGGCCAAGCCCGACTACTCCAAGGCGGTGGGCATGCTCACCGTGGCCGCGATCAAGGAAATGATGGTGCCCTCGCTGCTGCCGGTGCTGGTGCCGATCATCGTCGGTATCGCGCTCGGCCCGCAGGCCCTGGGCGGCGTGCTCATGGGCTCCATCGTCACCGGTCTGTTCGTGGCGATCTCCATGACCACCGGGGGCGGCGCCTGGGACAACGCCAAGAAATATATCGAGGATGGCCACTTCGGCGGCAAGGGATCGGACGCGCACAAGGCGGCCGTGACCGGCGACACCGTTGGCGATCCTTACAAGGATACGGCGGGTCCGGCGGTGAACCCGCTGATCAAGATCATTAACATCGTGGCCCTGCTGGTGGTGCCGCTGCTGTGAACACAATAGCCTTCGCGAGAAGGGCGGCCCTGCGGTTCCCCTTTTTTGTTGGTCTTGCATGTGCGCTCTGCGCGGCAACGGCCGCGCTCGCGCAACAGCGCGCGACGGAGCCCGCTTCCGGACTCGGTTCGAACCAAACGGTCAGCGCCCCGCGTTTCATGCTCGCGGCCGCGCATCCGCTCGCGGTCGAAGCCGGTTACGACGTATTGCAGCGCGGCGGCACGGCGATCGACGCGGCCCTGGCGGTGCAGATGGTGCTCAACCTGGTGGAGCCCCAATCTTCGGGCATCGGCGGCGGCGCTTTCATCCTGCACTACTCGGCCGCCGAGACGAAACTCATCGCCTACGACGGGCGCGAGACCGCGCCGGCCGCGGCGCGCGCGAACCGCTTCCTCGGCACCGACGGCCAGCCGCTCCGGTTCCTGGATGCGGTGGTGGGCGGAAAATCGGTCGGTACGCCGGGGGTGCTGCGGGCGCTTGAACTCGCGCATGCCAGGTACGGCAAACTTCCCTGGGCCGAATTGTTCCAGCCCGCCATCCGGCTCGCAACCGAAGGCTTTCCGCTTTCGCCGCGCCTGCACAACCTGCTCACCTTGGTGCGCCTGCCGGCGCGCGACCAGGCCATGCGGCGCATGTATTACCAGGACGACGACACGCCCAAGCCCGTCGGGACGCGGCTCCGCAACCCTGCACTTGCCGACGTGTTGCGAAAAATCGCCGCGCAGGGCGCGAATGCTTTCTACGAGGGGGAAATTGCGCGCGACATCGCGAACAAGGTGAGAAACGCGACCAACCCCGGCGACTTGAGCGAAAACGATCTGGCGCAGTACCGGGCGAAACAGCGCGAGCCGGTGTGCGGACCGTATCGGCAATGGAAAGTCTGCGGCATGCCGCCGCCCAGTTCAGGCGGCGTCGCCGTGCTGCAGGTGCTGGGCATACTGCAACGGCTCGCACCCGACGGCCTGCCGTCGGGTGCGATCCGCACCGCGCATCTGATCGCCGAAGCCGAACGACTCGCCTACGCCGACCGCGAGCGCTATCTCGCCGACGCTGATTTCGTTCCGGTGCCGCTCGCTGGACTGCTGGCGCCCGAGTATCTTGCCGCGCGCGCGGCTCTCGTCCGGCCCGATCGTTCGCTCAACCACGCCCTGGCCGGCACGCCGCCCGGCGCGCCGCTGGCCAGACTTGGCGACGACGCGTCGCCGGAGTTGCCCTCCACCACCCATCTGTCCATCGTCGATGCGGAAGGCAATGCCGTGGCCATGACCAGTTCGATCGAGTTCGCCTTCGGCAGCCAGCAAATGGTGCATGGCTTCCTTCTGAACAACCAGCTCACCGATTTTTCCTTTGTCGCCGAGCAGGACGGGAGGCCCGTGGCCAACCGCGTCGAGCCCGGCAAACGTCCTCGGAGCACCATGGCGCCGACCATGGTGTTCGACCGTGACGGCAAGCTGGTGCTGGCCCTGGGCTCGGCCGGCGGCAGCGCGATCATCAACCACGTGGTCAAAACCCTGGTTGCCGCGCTCGATCGGAACATGGACATACAACATGCGATCGACCTGTCCAACTTCGGCAGCCGCAACGGCCCCACCGAACTGGAACGAGGCTCGGTCGCTGCGAGCTGGGCGGAGCCGCTGCAGGCGCTGGGCCACGAGGTGCGCATGATCGAAATGACCAGCGGCCTGCACGGCATCCAGCGCACGCCCGCCGGCTGGAGCGCCGGCGCCGACCCGCGGCGCGAGGGCATGGCGAAGGGCGACTAGGCGGGTACTTCTCGCGGCCTGTCGCAAGATAGAACAGGCGTCCGATTTCCACGATTGATACCGGCTGGGCGTGTCGTGCCGCACAAGGCCGATGAAATCCGTCGAAATCGAAACGTGAATCGTGTCCGCGCATCACGCGCCGTGCACGCTCCTGAATATCCCGATCAGCACGAACACCAGCAGCAGCAAGCCGAAGGCGATCAGCGCGAAGCCCAGCACCTTGGCTCCCAGAGTCATTGGTTTCGAGGGCGCATCGACCAGGTATTTTTCGAGCTCGCCGGAAGCGACCAGCCGATTGTATTCCACCCTGTGCTCGCGCTTGAACTCTTCCAGGCGCACCGAACCGGTGAACATCACGATATCCAGCGGGAACTTGTCCGGTCTGAAATGGTTATTGAAGAAATGCACCGTGAACAGGAACAGCACCGCCAGCAGCGCCTCCTCGCCGTGGAGAATCGTGGCCACGTTGAACGCCCAGCCCGGCAGGAACGCGGCGGTCACGTTCGGGCCCCACAGCATCACACCGGTGCCGCCGATGAAGATCACTGCCCCCAACGGCGCCCAGTAGTCGAACTTCTGCCAGTAGGTCCAGTGATCGAACACCGGCCTCGGCCCCAGGCCGAGGAACCATTTGACCATCGCGACGATATCCCACAGATCCTGAGACCGAGGAACCAGGGAGTTGGGTCCGTACCAGTCGAACGTCCTGCGGTCATAGGCTATGTGCATCACGAAATATATCAGCTGCGCAAACAATATGACTCCAAACAGCACCGCGCATGTACGGTGAATGACAGCCGCGACCTTCGGACCTCCCAGCCAATGCATCACGACCGGCGCCCACGTCGTATCCGAGTACAGCACCGTCATGCCGGTCAGGGTCAATATCATCAGGCTAAGGGCGAACGCCAGGTGGGCGATGCGCCAGCCCAGCGGGAAGCGCTGGTAATACTTGCCCTTGAATTTGCCTTCGAGCAGTTCATCTGTTCTCACGTGAAGGCTGGATTTGCGCTCGTTGCGCTCCTTGTACTCCCGGTAAAACCACAGGGCGGTATGGGACCAGAAGAACGCAAAGGTGCCGGCGAGCAACAGCAGCATGAACTTGGAGGCGATCCAGATATAAGGATAGCGGTTGAAATCGTGGGGCGTGCCGTGGGGCTCGAACGTGGTGAAGCCCTTGGTCGCACCCTCATGACATTTCTGGCAGGTTTTGAGCCGGTTATCCGGATGCGTGGAAGATTTCGGATCACCCACGCTCTGAACGTCATGGCTGCCGTGACAGTCGAAACACTTGGCCGTGTAGGCGTAACCCAAAGTGTTCACCTGTCCATGGTAGGTCCCGGTATAAGTCTTCAGGTTTTCGGCGTGGCAGCCGCCGCAGTTCTTCGTGATCACCAGTTTGGCGTCGTCCTTCGCCGGATCCGCGACGTCGTGGGTGGTATGGCAATCGGAGCAGATCGCCGCGGCTGGGTTTTTTTCGTTCAGCACTGCCTTGCCGTGCACCGAGGTCGCGTACTGCCCGCGTTCCTTGGCGTGGCACTTTCCGCAGGCGTTCGGGACGCTGAGCCGCCACTCCGCGCGCTCAACGCTGTTTTTCGCGTAGATGTAGTGGGGAGCGTGGCAGTCGTAGCAGATTGCGTTGCTGCGCGAGTGGTCATCGCGGTTGGGGCGCGCATGGATGGATTTCGTGTAGTGGTCGATTTGCTGCACCACTACGCCTAGCCTTTCGTGCTCCCTGGTTTTGTTTTCCGCCTTGGCGGCGTCCCACAGGGCTTTATGGCAGGTGACGCAGCTGACATTGTGCGTCACGCCTGTCTTGTGCGGAATTTCGGTGATATCCGTATGGCACTCGACGCAACTCCGTTTTCCATGGACACTTTTTCCGAACTTGTCCTTGATCACATGCAGCTGACGCGTTTTGCCGTCTGCACCCGGGGCCGCAAAACCCTGGTTTCCGTGACAGCCGAGGCAGGCATCGTTGGCGGCGTTGCCAACCTCCGGTTCCGCGGCCTTCGCGCTCGTGGCGGCATTCGCGGCATGGGCTAGCTCCTGCCACGCAATCGACGCTCCAGCCAAACACATGGCGCCCGCCATCAAGCATGTTGTGAATTTTGAAAAACGCATGGTCCTCGTTCCCCGTTAAATCAACAACACCACCGTCCTGTCGCAAATAGGAAAAACCCGGTCAATCTACATTGAAATATTCGCCAGGCGAGGCGAATCCTATTCACTTGGTGAGATTACTAACGAACTCAGCTGCTCGATTTGACGTACATCAATTCGACTCGCGAAAGGACGTATTTGGCTGTCGCAGATAGGCTCGATCGAACCTGCTGTCACGCGCAGGAAGTGAAGAGCGGAATTGTCTTAGCGGCACCTTGGCCTGATTTATCCTCCGACCGCGCGCATGCCACACTATGTCCGGCTAGGCCCCCATTGCCTTGGCACCAAGCTTGCCCCACGCCTTGAAGCTGAACCAGAGGACAACCCCAATCCCCAGTATCGGAGTGGCGACGGCGTAAGCAACCCCAACTAAAGTCGCGATAAACATCATGGCAATGGTTTTCAGAACCCTCGGTTTAGCCGGTGCCACCGGATGCAGTGGTTCGATCTCTTCGGGTTTTTGCATATCCGCGCTCAGGACCAAACTCGCAAGCATGCCCAGCCCGATGATGGGGAAAGCAAGAATGTAGACAAGGCCGAAGAAGGGCGCGAGAAGGAATAAACCGATGTTTTTCAGGCGCGATGCGGGTTTGGTTATTGCCTGCGCGGGCGCGGCTGCGGCCAGCGGAGTTTGGGGCTGCAAGGCTACAACCGATTTCGTGGCTTGCAGCACACGGCCGGCGGTATCCGCGAGCTGTTCGGGCGACCATGGCTTGTGCAGGAATTCAGCTACGCCGGCCGCTGCGGCGCGTTCCTGGGCGGCTTCAGAGCCGTGAGCGGTGATGATGACGACCGGCAGCCCGGGCTGGCGGGCATGAATCTCCTCGGCCACCTCCAGGCCGCTCATGCCCCGCATTTCAATCTCGGTGAATACTGCGTCGTATGTACCTTTGCCCAGCATCCAAAGGGCGTCTTCGCCGCTCGATGCGGTGATGACGGCATACCCTTTGCCGGACAAGACTTGTTCAAAACTTGTTCTTACGACACGGTCCTCGTCTACTACGAGAATTTTGCGTGCGTTGCTCATGATCATTCTCCTTCGTCGGTGGGCTGTACCGAGTTCCGGCCGGGAGTTCAGCAAGGACGGCGAGTCCATCGCCGCCGGGCACCGTCTGTCCCATAAGAATAACATCGAAAGCCTCATGGGCAAATATCTCGAACGCTTCATCGCCGGTCTTGGCGGCCCGCCCCGTGCAATTCGCACCGACGCTTGCCCGGCCGGGCATCCTGGACCGCAACGCGTTGTCACTTCGGCTTTGACCTATAATCTGCGCACGATAACGACAAGCTGGAGGAGACTATGTCGCGTACCCTGCGCCGCGCCGCCGCAATCGCCTTGCTTGCACTTGCCGCGCTGCCCGCGGCAGCCCAGTATCCATCGAAACCGATTCGCATCATCGTGCCCTTCCCCGCCGGATCGGCAACGAGCACCGTCGCCCGTATTCTCGCCGTGCCGCTCGCCCAGGCGCTGGGGCAGCCGGTCATCGTGGAAGACAAACCCGGGGCTGACGGAGCCATCGCCGGCGAACAGGTGGCGAAGTCCGCTCCCGACGGCTACACGCTGCTGATGGCGACCAACAGCCCGCTCGCAGCGGTGCCCCTGTTGCGCAAGAACCCGCCCTACGACCCGGTCGCCGATTTCACCCCGATCAGTTTCGTCGGCCGCTATACCTTCTATCTGGTAGTGCACGCGGACGTTCCGGTGAAAACCCTGCCTGAACTGCTCGACTATGCGCGCGCCAATCCGGACAAGCTCAATTACGCCACGGGCAATACCACCGGCATCCTTTCGATCGGCCAACTGCTGGCCTTCGGCGGAGCGAAAATGGTGCATGTGCCCTACAAGGGCGAACCGCCCGCGATCACCGACATGGTAGGCGGCAGGGTGCAGGTGATGTTCGCCTCGTCGACCACCTCGCTCCCTTTCGTCCGTGACGGCAAATTGCGCGCGCTGGCGACCACCAACGCGAAGCGCACGGTGCAGTTGCCCGATGTGCCGACCATGGCCGAGGCCGGCATGCCGCGCTTTTCCATCGGTTCCTGGGCCGCCTTGTTCGGCCCGGCGAAAATGCCGAAAGCAGTGCTTGATCGCCTCAACCACGAAGTGAACGCGGCGATGAAGCGCCCCGAGGTGCGCGAGCAGTTCGAGCGCCAGGCGTTCGAGTTCGCGGGCTCCACACCAGATGAATTGGGCGTTTTCCTCAAGGATCAGCTCGAAGTCTGGGGTCGCACCATACGCGAGTCCGGCATCAAACCGGAGTAATTCGCGGCTCTCCCTGGATCGAGGCAATAAGCCGGAGAAGCGCGCCCTGCTTGACTCTCCGGCCGATTTTAGAGTTCAGCATCGACCGCGCACATGATCGTGCGCGTGGCAC